>Ga0247803_1000125_pt1 | contig 45428 bp, 43 predicted proteins | sample UWRJL014104B1_FD_180928 | JGI IMG/M metagenome (GOLD analysis project Ga0247803, IMG submission 180928) | Plant litter microbial communities from Arlington Agricultural Research Station in Wisconsin, United States - UWRJ-L014-104B-1 | ecosystem: Environmental > Terrestrial > Plant litter >... | reverse complement strand
GCAAGGCAACACCGAGACCTTCCTTCTCGCCCCAAACCTTTCTGCTTACAAAACAGTGAACCATCTATGATCATCGGCCGATTTGCCAGTCGCAACAGAATATTCGCAACCCTCCTGTTCGCGGCCTGTGCCATCACGACTTGGGGCGTGGCGCAAGCGCAGACAAGTGCCGATGCCGTCATGGCGCGTATCGAGGCGGCCCAAGCTCCCGCTTCCGATGAACTTGCCGGTCTGCCTCTGCTCGAATTAATGAAGCGCTTGAAGGTGCCTGGGCTGAGCGTTGCAGTGGTCGACAATTTCGACATTCACTGGGCGAAGGGATATGGCGTAGCCGATGCATCCAGCGGCCGCCCGGTGAGTACACGCACCCGCTTTCAGGCCGCGTCGATCAGCAAGCCACTTACGGCCTTTGCGGCAATGCTCCTTGTGCAAAACAAGCAGCTCAATCTTGACGAGGATATCAATAACATCTTGACGTCGTGGAAGGTGCCGGCCTCGGAACATACACGCAAGCAGGCAGTCACTGCGCGTGCTCTCTTCAGTCATACATCCGGCGCAGCTGACGGGCTTGGGTTTGACGGATACGATCCAGCGGCGCCTCTCCCTTCGATCAAGCAGATCATCGACGGGGAAGCACCAGCAAACAATAAAAAAGTGCTCTTCGATCGTCCACCATTCGTCACGGCAACCTATTCCGGTGGTGGCTACATGATCCTTCAACAGGCATTAATGGATCTGAGCAAGCAGCCATTCGACGCTTTTATGGACAGGACTGTATTGCGCCCGTTGCAGATGTCAAACAGTTCGTTTCAAGTACCACTTTCTACCGACGCCGCGTCAAATGCGGCGCTCGGACATGATGCGGCCGGCCTGCGAACAGCCTTGCGATGGCGTGTGCATCCAGAACTGGCCGCCGCCGGCTTGTGGACAACACCCACCGACCTGGCGCGTTTCATCGTCGAGCTACAGCGTGCTTTGCGCGGCTCTGCAAATACAACGCTGAACAAACAAACGGCTGAACAAATGATTACGCCAGTCGGATTGGGACGCCATGCCATCGGCCTTGTAATCGAACAGCGCCCTGACGGCACCTACTTTTCTCATGGGGGCAATAATTGGGGATACCGTGCTTTCATGATGGGCCATACCCAAAAGGGATACGGCTTTGTCATCATGACCAATGGCGAGAACGGCATGGCCTTGATGAATCAGGTGGCGGACAGAATCGTCAACGCCTATCACTGGAACGCTGAAGAAGCGCCAGCAGTTTCGCCTGCATCGTCACCAAAAAAATAATAAATTGAAAACTTGATTGAAAAAAATAATCGTGGTTTTCAGCAATTGTTTTTTTCTAGTGATGTGTTCCAAGTTTGAGACTATTGGAATTCAGTAATGAGATTAATCGGTTCCTTTAGGTTGGCTCTCGGCCAAAAGCAGACATATATCACTTTGCCATTCGATACACCCACATCGTGACTAGCTACCGAAAGCGAGCCTACTTTTCGCTACCTCTAACACCTAATATCCAGCCGCACCGGACGAGTACCGAAGCTGCGTAAACTTCGCTATTCTGTGTCCTATAATTGCTTCATTTTACTACGTCTCAAGACGGGAAAGACCTACCCGAGATTCAAGAGTCGCTTGCCGCCATATTCGCAGGACCCTTCGGGCAAAATCCGTTTTAGCCGAAACAAGGTGCCGCTCGATGAGCCCCCTGTCACCCTCAACTATTCTCTCACTTACCATACGAACGAAGTCCCAGAAGAATTGATGCCACTCTCCCGGCCAGTCTTCGAAATCCGCAATAGTTTCAACGACCATTGCGCAGGCTGCGGCACTCCAGGACTTCTCTAGAGCTCTTTTTACATAGCCCAGCCCCATCGGATGACAATAAGCCTCTCTTAAATGGGCACGAAGGAGCTCCAGCCGTCGAGCAGTCAACCCAAACTCACATACCATTTCCAGGCCAGCGCGCTGGGCCCATATGTCCCGTACCTTTTCGAGCTCGTTATCCAGTGCGTTAGGATCCATATCGCAATAGACATTCACTATTTCCTTGCTCTGGGTATAACTTCCTAAGTCGAAATGCAAGAAAGTGAGCAAGACATGGGGCGGCAAGAGCCGACTCGCACCCACAGTTCCCGCGACTAAAAAACTAGCGCAATCCGCAAGACGATACCTCGCGGAGTCGATTGTAAAGTCTTGAGCAACATGTTCTTCTGATTTATCGAACACTGGCATTGTTCCAACATCGACGAATTCTCGTAATTCAGCGAGACGCAGAATCATCCCCTGTAGCAGTTCTGCCGTCCTCGGAGTGAATTGAAGCTCTGCGGCAAGCGCCAAGACTCGCCAAGAATTGAACGTGAACCAGTTTGCTTTATCGGTTAAGTATCGTTCTATCGCTGCGCGAAGCGCATCTTGATGCTGGTCGCGGAGCGCTCGATGAGAAAGGAAGAAGTTTGCCGCTAATCCAACATTTTCTAGATCATTGCCGAACATATCTAGCGCCAGGAGCGCAAGCACTGGACTCTCGATACAAGTAGCTATCTGCCAAAGGCTGGATTTTGTCTCGCCCGTCGCTTTTGGAAGTTGCTCTTCGACTGCGAGACGAATGGGCGTATTGAGCGGCAGCTCTCCGAGAACTTTAGTGATAAGGTCATGCATAGCCATCACATGGTTGTCATTCGACCCTTCCGAGGATAGGTCAATTAGAAGAGAGTACGCTTTGTTGATATCTACCGATAAACCCAAACTGTGTCCAGCCGTCATGATCGCGGCCTTAGTTGCGCTATCACCCTCTTCTAAAAGTGAGTTGTCTAGCAAGCGCTGGGCATGATCAATATCCCCTGTCTTTATCGCTCGCAGCGCAGTGACCCAAGCCGTAAGATTTCTGGCAGCACGCAAGTGAGTCTCGAGGAGAGGGATGTCTTCACGTGAAGCCTCATAACCGACCAAGCTAAGTGACTCATTCACGGGCTGTCCCGGAGTAGTCAGCGTGAGTCGTTCGCGGGCGATGGCAATGCGATGTGCGAAGGAGGCTGTTTCCCAAATGGCTATCTCTCCTCCAGACTCTATCCATCCCGCCTGTCTACGTCTATCAACTTCTGCCCCCAGCCTGAGTAGGTATACTCGGTCTCCCGAATAAGCCAAGGCTCGTGCTGCATGGAAGCCATTTTCGCTTCGAGGGTCTTTTGCCACTTTCTGTAAATATGTGAGCGCGCGATCCGTACCCAGTTTGGCTAGGGCAAACAAGCCTGTTACTTGAAGCTCTTCAGGCTGTTCTGGCTGAAGGGCTTTGAAAATATGTTGCAGCCCCAGGTCCCTTTCGCCAAGTGGAAGCTCTGCTGTTGCACCGGCCCCAAGCATCAGGTCTGCGTGAAAGAGCGCACTCAGATACTCCTCGAGATCTGATTTCGGGACGTGCCTGGTCGCAAACACCCATGCATCATCTATCAGCGGTTGCTGTAGCGCTTTGCGATGCTGTTTCCACTGTGAAGCAAGGTGTCGCGCAGCAAGAGCTCCAGCGACCAACTGGTGGTTCCATCGAAAACTCTCATCAGCAGTCCGCTGCACGAGGTCATGCTTCCGTAGCAAGCCGATGAACTGTGTGCTACTCAGCCCGTCAGCGCCGTAGACATCGGAGCACAAGTTGATGGCCCTCTTGAAGGTAACCCCGATTGCCTCAATGCCGCACGCGGACTGACCATTAACCACAAGCATCTCGAAGGCCATCGCCGAAGCCAGAGCCAGGACGCTTGCCTTGGGCATTCCTAACAACGAGTCTTCTGATGGAATTTCGAGATCACGATCGGCACGTGCAGAAACAGTCGCATCCAATAGTTCTCCAAGTGTGTGCCCCAGTTGCCGTGAATCTTTCCAGCGCTTTAAAGCGACCCGAACCGCAAAAGGGGTCCACATGAATCGCCCAGCCGTCCGTGTAGCCATTGCTCGGTGGGCGTCTGTAAACGCGGAGACCTCTGATTCCTCCGCGAGCTCATGCTGCGCCAGAGCTCGGACTTTGCCGGGAGTGAGCGGTGCGAGGCGCAGCGAGGCGCATGGGATAGTCGGTAGCACGGTGCGAACCGCTCGACTGTCTTCTCGTGACGTGAAGATGCATGAGATGTGGCTTGATTTCAGCAATGGTTTCAGTTCACTGAAAAGCGCTCTCACTGTGTCCGGCGGAGCCTCATTGATCCCGTCACAGAGGATTTGAATCTTGTCAGGCAGCATTCTCCAGCTACCACTTTTAACAGTAAGTTGCGCATGAATCGCGGTGTCTAGGGCTCCAGGCGTATATTCCGCGCAGGCGATGAGCACAGAGAGCGTTGAGCTTGATGACTCTCGCGCAGCTTCCGCTCGTACCAGTTCGAGCAGGGTAGTTTTCCCTGCACCCCCCTCGGCAACGACTAATGCGACTTCTCCAGGCTCTAGAGCGGCCAACGACTTCACAGCGAGAAGGCGTTTCCTTGCGGTCGCGATTTGAGGCCCTGGATCAGCACCGGATATTTCAACAAGCCCTACGGGTAGTTCGCCTTCCTCGATGCGAGGCTGTACGACCGCAGCAAAACTGGCGCTTCGGTCACTATAGGCCTTGCGATCAAATAGGGCCCGAGGGTGCTCTCGGACGGCCGTGGATACTCTAAAGTAGCGTTCAAGAACTTTGAACGCTGAGTCCCAAGCGGGCGAAAGCGCAGCGTCGAACTCCCCCATATCCCATGCGACAAGTCTATCGAGCGTTTGCACATACGAGCGAATAACCTCTTCCGCATCTTCCCCCTTCTTAGTCAGACGTTTCCGTAGAGTGTGTAGCTCACCTTCCGTGGTCCCACGAATCACTGATAGGGTTTCATCGAGGATTTCAGTCCGATCTGTCGCCCGAAGTAGGCGACGCAGCTCTTGAGTTACCCCACCGGTGCAGATGAAGAAGTGAACTCCCACATCGGACTTTTCAAGGCAGGTGGTCAACGCCACCTTTGCGACCTCTTTCGCCAATAGTGGAAGACCTAAACTAGCCTTCTGCCGCTTGCACTGGATGCAAAGCTTCCTATTTGACTCCACTGCTACTCCGTAAACATCGAACCCTCCGTCACCACTCCCGGCGGGTTGACCATCTATACGCAGTCCCTGATGCGACTGGATCGCGAGGAAACAAGCGAAAACACACTTTTCGAAGTCATCTGCTGACAACTTTTCGAAAGGTACCGACCGAGTCTCATACAATGGCGGTGAGTTTTCAGATGTATCTGGTAATTGGACCATTCATTGCTCCGATGTTACGCTTTCGTGTGGGAACTCGCCGAGCGAGTATTGTCGAGCGGTAAGCCAATTAAATTTGCATTGCAGGATTTTTTCATACTCGCTTATTAGGAAGTGCTATTTCAGATTTTTGTTTTATCAAAGCATAACGTTTTAACTCCTTCGTAGAGTTTTCTTGGACGCGCTATGCAAAAATATTTCGCCCATAATCGTTGTCAAATGTAAATACAGCCATAAAAGTAAGCATACCAACCAAGCGTCCGCCAAAAGCCGACATTCGTCAGCAAACAGACCTACGTTGCGAAATAGCCTTTGCACACCTGTTTGTAAATCTTGCCACTTTTCGGGTACGGGTGATCTATCATGCTTTGACTCAGCTACATTCTCCTAAAGCCAAGCTATGCATCGGCTTTAAAGATTCAAAAAAACCCGAATTACATCATCGGCAGGTGTGGAAGTTAACAAAAGTTCTTTAACTACATTAACATGTCAGCTAAAGCGATAATTAATAGACAATTATGGACCGCCATTTGTTACTCCTTAGTTTCGATGGCTTGCTTGATCTCATTGTCGTGCAATTTTTCAATAACTTTTTGCTCCTTAACAGTTCGAAACTTCCCCCCCGTTTCAAGGTATTTAAACTCTTCATGTTCTTTGTGATCTGGTTCCCACCCAGCAAAATCACAAAGATTTTGGAAATAGCCTTTGATATACCTATATGCTGCGACGGCTTCATCTGTGGTTTTACCAACGGTTAAAAGTTCGACTTCTTTATCCTCCAGCTTCGTTGGAACTAATGTGCTTTTTTCTGAAAGTTCTTCATAAATTTCTGGCAACCCAAGTTTTTGGCTCAGGCGGTAGATTGTGCTGCAAAAATTGGCAACATAGAAACTGTAAGTTAACTCTGGATTAACATCTCGCATTACTGCGTCTAGCTGCCATCTAGCTGTCGATAACTCTCTCTCAATTTCTTTGAAAGCCTCTTGATTTACTAGCGGAACTCCATCCTCTGGCTTGCCATCAAAGAAAACTTTATGGACTCGCGGATGAACTTTGAATTTTCCGGTTAAACAACCGAGGTATTTAACTTCACCTATCTGGTCAAAATAAGCGAACAGCTCCTTCCGATGAGAGTGGAAAAGGTCGATATTATTTTTCTGCTGAGTAATTTCAATTTGCTTAGCTGTTTGCTTGGTAGCATGCAAGCGAGACACGAGCACTGACAATGGCAGAGAAAGAGATAAAGCCCCTAATGGTAACGCGCTAATTGAGAAAAATTCCTTCAACCCATCACTTGTTAAAGAGATAGAGTGACCGCTCCAAGAAATTGCTCCAAGAGCGAGAAAATATAGAAATGGACAAAGTATTGATACCCATAATAGACCTTGCTCGGCGAGTCCTCGATCCTCGTGTAAAGTCAGCGTTGAACGGAGTCTTTCAAAAAGCCAAGAACCATTTGCTAAAATGAACGCGATGACTAATATGGGAGTAAGAAACGGCAAAAACACAATGGCGGCTACGTAAACAATGTCGATCAATCAAAGCTCTCCCTAGGCATAACGCCTTGATAAATTACGGTTTATAAGTAGTAATTTTTCCAAAACGAACAAAGCGGAATGGCACAAATTCATGATGAACGCGACCTAAGGTTTATATCTTTCAACAGCCATATAAAGCCTAAATAATGGCTAACTTGGAGTTAAGATATTTTATATATTGTCTCTCTGATCAATAATTTTGGTAATTAAGTCAATTATTTCATCAGTTCTGGATTCACCATCTCCAAGCTTTGCAAAAAGTGTTTTAATTTCATTAGAAATATTGGTACTGTTTTGTATTTCAATATTTTCCTCAGCCCAAAGTTTTTCGGCCATATATCCTGTAGATCCAACGGGCATCAAAAATAACCCTTTTCTTTTCGCAATCTCAAACTCCTCACGCATGCCGTTAGATAGCACAACACCACTCTCATTTAACTTGTTTCCAAACAAAAATATCGCAACACCGGCATAATTAATCATGTCCTCTCTATATTTTGTCCACAACGCAGAAAGAGGCAACTCTCCTTCCGTAGACTGAGGAAAAGGTCGCAACACAAGCTGATCTTCTACCTTGGCTTTTGGATTAGTAAATGTCTGCTCCAAAACCCCTGAAATCACTGTGCTTCCTACACCCAAGCCAAATCCAGAAACAACTCGCATATTTTTTGAGACAAGAGCCTGACTTAATTTGTATACAAACCCCAAGGCGTCGCGCTCACCCATTTTTCCATATTCATGAGCAGCACCAGAAATGAAAATAGTTTTTGCCTTGTAGTTTTTCTCTAGCCGGCCCAATAATTCTGTTATTTCAGAAAATTCGTCAACAAGTATTGTTTTTACATTAAATCTCTCTAGATCTTTCACAAAATAATCTTGCTTTCTCTTTCTATATTCAAAGTCAGCAAGATCCTCTCCGTCTTTCTGAACAACGGTCTTTATAAAACAATAATGCCGCCTTTGATTACTCTCATAGGCAACACGAACTCGGCTAAGAATATAATCCAAGTTTGGATCTGTAAAACTGAACCCAATGAATATAAAGGTTTTTGAAATAAGATCACCCTTTAAATTTGCCAAGTATTGATCCATTTTGACGTGATATCGCTCATAGTCATCTTTGGTTAAAACAGCTTGGCTTGGATGATCAACATCGCCATGCATTTTATATACAACAGCATCACGCTTTGGTTTTGTTGTGGACAGGTGTGCTTTTGTATATTTTACATCAGCTATTTTTCCAGCTTTATCCAAAGCCGTTTCAATTACCTTGTCGTAATTCGTGGTCCAATAAGTACGTATCGGAAGTCTACAAAGTATTTGATGATTTGCCGTTTCCAAGGCCTCTCGTGAAAACTCTTCTATGAGTCGCTGATTGAGCTGGCTGCGGTTGTTCGCATTATCGTTACAGTGAAACTGTGCCAATGCAACCAAATCACTTTCTTTATCAACATCTAAGCCGAGTTCTTCCGCTATAGGGCGAAGTAATTCAGACCAATTCACAAAGCCAGCACCAGCTGACATTCCTGCCCCTGCAAAAACTGCCACATTCTCCTCAGAAAGCTCTTTGCCGACATCTCTTAAAAATGCCTGTTTCTTTAAATCCATTAAAAATATTCTCAGTTTGATTTTATTTTTAGTCCCTTATAAATTTTTTATAAGGTGTATTCCTATTAATTACTCTGATGTAATACTTAGATAATGTGTATTAATGCTATCTATGATCAACTTTAATAACCCATCGCACCTCTGCATTAGTTCCTTTTTTTAGCAATCGCCGAATCAATCCAATTGCCAATATTCGTAGCGATATCGTTGTAGGCACCATTTGGATTTGGATCATAGCAAGGAATTACTGAAGACAACTTAACTCCATTATCAAGTGTAAAATTATCAAATGGATTTCTACCTTTTTTTGAAACACCATTTCTCGGACATTTCAGGTTGTGAATATAGACACCAATTAATGCCCTACCTTCGTCCCACGCTTTTTTAATTTCATATTCCACCCAATATCTATTTGCCGTTTCAGCGCCGATCAAAACAACAACACAACGCTTGTATTTCATATTGTTATCTATCCAATTCTCAACCGCAGCTTTACCTGTCCTCTTAAGCTGCTCCCATTCATTTGGACTTGTTGGTGAATTACCTTCGATAGATCCAATATTTCTGACTTGCTGAACTCTCATCACATCATTATCAAAATGAAAACTATAAAAAACTGGTATTCTGGCCATGCTCATTTCCTCTTATAAATTTTCTACCCAAGTGCCTGAATCTGAACCAGCGTCAAAAACAGCATATCCAGACTTGCCCGTTATTTTGTTGCTTCCTTCATCCATCTTCTTGTATAGCTGAAGGTATTCGCTTCCATACCAATTTCCGTAATCATCTTCCGTCGGGATAATTAATACATTTTCGTAACCCTTGACCGAATCTGCAAAACCGATTTCCCACGGGCACCAACGTGACTGAGTTGAATTGCTTGTAGCCAGAAAGAGGAACCAATTTGTCGTCTTTATCTTAGCTTTAATGATGTTGGCGGTTTCTTTATTGGGAGTGCTTGGCATTGCACTATCCTCCCAATCAATATACAAATCCCATCCATTTTCTTTTAATAGAACCTGAAGGCCTTTGGCTAACTCGTGATCTTTGTGGCTATGACACAAAAAAGCGGTTTGCTGATTTTTAGACAATGCCTCACTTAATGATTTTGCTAAAACTATTTTCCCTGTACGACTTGCGGCGGAGCTCAAACTTCGTATTTTAATGGCCATTCAAATTCCCGAATTAAAATGATATTTGGTTTACGGCGCACCCAACCTTCCAGGTTTTGCTACTTGAGTGCATTGAAATTCAACGTAGAGAAGTCCGCTTTGGGCACAAAGTAGACCTTTATTTGTTGCGCTTTCGCCAAGCTTTAATTTGTTCAGGTGACACATCTTCGCGATAGCAAAGTGGCGCGGCGCCCCCCGGCTTCGAGTAAGCGATTCGTTTCCCACATCTCGAAATATTTCGAGCGGCGCTATACGGACACGAACACGATCCAGAGTAGGTCGCTACTGACTGCTGAATTATTAAATCGGCAATTTCGTCATCGCTAGCCTTTGCAGCAGGTGCTGCATCGCACATGGTGGAAAACAAAAATAAAAGAAAGATTGAAAATTTCGAAATCTTTAGGGGCAGCATGAAGACCTTGCAATGGTACTTTATTTATTAGATTCAACTTAAATCGAGTTTAATGTCATGCTGGTTTTGATGTCAACTTGGTAGAGGTGTCACTGGAGAGGGTTGACCGTCTTGGCTATTAAGCTTACTTCTTAGGGGCGGCTCTAAGCAGATTTTGAATTGAAATACAATTACACCGAATTACATCAAATTACTCGCGGAATCCCCATTGAAGAAACCTTGGATTAAAAAATGTCGACTACTCTTACAACGCTAAAAAATTTTCATTAGTTTGCCCGCTGTAAGTTTATGGAAACATTAGAGGCTTAAATGATGGCACTCTTTCTGCTTGATAAAATTCACGTACATGGACGCGAAAGTAATTTTACGGAAATGAATAGTGAATACACCGGGTAACTGACGAGACTATTAATAACTTCCGAAAACGCCAAATTAGAAATTTTTTAAGTACGTTATTTTTAGCGCAAGGCACTCCAATGTTGGTAGCAGGTGATGAATTCGCTCACACTCACCAAGGCAACAACAACGTGTATTGCCAAGACAACGAAATAAGTTGGCTGAATTGGGATCTCAAAACGGAAAACAAAGACCTTGTTCAATTCACGCAGCATTTATTAAAAATACGCCATGCACATCCACTGTTGCGTCGCGGGCGCTTTTTGGTCGGCGCTTTTAATGAAGAGCTCGGCGTTAAAGACGTCACTTGGTTATCTGCCAGCGGTGCTGAAATGACTCAGGAAGATTGGGACAATGCGGATAATGGCTTTCTTGGTATGCTCTTAGACGGACGGGCGCAGCCTTCAGGTGTTCGGCGTGCTGGCGACGATGCAACTTTGCTTTTGATCGTTAACGCGCATTCTGATCCAGTAGGATTTGTTTTACCTTCGTCACCCGAAGGTTCTGCATGGACGCGTCTCGTGGATACCAATGAATCAGAATTCGTTGAAACTCAACACAAATTTCAGTTCAACCATGAATATATGGTCACGGATCATTCTACGTTATTATTCAAACTGGAAAAAATTTCCGAATAATGAATAAGGTGTGACTAGCCCGTTTAATTACGGGTTAGGCATATGATTTTTGGATGCGTGACTCTGATTAATTCCCAATCTAATTTTCCAAACAGCGCCAGTGCCTGTTAAATATAGGATATTGCCTAATTCTCCACCGAAAGTTGTGTTGGTGACATTGTCATCTGTGTGAATCGTCGCCACATGCTTGCCGAATGGAGTAAACACACTGACACGTTGCGCGGTGTGTTCTGCGACATAAATATCTCCATTACTATCGACCGTTATACCGTCGGGAAGTGTTAAGCCGGTGACCAAATCTTTTATCATTTTCGGACGTCCATCAGCGATCAAATATTGGCGTAAAACACCTAGTTCTCCGCCGCCCGTCACATAGAGTTTATTGCCATCTGAAGACAACGCGATTCCATTTGGATTTGCAATTGAATCATCAATCAGCTGGACGTTGCCGTCATTACTGACACTATAAACACCTGTTTTTTCTTGACCCCCTGGTGCTGCACTTTTTTGAAAGTCTGGATCGGTAAAATAAATGGTGCCATCTTCGGCAATAACGAGATCGTTCGGTGAGTTGAAAACATTGCTATTATAGTGTTTGATAAATGCAGTCCGTAATCCAGTTGCAATGTTGTACCGCGTCAGGCCTTTATATTTATGAGTAGCTGCAACAATATTGCCTTGTCCATCAAATGCAAGACCATTAGACCCACTATCATCCATCCACGTAGATAGCCGGCCAGCTGAATCCAACCTCTGGATGCGTGATGGAAAACCGGGTTCCAGTGTAAATTCGGAAAAATAGAGAAATCCGTCTGCCCATATAGGACCTTCATAAATACATGGCTGGGCTCGCTGGGAGTTAGCGGACTCGATCCGTTCTGCAATGAATTCACCGTTCGGCGCTCCAGTAAAGTTTGTCATACGTCACCTCTATGAAAATATAGCCCTTATAAAAGTAGGGTGGCCTTCGTACTTTAAAGAATAATTTATTAAATCAATTATTGGCCATCTGCACGGTTTGATAACGCACCGAATACCCCTTAACTATACCTCACTCTTCACGCTACTAAATCTAGGAGCGTAGGCATGATAAATAAGGTTTTTTCTGAGCGCTGTGCTGGCGTGTTGCTGCACATTTCTTCATTGCCGAATGGCGAATCCTTCTGGAACGAGCCGGCTGCCAGATCTGGTGAGGGGTCTGGCACCTTGGGAAAGCAGGCATTCAAATTTGTCGATTTTCTTAACCAATCTGGTTTTAAAATATGGCAAATGCTCCCAGTTGTTCCTACAGATTTGTCACCTTATCAAGCTCTCTCTATTCATGCAGGTAATCCCGACTTAATTAGCCTTGATGATTTGCTTGAGCGGGGATGGATAAGTGATGAAGATATTAAATGCGAAGAAAAATCGCCTGAAGGTCTTAAAGCAGCTCGAGCAAAAGGAGCTATAACATTTTATAAGTTTCTTAATGATCCTGAGCAAGAGGCTCTAAAAATTCGTTTCAAGCAGTTTCGTAATGATCAATCTCATTGGTTAGCTGATTTTTCAACTTTTATGGCACTGCGAAAAAAATTTGAGAACTCCTCGTGGGTTGATTGGCCGCCTGAGTTGCTGCGGCGGGAGCAGGGCACATTGGATGCGATAAAGGAAGAGTTAAAAAATGAAATTGCCGTCTTCGATTTCGAACAATTTGCTTTTTTTACACAATGGCAAGCACTACGTGAATATGCAGCTGGAAAAAAAATTACATTTTTTGGCGATATGCCAATCTTTGTTGGACACGACAGTGCTGATGTGTGGGCACAGCAGCATTATTTCCAACTCAACGATAAGGGACATGCACTGAATGTTGCGGGAGTGCCCCCTGATGACTTTTCCGAAGATGGCCAGTATTGGGGAAATCCTCATTATGCGTGGGACGTTATGGAGCAAGATGGATTTCAGTGGTGGCTTGCGCGACTACGCACACAATTAAATTTATTTGATTGGATTCGTATTGATCATTTCAGAGGGTTAGAATCTTACTGGTCTATTCCCGGTGATAGCAAGGACGCGTGTAATGGCAAATGGATAAAGGCCCCAGGGCACGCGTTGCTAAGCCGGTGTTCAGATGCTTATCCTGAGCTTCCATTAGTTGCAGAAAATCTTGGTTTAATAACGGATGATGTAGAAAAATTGCGTCACGCATTTCATATTCCTGGTATGGCCGTGCTCCAATTTGCCTTCGGTGACAAGCCTAATAATCCATATCTTCCGCATAATCTTAATCGAAGCGATTTTGTTTACACTGGCACACATGACAATAACACTACCGTTGGATGGTTTCAGGAAGCCGATGATGATGTTCGTAATCAAATAATAGACTATTGCTTCAACTCGAATGAAGACATGCCTTGGTTATTTAATAAATTGGCTCTTAGTTCTGTAGGTAAGGTATGTATAATTCCCATGCAAGACCTGCTTGGATTGAATGGTGAGCATCGCATGAATACGCCAGGAACAGTAGATAAAAATTGGCAATGGAAATTTTCTTGGGATCAACTCCCCTCGAATTTGGCACAAGAGATCAAAATCACTTTAGAGAAATACAACCGATGCTAACTCAACCTATCATGATCTTGATGTGTTCAAAGATTAAGAATCTTACCGCCAAATTGGCTGATAAAATCCACAAAGGCCAGCATATTCGAGAGGAATAGATTGTTTAAATGATGCATGAAAGAAAAGGTCGAACGATATGTTATAAATGTCAACACTTTAGTGAGTCCATTATTTTCCCGTCTCATCATGTGGCGCATCCACGGGTTTGGATTCAGGAGAGCCTTTCTGCCGAAGATAAATCGATAGAAAAACAATAGAAGCCACAGAAAGAAATTCGCTTTGCCAATTTTGAAAAGACTCAAACCAAAATCTGTTTTCTGTGAATATCTCGAATAAAGTAAGAGACTTATGTTCTTCCTCATTGATTTGCTTCATTGTTCCATAAGCATGACAAATAAATGACCCTAAAAATAGAAACATAAACATAAGGCTCAATGAGTTTTTATAGAGCGCTAATATCCATCCGCCCTTTTTGACTGGCCAAGGAGCATTTTTGGCTGCGTTCGGCTCTCGATCAACATCCTCCGATTCATCCAGACTCTTCGACTCGGCAGAACCCTGCTGATATAAAAACACGGTTAAAAAAACATACAAACCCATTTGAAAAAATTCGCTTTCCCAATTCTCAAATGTTGTCTGGATAAAATGTCCAGAATATAAATATTCAAGGAATGAATATAAAACTAAACTCTTTTCCAAACGCTCGTCATTGCTTTCATTCCAGCCGGTATAAGCTTGTCCGCCTAAGGTGATAAGCATTAGCGAGAGAAACACAATTAGTAGGCCATTTCTTTTCGTGAACGAATATTTTTTATTCATAATATACCTTAAGATGTCGGAAGCGCTCCCTCCACGATGAAGAAAAGCCGTATGCGGTTTTCTCCGTAACTAATAAAGAATTCTCAGTGGAGTCGCATAATGAATTACGTTAAAAAGCAGTTTTCGTTTAACGATCCACTATAGCATTTACGTTAATTAGTGAAAATCTGCCCACACTGAGGCTACAATATCAATGCGCAGGCTTACCAAGCTGTTTCAATGCAGCTAGTCTAGCCACATAACTTATTTTGAAAATGGTCGCCAGAAGAACAAAAAATATATGAAAAAAAATTAGCACAGGAATGCTTAGTCCTACATCAAAGCCGTAGATTAGAACAATAATACCTAGGGCAAGAATCAACGTGGTTGCCATAGCCCAATGCGCAATGCGTAAAATAATGAACGGTTTCATAACATTATCTCGCTAATCTCCAAGAATCACTTTTCCCAAAGTTATTCTTGGCATATATTAAAATTTTCTCGCAAGTTTTAAATTGCGATATTTCCTCTTTCGTTTAGGTCCGAGAAAAAGATTAGGTTGTAATAACTATTGAGTATTTAACATGGCTGGTCTGTGCCCAAGCGCACAATAGCTAATAGCAAGTAATTCTAAAGAGGTGCATGGGAATCTAGACGATTTTTATTGGCATCATTAACATTCAAAGAAGCGTTCATCGCGGACCATTGTGACATTGGGTTAGCAAGGAGTATGACGATTGGTTTTATGGGACAGGGATCTATATCTAGCGATTCTTAATATTCCCCAACAGCATGATTTTTGTTTGCTCGGGGTGCCTAATTAATGGGTGTGTGCTTATATTAAGGCGGATTCAACAGAGCAATTACTTCGCTCGGTATCGTCATAGTTTTAGAGGAATATTTTCCAGCAATAAGTTGAGCTGCTGGAAATCTATGGGTTTAGTCAAATGTTCGTCAAATCCTGCACTCTTGGCTAATTCTTTGTCTTTCTCTTGCCCCCAGCCCGTTACTGCAATTAGGAGCAAGTCTTGGCCCCATAAATGTTGTCGAATTCGTCGGGCTACGTCGTAACCGTTTAAATCTGGGAGGCCAATGTCTAGCAAAATTATTTCTGGATTAAATTCTTCTGCGAGTTTAAGCCCTGTCATTCCATCATGTGCTGTACAAGAAGTATGCCCGATTGTTTCTAAAAGCATGGCCAGACTTTCCGCCGCATCGATATTGTCATCGATCACTAATATGCGCCTGTTCGTTATAACTGTTTTTGACGAACATTCAACAGGAGAGGCAATTTCCTCAGATGAATTTGAAATTGGTAAGCGAACAATAAACTCACTACCTTTTCCGACACCCTCACTATGCGCAACAATGGTTCCGCCGTGCAATTTTACCAAGCCGTGTACAAGCGCGAGACCGATACCTAACCCGCCTTGTGAGCGTTCTAACGCGGGGGTCAACTGAGAGAACATCGTAAAAATATTGGAGAGTTGTTCGGGAGGAATACCAATTCCGGAATCGATTACCGATAGAACCGCTTCATTCCCATCTTGAAAAGCTCTCAAAGAAATAGTGCCATCTTCAGGGGTATATTTTGCGGCGTTAGTTAGTAAATTAGAAATAATTTGAATAATTCGTGTGGAGTCGGCATCGATAAAAATTGGCGGTTCCTGATTATCGACTGTGAAAGTATGCCTGGATTCTTTCATCAGAGCATGTGATGACTCAATGGCATGTTGTATAAGATCAGTAAGGTTTAGCCTCTGCATTCGAAGTTCAAGTCTTCCTTGCGAAATGCGCGCAGATTCCATTAAGTCATCTACCAAATGTGTCATTTGAAAAAGATGCCGCTCAATCATATCGCGCGACCAATGCATGAAAGGATCATTAGTTTCTTTGAGTCGCATAAGCTCTATCACGTTTCGCATGGGCGCCAACGGATTCCGAAGTTCATGCGCAAGCGTAGCTAAAAATTCATCTTTTCTTCGATCCGTAATGGAGAGTTGATGATTAATTTCATTTAGTTTTTGGCGGGTGGAAATAAGTTCACGTTCAAAATTTTTTCTATCAGTCGCAACAAAAAACGCTAACTGATCGAAGCTTTTATCACCATGCTTTTGTCGAATAACATTGATAAGCATTGGCAATGTTTTGTGATCATGAGTGACTACATCCATTTGAATTTCTGCTACGGAACCTTGTAACTGTAATAAGGGTGCCCAATGGGTGTGATGAAAAAAGCGCCCCCCAATGGTGAAAAGTTCCTGGATTTTTTTCTTTTCAATAAGTTCATCGGCAGAAAAGCCAAGCCATTTACAAAATGTTTGATTTACTCTTCGAATTGTCCCATTTGCTTCTGTGGTTACTAAACCACAGGCTGCATGTTCAAACGACGACGGAAGATCTGGAATGATATCCATAGCTATTTATCTTAAGAATAATTTTTCAGATAATTTTCGATGGCTTTTGTGCTTGCTTCGGGAGAGCTAAGGTGAGGACAATGACCGACATTTTCGATGATGCATAACTCGGCATCAGGCATCTTGGCTTTCATATACTGCCCAACAGATACTGGGGCGATAAAATCGTCGCTACATTGGAGGACTAATGTTGGTGTGCTGGATTTGGATAAAGCGTCCCGATGGTCGGATAGAAAAGTCACTCGCGCAAAATGTTTAGCAATTTCCGGATCTGTTCTACAAAAACTATTGGTCAGCTCGATTCCGAGCTCTGGTTGTTCCGGTGCTCCCATAATTGCTGGTGCCATGGAGCTGGACCACCCCAAATAGTTGCTGTCGATGGTGTTACAAAGCTCTTCAACATCAGCGCGTGAGAATCCACCGATGTAATCACCATCATTTATGTAGCATGGAGAGGGGCCAACCATAATTTGGCATTTGAACTTTTCCGGAGAATCAACAGAAGCAAGCAAGCCGATAGTGGCGCTTACCGAATGACCAATGAGAATAACGGGTTGATCCGTTACTTCATCTATGATTTCAAGCAAATCCTTTGCGTATCCGTGTAAAGACGAGTACTTTTTAAAATCGTAAGCCGACAAGTCTGATTTTCCACTACCAACAAGATCAAACAATACTATTGTAAATCGGTCTTTGAATGATGGCGTTAGATATCGCCACATATTTTGATCACAACCAAAACCGTGTGCGAAAACAATAGCAGTTGAACCCGTACCGGTGACTTGAATATTGTTTCTAGATTGGGCGCCCATAATTAATCTCTAACTTCCAGTGCTGTACAATTGCATACCTGTAACCAAGCGGCACATGGAAGTTCAATCAATACAATGTTGTATGTATATTTTAAGGTAGATAGCAGTCTGTGATTAGAGTTATACAGAATCATACATTGAAAGGCAATCTGTTTTAAGTGGCTGACCCCATAGGGGGCAGGGTAACAACCCATTGATAAATAAATAGTTTTATCCGATACAAATACCATTATCGGTACTTTGTTATATTGCGACAATGTTGCAGGCGAGAAGGTGATAAATGGGCATCACGATGTGACATAATAAAGCGGTTAAAATATAATTACGCTTCGCTCTGGCAGGATTAAAAGAAATAGGGAATAGCAGATATATCCTTACCATAGAGATCTGTGCAATCATTGAAAGAGATATGCCACTACATCAAAGCATATGGAAAATACCCTCGAAATAATCAAATACTCTTCGGAAACCTGATGAAGATTATAAATCATGTGCTTAACAATCATTCAATCTGAAGCCACTTAAAACTGCTGCTTAATTCACGCGTCAAGTAAGTAAATATGAAAAATGCATTTTTATTAACTTTAGGCATCGCAACGGGAACAGTAATTTATCAACTGGCTTTCTACGAAGTTAGCGGAGTAGATTTTGCTAAAGCTTGTTTTATTGGAATTTTCTCATTCTGTGTTTTACTGGCTTCAATAAGTTAAAAAGAAATAACGGTAAGTTTTAACGAGTGCTAATACTTGAAAATATTGATCAGAAAATCTTATCCATCTGTTTTCTACTGTTCATTTTTTCTAATAAGCTTCTCTTAAAGCATAAAAACTGATATCAGGCTAATAATTGATTAACTTCAACGCTGTTTTCGTTTATAAGAACCTCTGACGCGTTTTCGGTAGCCTACGTCACAGGCTACCGAATTGCATAGTGATCCATTTCACACTGAAACTCACTCTGCTTACTTTTTCGAACTCTTTTCACGAGCATTGCCATGACCGCTTTTTACATTGCTTGCTTTACCAGATTCACTTTTGGAACTGGATTTCTTACTTTTATCTTCAGGATGCTGACTCATCATAAACCTCGTTGCTCATAAGAGCGTTAGTTACGTGGTATAGCTTCCGTATTTAATACCGAAGCGACGAACCCAGTTTCGTCTTCATTGAAGTAGAAATCCGTGCGATAACAAACATTGTGAGAGTGAGAATAATTAGGGCATTTGATGTTGCAGATCTATGTTTTGCTTATTTCGTTTGATGAAAGTGCGTTTAGCCGATCTTCCTTTGTACTTAGATACTCGACAAAATGCATACTGCCTTCTTCACAACATGGATGCAGAAACAGGATCATGGAAATTATGGCAATATGACTGATATTGCTTTTGAAGTTTAGGGCCAATATGCCGCCGAACATAATCACACATGAGTGATCTCCCCGACCCAGATATTGATATAGACGACAAATATAACCTTATGTGCTTTATAGAACGTTAATGATATTTGGTCGCCTGTACCATTCCTGTTTATTTTACAGCAATGGGTAATGGTGAGGTAAATATGAAACTTCCTATGTTTAAATATGGTGTATTAGCCTCAGTGCTGCTGATCGCTAATGCGTATGGTCAGCAACCTGTATCGGCACAACTAAAAGATCCTAAGGCGGCAGATGTCGAAATCGTGGGTCATGTATTAGAGCCTAAAAAAGTGCCGCCTAAAGATCTTGTAAAAAGTTTGGCAGTGCCTAAAGGTTTTGAGATAAACGTGTTTGCGGAGGGCTTAGTTAATCCTCGAATGATTGCGGTTGCCGACAATGGCACTGTGTATGTAACTCGCCGCGATGTGGGTGATGTCGTCAAGTTGGCTGATAACAATAAAGATGGTGTGGCAGATAGCCAGGAGGTTGTCGCTAATAGACCGGGAATGCATGGCATCGCCATCGACGGCGATACAGTTTATCTTGTTACAGTTAATGATATTTACAAAGCAACTATCCAGGCCGATGGAAAATTCAGTGCATTAGAGCGTTTTGTGGATGACTTGCCCGATGGCGGCCAGCACCCAAATCGAACACTTGCTATTGGGCCTGATGGAAAACTATATGTTTCTGTGGGCTCTACCTGTAACGCGTGTGATGAAACTAATCCAGAAAGTGCCACCATTTTACGAATGAACAAAGATGGCAGTGACCGTAAAATCTTTGCATCAGGTTTACGTAATACCATTGGCTTTGCGTTTGAACCTCGTAGTGGCGAACTCTACGGTATGGATCACGGAATTGATTGGCTTGGTGACAACGAACAACACGAAGAACTAAACCATATCGTGAAAGGAAAACAATATGGTTGGCCCTACATTTACGATGACGGAAAATTCAATCCACAAGATGAACCGCCCGGTGATATTTCATTACAGGATTGGGCTGCACGCAGTGTGAATCCTGTCGGTTTTTATACACCGCATGCAGCGCCTATGCAGATGGCTTTTTATACGGGCAAAAAATTTCCCGAAGAATATCGCGGTGATGCATTTATTGCGCTGCGCGGGTCATGGAATCGAAAACCTCCAGCGGGATATGAGGTGGCACGTGTTCATTTTGAAGATGGCAAGCCGGTGAAATTTGAAGCATTTGTGCAAGGATTTTTATCGCGTCAAGGAGATCACTGGGTTCATCATGGTCGTCTTGCAGGATTAGCGCAAACTAAAGATGGCGCACTATTGCTGGCAGATGACACTAATGGTGTAATTTATCGTGTCGCTTACATAGGAAAAGCCACAGGCGAAAAATCTTTGGGTTCTCCAACCAATTCTGAAGGTGCAGATGTGCGCATTGATAACGCTGATCCTTTGCTTCCAGGTGCTGCACATAACCCAAATATTGCATTAAAAATATTAGGCAGTGAAAAACAAAAGCCGTTAAAAATATCGTCGCCAGAGTTTAATGATGGTTCGTCAATTCCTCCTATATTCGCGGGAAAAGGCGAAAATATCTCCCCTCCGTTAAAATGGGCAAACGGTCCCAAGGGAACGAAATCCTATGCAATTTTAATGGAAGATCCCGATGTGAAAGAACAAGCGCCGTTCGTGCACTGGACTATTTATAATATTCCTGCAAATGTTCTTGAATTGCCCGCTGCTGTTCCTTCGTTGCCAGAACTCGCCCACCTCGATGGAGCAGGGCAGGGTAAGAACGACATGGGCTCTATCGGATATGTGGGGCCAAATCCTCCACCAACTGATTCGTCACATCATTATCACTTTCAGATATTCGCGCTCGATAAGAAGTTAGATTTGCCTGTGGGTGCAACACGTGAAGAGCTACTTGATGCTATGCGAACCCACGTATTGGCTGTAAGCTCAATCGTAGGGCTTTATGACCAATAGCAGATATTGTTTGCGGTAAAAAATAATTGGATGTGTTGAGAAAAATTAAAGTGAATCAAAAGGTCGGCTGTTTGTCGGCCTTTTTAATTTTCTTTTAGGAGTTTGTTGGAGTCTTTAATGAGTTCTGAGTTTAATCTTGCCCGTTTTTTAGATGCTCAAAAAAATTCATATAAAATTGCGTTGAGTGAGCTTCGTTCTGGAAAAAAGCAATCTCATTGGATTTGGTATATTTATCCGCAGCTTAAAGGTTTGGGGCGTAGCGCAATTTCTGAGTTTTGCGGATTGGAGAGCTTGGCCGAAGCGCGTGCATATTTAGCTAATCCAATTTTGGGTTCACGACTTGAAGGGTCTATTGAAGCTATGTTGGCGCATTTGCCGCAAACTGCGAGTTCAATTCTAGGAGAGCTTGATGCGTTGAAGTTGCGGTCAAGTCTGACTTTGTTTTCGATTGCTGATCCTTCTAATTCAATCATTGCTATTGCGCTTGAACGTTTCTTTGCGGGTGAGCGAGATGTTAGGACAATAGAGTTGCTAAAAATCGCGGCGAAATTTAATAAAATTATCGGCTAGGAAATTTAAACCTATTTGATTTTGTGACCCACAATAAAAATCCAATTTTGCAATGCTGTCCTTAGGTGCAATTCAAAAGTTCTAGCTCAAATTCAAGACCTTTGAATGGAGTTAATTAAAAGGAAAGCCGATGCTTTACTTCAGCGTGATAATGTTTTTTCTCGCACTTACTGCACAACATCGTGGCCCTATGTCGAGCAATGTGTCAGCGCTCTGGTTTTTTATCAGTTGGTTACCGGGTGAATTACCTTGGTTATTTGCTGCGATACAGGTAGTGGGGACATTTTTGTTCATTGTGCTGAGCACATCTAGTGAATTGAAAGAAATTTCTTCGCTTATTGTTGGGCTTATAACACTTGTAATGTGGTTTAAACTTCACTTGAAAACTTTGCGTTCAGGGCAGGTGTTGCAAACCTCACTGCATGAGGAATTAGGTGAAAATTTTGAATCTACTTTAACAGGTATTGGGATTACATCACCCGCCATAACTCACAAACATGATTGGCTTTATCCATTTAGGTACAAGCGACCGGGTGTTGAGCGCTTACAAAATATTATTTACGGGAATGCAGAGCGTAATCGATTGGATATCTACCGAGCTGCCGAAGTAGCCCAAAATAAATCACCTCGTCCTGTAGTGCTACATGTTCACGGCGGCGCGTGGGTAATAGGAAATAAGCATCAGCAAGCCCAGCCGCTTATAAATTATTTGGCCGTAAATGGCTGGATTTGTGTCGATATTAATTACCGCCTTGCACCACATGATTTGTATCCTGCGTGCTTGGTAGATGTAAAAAAAGCCATCGCCTGGATAAAAGAAAATATAGAAAATTATGGTGGAGATCCGAGTTTTATTGCGGTCACTGGTGGATCGGCAGGTGGTCACCTATGTACTCTTGCCGCCTTAACGGGGAATGCTTCAGGGTTTCAGCCTGACTTTGAGTCGATCGATACCCATGTGAACGCGGTAGTTTCCGTTTATGGAGTCTACGATTTTACAAACTATCATGATGATAATTCATCGATACGTCGCTTTTTAGAACTGTACGTAATGCCGAAAACATTCCTAGAAAATTTGGAGAATTGGGAAATCGCGTCGCCACTATTTCAGATAAGTGAAATGAACTTACCCACATTTATTATTCATGGGGATAAGGATTGTGTCGTTTCAGTAAAGCAAGCGCAAAATTTTGTTCAGGCATTGAGACAAAAAAATAAGGCGCCTGTTGTGTATGCCGAATTACCTGGCGCCCAACATGGCTTCGATATTTTCCACTCAGTTCGGACCGAATTTCATGTCGAGGCGGTAGGGAAATTCTTGAATTACTGTTATACACGCCATAAGAATTGTGATGATGCGTTGGCTTAGTGGGCCTAATATTCATTCTGTGCACAATTCGCTTAATATGGAATGCTACTCTATATAAGATTGGGTTTTTTGTGTCTTCAAAGATTTGCGGTACAAATTAAAAAATATAAACCACTCAAAACACAATCAAAATAGTGGGATGCTTAGCGGTAGTTATGGGAAAGCTTATTGTGCATATCTGTTGCGGCAATAGCGGCGTTGCCAATTGCAACACTTATTTGATGTTGAGATTAAGTGCTTCACCGGCTGCATAAAGTCCGCTTATAGAACTTTCTAGATGCTCGTTGAGAAATAATTTCCGACTCATTTATTTTCGCTCCTAGCTTCCCTGCTAATGCGATTCCTTTCGGTTCACCCAGTATTACGTAACGCGTATCGAATATATAATTTTCCGCTACGTTGGTTTTTACAGCAGGTTAGTTTAATGCTGATATACTTTCTATTGTGTCTTCTATTACATTGATATTGGCTTCTGGTAGTTTTCGTTTGATTTCGTGACTTGATTCATGAGGGGCGGGGTGGCAAAATAGGGTGATTTTTTTAGAAAATGTTCGCAGAAAAAGGCAATGATCAAGGCAGCATTGCAATAATGATATCAGACCAATATTTTGATCCTGCACATCATAACCATCGTAAATCGGACATAATCGAAGTGTGCCCTTAGACACCGCTTCACTCCGATTCTCATCTGTAGTGCGTGTATATGAGTGATCCATCAGCGTTTGAACCTGTCGAGCGGCGGTGTGCCCAATATGCTATTCAAACTTCGGAAGAAGATTTTTTCTCTGGCTATGGGCTGGTGCGGAATACTTATTGATAAGTGGTTAAAACCGAGCTAATTACGTCGCGCTGAAAATCGGTTAAGCTCAAAAATTGGAAACCTAAAACGAAGCGGCGAGTAGCGTTATTGAATTTCGAATAAACGAGCTCAGCTCTTGCCCGCTTTCCAAATAATATTTCGTTAGTGGATTGCATTAAAGTAAACTCCACCCAAAAAGTTTCCCCGCTTTTGAAAGAAGATTTGCTAGACACTTTCATGCCACCCAAGCCAATATCCAGCAAGTAAGTAGTCTCTAGCTTGCTATCATAGATCAGGGCAACCCCCTTACTCTTGCCACGCGATAATTGTCGTCGGTCATCTTGCATAAGCGAATTCCTTATTGAATACTTTAATCGATTATTAACTGAGAGCGAGCTAGCAAATGAGACAAATAATACCCATCCTACGGGCGAGGTAAAGAGTCAAGAAAGCCATTTTTTAATTTTAGAAGAGTTGAATGCCAATATTTTTATGCGGCACTTCATAATAATAAAATGATGCTGTAAATGAGAACTAACTTCACAAGATTAATCGACGCAGTTACCGCCGGTAACTATAAATGCGGCATTTATGAGGGTGATTAGAATTCTCCAAATTTTTAAGTCTACAGAGTCCATGCTTTCGTGCCAGCAACTGGGTCAATTTCGGCGAGGAAAGGAAGCGATTTCAACGAGGATCACAATCAGCTTCAACACGATTGTGATCGGTTAGCGCTTATGGATGAGTCTTATGAATTTTATGATATTGAATACTAACTTTTCGAAGACGCGATATGGTTGGGAAAGGCGCTATCACGAAGCATCAACAAAAAGGTTTCAGGGCAGGAGAAATTTGACTCTATTTCCATTCGCTTTTTTCCTTGCATAAATATTGCGCACTGCGCGCATAATAGTGTTATTTTTAAATCCACAATAACAATAACTTTGTTAATCGACACTACTGGAATATGAATTACGATCGATAGCGCCGTGAGCTGAATTTTATATCGGTGCAAAGTTATGACTTGGTTTGAGGCTAGATTTAAGTCGAACTAGGCAAATCAAGCAGACTTCAGCCCTCAGAAAAAGTAGCAACCCACTTACTTTCTCTGCACTCCATTTTTTACATATTTCCGTGGCAATAATTTTTATGTCGTTTGGTTTTATTGGTTGCCCTTCCTATGCATCTGTAGGCTCAGTAAGTCCCATTTTTTTCCACATTGTTTTAGAAATTTTTTGCTTCTTCTTATAATTGGCTCCCGTATAATCACCCCATGGATTTGCTTTGAGCTTATCAAGTCGCTCATGCAGGTTCCTGATATTCCATTGATCAGAATGGCTAACTTTTCCTAATTCATCGCGCGCGATTGGAACTGACACTGCAAGACTTGGACGCGCACGAACAGAATATGCACTTACAGTGCTCGCACCACGAGTATTGCGCAAATAATCAATGAATAATCGTCCGATCCGATTTTTAGGTCCCATCTTCGCAACAAACCGTTCTGGAATCTGTTTCGCCATAAATTCTGCAACTGCTTTCGAAAAAGCTTTCACATAATCCCAACCTGCGTCAGGTGTTAACGGCACAATGATGTGCATTCCCTTTCCACCGGTCGTCTTGATGAATGCTTGAAGCTTCAGTTCATCCAATAGTGAAAGTGTAAGTCGGGTGGCTTCAACAACGCTGCGCCAGGGTAATGCCGGGTCTGGATCGAGATCGAGAATAAAGCGATCAGGTGCTTCGATAGCCGCGGTAGTCGAACCCCATGTATGAAGCTCGATGGTATTCATTTGAGTACATCCAACTAAACCTTGAATACTATCGATTTGCATCAAGCGGCCATGTGTTGGATCGAGCGATTTGTCCAATTGTGTAATGTGTGGAATCGCCATATTTTCAGAATGTTTTTGAAAAAATTGCTCACCTGCAATGCCGTCAGGTGCACGTAGTAATGAGACGGGCCTGTGAGAAAGATGCGGTAAAATAAATTCACTGATGCTTTCATAGAATTGCGCAAGTTCGAGTTTTGTCCCGCCGCTTTCTGCGTCCAGCACCCTGTCAGGATGACTGATGCCAATTCCCGCAACATCGATTTTTCCATTCTTTAGTTTCCGTTCTGTTATCGGTTTCTTTGGGTCAGTACTTTTTTTAGCGTTGAATTTCTTCGCAGATTTTTCACTGGCAGCTGGCTCATTTATATTTTTGGGTCGCTCACGGATAATATCTTTTGCTGGCTTATCGGTTCTCAATGAGATGAATGCAGCTTGACGTAAAACACCTTCGCCGGTCCATTCAGCAAACTCTACTTCGCATATCAGTTTCGGTTCGATCCAATGTGCACCGCGCTTTTGTTGGCTCGTCAGTTTTGTAGATACTGGTGGTGTATCTCGTTTGAGCGCAGTCATCTTTTTGTAAATATCGCGCAGCTTTTCCTCATTGAAGCCAGTCCCAACTCGACCGGCATACAGCAATTCTTTATCGCCAATATCTTTATGCACACCCACTAGAATGGCGCCAAATCCGCTGCGGCTTCCTTGCGGTTCCGTATAACCCACTATGACAAACTCTTGCCGTAAACGACATTTCAGTTTGATCCAGTCATTGCTCTGCCGAGATACATATGTGCTCCCTAAGCGCTTTCCAATCACGCCTTCCAATGACAATGCACATGCGCTTTGAACGATACTTTGATGATCTGCATCAAATACGCCCGAATAGCGTAGTGGGCCACCATCATTTCCGGCCAGTAACTTTTCAAGTTGTTCACGTCTTTCTTCTAAAGGTGCTTCACGCAAATCAAAACCGTTTAAAAACGGTGCATCGAATAAGTAAAAAATAATGTCCTGGCTCCTGCCGACATCAAACGCATTTTGTAATGCTTGAAAACTTGGCAATCCACTTTCATTGAGCACAACAACTTCGCCATCTAACCAACTATCTTTCAGCTTAAGTGCTTCAATGGCTTTTGCTTGAATTGGCATCCGTTCAGTCCAGTCATGACCATTTCTGGTAAACAGATTTACTTTGCCTTTTTTAACCCGGGCTAACAGGCGATAGCCATCGAATTTGATTTCGTACAGCCAATCACCTTCAGGTGGTTCACTGACAAGCGTGGCAAGTTGGGGGAAAAAAGTTTCAGGAACAGTGCCAGCTTTTCTCTTAATTTCCGTTGTTAATATTTTACTCCTCGACGTTGATTTGGCAGCAGTATCAATTGCTTTCGCTGAGGTCTTCTTAAGAGTTTGTTTAACGGTCGCTTTAACTTTTGGATCAATAATTTTGCTTTTCGTAGACGGAACTTTTGCTTTAATAGTTTGTTGCTTATCCATCGGCAACAATTCTCCTGAAATCGCGCTCTCGGGACGATCAATCAAAATATTGTATTCGCTTGAAGGTCGTGCTTCTTCATCACGATCTTTGATAAGCAACCAGCTATCTTGTTTACCGCCGAAGCCTCGTGTTTTTACAAGAGCCCAATCGCCGCTGAGTTTTTCGCCAACCAATGTAAATTTTAATTTACCTGATTTATAAGTTTCAGTGGCATCGCCATGTGGTTGCCAAATACCATGATCCCAAATGATCATATCGCCGCCGCCATATTCACCTTTAGGAATACTTCCTTCGAAATCAGCGTAGGCAAGGGGATGATCTTCAGTTTGGATAGCCATGCGTTTGTCTTTCGGATCTAAACTGGGCCCCTTCGGAACGGCCCAGCTTTTCAACGTTCCCTCAAGCTCCAATCGAAAATCATAATGCAGTCCTTTGGCGTCATGTTTCTGCACCACAAATCGTAGCGCGTGCGCTTTTGATTTGCGACGCGGAGCATCTTCCTCAGGCGGTTCAGGTGTAATGTTAAAATTACGTTTGTTATTATATTCGCTAGCGGGCCGCGCCATAGTTCACCTCTTTAAAAATGTCCTTTCACTGGAAGACATTACGCTATTTGCTTGACGATTTTTTAGCAGCACGCTTGGGTTTGCTGTCATCTGATTTTTTCACAGCGGTTTTTGTTGATGCTGATGGCGTCGCTTTTTTTGCCGTAGAATTCGATTTCGTTGCTTTTGTTTCAGTTGGTCTTTTTTTGTCAGCCGAGGCGGCTTTTTCGTCGGATTTAGTCGCAGTCTTTTTTCCACCACCCAAGCTGCGTTTTAATAATTCAGTAAGATCAATAATGTCCGCGCTTTTGCGAGGCTCTTCGCCTGGTTCTGTTTCAACATCTTCGATTTTTCCTTCGGCGACTTTAGTGTCAACCAATGCCATAATTTTCTCTTGGAAGGTATCTACATATTCCTTCGGGTTCCATTTGCTTTTCATATCTTCAACCAAACGCTTTGCCATATCTTTTTCAGCTTTCGATAAGGTTGCAGCGGTAGTGGCACTGGTGAGTTCAATGGAGTCAAGACCTCGTACTTCGTTTGGCCAGCGCAGTAAAATTAAAACCAATGCTGAATCGATTGGCATCACAGCCGCTAAGTGCTGTTTCGTATGCAAAATTACACTCGCAAGGCCAACGGTTCCTGTTTGCGTTAGTGTTTCACGCAGTAACGCATACACTTTTTCACCGCGTTTATCAGGAGCCAAATAATAAGGAGTTTCGATATTCGCAAGAGGAATTTCTGTGCTATCAACGAATGAAAAAATTTCTATTGTTTGGGTGGATTTTGGATGCGCTGATTTAATCTCTTCTTCGCTTAATAAAATGTATTTTCCTTTTTCATATTGAATCCCTTTCACGATATTTTCTTTGGCTACTTCTTTGCCCGTCACTTTATTAACCCGCTTGTAGCCCACTGGGTCCATACTGCGTTTATCAAGCCAATCGAAGTCAACGTTATCGGATGACGTGGCTGATTGTAGCGCAACAGGGATATGAACTAAACCAAAACTGATCGCGCCTTTCCAAATTGAACGTGCCATAGTCGTCTTTTCCAGTAGTTAGTTAAAGCATTACACCATCCGCATAAACGATTTTACCGAAGCGTGTAATATCTTGAATTTGTTCCAACATTTTTTCAGCCAAGTCTTCTGCATCTGCGGTGGAGGTTAAGTTGGGTCCAATTACCCAGAGCATATGCCCTGCCGCATCAGCATTTTTACCCTGATAGCCGATGAGGCCTGCATAACCATTTTCATAGCTCATGGCGTCCGTCCACGCCATGTAGTGACGAAATTCCTTAACCATTGTGCTGCCTAATGTTTGATTGTCGCCGAATTGCTATTCAGATATTTGCCAAAGACCTTTAAATATTACTCCGCTTTGTTACCATCAAAATGTACGCTTGGACACAGACCCAATATTCAATTTGGCCGATAGTTTCGTCGTGAAGATCCATGCCACTTCGGTGGCACACATACCAACAGAAATATTGGAGAGAATTATGGACAACTACCATTTGACTAAAAACGATGATCATTGGCAGCTTGCAAAAGAAGGTGCTAGTCGTGCTTCCAAGATTGGTGCTACAAAAGACAAAGTACTTCAACTCGCACATGAATTTCTGGCAGATAAGACAGCATCTTTAAAAATTCATGGTGCAGATGCGAAAATTCAGGAGGAGAGAACGTATCCGAGAAAGAGTGATCCTACGAAAACCAAGGGTTAATTTTCCCGAAAGAATCTACTAGCCAGATTACTTGACCACAAAAAAAGAAGGCTTCAATAAAGAAAGAAGCCTTCTTTCCATTTATTTCTTAGAACTTTTTTCGCGTGCGTTACCATGCCCGCTTTTTACATTACTTGCTTTGCCGGATTCACTTTTGCCACCGGACTTCTTACTTTTATCTTCTGGATGCTGACTCATAATAAATCCTCGCTAAATTAAAAAAGATTTTACACATTGGTAACGTTCGACGATTAAATTTCTTGGTAAAAATAGACCGTCCAAGTGAGTCTGGACTCGTAGTGTCAAAGGATCGGTGCGATAGCGAACCTCTAACCTCGGAAATATTTAGTTAAGCCATAGCCTCGCCAGCAAGACAATTTTTTAATTTTAAAGTCACTTAAAACAACAATCCGCTGCAAAAATCTAAATGAAATAATCGTCTATAAAAAAATAATTATGTGCGGTGACGAACAATTTATTTATTATTAATTTGATAAATTTTGTGATGTTTTTTTATTATTCACTGTTAAATTCAAATTTAAACGACATTTGGTTTTGCATAAATACGTCAGACCTAGGCACGTAGTGTTTACGTGTATGCATCGCCAACATTGGAGGAGTTTATATGCGCGCGCTTACATATCATGGCAGCAAAGACGTACGTGTAGATAATGTTCCCGATCCTACCATTCAGGAACCAGATGATATTATTTTGAGAGTGACTGCGACTGCAATTTGCGGATCTGACCTTCACCTATATCGCGGAAAAATTCCACAGGTAAAAGATGGCGATATATTTGGTCATGAGTTTATGGGCATTGTTGAAGAAACTGGGAATGCAGTAACTGCCGTAAATAAAGGTGATCGTGTTGTTATTCCTTTCGTTATCGCATGCGGGAGTTGCTTTTTTTGTGCAATGAATTTACACGCCGCTTGCGAGACAACAAACACCGGACGAGGTGCGATTTTCAATAAAAAACAAATCCCTCCAGGTGCCGCTTTATTTGGCTATAGCCATTTATATGGTGGAGTACCGGGTGGCCAAGCCGAATATGTTCGTGTACCAAAAGCGAATATCGGCCCATTTAAAATTCCTGAAGGAGTAGATGATGAAAAAGTTTTATTCCTGTCTGATATTCTTCCTACGGGTTATCAAGCTGCCGTTAATGCGGGAGTTACTATCGGTAGTAGCGTAGCCATTTATGGGGCAGGGCCTGTTGGATTAATGACAGCAGCCAGTGCACGCTTCTTGGGTGCCGACAAAATATTTATGGTTGACCATCATCCATATCGTCTTGAGTTTGCACGTAGCCAGTACGGCATTATTCCTATTAATTTCGACGAGGTGGATGATGTTGCAGCTGCAATTATCGAACAAACCGATGGATATCGAGGGGTTGATGCGGCTATTGACGCTATAGGGTTTGAAGCCAAAGGAAGCGCAGTAGAAACTGTTTTGACTACCCTGAAAATTGAAACCAGCAGCGGTAATGCCTTACGACAATGTATCGCGTCAGTTAGGCGTGGGGGAGTGGTTAGCGTGCCCGGTGTATATGCCGGGTTTCTCCATGGCTTCTTATTCGGAGATGCTTTTGATAAAGGACTTACCTTTAAAATGGGGCAAACACATGTTCACGCTTTATTACCACATCTACTTGAACAAATTATTGCGGAAAAACTTCGTCCAGAAATTATTATTTCGCATCGGCTACCTTTAAACGATGCAGCTGAAGGATATCGCATCTTCAATGAAAAAGAGGATGCGTGTCGGAAAGTGATTTTAAGACCCGGAAATTAATTCACAGAGTTAAACGTATGTATCTTGAATTAAAAATCTGAATGTTAATTGATGTAACACCTTAACTACTGAGGAAATTATCATGAATGCAATCGTTAATAAAGCACCTCGTCCTTCTACTCCAAAAATCCCGGAAGCCACAGCGTTACTACGTGCTGACCACAAAGAAGTTAGCAATCTATTTGAGAAATACGAAAAAACCAACTCGACGGCAGAAAAGAAATCCATTGTTGCTGAAGTGTGTAAAGCCTTGACATTGCATGCGCAAATTGAAGAAGAAATATTCTATCCAGCCGTAAAAATAGCATTAAAGGATAAAGAACTAATTCCTGAAGCGACTGTAGAGCATGCCACCTTAAAAGAATTAATAGCTCAAATAGAAGGTGTAGAACCCGATGGTGAATTATATGACGCTAAAGTTAAAGTGCTGTCAGAGTATGTTAAACATCATGTAAAAGAGGAGCAAAACGAAATTTTTCCAAAAGCCAAAGCTGCCAAAAAGTTAGATTTGATCGAGCTGGGTGCTCAACTACTAAAACGCAAGGAAGAACTTCTTGCTGATTTAGCGTAACGGTTATTTCTTTCATTACCACGCGTGGAGGTTACCATGGCAACTGCAAACGAAAATTACGTACTGATTACCGGCGCAACAAGTGGGATTGGTTACGAACTGGCAAAAATTTTTGCTGAGAATAACTATAATCTTATTATTGTGGCTCGTAGCGGCGCTAAACTTGATGACATTGCCTTAGAGTTCTCCAATATTTACGACGTTAGTGTTGTCCCCATAGTAAAAGATTTATTTAACAAGGAAGCTCCTTTTGAAGTCTATGAAGAAATTAGAGCTAAAGGTTTACACGTTGATATATTAGTAAACGACGCAGGGCAGGGACTGTACGGAAAATTTGTCGATACAGATATACAAAGGGAACTGGATATCATCCAACTTAATGTAAACACTTATGTCGTATTAACAAAATTATTCCTTCGTGACATGGTAAATAATGGTTACGGAAAGATATTAAATGTTGCATCCATTGCGGGTAAAGTCCCCGGTCCGTTCCAATCCGTTTATCACGGTACAAAAGCGTTTGTGCACTCGTTCACTGAAGCGATTCGCGCGGAATCAAAAGATACGGGTGTAACCATAACATCATTATTACCTGGAGCAACTGACACCGACTTTTTCAATAAAGCTGAAATGCAAGATTCCAAAATTTTGGATTCCGAGTTGGCAGATCCAGCGCAGGTGGCAAGTGATGGTTTCAAAGCATTAATGGATGGCGACGATATGGTTATTTCTGGATTTAAAAACAAGGCTCAAGTAGCGATGAGCAATATCACACCTGACAGCGCAGTTGCAAAACAAATGCTGAAACAACAATCCCCTCGCGATTCACATTAAATCTTACAGAATGGTGAAATTAAATCTAAACATTTGATGTCACTAGCTCTGCTCAGCAAGATTTGTTAATCACAGTGTAGCGCATAAACCAATATGTCAAATAACTGCTTTTATGTGCAGAGGATTATATGAGTACTCAACATTATTTCTCGAAAAGAAATGGTTTACGTATCGTCTTTCTTTCATTGATGTTCATTACCTTAGCTGGCCAAGCTTATACCGATTGGAATGAAAGCAATGACGAACGCCTACAAAAAAACTTATCATCACGTTCTTTTTCCGAGTATTTATATTCAGGGCATCTTATTCAAGTAACTTTCGAGAATTGGGAAACAGTGGATCTATCGGTTATGTAGGACCAAACCCGCCTCCAATGGATTCCGAGCATGTTATTACTTCCAAGTATTTGCGCTCGATATCACCTTGAATTTGCCTGCGGGTGCGACGCGGCAAGAGTTACTGGATGCAATGCGTGGACATGTCATCGGGGCAGGCACCATAAGAGGACTTTTTGACCCATGATGAACCCTACCAACATCATGAGGATTGCAAATTATGTCAGCTGAATATTCAATGTGGGCACTGTTGGGATTATTACTATTTGTGATCGTCGGCATCATTGTATTTCTCAAGCGAAATCAATTGGCTAAAACTGATCGCGATCCACAACCACAAGAGCGGCCAAACAAGACAGGTGTTGCACCTCTCATCGAGACAAGAAAACAATAGGCGCGCTTATAAAATTGGCGTAATTAAATCTATATTGCCTATAGATTTAATTACGCCTTGACATTAATTTCACGATTAAAGGTAGGCGTACATTATTTTAATTCGATCCATACCGGTGCATGATCGCTAGTTTTTTCCCAGCCGCGCACGTATTTATCAACACCACATTTGATTAACCGCGTGCTTAATTTTTTGCTCAATAATAAATGGTCAATACGAAGACCTGCATCTCTTCCGTACGCGTTACGAAAATAATCCCAAAAGGTATAAATGGTATCGTCAGGATAAAATTTTCTGATTGCATCCGTCCAACCTTGTGCGATTAAATCTTTAAATGCTTTGCGAACTTCAGGACGAAAGAGTGCATCGTCCACCCAGCGTTCAGGTTTATAAACATCTTTCTCTGTCGGCATCACGTTATAGTCGCCAGCTAAAACAACCGGCACGTTGGCCGCAAAAAGCTCTGACGCATGCAGATGAAAGCGCTCAAACCATTTTAATTTGTAATCAAATTTGGGCCCCGGTGCTGGGTTACCATTGGGCAAATAAAGGCAACCAATTACAACCCCATTTACCGCTGCTTCAATGTACCGACTGTGCGCATCATCAGGATCACCCGGTAACACACGACAGATTTCTTCCGGTTTCCCAATTCTGGAAAGAATCGCAACGCCGTTCCAACTTTTTTGTCCGTGCCAAATGGCATCATAACCATAATCTTTAAGTTCGTTTTCAGGAAATTTTTCATGAGGTGCTTTTAATTCTTGAAGACATGCGATATCGGGTTGTGACTCTTCAAGCCAACGTAATAACACCGGTAACCGAGCGTTAATACCGTTCACATTGTAAGTTGCTATTTTCATGTTTCCAGGCCTCTGTATTGACTGCCATTTTAAATTTGGTAACGACTATAAAATTATGGTTGCTGAATGTTCCGTACGTTATATAACGTCGTTTATTTGATATTTATTTAGTTAAGCGACATTGAGGGCGTTGATTTAATTTCAGGTAGGAATTTCGTGGTACAGCGTACAGAAACAGCAATCTGTTCAAAACACAATCAAGATCCTCATTCAAGTATTGCTCCTCCTTACTTTGATGCGTTTCGATGTCGATGGCGATAGCTGTGAGGATCTCCTGCGCATGGTCTTTTAAAGCCATGTCAGTCATCTCTCCTTCGATTGGTGTATTTTTTTAGCAAAAAATAATCCACTCTTTCATGATCTCTTGCATATGGGCACGGATAAAACTTGAAAGATTCATGGGTGGATACCTGATTGGTGTGATTAAAAGACTGGATTTTTTCGTCTCGGGCAATAAGATTAATGACTAACGTTAAGCACGAGGCATTGCCAGCAGTATGCGCTTTACCTGACCCTAAGGTTATGAAGATGCTGGTAACCTGATGCTCACTCTTTCAGCGACAGGTCATACCTCGCGAGTGCTCTGTAGAATTGGTGCCAGTTGATGCCGAGGCAAGGTAACGGTGAACCGCGTTCGTTCTGCGGAGCTACGCACTGAAACGTCACCGCCATGGGCTTGGGCAATGCCGCGCACCAGCGATAGGCCAAGGCCCCATCCTTTTTGCGCACCTTGGATTGCAGAAGCAGCCCTATGGTAGGGTTCAAAGATGGTATGCTGGTCTTCTTCAGATATTGGGTCCCCTTGATTTTCAACGCTTAATTCAAATCGACTTTCAAGCTTGATAACGGAAATGCGTACCGGCGCGTCTGAGGCTCCATATTTGATTGCATTTGCGGCAAGATTCTCAACGATCCGACGTGAGCCTATTGGGTCTGCGGTGATACTGAAATTGGCTGTTTCAAGCTCGAAGCGGCCGCCATGGATCACAGTTAGCTCGTCAATGACCTCCCATATTATTTTCTGAGGATCGCACTCTGTTACCTGTATGGGTAGTAGCTTGCCGGATTTCAGGTGCGAAGCATCGAGAAGGTCCTGAATCATTCGATCAGCATGGGTAATGCTCCTGTCGATCCTGGAAAGGATCGTTTGCACATCCTTTTGGTCCGCGAACTTGAGTCCAAGCATTTGCGTACTTAATTTTGAAACATGGAGAGGTGTCCGCAAGTCATGTGTCAGGGCTGCAATAAACATGTCGCGAAGACTTTGTTCAGCTTTTAATTTCAGAAGTTGATCACGTAGATTAATCTCGGTCATAACCGAGAGGGTAAGTTCCTGCATCACATTAATTTCGTGCTCTGTCCACTCACGCTCTTTGCTATCGATTGCGCAGAAGGTACCCAGTACATGGCCGTCAGAATTGATCAGCGGAATGACAATCAACGCTACTATTCCCCAAGGACCGGTCGATGGATGAAATTGGAGAAGCGGATCGTTCAACGCGTTGGACGATATGATGGATTCCCCTTCAAGCGTGTACCGGCAGATCGAGGAGTCGATGGGAAGCTCGCGGGATTCTTTGAATGGTGAGGGTAGCCCGTAATCCGCAACAAAATATTGTTTGTCGGCGCCGACTAGGGAGACGATTGTAAGCGGAGCGTCCACGATTTTCGCTGCTAGTTGCGCTAAACGGTCGAACGCCGCTTGTCGGCCCGCGTCCATGAGGCCAGTGTTGTTAATTGCCTGGATGCGCGCAGGGTCAACCAATCGAAGATTGCAAGACTGAGTTCGCTCTAAGGTTTTTGAGTCAAGAATGCCTGAAAACTGCATATTTTTAATGTCCTGCCAGTGGATCCGATTAACTCGAAAAAATTTACATGAAGTAGCGCTAACTAACTTTTGAAAGATTAACCAGTTGAGCAGCGACCGGTAAAGTCCTCGCCATCCAAAATTTGTTTGACGCTCGCGATGTCAATCGGTTTTGCGCAATGTGCATTGAACCCCGATTCGATGGCTTTCATTTTATCTTCCGGCTGAGCATAACCACTAACTGCTACCAGTCTCGTTTCAGCAGGCAGAATTTTGCGTAAGGCTTTAGCGACTTCATAGCCGTCTATGTCCGGAAGACCAATGTCACAGAGTACCAATTCATGCTTATTTGCTTTAGCTAGTTTAACGCCACTTTGACCATCATAAGCGACCTCCACCTTGTGTCCGAAGACAGCGACAAGTTCCGCTAGCGTATCAGCAGAATCCACGTTGTCATCAATGATAAGGACTCGGTAGGAGTACGAACCTTTAAGCTCTGTGTGGGATGAAGGTGCTTGACCTGACATCCTCTGGGTGGCCACAAGCGGTAACTCAATCCTGAATTCAGTCCCGACATTAAGAGTGCTCTCAACGGAGACGCTGCCATGATGCAGCTCCACAATGCCTTTCACAACGGCGAGTCCTAAGCCAAGGCCACCCTCGGTTCGCGCCAAACTTTGGCTTGCTTGCGTAAAAGGTTGGAAAATTGTGGGCAGTAAATCCGACGCAATACCAGTGCCTGTATCTTTCACGCTAATCGTCGCCCATTCTCCATTTGCTCTCACGGTAATTGTAATGTGACCTTCGGGATGCGTAAATTTTGCCGCATTCGTTAGTAAATTACCGATTACCTGAGAGATCCTGGTCTCGTCTGCTTCAACGATCAGCAACTCGACATTGTCTCGATAATTACGCCTAACTTTATCATTCCATCTGTGCCGCCGTGAGTATGTCATTGGTGACTCAGCTGAAGGTTGCACATCTAAATATTAACCGTTGAGAATATCGTTCGCTTCCCTTAACGACGGTTCGATAGGCAACCGTTGGACATTCCACAATGAACTAGAATAAGAAAATTTTGAGTGACCATAGTTTACGAGTGGCCGAATTGCTGAGGAGTTCAGTTAGGGAAGACCTAGCCATCGTAGTTAGCATCACCTTCTATAGTCTTCTAACTAACTGTTATTGTTGTATTCCTCTTCCTTTAATATCGCACAATCTCAATGTATATTAATTCATAATCTTCGCTCCGGGCATTCGTTTAATTACCGGCTAGTAAGACTTCATAAATAAAACGGCAAAATGATAGTGAAAGAAAATATGATTTCATTTGGCTCGAGTTCGGGAGCTGCTGGGCGATTGATAGCTAAGCAGAACTGGTCGAAACATCCTCTAGGGGACAGTAACCAATGGTCGCCTTCGTTGCGAACTGCATTGAGCATGGTTCTAAGCTCTGGCTTTCCGGCTTACATCCTATGGAGTGAGGAACTGTTTGCTTTTTATAACGATGCTTATGCTCCAATTCTAGGAAAAAAAGCAGACATGGGTCAGGGAGTTCCATTACGCAAACTTTGGTCAGAGATCGCAGGCGATGTCTGTGACATAGCGGAGCGAGCACTTGGTGGAGAGAGAACATATTTTGAGGACCGGCGTTTCACACTGGAGCGAAATGGATACCCGGAGGAGGCGTACTTCACCTTTTCCTATAGCCCTATCTACGACGAGGACTGCGTAGTCGTTGGCGTGCTTTGCATGATTTTTGAGACGACAGATAAAGTCTTAGCAATGGCGTTGCAAGAAGAAAGTGAGGAACGCCTTCAATTATCGTTGGACGCCTCTGGAAATATCGGTACCTGGTCATACGACCCAAGTAACAATATCGCAGTGGTTGATGATCGCTTCGCCCGCCTTTTTCAGGTTGATGCGGCGCTAGCTCAATACGGCACTCAGCTTGAGCGTTTCACCAACATGATCCATCCAGACGATCGCGAGAGAGTACTTTCGGCGATTACCCAATCCATCAGCACGGGGGAGCTCTATGACATCGAGTATCGAATACCTCAGGTCTCAGGAAAAATTATATGGGTGAACGCGAAAGGACGGATGTTCGCCAGAAGTCACGGCAAGACCTCACGTTTTGCGGGCGTAGCAGTGGACATAACCGACCGGAAAAAAGCGGAGGATGACCTTCAACGGATCGCAGCGGATTTATCAGAAGCCAACCGTAGGAAAACTCAATTCTTGGCAACGCTAGCCCATGAGTTAAGGAATCCGCTCGCTCCGATAAGAACCGGTCTTGAGCTAATAAAGCTTGGCCGTTCGGACGAATCTGTCTTGGCTCAAGTGCACTCTATGATGGAGCGACAAGTGAATCAGATGACACATTTGATTGACGACTTGATGGATATCTCACGTATTAATAACGGAAGAATCGAATTAAAGAAAGAAAGCTTGAGTATTAAGTCGGTAGTTCTGGCTTCAGTTGAAATCAGTCTCCCCTCCATCGAGGCCGCTGGGCATAAACTCGTGATAAATGAAATTCCCGAAGACGTTATGATCGAGGGAGACCGAACTCGGCTCTCTCAGGTGTTCAGTAATATTTTAACCAACGCCGCAAAATATACTCCGCCAGGCGGGCTAATCGAGATTAGCGTTGAGAAAAATGATACCCATCTCTTTGCCTCAATCAAAGATACCGGAATTGGAATCCCCACGGAGTCTCTCGCTTCTGTATTTGAAATGTTCAGTCAGTTGCGTCGCAGCATCAATCAGGCACATGGAGGATTAGGTATCGGTCTTGCGCTGGCGAGTCAGCTCATTGAAATGCACAGCGGCAGTATAAATGTGCACAGTGAAGGCGATGAAAAGGGAAGTGTATTTACTGTGTCCCTACCCATAATCACTGGCCTACAAAATGTTGCGCCGGATTCTTGCTCAGTTGTCGATGACATTAAGGCTAAAAAGAATCTGCGGATTCTGGTCACCGATGATAATCAGGATGCAGCATACATGCTCGCGGAATTACTCAATTTACTCGGGTATCCGGAAGTCGGGATCGCCAACGATGGATTCCAAGCCGTCGCGATGGCTCGAAATTTTCAACCAGACATCATGTTTCTTGATATTGGCATGCCTGAAAAAAGCGGCTACGAAGTTATTGAAGAATTGAGGTGCGAAGCCGCTGAAAATTTCCCTGTAATGGTTGCACTAACTGGGTGGGGATCGGAAGACGATAAGCTGCGTTCTCAGGATGCGGGCTTTGATTATCATTTGACGAAGCCAACGACCTTGGCAGCGTTAACTCAAATACTGGATAGCCTGTAGTCAGAGTATGATTTACACATCCATACTTGCTACCCTGCAATGTGCACTTTTGGCCGAAACAAGGCATTCATTTAATTAAATAGCCTGCAATAATTCGAAAAATAATCCTTGTCTCTCCGATGCCGCCTATTGCCTCTTTTAGATACTTGCTGACACTGTACCTGATCTCATATTGCACTTCACGCATTTTCTAGGCGGCTTTTTAAACCGCAGATCTAAGTAGTGCATCCATTCTGATATTAGATACGTCCAACCGCTTATCGTTAATTAAAAATCTGGAGTAGTAGAATGGGTAATGCTTACACTAATAAAAATAACCTTGAAGATTTCAAGGTAAACATCAGGGTGAAAATCTCTGCTTTGTGGACGGCAATAATGTTTTGCTACATTTATGCCGATTATTTCGAGTTATACATCCCAGGAAAACTGGATAGCATGATTGCAGGAACTATTGGACCTTTAGGGGAAGTTACCCAGTCGAAATTGATCGGTACCTCAATACTTTTGGCCATCCCTACATTGCTAATTTTTTTGAGCCTCGTTTTATCGCCACGAGCCACCCGGTGGATAAGTATTATTTTTGGAACATTTTACGCACTGGTAGCCGTAGCAACTTTGAGCGCACCTGGTGCCTGGATTTTTTATAGATTCTTTTGCGTATTCGAGATTATGCTTTCCGTGGTAGTTGTTTGTTATGCATGGAATTGGCCAAAAAAATGTATCGCTAACGAATAGTTTATCCAACGCAACGTGTGATCATATTGAAATTTATACCCCATTTGGCCGATAGTCCACCGGGCGGAGCGCGAACATCAAATTGCGCTACAAGTCACCCCAACAACGGGCAGAGTGCCGTCCGAACGGTTCCGCAAGTTTCCGAGCTCTCGGCAAACAAAATTTCTACCAAGCGAAATTCAACAGATTTGTATACTCCTATTTGGTAAAGTAGGAGTATACACTTTAGTTTTTAAGGCCAATGTCCGCTGTTGGCCGTAATACGATGTAATTGACAGAGAATTCTTTTCAACGTAATTAGCTCTCTTGTGCCCACAAGTGGACGTTTAGCTTAACTATGATTTCCTGTTGTTCAGTAAGAATCGAGTGGAGTATTTTAATTAGAACTATTTTTTAAGGACTTTCTCCGCAAGGATACTTATTTTTTAATAAAACTAAACCACTGTTTAGCTATTTGGCAACAAGAATGGTTTTATCGAAGTCGATGAGGTGATATTTTTTTCCAAGTTCGTACAAAAGTGGTTTCTGGGAAACACAATATTTCCTTGACGTCACCGTTACACAGTCACAATTTTTCAACTCTTTTACCAAGCAAAGGAAATTAGTATGCGATACTTTTTATGCGTTGTGCTTCTGCTAGGATTCACCGGATGCGAATCGCTTACCAAGCGACATGCAACCCGAGCCATTCTTTTTGCTGAAACTCCATCAACAACAAGTGCTGAAGCACACTACTATCCACCAAAACAAAACGGATCTCTTATATCTGGAAATCCTATCTTTATTCACAGCAATACGAAGTTTTCAGTTAGGATTAATGAGGTTAATACTGGCTGGATATTCAGAGATTCACCGAAAGATCAACATGCCAACCAAAACTATAAGTCTACGATTGCAAACTCAACTAAAAGTTATAATGGGGATGCGAACAACCCTATTTCAAAAAGACATTTTGATCACCTTCGAGGCCACGAACTATGGCTTTTAACAACAATATCGTCTCTGAATGTTAACGATCCGTTAGAAACAAAAAGCAAGCGCTATTTTAAAGCGACAAATGTAAAAATTGACTCTCAATCATATTCACTAATTCCTTTTGATCAAGATGAGAAATACATATTCACCCATGAGTCTGACTCAAGTTACAGAATTAAATTTCAACTTTATAAGGTTGATGGTTTAGCTTTAAAAAAAGAGCTTGCTAAAATAAGTCGAAATCCAGGTTTAGTAGGTGTGGGCGAAGCTGTTTTGGCTACCTTAAAAAATACTGCTGGAGCCGTTGCTGGGGATTTAATAACTTCAATATGGGAGGAGAAGTCCGCCGAGCCGTTAGCTCTAGAAAGATTTTTATTAAGTATCAATGCGACTGAAGAGTTATATGGGGAAGTGACGATATTAAGGAATGGCGACTTTTTGCAGAGAAATCCTGAAGTTATATTCACAGACAGTGAAATGAATGCAATAAGAAGTTTCACTAATTCAAGCGATACTAAAAATTATAATTTTCCTAAACCATTTATTGAGAATAACTATAACTTACTGGATTACTTTAAAGATAAGGAGGAAAGTCAGATGTCGAAGATATACCAGTACGGATCAGAATCTTCGAAGGTTGATGCGAACGGAGTTATTGGAAATGCTTACATAGAAGGCAATTACGTTAAAAATCGAAATTTCAATGAAAATAAAGATCTCCGGATGTTTGGTTACATTAAGTTGTCCGTTTTGGAAAGCTACAGTGCAAAAAGCTATATAGATAAAGACGGTAAGCTACAAGTTTCTCAAGTTCCTGAAACTTATCAGAATGAACTTGAATCTCTGACAAAGTTATTGCAAGAGCATGGCGCGGTAAAATTGGAAAGCGAGATTTCACGAAGTAAGGATGCCATGACGAATCAATGTCCACTCAATGAAGCAATATGTATCGCCCCATGGGTGAAGGACATTGCTGACAAACAAGCAAAGCTGAATTTTATTAAGGCTAGCAATCCCGTTTTAATTAGTGCGATAGAAAAATACAAAAAGGTCACAAAGTTAGATGAATGGAAGTTACATTTGTCGCGACAACCGGATTGACTTCACAGTAATCGCTGTATGTTAACGTCCGCTCTTGGCCAAAGCGGACCTTCAAACTGTTGGCTAAGGGGATGAAACCATGTGGAATTTGCCACAGTCGTTTGTTATGTTATATTGTCTAGGCCATGTTCCTGATTTTTTAGTAATGCTTTAAAAACTAATTGCACTACAATTCCAGTAATGAGAACCGCAGCTAGATCTTGCCAATCAAATATTCCAGTATGAAGTGTAGGCTGAAGCATTTCATAAAGCGCGCACCCAATAATTACACCGCTAGATGACTTAACGATACCTTCAGGAAACCTTTTAGAAAACCCGCAAAGGAGAAATATAGCTGTGATTGTTCCAGTGATGCTTGGAGGGTAATTTGCCAACCCGAAATCAAAGTAATTATTACTACCTATCCAGCTTCGGTAAATGCTGTCTCCTATTGCCGTAAGCACCAAAGCCGCGACTTAAAAACTGTCCAGCACCGAAGGTGCGATGCTTGAGCGACTTGTTAACCAATTTCGCCACCTAGTGAGTCCATATATGCTTCAAACATGCTTGTAGCTTCTGGCCACTTATTATCAAGTGTAAGCATGGTATCCAGCTGATGCGCTCCTTGACGCATTGCTTTTGATATAGCCCAGAGCAAATAGTCTAGAACGATTGGGCAGCCCAAAGCTTCAAATGCATGTAAATTATTAATTGCTGCATGAGAAGGGAAGTTCTCATTTGCAGTTTTAATTGCGGCCACAAGCTTTTCACTCTTACCTTTAAGAGCCAAACGCGCATGCTGATTTGCTTGCTGCTCATAAATAGCGGATTTTTCCTGCGCATATGCTAGAGCTTCTCTAAGAACAGCGACCTCATCAGTATTTATTTTTGTGCCATGATTCGCTCCTCCTAACTTTCTCAAAAGGAGATCTACCATATTCTCGTAATTTTCTTCACTCGTGAAATCACCATAAAATTTACCTTTCAAAAAACCAGGCAACTCAACTTTTTCAACAAGTAGTGGCAGAACTACAACACGCCCTTCTTCAATTTCTCTATTTGATGCAATATCTAGTTCACGCGTAACCCATGGACTATTAATTGAGGCATTTGAGAGAATAGCTGCTACATAGTCAACTTGATCCAATCCCGCTCTTATTTTCTCTACCAAGGAGTCGCCGATGTTTATTTCTGCTTCATCAATCCAGACACCGTGGCCTTTCGAACGGAGACTAGCGGCGAGTCTTCTAGCAAATGGTTTATCCGCATGAGAATGACTTAAAAAAATTGTACTCAAAGACTACTCCTGTTCTGATTCCACTTATGGTTAACGCCGAGTTCAGCGGCAGCTTTTAAGTTGTGATTTTGTGGAATACTTTTGCGTAGCAAAACCACAAAAGCGCGACTTAAAAGCTGTCCAGCACGCGAAGCGTGCGAGCTGCAACGACTTGTATGCATTTCACCTTGGCCAAGGTTTGGGTGGTTCAACATGCTCTTCTAGCCCACGACCAGGAGGCGAAGTTGGGCGCGGCGGTTGAGGCGGCGGTGCAGGCCGAGGCGGAATTGGCCTAGGTGGTTGTGGAGGTTGCGTAGGGCGAGTAGGTCCTGCCATGTTCTATTCCTCTGGAAAATATAGAGACTCTGTGGGTATTTCTTGATTTACTTCTTCTGTAAGTTTAGCAACCAACTTTTTATTGGGAGTGTTTTCAGGTGGATTTGTAACTAATACCTTTTTCTTTTTCATTGCAGCTTCAAACATTTTTTTACTCGATGCCGAATAAGCTCCCTCATCTCTAATTTTCAATATAATTTCATATAGGTCATATTCGAGCGCTCTATAGCCAGACAAAGTTTGTTCGTAAAATTTAATTTTATGCCCAAACTTAAAAAATGGCTTAAGAAAGCCGGCAATAGCCGCTGCCGCAGATATAGATTTCCATACAGCCAGCCCAGACTGAGTTTGTAAAAACCAAACTCCTGAAATTACTGAGCTTGGAGCAGCAATAGCTATAAGAATTTCGAAAGCGAAGTTCCACCTTTCGTAAAAAACTAACCGACAGCAATAATATTTAACATTAAGACGAGCTAGACGATAATTGTCGTAAATATCCCAGATAGCATTATTATTTCCCAATTGCTTTACCTTCATTGCATAACGCCGAGCTGAGCGGCAGGTTTTAAGTTGTGGTTTTGTGGAATACTTTTGCGTAGCAAAACCACAAAAGCGCGACTTAAAAACTGTCCAGCACACGAAGTGTGCGGTGCTTGAGCGATTTGTTACATTAGCTTTTTCAGTTAAAACCAAATTAAATAAAGTGAACTTATTAATTTTTTAATTAATCAGAAGTTACGGCTTCGCCATTTTTCATGGTCACCTCAACCCAAACCAACTTTTGGTTTTCAGTGAAGTTTTTACCATAAGCCTTAACGCAACGATAGAGCTTACCATTTTGTTTTATAACAGCCCCGCGAGAATTTGCCAAACCTTTGGCGTCAGTGCAAAAAGTACCATTTTCAATACCTTTTTGAACCTCTTCTTTTGATAGAGCTGGGGCTGTACCGATAGGTTTTGATTCTTTAACTAGAGAATCACTGGCGTGAACAATTAAAGAAAAAAATATTGCTGAAGAAAACAAAAACGCAAGAACACGAGTTTTCATAATACATCCTTTATATTTACGATTATTTAAAATTTTACGCCCAATGTAACGTTGAGTTCAGCGGTGCTGGAACGAATTGTTATGTGAAAATTTATTTGCGAAAAACATGAGCAGTGCGCGATAAAACTTTTCTAGCAAAGCACCAACCCTAGCTTCCGAAGCAAGGAAAACTAAAAAAAGAAAAATACTAAAAAGAACACGCGGATTGAACCGCGAAATGCATAACAGCTTATTACAAGTTAGACCAATTCACACCGATGAACTTGCCGACGTGACAGCAAACACTACGCCTGCAACCATTAAAGCTGCTAGGATAACGGTATATACCGTTACTCCCGACCAAGACTTCGCTTTTAAAGCCTTGAAGCCATCAACAATTGAAACAAGAACAAGCAAAAGGCATACGACACCAATTGCCAGATGAGCACGATATTCAGGTTCCAGTCCTATTACAAAAAAGCTAGGCCCAATAGCTGCTCCAATCCACGCAAATGCTACACCTGTAGCACCGATATAGGTTTGATAAATATCCTGCTTCATCGTAATTAGTACTCATAACGTTGCGGTAAACGGCAGAATTTAAGTAGTTTTTTTTGTGGAAATATTTTACGAAGTAAAACCACAAAAAAACTACTTAAATTCTGTCCAGTGTAGCGAAGCGGAACGATGTTTGA
>Ga0247803_1000124_pt1 | contig 45506 bp, 37 predicted proteins | sample UWRJL014104B1_FD_180928 | JGI IMG/M metagenome (GOLD analysis project Ga0247803, IMG submission 180928) | Plant litter microbial communities from Arlington Agricultural Research Station in Wisconsin, United States - UWRJ-L014-104B-1 | ecosystem: Environmental > Terrestrial > Plant litter >... | reverse complement strand
CAATCCAACTATCCACTTGTTTATCCGGTGCCGGCAATAATTGTTGGTAGGCTTGATAATGCGGCAAAGCTTGCTCGGGCTTGCCTAAATACAAGTCATACAGAATCGCAATATTTTTATGCCCCTGGGTAGAACGGCCAAATACCAAGCGCTTTTTTATACAGACTTTCTGCTGCGGAAAAATCACCGGCTTCCCGTTTTAAAACGGCAAGTTGATTGTAGGCGTCTACATTTTTGCTATTGGCGTTAATCGCACGAGTAAACTCTTCGGCGGCTTTATCGGTATTGCCTTTATTCCGATAAACAATACCCAGGTTCAAATAGATACCCGACAGCTTAGGATTTTTTTCTGCCAGTTGCTTTAACGTTGATTCCGCAAAATCCCAATTCTTTTGCTGCATAGCTACCACTGCAGCACGAAAATTCACTTCAACTTGATCGCTGAATTTTTGTGGGTTTTGCAAATAGGGATTCGGCGTTACTGGGCCAGCAGGCAAAACTGACGATGAATATTCAGCTTTAACAGCCGTCGGCTTTTCTGCTCCAACGTCAGATTTTTCTGAATTTGTAGTCGATACTTTTTCAATAGGCGCTTGATCAGATGGTTTTTCTGGTGCCGAACCGCACGCACTCACTAAACCCAATAAAAGAAGAGAAGCAAACAATGGCTTATTGAATTTCATTGTTCACCTCCAATACTGATTCCACTTTTTTGTAGCGGGCGGGCAACAACTTAGCCAGCTCATCGAAACTGCGTTTCACCCATTGATCGTAAATACCTTTGCTTGCGCGCTGCGCGTTCGCTTGATGAATTTGAATAGCCTTTTCTTCAAAGGGAAATGCCTGCTCTTCTAGCAATAAATCGTATTGCTCTAAGGCATCTGCATCTAAATTTTTGGGACGCTCGGATTTCATTAAATCGCGGCTCAGCTGCGCATAAATATCGCCAATGCGATAACTCGCTTGCGTGGTAAATTCGGCTACGCCAAAACTCAACACTGACTCCTGCGCTTTTAGTGCTTTTTCAAGCGCGGCGCGCTTGCGCTGCAAACTTTGCTTTAATGGCAAGGTAAGTGGAGTGCTCGCAAAATCTTTGTAAGGAATATCAGCCAATTCATTAGTGGCAGATGCCGCTAAATATTGCGTGCGATCATTTTGCTGTGCGCCTGCAGAGGCGTTAGCATCAACCATGCGCTGTAACCAATACTGGCGCTTTTTCGTATCCTGCACTTCGCCGTAGAGTTGCGCCAATTGAAATTCTGCCTCCATAGCTTCTGGCACCGGGCGAGGGTATTCATTGGCATAGCGCTGGTATTGTTCAATCGCCATGGATTTATTGCCCGATTTTTGATAAAGCTCAGCACCCATCGCCAGCGATTGACGTTTTACATTAGGGTCATTACTGCTGCGTTCCATAATGCTTAATTCATTCGCCGCTAATGCCCACTTACTTTGGTTTTGATAAATCAATACCAGCTTCGCGGGAATAGATGCCGTTAATTCATGCTTGGGATATTGTTGACGGAAACTCAAATAAACTTGCTCTGCATTGGCCCATTTTTGTTGTTCAATTAAATAGACGCCCGCGTCGTAGCGGCCCTTAATAGCAATATCGGTATCGGGCGCAACATCAGCGATGCGCAATAATTTTTTGATGGCCTCATCTTTTTGGCTCAGCGCCAAATCACTTTGCGCCTGTTGATAAATACTAGCAGCGATGCGCTCACGCATTTCTTGTGCGCTAGGTGCGCCCGGTGTTTGCACATTAGCAGGCAACAAATTCAACACTTGCCAATAGGCTTTTTCTGCGCCCGCGTAATTTTTACCGTCAAAATTACTATGGCCTAATACCAGCCACGCTGTGAATTGTAGTTTGGCTTCAGCGGGTGGTTTTAAATTGATAATTTCTTCTGCAACTGTTGCCGCCTCGGCGTAACGTTTTTGCGTTAACAGTTCTTGCGCTGCTTGCGTTAACACGGCAGCAGCACGCGCATCCGATGGGTATCCTTGCGCAAAGCGCAACGCGTAATTGGTTTTGCGCTCTTGCCACGCGGCTTTTTGAGGCTCCGCGAGTGCTTGTCCAGTCGCCATTTCATTGGCTAGCAACACAATTGAATAGCCTGCATCGGCACCGCGCGTTTTATCCTGATATTCATAGGCTACTTTTTCGTAGGCGCTAATGGCTTGTGGATAATCGCCTGATTCACTGAGTGATTCTGCCAGCAAGAAAGTCATTTCAGGATTCTTCGGATCTTTCGGAAATGTCGCTACAAATTCGCGATACCATGCAGCGGCACGGCTAAACGACGCTTTTGCATCCGACTTGTTGGCAGCCAAAGACTCTTGGGCTTGCGCGTGTTCAAACTCTGCTAATTCTTGCAGGGATTTATGTAAATAATTTAATGCTGCAGCACCTATGACGCCGTTACGTTGAGTCCAGTAGCTGCTGCTAATACCGTAGCGCTGCGCATACTCTTGTTTGGCAGGTAAAATTAAACTGGGGAAATTGCCCTGCTCATATACACCAATCATTTTGATAGAAAATTCTGGCGCAAAATCGCTGAGCGGATTGTGCTCCACAAATTTTTTGTATGTTTCAGCGCTGTCGGTAAAACGCTTTTTCTCTAAATAAAGTTGACCTAAATTTTCATAGAGCAAATGCTCGTAAACACGGTCGCCCATTTCTTTTTGCACATCAATAATTGATTGCGCACCGTCAAGATAAGAAAACGATAGACTCATTACATGGAAGGTATCTTCCATCATATTTTTTTGCGCACCACTTAATTGCTCTACGGCTTGCGCCACTTGCTCAGGCTTCTTCGCCAGAGTTAACAATTGATCAGCAACTTTGGTAAAAGACTGTAAGGCTTTATCGTAATCCGCGCGTTTAAATTCAGCCCAGCCTTGCATGTAAAGCGCATTCTGCTGCAACGGATTGGACTTATCATCAGCCACACTTTTGTAATGCTTTTCAGCGGCAACATAATCGCCATCGGCAAACGCTTTTTCAGCGCGGCGAAATTGTGTTTCACCCATATAATTAGATGCTGGTGCTGTAGTTGCTAACTGATCGAGCGCGCTAGCGGCTTCATCGCCACGGCTATCCATTGAAAGTGCTTTAGCTAACTTGTAACGCAATTGATCCAGCTCTACACCTTTAACTGTCGTGCCAGACTTTTCTTGTAACGCAATCAACTCGCGATAAAGCGCAACGGGTTTTTCAAAGTAGCGCCCGCCGTCATTTGCGTTTAATTGATTCTCTTCACTGCGCGCCATTTCAAAATCGGCGATGCGCGCCATAATTTGTTGGCGCAGGATAGGATCTTCAGCTGCGGCTAAAGCTTTTTGATAGCTGATTTCAATTTTTTGCTTATCCACAATAACGACGGGATTTTTAGCGTCAGGGATAGTAGCTGCAGGTAAATCAGCCAGCGTTTTACTTTTTTCATCACCACCTAGCATTTGGCAACTCGCCAATAATAAACTGGCGAACATGAGTGGTGCTGTGCGCGCAAGCAATGTTATTACTCTCATTGTGCTTGCTTCCTTAAGGCGGTGTCATACAAACGTGCCACGGCCAAATTGGATTGCGCAAGATAGCGATTCAAGCGCTGCTCATGTGTGGCTAATTGGGAGTCCACTTTGCGACGCAATTGTTCCGCGCGCACAGCTATTACGCCATTTAGGTCGCGTAACTGCGCATCCACTTGTATTTGCTGTTGTTGAAGGCGAGCAAATAGCGGCTGTAAATCTTGCCCGCTGGCTGTAATGCTTTCTATTTTTATACGGCTAGCGTTAATTTTTCCCATGGCGGAATCCATAGTCGCCAATGAATCCTCCAGTGTCGCAAGATTGACTGGAAAATCTTGTGCTGCGTTCCATAGCAAAATGCCGCGAGCGACCCATAGGCGCTCTTCATATTCAACCGTATCTTGCCCCTGCGCCTTCATGCGCGCGATGGTATTGGTTGACCGTTCAACCGCGACAAAACGTTTACGGGTTTGGGCATCTGCCAAGGCGATATAATCATTGTTGGCTTTAATAGTTGCAATACGTGCCGCCAATGCATCGCGTTCTTGCTGCATAGCGAGTTGCTTTTGCACCAAGCTTTGTTGGGAAAGTTGCTGCTCTTTTTGCTGACGCCACGCCTGTTTTTGCTGCAGCAATTCGTCATAGGCTTTTAACTTTGGCTGCCAATCAAGCAACAATTTTTGCATTTTTAACAGATCGCGCAAATCCAATACCGATGACTGAAAAGCATTTTGTGCAAAGAGTTCACGCAAATAAATAGAGCGGGTTTTAATGACACTGGTGCCGCTGAGTTTTAACCAGTTTTGACCATCATCTGTGATTAACGCCGTGAGCGTACCGGGTTCGTTTTTCTTTTCAAGTTCTAGCAACTCTTTCGACGAAACAGGCTTGCTACTTACCAACGTTAATAATTCGCCTGATGTGAGTGTCGCACGCATTTCACGCACTAAATTTATTTCTTTCGACAAGAGTTTTTCGGCAGCTTCATATTCACGAAGCGCATCGCCCGGCGCATTTAATTTTTCATAAGCAAAGGGTAAGGCCAAGAGCGCTTCTTGCGCAGCAGGGAACAACAGGCTGCGCTGCTGCAATACTTGCCAAGGTTTGATGGCCTCAAGATAATTTTCTTGGGCGATAGCAGCCCAACCATAACCCAGTAGGGCTTGATTGGATTCAATGCCATCCAAACGCACTTTGCGGAACGCTTCGATAGCTGCAAGATAACTTTTCTCTTGAAGATAAGAGTATCCCGTTGCAGTGTGCGCTTTATCTTGCAGTGTTAAATATTCCGCACGCGACTGATTGCTGGCATTGAACGATAATTGCGTCAGCTCATTAAAAAAAAGTTGTGCGGTTTTCATATCGCCATTGCGGGCATTGGCAGCGCCAATATTGTAAAGCGCAAAGGGCGCCCATTGCGCCAAGTTTTCTTCTTCCAGTTTTTTAATGCTCAGCGGTGCAAGATCATTTTGTTTAATTTGCAAATTGATTTGCAGCGAATGCATTTCAGCCAAAAGGTCTTTGTTGAACTTTTCGCTCACTCGGCTGAAGCTGTTGGTGGCACCCGCCCAATCGGCGCGAGCGTATTGCAATTTGCCTAAATAAAACCACGCGGCATCGCGCACGGCTTGAGGGCGGCTGTTATCTTGCAAGAGCCTCGTGAATAATTGCTCAGCGTGATTTTGCATACCGAAGGCGAGACTTAAACCACCGGTAATTAATTCGGGGCTATTGCCATGACCATGAATACCATCACGCGCATCAGCCACCATTAACTCGGTGATTGCGGGAATATAATCTTGCTGATAATAGTGATAAAGCGATACGCCATAGCGCAAATCGGCCACTTGCGTTTTCGGTTTTTCTGCAGCCCAAACATTCACGCAAGGCCATGCGACTAGCACCGCCAAGCACACCTGTGGCGCAGATGCCAAAATGCGCTTACTGCTGAACCATTCCGCGAGGGATTGCATCATGCTACTCAGCTTTCCATTCTTTAATGTCAAAGGTGGGCTGCAATTGTGCGGTAGAGTCCATGATTTTTAATTCGAGAACGAGCGGTGCTTGAGTTTTATTAACCACTAATTTCGCACCACGCTTGTAATCTTGTTGCGGGCCGCGACCGGTAAAAAAAGCACTGATTTCATGCTCGCCTGTTTTGAGGTTGCCGATGTATAAGCGTTGTACGCCACCGCGAAACAGCGCGTTGATTTGTTTATCGGTATACAACTCGCTGGCCACTAATTTGTTATCTATCTCAAGTTTCACGGCATCCAGATTAAAAAACTGGCCAATATCCATCGACAAATAAATAGCGACTTGATTGCTCGCGGGATAGAGCAACTCTTCTTCCAAAATCAATAAATCGCGGTTGAGATTAAGTACCGACACCTTAAGATTTTCTACTTCAGGCGTAACCGCAGGCTTTTGCACAGATTCGATAGGAACAGTTGATGATGGTGTCGATGCAGAGGCGGGTGATGAAGGTGCTGGTATAGGAGCAGCGTCTTGCGCATGGGCTACGGAGCTTAGGCACAAGCCAAAAACAAACCCTAATAGCGGTAATTTTACCGATTGAATGAACATGCTTGCCCCGCCCCGTGTCGTGCCAATTGTTATTTGTGATTATGTAATTCTAGAAGCACGTGAGTTTATTGAGTGTGACTCTATCCACACTTAATTAACCCACATCGGTGTTTCGCTAAAACGTCTTAGCTCTACCAGGTTGAGCAAAACATACGTATTCGCCAAACACCTGCGCTAAGGATAGCCGCTCTTGGTGATGGCATTAAAAAATCCGCGCGGCAATGTTTAATTTCGTGATCAAGGTAGCGTTAAACCTTTGCTGTAGAGTACTTTCCCACTTTCGGTGATCACAACTGCATCAAAATCGGGCAAACTATTGATCAGCGCCAAGCCTTTTTCAGCACCCATAATAAAAATAGTTTTGGTGAGCGGGTCGGTATCGAAACCGGCAGGGCCAATCACGCTGACACTGATAATACCGTGCGGCGATTTCCCTGTTTTAGGGTTGACGATGTGATGTACGCGTTGGCCATCCTTGTCGATAAAAAACCGCTCGTAATCGCCAGAGGTAGAAATTGCGCAATTTTCCAGCGGCAACGTAATTGCCACTGCATTTTTATCTTCTGCCCGCGGGTTGCGAATGCCCACCATCCATGGTTTACCCAGCTTATCGCCGAGTACACGGCTATCGCCACCAGCGCTGACATTGGCGTTAGCGATTCCATATTGCTGCAAAATTTCTGCTCCGCGATCCACCGCATAACCTTTGGCGATACCACCGAAATCGATGTACACCTTGGGGTGATCAAAATAGACGGTGTTGTTTTTAGTATCGAGATGAATAAATTTGTAATTGATTTGCGGCACCAGCTCTTTGAATTGCGCATCGGTGGGTTTTAAGCCTTTGCGATAATCGTAGTAGCGCGCCAATGACGCAAAGGTGATATCGAAAGCGCCGCCACTCAAGTCGCTGAAGTGATTCGCTTTTTGAATTAACCGAACCATTTCTGCCGAAATAGGCATGGGTTTGCTAGCCGTTGCTTTGGGTGCAAGCTCGTTGACGCGGGAGAGTTCACTGGTGGGAATAAAGGGGCTGTATTGCTGATCGATACGGCGCATTTCAGCCATTACGGCGGCGATGGCTTGTTCGGCTTTGGCGTCATCTGTGTGATAGACGGTGACGTTGATGACAGTGCCCATAATATTTTGGGTATCGCCATGCCAACCAGCCCATACCGGTACACTCAACAACCACACACAAACCGCAAATAACTTGTTCACGCGCACTCCTCATTTCATGTTCACAACAATAGCGATTAGAAATTCAAATCCACGGCGTAAACAATATTGCCTTGTGCATCATTCGCCTGCTGCACCGCGAACATAGAGAGCCAGGCGGCGGCATTAATTTCGCGAAAATAAGACTCTGGCATAGCGAGATTTCCGGTAACGCGCGCGCCGGTTGGATAAAGAAAGTTTCCGTTTAAATCCATCCGCAGCGGGCTATTAATATCCACTATGTGCGCATTTAGGCCATTTTTACCATCATCGGTTAAGTCCGCACCTATGCCACCCAACTTCATCCAATTTGAGCCGTTGTAAATGCGGCCGTCCATCCATGACGCTTTTCCGCGCAATACCTGTATGCGTTTATCGTCTATTTCAAGGTGTTGTATGGTCAACGAAAGCTGGCCACCCACGGGCAGCGGTAGCATGGGCTGAATTAATGCAGAAGGAAACGTCATGGTGGCATCTTTAAGCGCTAGGCCATTTTTGCCTTTTATGCAGACTTTGCCATCGAACTCCTGGTTGTCCATTTTAGTGGTGATGAGCGCACAGGGCTTTAGCGTAAAGAACGAAAGAATATCCAACTTCCACGTCATTTGACCGAGCGACTGATCCAGCCCCTTAACTTTTACGCTCACCAAACTGGCGCGGCCAGACCAAAGCGTTCCGGATACGCCATTCATCGCCACAGTGCCATCGCGGGTTAACAGATACGCACCCCATACTGCCGGCAAATTAATAATCACAAAGTCCAGCCAAACCGCTATCCCTAAGGTGATCCAAAATTTCTTACTGACATTAAGCTTAGGCAACAGCCTGAATGGAGACTTCATGTACTCATTAACCTTATGCATTAGGGCTTAACCAAGCGCAAATTGACAGAAACTATGCCGGGATCATTGCTAGCGGTAATAGAGAGTTCACGAATGGCGATGTGGTATTTCGTTTCCAAATCATAAAGCCATTGCAAGAGTAGCTCTGAGGTAATTCTTTCCACGCGAATGCGCACTTCTCCACCCGCACCGGGTGTAAAGCTGGTCATGGTGACGCCGTTTTCGCGCAAGCTGGCATCGATTAAACCGCTGATATCATTGCCTGCATTGGCTTGGTTGGATTGTTGGGCCAAAGCTTCAAACTGGCGAGCGAGAATCTGAACGCGACCTAGCGATTGTTCTGTATTGGTCGTGATTTTTAGCAAGGTATCGCGCTTGTTTTGCAGCGGCGACAATAACGCCAACCACAGGATGTAAGCAGCAATCAACACGCCACCGGTAAGAATCATCATTTGTTCGCGGCGATTGAACTGTGACAGCGAACTCAATAGTTTTTCCATCGTCATTTGCCTTATTGTTGTGGTTTGGTGATTTTTAAACGGCCATTACTCAGGTCACCCTGAGTTGTTGCCGCGATAGGATCAACCACATACCCTTGAGCCATTAATGCCTGCCGCAAAGCGTCGAGCGAACCGAATGAATGCGCTTGCGCACTTACCGATAAATCGCCCGTTTCAGCAGAGTAGGAGATAATTTTCACATTGATATCCGGGCTATTGGCAATTATCGGTATCACTCCAGCCAACACCGCCACCGCACTGCCGGTTTGGTTTTTGGGTTGAAGTTGCTGCAACTTCAAGCGCAGGCGTTTTTCGGGGTCATCCGATTGACCGTTGGGTGACACAGAGCGATAAACAGCTTCCATTTGCTGGCGTAACTGCAGGTTCTGTTTATTGAGCTTGTAGATATTGAAACCCAACACCCCCACGTACACCACAAAGGTCACCAAGGCCAGAATACCCACGCCGCGCCATAGCTTCATCCACCGTTCAACTGGCAAACGCTGGGAAAACTCGGCCTGGCAGAGATCAATCGCCTTACCGTTAAAATCTAATTGCCAGTGATCTGCCAGGGTTTGGCTGCTGACTTGGGTCACTAAATGTTTAGGTAAGGATTGATAGAGCGCATCCAAACCAACCTGATCGGGAGCGCGCAATGCCAAATAAGGCAAGTTGTTCGTTAGTTTTTGCGTTGCAATTAACATATCCAATGCCGGTGCTAACAAAGGCAAAGGCACACTAAAACCTTCTTGCTCGGCAAAACGCAAATTGGCTTGGCCGTGCTCAAAACCTATCGCCCAGGTTGCCGCGGGGCTGGCGATGAGTTTTTCGTCCAGTGTTTCGCTTGCTTCGGTCAAAATCGGTTCTTGCGGCTCACTTACTACAGGAGCCGCTAAGGGCAATACCAATGGAGTGGCCCAACAACGGGTAATTTCTATGCCGATATTGGCCAATTGGGCAAAAATGGCTTTTAGCCACTGTTTATCGGTATAGGCCAAGGCGACTTTGCCGGAAGAGGCAGTTCCTATGGCGACATGCAGGTCTTCAATATCGCCGACTACTGATTCTTCCAACTGGAAAGGCAGCAAATTCCGCAGATGCTTCTTTTCTTTTTCGGTGTATTCCAAGGTACGGGTAACCACTTTCGCACCCGGTAAGAGCAGCCATGCTTGTTGGCCTAAATCTCCCAGCGCGGCACGCAAAGCATCAAGATCGCCTGACATGGGAGCGGAAACGGGTGCTGCGGATGCTTGATTATCGCCCAGCCAACACCAGCGAAAATAATCTGCTGTGCTATTGATGGAGACCACAAGTTGTGAGGACATTGAACCTACCTAATCAGAAAATTTTCATTTTTTTATTAATTGCTTTCTTCGCGCCGAACCACAGTAAATAGAGGGTTCCCGCGTTCGAGTAAACTGCGCCCAATGCGCCGTTGGTCACCAATTTGTACAACGGTGGTTAACCAGAAATATTTGGTCTTGGTGGTAATTTCTTTATCTGCCACGCCCGCACCCATCACCTTACTCCACGACGTATCAAAATCGGCGGGGCTACTGTAAAAACCGGCGCTCGGCATATCGCCTTTTAAAGCACTGGCCTGGCTTTGGCTTAAGGGCGCTAAATCTGTGGATACATTAATCGTGCGATACAAAACTTCTGGAATCGTATTGATATTCATACGCTCATTTGGCTCCAGCGCACTGAGCAAAGGGCGCAGCGCTTTCATAATTGCGGGCGTAACGCCACGTACCATTTGTAATTCTTCAATGCTGCGAAACGGTGTATTCGCTGCTTGATAGGGATCTGGCTGGCTTAGGTAATAATCGTTCTCTGCGCCACCCGCACCCGATGTACCTTCAACCATATCCGTCCAATCCACTATCGCCTCTAAAATTGCCACCGCTTCATCGGGTGATTGCACCAAGGGTACATTAGGGTCTTCTTCACTCGGCAGCGCTTGCAGCAAGCGAATAAACATGCGCTGCGCTGACTTATAGCGGGTGGGTTCTAACATCCCTTTAGCAGGATCGAGCGGATCCAAAATACTATTCAAATTAAAACGGCTATTGGCATCATCCACCGTGATAAGAAGGTTGCCCATATTGTCCGGTAGAGCTATGGGCACAGCTTGCCCCCACAGTTCTTCACGGTAATCTGCGCTGGGGTCATCGTTCGCCAAAAATTTAATGGCTGCGCCTTCACCGCTGAACAAATAGGCGCGCGCTTGTGCGCCGTGCCAGCGCGCTTCTGCCCGCGCCATACCCAGTTGATAATCGCCCGCGAATTTAATACTCAAGCCCGCGACTAGCGCAACAATCAACAGCACCATAATTAATACAGCGCCGCACTCTTTAGAAGAGCTATCGCTAGAATACTGCTGGCGATCATTATTTCTGAGGGATTTCGAACAAGCGCACACTGCGATTCCCCCCCTCAAGTTCAATTGTCATTTCCATCGCGATGGGCATAGCTGCACCGCCGCTACCGCTGATAGGCGGCCACATAATTTCCCAGGATTTGCTGTACTCAGCGCCTTCCAACACACTTTTGCCATCGGCCTGGATTTTTGCCTTGGACAAAAACCGTACCTGTACATCCACGACATTATTCAACAATAGTTGATGCAGCGATTCGCGCTCAAAATCAATATTCTCTAACGGCATGTTGCGCTCGGGCAAATAATCGCGCCACAGCTTACCTTCGGCAACACGGTAATTTACTTGCTGTAAATCACTGCGCATGCGCCCCAGTGGATTTATCCAACCGCGCCGGGCAAACACCATAATTACCTGAAAAGTATCGCTACCTTTGGTGTTTTGGCTTGCGCCCATAAACCGAACTTGCGTACTGGGTAGCGCAGGGTTCAAGGGTATTATGTTGCGCATATCCTGCCCGATTAACTGCCAGGCTTTATCGAGCTTATTAACATCATCCAACACTTCGCGGGTGCGTTCGGCATTGCGGCTGGCGCTATCAAAGGATTCATACGCCATGGCGGCTACCAAGGCTGAAAGGGCGATGGCTATCACCATTTCCAGGAGCGTGAAGCCTCGTTGCGCACGCAGCTTACTCACTGACATACCCCGTTAGGTGTGCGAGTGGGTCAGATTTAGCTGCATCATCCACGCCCTTAAAACCCGCACCTGCTTCGATGATGCCCAGCACAGTTACATTGATATCCAGCTTTAGCACGCCTTCTACGGGGATTTCTTCTGCTGGCGATGTTTCAATTTGCCACTGCCATTCCAAACCCATCATTTCGGTTTTGCCCGAATCTTTTTCAGGGAATTTGAAATTGGGGAAGCGCTCTTTGTTATTTAACAGATTCAAACGCGTCAGTTCGTTTTCGGCAATCCACATGGCGTAGCTTTTATTGCGAATATGGGCCGCGCCATCAATTTGGGTCATTACCAGAGTGATCAATGCGGGCAACGCCATAGCGACTATAGCAAGCGCAACCATCACTTCCACCAAGGTAAAACCCTTGGAGAATGAGCGATTAAGACCGACGGGTTGCTTTCTCATTGCGTATGTTTATCGCCGTTTTTCATCGGGCGGCTCCATGTCGTCTTGCTCCACCCAACGGGTATTGCCCATCATGTCAATCTCGATATGCTGGGCACCTTCGCTAGCCACCGATTCAAACAGTGCCATCTCCATCGGAGTTGCCTCACCACTTGGGGAGAACACCAATACCGGCGGCTGAATTTCTAAATCCGGGTCATACACATAAATACGACCCTCAATCTCCATTTCCCACACCAAGGTGCTGGGCATGCAGTGTTCAGGGAGAGTGTCGTCAGGCAGATCGTTCCAGCCGTTATCGCGAAACCGTTTCCAGCTATAGCACCAGTGATTCTCAAGCTCATCTTCCGATTCTTTCTGGCTGACAAACATCGCAATAACATCGCCATTAAGAGCAGAGTATTCACTGACAAAGGCGATGGCCTGCAAGAGTTTGCGCGTCTCTTGATAAGCTGGGGCATCCTTTTTATCATCGCCCATGGAGAGCGATATGACACTCGCCGTTAGGCCGATGATAAACACCACTATAAGGATTTCAATCAGGGTAAAACCCTGCATTCGCCCGTAGTTGCGCACCAGAATTGCCGCGAATTACTCAGCTTTATCCGCTTGCGACCAAATGCTCAAGTCGGCAGCCGGGCCTTCGCCACCGCTTACGCCATCGGCACCCAAGCTGTAAATATCATACTCATGGCCATCTTCAGCGGGGCTCATGTACAAATACGGGCGGCCCCAAGGGTCCATTTGCAATTGCTCAATATAACCGCTGGATTTCCAGTTGCGCGGCACGGGTGCCAAGCTCGGTTTAATCACCAAAGCCTCAAGACCCTGCTCGCCGGTGGGAAACACGAAGTTATCGATTTTGTAGAGTTTGAGAGCGGTTTGCAGTTGTTTAAAATCGGCTCTGGCTTTTTGTACGCGGGATTCGTCTACACGATCCAATACCGCGGGCACAGCAACACTGGCCAAAAGGCCAATAATAATCACCACCACCATAATTTCGATTAGGGTGAAGCCGCTTTGACGACTTTGAGCACCTAACGAGTGCAGTTTTACATTACGCATATCTACTCCTGAAACATCACGTTAAAAACTTTGCTTGCGATTAAACAAGCTGGTTCATTTGGAAAATCGGCTGCAAAATCGCCATCACGATCACGCACACCGACGCTCCCATAAAAACAATGGTGAGGGGTTCTAATAAACCCATCGCCATACCTAACACCATTTCTAACTCGCGCTCTTGGTCTTTGGCAGCGTTATCTAACTGCTGCGCCAAAGTACCGTTAGCTTCACCGCTGGATACCAGCTGTACCAACAGCGGCGGAAAAGTGCCTGCATTTTCCATAGCACGCGCCAAGCTGCTACCTTCGCGCACCGCATTCACCACTTGCTCGCAAGAATCTTGCAGAATGCGGTTACTCATCACTTGCCCGGCAATGCTCAAGGCTTGCAACAACGGCACGCCGCTGGATGACAACAGACTCAAGGTGGCCGCAAAGCGCGCCGCGTTAATCTGCCGCACCAGCTCGCCAATAACAGGCAATTTCAATTGCATGCGATGCCAAATCCGCAAGTTGGCCTCTACTTTAAGCAACTTACGCACGCCAATAACAATGCCGACAATCGCCAAAAACACAAATACGCCATAGCTAACAATAAAATTACTGCCTGCGATTAACAATTTGGTTAACGCGGGTAGCTCGTGCCGACTGTGTTCAAAAATTCCTACCAACTTAGGCACCACAAACGCCATAAGTGCGGTAATAACCCCCAAGCTTACAAACAACAACACTATGGGGTAAATCATCGCCATTTTAATGCGCGCCTGAATCTGCTGGCTGCTTTGGGTGTAATCTGCCAACCGCTCCAGCACTGGCCCCAAATAACCGGAGCTTTCACCAGCACGCACCAACGCGCGGTACATATCGTTAAATGCTATAGGATTTTCACCTAGCGCTTGCGCCAAACTAAAACCTTCCAACACCTTAGTGCGCACACCTAGCACAATGCGTTTGATATTGGGTTTATGCGCTTGTTTGCCGGTGGCATGCAGAGCTTCATCGAGCGGTAAGCCGGAACGCACCAAAGACGCCAATTGCCGCGTGATAATACTCAAATCGCGATTACTTAAACGGCTCGCCCAACGTTTGCGCCAACCACTTAAATCGAGGCCATCATCACTCGGCTTCTGCGGCTGATCCTGAGCACTGTCTACCTCTAGAGGCTTAAGCTTTTTAGCGCGTAACTGGCTACGCACATGGCGCTCAGAATCGGCCTCAATAATGCCCTTAACGGTTTTACCCGTCTCGTTCAAAGCCTTATAACTGTATGCGCCCATAAGCTTTATTAAAACCCTTAGAGTTGCGTGGTTACGCGCAGCACTTCTTCCATACTGGTAATGCCATCCAATACGCATTGGCGGCCATCATCACTAATAGAAAGGCTGTGTTTACGGGCTTCGGCCAGCAATTCCTGCTCGCCTGCTTGTTCGTGAATGAGATGGCGCAAGCGCTCGTTAATCTCAATCAACTCATAAATACCTTTACGGCCGCGATAACCCTGGTTGTTACAGTGCGAACAACCAACTGGACGGAAAATGGGCGTATTTTCTGGCAATTTGAGCATAGCGCGCTCAGATTCCACCGGCATGTATGACTCTTTACAGTGATTACACAGTAAGCGCACCAAGCGTTGCGCCATAACCACTTCAAGGCTGGATGCCAGCAAGAAAGGCTCAACGCCCATATCTTTTAAACGCAAGACGGCGCCAATCGCCGTATTGGTGTGGAGCGTGGAAAGTACCAAGTGACCGGTAAGCGATGCTTGAATCGCAATTTCAGCAGTCTCGCCATCACGGATTTCACCCACCATCACCACATCCGGGTCTTGCCGGAGAATTGCCCGCAAACCACGTGCAAAAGTCATTTCAACTTTTGGATTAACCTGCGTTTGCCCGATACCAGGCAACAAATATTCCACGGGGTCTTCAATCGTTAGAATATTGCGGCTGCGACTGTTGATATGGCTGAGGCCAGAATAAAGCGTGGTGGTTTTACCCGAACCTGTAGGGCCGGTCACTAAAATAATACCGTGCGGTTTTAGCAATGCGCGGCTGAGTTTATCTTGCACCGCTTTGGGCATCATCAACTGATCGAGCGATAGCTGACCGGCAGACTGATCCAACAGACGCAATACGATGCGCTCACCGAACGCCGAAGGAATAGTCGATACACGAATATCCACGGCATGACCTGCAAGGCGAACGGTGATACGACCATCCTGCGGCAGACGCTTTTCGGCGATATCCAAGCGCGCCATAACTTTTAAGCGCGATACTAATACCGGCGCTAATTCTGGCTTGGGCGATAAAACTTCGTTCAACACACCATCGATACGAAAACGCACTGACACGCGATCTTCAAAAGGCTCTAAATGGATATCAGATGCGCCTTCGCGCACGGCTTGGGAGAGAATGGCGTTGATCAATCGGATAATTGGGGCGTCATCGTCACCGGCCAATAAGTCGGTGCGCTCGGCCAAATCTTCAGCCATGGACGACAAATCAAATTCGGCACCCAAGTCATCTACAGCGCGCTGTGCTGCGCCATCGCCACTTTGATAATCTTTGGTCAAGCGTTTTTGAAAATCGTCGGCAGCAATTTCTTGCAAGGTAAAACCGTCGCCTAAATAACGCTGCAATTCGAGCAACACATCCAGAGTTAAACCGGGGCGATGCAGCACCACTTTGCTTTCAGCATCGGCCAACATCACGCCTTGCGCGGAGGCAAAACTAAAGGGCAAACGAAAACTATCCGCCTCTTCATTTGCAGTTTTACCCAGCACAACGGATGGCTCAGCCGTGAGCGCCGGCAAATCAATAATGTCTGCCGCCTCGGGCGCTAATACATCTTCATTGGTGACCATTATTCACCTGTAATGGGTGTTAGCGTGGGAGCTGGAGCAACAGCAGGCTCGACAGGAGCCGTTGGCGCAGTAGTAGATATAGCTTCTGCAGTGACATCCAAACTAGATGTCCACTCTGGCAATACTGGCACCGACTTGGAGCCTTTGCGGCGAGCTTCCAATTCTGCATCACGAATAAGTTTGTATTTTTCGGCCGTTGCACCTTCAAGGGTTTTGTCATCCCTAATCACAGTGGCGCGAATGAATACCAAAAGATTGGTTTTTACTTTAGAGCTAGAGTCATTACGAAATAACCTACCGAGCCCAGGAATACTTCCCAATAATGGCACACGCGAAGAGCTTACTTGCACCTCATCTTTAATCAGGCCGCCAAGGACTACGGTTTGACCATCAGACACTAAAATTTGTGTATCGATTTTACGCTCGTCTGTAATAGGCCCCTCAGGACTATCTATATTGGATAACCCAGACACTTCCTGCTTAATATCAATAATCAAGCTGTCGCCGTCGTTAATGTGCGGTGTAACTTCCAATGAGATCCCCACAGATTCGCGGGTGATTGGTGCAACTGAATTAAAATAACTCTGCTGGCCAGCGCCAGCGCCACCTGAGGGGATTACATTTCCAGTTCTAAAGGGGATCTTCTGTCCAATCGATATCTTCGCCTTGGTATTATCCGTGGTTAACAAACTGGGCGTTGAAAGTACATTGGTATCCCCATTGTTTTGGAGCATGTTTACCAAGCCCATAAAGTTGGTTTGCGTACCTAACCTTGCCACACCAAAAGTTTGCCCTGGAAGTGAGGCTAGACCTTGCGCAAGTGCAGCGCTTGCAGTATCACGTTGCGCCTGAGTTTCACCTAGTTTCGCAAGCGCAGCCTGAGTCCCGAGCGCTGCAATTGGGCTTTTATCCACTACCGAGCTACCAAACCCACGCTTGGTATCTGTAAAGAGCCATTGAAGCCCCAGTTGCTTATCAAGCGTTCCTTGCACCTCAACAATAATGGCTTCAACCAATACTTGCGCGCGGCGAATATCAAGTTGATCCACCACGGTTAACAAAGAGCTCATATTATCGCCATCGGCGGTAATCAATATGGAATTCGTGGATTCATCGGCTTGCACATTGGTTTGCGCAATAGCGCCTTCACCGGGCTTAGCGCCCTGACCCTGCACCTGCGACATGCTTGTTAAAACTTTGGCAACATCCACAGCCTTGGCGTACTTAAGGTATACAACACGCACATTGGAGTTTTTGGTTTGCGGGCGATCCAAACTTTCCACGACACCTTTAATACGCTGGCGTGACATTTCATCGCCGCTGATAATCACCGCATTGATGCGTTTGTCGGCCACCACAATCGGCGGGGAAGTTGTCACGCCACGGTTGGGATCGGGTTTTTCCAGTTGTGTGAGCATGGCGACCACATCGACCGCTTGGGCATAGCGCAATTGCACTACATCGGTAGCCAATACTGCAGCCTTATCCATTTGTAAAATCAAATCGTTAATACGGGCAATGTTGGCGCGGGTATCGCTAATGATCAGCGCGTTACTAGGCTCATAGGCCGATAAATGCGAGTATTGCGGCACTAAAGGGCGCACCGCTGCCATGACTTTGGCAGCACTGATATTGTTGAGCTGAATAATTTGGGTGATGTAACCATCGTCACGCGATCTAATGGTTTGCTCGGTGGGGATGGGCAAGTTGCGTGCTTCGCGGTTAACGATAATACGCAATACACCGCCGCTCTCAATCGCGGTAAAACCGTAGACATCCAGAGTCGCCAAAAACAGAGCATAAAGATCTTTTTTGTTGAGTGGTTTGTTGGCGATAACGCGTACTGGGCCCCGCACTTTAGGGTCAACAATCATTGGCTTGCCAGTGACTTCTTGTACAAACTTGGCCACTTCTACTACGTCGGTGTCTTTAAAGTTCACAGTCCAGGTTTGTTCAGGTGCAGGCGGTTCAGCTGCTGCAACCATAGTACAAATGCTTGAAATGGTAACGAGCAAAGCAATGTTAATTAACTTTATATTCACCAGAAAACCTCAACCTTAAATTGCAATATCAATTGCAGAATTCATCATGCAATGTATAAATAGAACTATGCTAACTTAAAACAATACCCTAACGAACTTCCATATTATGTAGAGCTACAGGAGAAAAAATGCGATCTCACTTGTATGAGTTATTATAAAGGGCACGGAAGACTCCATGCCTTTCAATATTAATTGTTTATAAAAATTTAAATGTACTCCAATCTTGATTGCATTCCCCATGTATTTGAAGAGCAGCCTCACTCCGATTAAGAATATGATTTTCGAAAGGGCTTTGCATAAGCACACATTTACCACTAGGAACATGCTTTAACAATCCTGTTGAAGTTAGCTCAAAGGCCAATCTTGATTCGCCACATGAAGGCCATACGACCAAACCAGTTCCGTCAACAGGGTTGCTACTTCCACCTTCAGGATGAACACACCAGCCATCCCTGTTTGCAATTTCTAGGTTTTGATCTGAGGGACGCAAATTCAATGGCATTGAATATCTGTCATCGCATGAAGTTAAGAATATCCGCTGACCCGCAATCACGCTTCCTGGGGGTCTAGTAAAGCATAATCCAGTGAATTCATTTTCTAGCTTACCTGACTGAGGACAAGGAATACCTTTTGTACCGAGACTAACATTATTCACAGAAGCGCTCAGATAACTGCCGCAAAAATCAGAAACTTGCTTAGGGGTCAAAATAAAACTAAATCCAGTTCCTGCAGGGCATATTGAGCTAGCACTCGACGGAACTGAAGTATTTGCTCTTACGCTCCCCAATGAAACGCCACCGACATAGAAATTTACAGAAGGTTTATTGAATACAACAGTAGAGGCACCAGTTTCACGTCCTTTTTCATGAGCGCATCCTAATACTAAGCCATTTTTATCTATAGATGAGATTTGTCCTACTGTATCTATAGCCTCAACTCTGTATGGAGTACTAAGCTCACATGTCCTTCCGTCTTCAAAAACAAGCTTTGATTTTATTATGTGCTGACCTAACGAAAGATATATTGGATACGACCCAATAAAAATGGGTCCCATATTAAAACTATCCACACTAAGCCTTACACCTGTATTGGTGCTAGCTGAGTCTACCATTACTTCAACATACCAACGACTCGTAGGATGCTGACGCGTCGCATAGTACCAATGAATGGTATAGTTTATTGATTGGCTTACAGGTATGGTGCGATTAGTAACATCTGGAAGTGTGGTTGACGCAACTTTTTGCTCCATATAGACCAAAGAGTTACCGCTACCGCAAGACGTAACTGCAGCCAAAGAAACATGAGAAGAAAAACTTAACAGCACCAAACAGACGCAATGTATAAATTTAATATATGTTGCAAAAAAAAATCTCATAAAATAAGTCCTTAGATTTATAAAAATTAAAATAACCCCTACTAACCCGAATAAGTTTTTTAATCCATAACAGCTCCTTTAATTTTCCCAAAAACATTAAAACCAAACTTCCTCTTTTACTGAATCTCAACATTAACTGTAATAACGCTACCGCCACGCTTGATTTCAAGGCTGGCCGAGGTGGTGTTACCCATATTTTTATAAATTTCCATAATCTTGGCCGGGTTAGTTAACGGCATGCCGTTAATAGCCGTGACTACGTCATCGGCCTGCAGCCCTGCGGCTCTGAATCGTTCGGCATCGCGGCCGGGGCGAATTTTGTAGCCAATCACCTGACCATTTTCGCGATGAATACTCATAGCCACTACATCTGCCAAATTGCGGCTGACTTCAGCCAACGCAGGCTCAGCAGCTCCACGATTCTCTCTCGGGGAATTTACATCTGGCCCGTAATTACTGCTACGGCCATTGAGTTGCTCAGCAGGTTTAGTGGCAATCGGGATAGGGTTTGAAACAGCTTGCGGCTCATACGCGATAGGTTGTGCACTCTGGGCGAACTGAGGGCCCTGCCCATTTTGATACAGCCAAAGAGATTCAAATTGACCATTGTTATTAATAATCACCCGATCATTCATCACCTTGGAAAGCGTAATGTTATTGCCCACAGGCAGTGGCGCATTGAGAGCGTAAATATCTTGCCTGTCGCTAGAAGCAATAATAGCGCGCGCGGAAGTTTCATCATTGCTCTCCATTACGCCTACTAAGGTTAAGTTGAGTGTGGTATCAACCACCTTGTCAGTAATAGCCGCAGGCTGATCTTGCTTGGGCGCATCGGCCTTACCAAAAAGACTTAAGGCTTTTAATTGTGCGATATCAACCGAGCTTCCCGCATTGTTAGCTGCATCTAACCCACCGGAAGCCGTTATTATTGCTACTGTGGCCGGAGGTATGACTGGCGCGGGGAACACCAACCAAAATAAACGCGCCAAGCTCAGGCTTAAAATAACCACAAGCAACAACCGCACAATAAATTGCCAGGTACCCAGCGGCACCTTGGCAAGCACAGCGAAATACCGGGCAAATACTTGCTCCCATTCGGCGCTAGTTTGCGGAATAGCAAAACGGCTCAGCGATGAACGATTGGCTAACATAAGAAATGAGTAATTCCTTCGCGAATAATCGCACAGAGGGTTCAATGAAATGCGGGAGACCAAGCACTGAACATATTGATTATGGTTATAGGGTAAGGATTCTACTCTATCCATATTACAAAAGCGAAAGCTTGGAAGGGATATTTCCCGGCCTATGACCGCAGCAAAACAACTTAGTTTTTACGAAACGCAGGAAAATCAGACGCAACTGCTACTGTAACGACGCGCCACCCAAAATGGGCCTTGCATGACTATAGCTCAGAATAAAAAAACGCGGCAGCGCCGCGTTTTTTAAACTGCCATTTGCGATGATTTATTTCTTTTCACGCAATAAATCGCGAATTTCAGTTAACAAGACTTCCTGCGATGTAGGCGCTAAAGGAGCAGGTGGTTCTTTGGCCTTCACTTTATTGATGACCTTAATCAGCATAAAGATCGCAAAAGCGATAATCGTAAAATCAATCATGGTTTGCAGGAACTTACCAATTGAAATCACTACCGCTGGCGTTGCACCTTCAGCCGCCTTAAGCGTAATCACCAGATCACTAAAATCCACACCACCAATCAACAAGCCAATAGGCGGCATAATGACATCGGCGACGATGGACGTTACGATTTTGCCAAACGCTGCACCAATGATAATACCCACCGCCAAATCAACTACATTGCCTTTTACCGCAAAATCTCTGAACTCTTTTAAAACGCTCATATAAATCCCCTTTGTATGAAAACCAGCCAATGCCGCAGAAAATATTTTCTCGCGGATTTATACCTTATAACGCCACCCAAACCAAGTAGACCTGCCCATGAAATCTAATCTAGATTAATCATTTTCCGTATGTACATTCAGGGCAACACACCCGTCTTCATCAACAGACACATTCACCACCATAGGCCGACAGCACACCTCGCAATCCTCAACGTAAGATTGCTCGTCACAAGAGGCATCCACCAAGAGTGTTATTGGCTCGCCGCAATAAGGGCAATCAGTCGCGCATTCTTCTAACAAGCTCATACCCTCTCCTACTAAAAACTATTTTGCTTCTGGCAAATCAATACCAAGCGATTCCCACAATTCATCCACTCGCGTTTTGACTGCCGCATCCATTTCAATTGGCACGCCCCATTCGCGATTGGTTTCACCCGGCCATTTATTGGTAGCATCGAAACCAATTTTTGAACCCAAGCCAGATACTGGCGAAGCAAAATCCAAATAGTCGATGGGCGTATTTTCAATCATTACCGTATCGCGCGCCGGGTCCATGCGCGTGGTCATTGCCCAAATCACATCGTTCCAATCGCGCGCATTCACATCGTCGTCGGTGACTATGACAAATTTGGTGTACATAAACTGTCGTAAAAAACTCCACACACCCATCATCACGCGCTTGGCGTGGCCGGGATATTGTTTTTTCATGGTAACTACTGCCATGCGATAAGAACAACCTTCCGGCGGCAAATAGAAATCCACAATTTCGGGAAATTGTTTTTGCAAAATAGGTACGAACACTTCGTTAAGCGCCACGCCTAAAATTGCAGGTTCATCTGGCGGGCGACCCGTGTAAGTGCTGTGATAGATGGGATCTTTTCTGTGCGTAATTCGCTCGACGGTAAATACCGGGAAATTATCGACCTCGTTGTAATAACCGGTGTGATCACCAAAAGGACCTTCGGGCGCCATATCATTAGGCGCAATAAAACCTTCTAAAATAAATTCAGCAGATGCCGGCACTTGTAAATCATTGCCGACACATTTCACCACTTCCGTTTTATCGCCGCGCAGCAATCCCGCAAAACCGTATTCAGACAGCGTATCGGGCACTGGCGTTACCGCGCCGAGAATCGTGGCGGGATCAGCACCCAATGCAACGGCAACCTGAAAATTTTTGCCCGGGTTTTGAATTTGAAATTCGCGAAAATCTAACGCGCCGCCGCGATGCGAAAGCCAGCGCATAATCAGCCGATTCTTGCCGATTTTTTGCATGCGATAAATACCAAGATTTTGCCGTTCTTTGTGTGGGCCGCGCGTGACCACTAATGGCCAAGTAACGAGCGGGCCAGCATCGCCCGGCCAGCAAGTTTGAATTGGCAATTTATCTAAATCTACCGCATCGCCCTCAAGCACAAACTCCTGGCTCGGCGCTTTGCTTAACACTTTGGGCTGCATATTTAAAACTTGTTTAAAAATCGGCAGTTTTTCCCACGCATCTTTAAAGCCTTTAGGCGGCTCCGGCTCTTTTAAAAACGCGAGCAGTTTGCCAACTTCACGCAACGCAGAAACGGATTCTTGCCCCATCCCCAACGCCACGCGCTCGGGCGTGCCAAATAAATTTCCGAGCACGGGAATTGAATAACCTTTGGGATTTTCAAACAATAATGCGGGGCCACCTGCGCGCAGAGTGCGGTCGCAGATTTCAGTCATTTCGAGATTGGGATCAATTTCTTGAGTGATGCGCTTTAATTCGCCACGCGCTTCCAGCAGCGCAATAAAATCGCGGAGGTCTTTGTATTTCATTTGCGAGAAACCAGTAGGGCAAAAAGCAAAACGCCTTCCACCATTTTAACAACGGCGGAAGGCGCTTCTCTTTTCCGCCCCAGATACAACTATCGGAAATATTATTTGCGTTTCATCGACATAAAGAATTCGTCGTTGGTTTTGAAGTCTTTTAATTTGTCGATCAAGAATTCAGTTGCAGCAACATCTTCCATATCGTTCAACAAACGACGCAGAATCCACGCGCGCTGCATTTCATCTTCTTTCATTAATAACTCTTCGCGGCGAGTGCCGGAGCGGCGCACATTGATTGCAGGGTAAATACGTTTTTCAGCAATTTTACGATCCAAATGCAATTCAAGATTGCCCGTACCTTTAAATTCTTCGTAAATAACTTCGTCCATTTTGGAACCAGTATCTACCAATGCGGTGGCGATAATACTTAAGCTGCCACCCTCTTCGATATTACGCGCAGCACCGAAGAAACGCTTGGGGCGCTCTAATGCATGAGCATCCACACCACCGGTTAATACTTTGCCTGATGAAGGAATTACAGTGTTGTAAGCGCGCGCTAAACGCGTTACTGAATCGAGCAGGATAATAACGTCTTTCTTGTGTTCCACTAAACGCTTGGCGCGCTCAATGACCATATCGGCAACTTGTACGTGACGTGAGGGCGGTTCATCGAACGTTGAAGCAACTACTTCACCGCGCACTGAGCGCTGCATTTCGGTAACTTCTTCAGGGCGTTCATCAATCAACAACACAATCAAATGACATTCTGGATTATTGCGCGCAATCGCCTGCGCAATATTTTGCATCATGATGGTTTTACCGGCTTTCGGTGGCGCAACAATCAAACCGCGCTGGCCTTTGCCGATGGGCGCAATCAAATCGATGATACGGCCCGTTAAATCTTCAGTAGAACCATTACCCGCTTCAAGAATTAGGCGCTCATTGGGAAACAGTGGGGTAAGGTTTTCAAACAGAATTTTGTTGCGTGAACTTTCTGGCTTATCAAAGTTAATTTCATTAACTTTTAACAACGCAAAATAACGTTCACCTTCTTTCGGCGGGCGAATTTTGCCAGAAATGGTATCGCCAGTGCGCAAGTTGAAGCGGCGAATTTGACTGGGTGAAACATAAATATCATCCGGCCCTGCAAGATACGAAGAATCCGCTGAACGTAAAAAACCAAAACCATCTACCAAAATTTCTAGCACACCATCGCCGTAAATATCTTCGCCGCCTTTGGCGTGTCGTTTAAGAATATTAAAGATGATGTCTTGTTTGCGCGAACGCGCCAGGCTCTCTAGCCCCATTTCACGAGCAATATCAATAAGGGCTTCGATGGGTTTGAGTTTTAAGTCGGTAAGATTCATAAGTAAGACTTTGTAGGATGGTTGTTGCGGAAATAAGCCGGATGGCTGAATTGTTTGGGGTTAAACTTTATAGGAGTAAATATAAGATTAAATTCGCTGCTATCAGATTTTCCAGGCTCAAAGTTTTTAGAGCTGAATTTGCTAGGGTTTAAATCTGTAGGCATAAACTCTGGTGCGTAATTTTTCTGTTATTGGCCGCTTAAAGTTTTACGGTATGGCGTTTGCCAACTCGACTGAATGTATTCTGTATTAAGGGTAAGAAACAGCAGGGAGTTAGATCTTATCCAGCGGGAGCTAAACCTTGTGCGGGTTCAACGCGGGACAAGTAGATGAACCGAGTATAGCGACTAAATCTGACAAGTGCAAAACCAAAACCAAAAACTAATGAAAAAATGGCCTGATTTAAACAAAAAATGACGTTAATCCAAGAATAAACAAGGATCTCCGCTGCAACTGAATGCAGCGGAAACATGCAGTATTACAGCGAGCTATTGATAAATTCAATCAATTGCGCTTTAGACAACGCACCCACTTTGGTAGCAGCTGGCTCGCCATTCTTGAACAGAATTAAAGTAGGGATGCCACGAATGCCGAACTTACCAGGGACTTCTTTGTTGGCATCTACATCGACTTTGGCGATTTTTAACTTGCCGGCATATTGTTCAGCCAAATCGTCAAGGATAGGGGCAATCATTTTACATGGACCGCACCAAGCCGCCCAAAAATCTACCAAAACAGGCACATCTGCACTCAAAACATCTTGTGCGAAGCTGGCATCACTTACATGAACGATTGCATCACTACTCATTTTAAACTCCACTGCTAGGTATTAGTTGACTGTAGGCATCATAGGGATTGAAGCTGGCTCTCGCAAGGAGAAAAAACCTATAGTTGCTATAGCATTCGCCAATTATAAATATATGGCTGTTAGTTTTTATTCAGGATACGATCAAACACGCCGACAAGATTACCCAAAGTAACCGGCTTGGAAAGGTAGTGATTCATGCCGCTGGCAAACACGGCATCGCGATGCTCTTGCAAGGCATGGGCGGTTAACGCAACCACCGGCGTAGCGGGCAAATCATGTATCCGTTCAAACTCCCGAATGCTGCGTGTTGCTTCAAAACCATCCATTTCTGGCATTTCACAATCCATCAAAATGACATCGTAAGGCGTCGCTGCCTTACGCACCAATTCATACGCCAGAAGGCCGTTATCAACCAATTCTGGTGTAATTTTGAGTTTACTCAGCAAACCTTTGATGACCATGCGATTAACAGCATTATCCTCTGCGACCAAAACACGAAAATGTGCAAACTTGTCTGATGGTGATTCATTTAACCGCATTATTTCAGGCACCACAGGCTCATGCCCTAGCAGCGCCGCCAACTCGTCTTTTAACACCTTGCCAGAGATAGGCTTACGCAAAACACTGTGCACGGAATACTGCCGCAAGAGTTGTTGGTTTTGAGAAATATTGCTCGCCGAAAAAATAAATATCGGCAGCATTTTTGCCTCGCCATTAGCGCGCAACTGCCGAACAAAATCTATGCCTGTTGAGTCTGGCAAGCGAGAATCTACACCGACAAAATCAAACGGCTCACCGCTGTGTGCGGCATGCAAAACGGCGCTGTGCGCTGCTTTTGCAGAAGCCGCAGAATGTATCCCTACACCCCACACCTGCACATGCGCAGCCAAGAACTCAGCCATTTTAGGATTAGCCCCTACCAACAACAGTTTTTTGCCTTCAAGCAACTTATTAAGCTCATGCTCATGTGAGGTTTCATGCGCAACAATATCGACTGTTGCAAATTCAGCGGTAAACCAAAAAGTAGATCCCTTACCTTTAATACTATTTACACCAATTTCGCCGCCCATCAGTTCTACTAAACTTTTGCAAATCGCCAAGCCTAAGCCTGTGCCGCCATATTTACGGGTGGTCGATGCATCCGCCTGATTGAAAGAGTCAAACAGATCTACCCCGGAACTTACATCAATTCCTATTCCGCTATCTTCAATCGAAAAACGCAACCTGGGCCTTTCATTAGTCGCGCCCGCATCCAAACCTACTTGCAGCGAAATAAAACCTTCCGATGTAAATTTAAATGCATTACCCAAGAGATTGATGATGACTTGCCGCAGCCGTGTCGAGTCACCTTTTAACAACTGTGGAACGCCGGGTTTTACCCCGCCAACTAATTCAATGCGAAGTTTATTTGCAGTTGCACCAAACAACTGCAAACAATCTTCAATCAAATTGTCCACATTAAACGTGGCTGCCTCCAGCTGCATTTTGCCCGCTTCAATTTTGGAGTAGTCGAGAATATCGTTAATAATTTCCAACAGGGTTTCACCCGAGCGATGAATCACATCAATGTAATGTTTTTGATTTTCATTGAGCGGTGTATCGCGCAGCATTTCCAACATGCCAATCACGCCATTCATGGGCGTGCGAATTTCGTGGCTCATAGTGGCGAGGAATTGGCTCTTAGCGCGACTGGCATCTTCTGCTGCATTTTTTTGGCGACGGGTTTCAATTTTTTCTTCTTGCTCGGCCAGTAGCGCAAGCTCTATACGGCGCCGCTGATCCAAATCATCCAGCAATCTTTCGCGCATGTGGTTAATTGCATCCACCACGTTATCCAATTCGTCTTGGCGGTAATCGGGCTTAATACGCTTTAAACGCAGGGGATTATGCAAATTTTCTAGATTTAAACGGCGCGCATAATGAGCGATAGTTTCCATATGTCGCGTTAACAGCACATACACCAACCATAAAATAAATAACGAAATAAGCATGGTTTTGGCAGATTGCACTACGGCAATAAACAGCGCGCGCTCCCACAATTTGTCATAAATACTGGAGAGCGATGCAGTGACATGAAGAGTGCCCAGACGTTGCGGCGGCGTACCTTCATCTTCATAGGTTAACGCGTATTCCTTCACTAAAAATTGACTTTCCTTGGTATCAATTTCAGTCTGTGAATATTTATGGTTACTGACCACTACAGCTTGCTCGGTGTCATTCCAATCGCGCCATACCACGCGCACTTGAACAACATCCTGAACATCCAAAACGCTATTAATTTGAATGTTCAGCTGCTCCTGATCAAAGCCCCACAAACTTTTGGTGATGCTTGGAAGACTACTGATTCGAACTTGATCGAGGCGCTTTTCCAGGGAGGAGACATCGTCGTGAAAACTTGCGTAAAGCTGGAGCAGGATTGCAAATAAAGTAATCAGCGAGCTGCTAACGACTATTAAGCCTAGCAACCGAAATGCGATGGGATTTTCACGTGCGTAACGCCGTAGATTTAACATGAATGAGTGGCCTGCCCCCGATTATCCTATTCATCGCTAATACATCAGCGGCGTAAAAATAGTATGGGCAATACCAAGAGACGCCGCGCTTCATCCGCTCCCTCTTCGCATTTAGCGCAATCTGTGCTGTACCGCCTGACTACTCAGACGTACATAGATCCGCTGCACCCGACAAGCAGCTGGGGTTAACCAGCCACTCCGTCTAAAAGTGTAGCAGCTAAATCTATTACTCAAGCTTGCTATTTGTCTTGTGCGTCCTCACGAGCTTTGGCTACGGCCACCCGGGCTTTTGCCAGAATATCTACTGCGGCAGTTTTTGCTTCGCGCATTTTTTTAATCGCAATGTGCGTACTGCTTTTCATGCGACTAATGGCCAAGGTCAATTGATGCAACTCATTTTTAGTATTTACATCAATCCCTGCGGTATCAATGTGCGTGTCTTTACCGGTAGAAATATCATGCGCCGCCTGAGTCAATTGCTTGATAGGGGCAATTAGGGCAGAACGAACAAACCAAAGCGCCAGTACAATGGAGGACAAAATAAGCAGAACTTCTTTAATACCAATGAAGCTCCAAATGCTTTTATACAGTTCGCGCGCCGGAATAGTCACGCTGATAACACCTGCCAAATCCCCGGTTTTAAAGCCAAAACCATGCTGGGTGCCATAACGGCTAATCACATCCGCAGGTGCCTTACTGGCATCGCCATGACAGGCAATACACGATTCATTGTGGTAAACCGCTTTGGCATAGCGATAGTCGCCACCCACAAAATCGGAATACTCCACTACGCCAGTAGCCCCAACTTTTCCAAGAGCGGTAATTTCAAACGCATCGGGCGCATTGACGGGGTTCATCACATTTTGCGAGGTCATACGAAACTTTGCAGGCGAGGACGACTTTGCGACAACTTCCGAAAACTCGCGCTGCGCCAATGCAGGGTTTTTGGAGAAAAAATGCACTTGCTCTTGCGAGTCATTTAATTGGGCAAAAGACTCTTGACTCAAGAAACTATTGGAACTTTTGTCTTTAACCCATACGCGGCCACCTTGTGCAACCCATGCGCCGAAAGCCTCTACATTACCCACAACGGTCTGCGCCTGAGCTTTTAACTCTTGCAGATAAATGTTTTGCAAAATCAAATAATAGGCGTAGCCATTGAGCGCGATAATGATGAGCAACAGCGCGGTGAATTTGCTGGAGATGGAAACCTTACTTCTGTTCATGATAATCCTTAACCGTTAGTTAACACTAAGCCCTGATTGAAGCTGCAACAGCAAGCGCTCTGCACGCGCCAAAAATGTTTTACGCTGTTCTACATCATCCAATTGCTCACTCAATGCAATGACATAACGCCGCAACCCTGAAGGCCCGGTTTTTCCCTCTGCCAACCACTTTTTAAACACACCCTCAGCCAATTCCAACCCAATTGGCCCTATGACACCTACAAACAATTGATCCGATTGCGCAATCATGTTGGCAACCAAGGGTATAACTTTCTTCGTTTTTTCCATAACGGATATCCTCCACGCTAAAAACACTAAATTGCCAGTGCAGCAGTTCTACACATAAGCGCATTTTAAATTACTGCCACTATTTAACCAATGGCACCTAAACACTCAGTCGAGCAAAATATGGAACACACTTATCAATTCAGGAGAAAAGTCATATTATTGTTATGTTTGCGTTAACAAATCAGGATTACACATGATGCGCGATACCGCCTAATTGGCGCTAATTCAATGTTGATGATATTCAAGAATGCGACCAAGGTCGCCAAAAGCCACGCACTCTTCCGAAACGCCGTTTCATAACCATTAAAAATTAAAGTATTACAATAAAAATTTTTATCAACTCCCTGTTTTTACGCCTATATTTGCTAACGGATGTATTACAATGCGCCAGCTTAAAAAGGTACTTACTAAAGGCCTATTTTCCATAAGCCACGAATAAACTTAAAGCCTTGAATATGTAACTCAGGGCTCCTCGTTTTGAATGATCAATCATGTATGACCAATTCTGTACGGAGAAAAAGCGGATGAGTAAGCTACTCACACATGCAATGCGCACCCTATCAAACTGCGCCAAACCACTGCATAAACCTATGACGTTTGTTGCCACCTGCGTGTTGGCACTTTGTGTCAGCAGCGAGGCGTTTAGCGCACAACCCACTATAACGCCCACCTCCGCCAGCGAAGCTTCACAGCCAAGCCTGTATGACGCTATTAGTTCTCGCGCAAAATTACTGGCCAAAGGAAACTACAAACCACTGGTTACACACATTCCCGAAGCTTTGGCCAAAATGGATTACGATCAATACAGATCTATCCGCTTCCGCCCTGATGCGTCCCTCTGGCGCAATGAAGCGCAATTCGAAGTACAACTTTTTCACGCCGGCTTCTTGTTTAAAGAACCTATCGCCTTGCATATGGGTTCTGATGCGCCCATGCAATTCAAGCAAGAGTTTTTTAATTACGATGGCAAAGCTGCGCCACTGGCTGGCATAGCACCAAAAGACATTGGTTTTGCTGGCTTCCGCTTACATTACCCACTGAACAACAAGCAATACAAAGATGAGTTTGCCGTATTTCAGGGCGCTTCTTATTTCCGCTTGGTTGGCCCCGGCCACGCTTACGGTTTATCCGCACGTGGTTTAGCTATTGATACCGCCGAACCTAAAGGCGAAGAATTCCCGTTCTTTCGCGAGTTCTGGATGCTGAAACCAACGCCTGTTGAAACGCATTTGGTGATTTACGCACTCATGGATAGCCCGTCGGTAACAGGCGCTTATCGCTTTGATCTTTACCCTGGCAACCCAAACTACGTAAAAATCACCGCGCGCGTTTACGCTCGTAAAGATGTTAACAAAGTCGGTTTTGCACCACTTACCAGTATGTTTATGTTTGGTGAAAACAGCGTGAACATATCGCGCTTTGACGATTTCCGCCCTGAAGTTCACGATTCCGATGGCCTTTTGATGCAAGCAGCCTCGGGCGAATGGATTTGGCGCGCACTTACTAATCACCGCAGCCTGCACGTATCTTCATTGGGCGACACCAACCCCAAGGGTTTTGGTTTGATGCAACGCGATCGCGACTTCGACAACTATTTAGATACCGAAGCTAACTACGAGCGCCGTCCAAGCATCTGGATTACACCCGACAATGCATGGGGCAAAGGCCGTGTTGAATTAGTGGAAATTCCCTCAGATAGCGAAGCCAATGACAATATCGTGGCCTATTGGGTGCCCGATCAGCCTTTGAAAGCGGGCGAAACCCGTGAATTCAAATACACCCTGCGCACCCTTGATGGTCATGTGCCAGAACAAAATGTTGCCAAAGTATTGCGTACCCGCACTGGCTGGGGCGCTGTTGCCGCACAAGGCAACCCACCACCCAAAAGCAAACGTCAATTTGCTATCGATTTCCAAGGTGGCGAGTTAGATAAATTGCCAGCCAATGCTGTAGTGGAAGCCGACCTTGGCAAAAACTCTGGCACCTTTACTGATTTGCACGTAAGCAAATTGCCCGATGGCAAAACTTATCGCGCATCGTTCAAAGTTCAGCCCGATGGCAATAACCTGGTCGATATGCGGTTATTTATTAAATCCAACAACAAGCGCTTAAGTGAGGTTTGGAGTTATGTCTGGTACCCAGATGACATCCAATAATTCAACTGTTAGCGAGCCTGTTGTGAGCAAGCCTATTAATCGCGAACTGCTGCCGGAGAATCAAATCCGGCTGCCAGGCGAATCTTTACGTCGTATTGTTTACGCCCTTCTCACCGTGATTACGGCGATTAGTGGCGTTTACATGATGTATGACATTCTCAGTGCCAACAGCATTACCATGCTGGAGGCAGTGATTCTCATGCTATTTGCCATTTCCTTTTGCTGGATTTCAACGGCATTTTGGAGTGCGGTATTTGGCTTCGCGTTATTAATGCTCCGCCGTGACCCGCTCACACTGAGACCCATTGATAGCTTCTACGACGATGCATTGCCCATTACTACCCGCACCGCCGTAGTCATGCCTATTTATAACGAGGATACACATCGCGTTATTGCAGGTTTTGAAGCAACCTTAAATTCATTGGTTGCAACGGGTGAAATCGAACACTTTGACTTCTTCATGTTAAGCGATACCACCAAACTGGATATCGCCCAACGCGAGCGTAATCAATGGAAGCAATTTACCGATCGAATTGGCGATTTAAGTAAGCAAACTTTCTATCGCCGCCGCGAGAAAAACTTGCACAGGAAGGTAGGCAACATCGCTGAGTTTTTACAGCGCTGGGGCAAAAACTACGAGCACATGATTGTGCTGGATGCCGACAGCGTTATGAGCGGTACTTGTCTGCTGCGCATGGTGCGCACCATGCAGGCCAACCCGCGCTCGGGCCTGATTCAAACCGTACCTATTCCTGTACGCCAAACCACTTTTTTTGGTCGTTTTGTGCAATTTGCGGCCGTGCTTTATAGCCCTATGTTGGCAACCGGCATCGCATTCTGGCAAACCGGCGCTGCCAATTATTGGGGTCATAACGCCATTATTCGTGTGCAAGCCTTTCTCGATCACTGCGGCCTGCCCACCCTTCCAGGTAAAGCACCTTTTGGTGGCGATATACTAAGCCATGACTTTGTGGAAGCCGCGATGTTGCGCCGCGCTGGTTGGGATGTATTCCTGCTTGCCGATCTTGAGGGTAGCTATGAAGAAGTGCCCTGTAACATTATCGATTACGCCACTCGCGACCGCCGCTGGGTTCAGGGCAACATTCAGCACTTGGGCATTTTGGATGCAGGTGGTTTACACCCCATTAGCCGCTTGCACTTTTTGCTTGGCGCCACCGCCTATATTTCGTCGCTGATTTGGTTGTTGATGCTGGTATTAAGCACCGCCGATGCCGTGGTTCGCGCACTTCACAGCAATGAATACTTCCGCACCACAACTCAAACAGTAGAGCACTTCATGAGCATGCCGGAATGGCCTATCGCCAAAACCGGATTAATTGTTGCGCTGATTTTGATGACCACCGTATTGCTGATCTTTCCAAAAATAATGGGCATTATCAGCACCATCGCACATCGCCGCGAACGCTTTGGCGGCACCAAAGCGATTATTCGTGGCACGCTGGTTGAAACTGCTTTTGCCGTATTAATCGCACCCATCATGATGGCCTTCCATGCCTACTTTGTTGTTTCTGTACTGCTCGGCTTCAAAGTAAATTGGGATACGCAAGATCGTGAAGGCCGTTTACTCACATGGAGCGAGAGTTTTGCGCGCACCCTCAAAACCACCATAGCAGCGCTTTTGTGGGGTTATATGACCTTCACTTATGCACCGATTTTCTTCTGGTGGTTGATGCCCATTCTGACGGGCTTGGTATTGGCAGCGCCCATTGTGCGCTACTCAAGTAGCCTTACCTTGGGCGAAAATTGTCGCAAGCACAGCATCTTTATCAGCCCGGATGAAACTAACGAAGACCCCGTGTTGACTGATTTGAAGCGTTTGCTAGAAGTCGAGCATCCACCACTCGCAGAACCGGCAGGTATCCCCGATTTACCGCCAGACGATTGGAGCGATATGCCCGAGCAGGATATGGAAGAATATCCTCCCAAGGATTACGCGTTACAGTAACTCGTACCACACGCATAAAAAACGGCGCTCTCAGGTAACTGAAGCGCCGTTTTTTATGAGATTACTTTAATAGCTCTTAGGAGGCCTGCGTATTAGCCGCCTTTTTTATGTTCGGCGAAAGGGCGATGCCAACCGACATTATTTCTACCAGCTCAAACAAGACCGCATTTGAGCTCCCATTGATTTACGGAACTATGATAAACACCGGTTCAACTGAGGTATTTGAATTTGGCGTCAGTGTAATTTTTTCTTGAGCAGAATTAACATCACCTTGCCAATGTGAGAACACATAACCCTCTTCTGGAACAGCCTGTAGAGTTATGGGTACAGATTTAAAATACTGTCCATTAAAATTACCCATTAACGTCAAGCTATTTAATTTTACTTTCCCTTTTAAGGGCTCAGGTTGAGTTAACTGCAAGCTATACACACCACCAAATCCAAAATAATTGCTGATGTATTGAAACATATACTGAGGTCGCTGCACTGCGAAATTTTTCATTTCTGCAAGCTTATTGTCCCAGTTATTGGATCGTTGCCAGCGCGAAAATGCAGCAGGAACTTCAGTCCGTAAAGGCTCACTGATTGCGGTTATGTGATTTACAACATGGTTAGATTCAAATCTACTATTTAATTCATCAGCAAATTGATTAACAAACTTGGTTTTATAGGCAGCATTTTTCAATAAGTTGCGCATCAAGAACGTTGACCAAGGTGGATTTGGCCAATCAGGCCCATTTTCAGCCAACGCAAAACTCAAGGTATCGTTCTGATAGTCTGAGCCATTATAAATGCCAAAACCAAAATCAGTATCGTATAGAATCCAACGCCATTTTAATCCAGGAGCATTCCAAAATTTAATATTATTGCCGGGCCAATCAGTATTATTAAAATAGATTTGCGCAATATTATAAATAGTGAAATTATCAACATCGATCTGATTTTCTACATAAGCAAAGTGCTCAGAGCTGCTTAGATCATTGCTTTCAATATAGTCTAATAAATCCATATAGGATTTATTACTACCTTCATTAACAACTCCATTTCCTTCCAACAAGTTAACATCATCAGCATCTACATCATGGCGTGTCGCAATGAAATCTTCATTTACTTTTTCACGTAAATTATAGATACCCCAATACTGACCGTTTAAATAAGTCACTACAGATCGATAATCCTGATAATCCAATCCCGAGCCTGCCATCAAGCTTGTTAATGCTGCATCACGAATGAATGTATACATCCAATCATTACCCGAATTGCGCAAGACCAATGATGAAAACGTGCTGTAATCCACACGAGGGAATATCGGGTAATTTATTTCATCAAGACCATATCGTCCACGCGCAAAGATGGCGAGCGACCTCTGCGCATTTGACCTACTCCATCCACCAAATATTTTCACACCGCCATCAAAGGCAAAACCCAAATCGCCATTTTTTTCATAAAAAGAAAAGTGAATATCGCGCTCCCAGTCCTGCCAGAAGTTTGCGCCCTCATAGGGTTCTTGATTTTCATATTCATCACCTAAGACATAAATACCCGTATCTTGATCGAAAAAGTTTTTAGGCTCAGTAATCAATGTAACGATGGGTAGATTGTGACTCTTCGAAGGCAAAAACTGCCTACTCATGGTGGTTGAAGGAATTGCATTTTCAGCAAAAATACGCGCACGCAATGTGACATTACCGGCAACAGGAATAGCCGACTGATATACAGCAGAACTCAAGGTAGGAATACTTCCATCTAATGTATAGGTAATAAACTCATTTCCGCTAGCACCTGAAATACTCACACTACCAGGACTATTCACTCCGCCTTGATGAGAGAATTCAGGAGTAACGCGGACAATGCTGGAATATTCCTGAGTTGAATTTGCAGCACCTGGCGTTGGTGTTTCAAAAAATACTGCCGCTGACATCTGGGCATTCATACCCACAGAATGCCTTGGCGTCACTTCTGCCAAGTTCAAGCGATGAACCTCAACACCTTCAGCATTAAAAAGGTAAATGGTTTCGTCATTGGACAGTTTAAAATTAGTATGAAAGATTTTCGCATTAATATTGTTACGTTTTTTATCGGAAGCCCAAATTAAAATATGCTCGCCAACATCAATTGTTACCGACGGAAATACCCATTTTTTTGGCTTTTTTGGATCGTCAGTCAAGGACCAACCTGCCATGCTAAATGTAGAACCTGAAGGATGATAAATTTCAATCCAATCTGAAAAATCTCCATCGTCATCGGGATAGTCATTATTTGAAGCAACGGCTTCAGAAATTTTTACAACACAACATTTAACTGAAGCAGCAGAGCTAGATGTAGATGTAGATGTAGATGTAGATGTAGATGTAGATGTAGATGTAGATGTAGATGTAGATGTAGATGTAGATGTAGATGTAGATGTAGATGACAATTCTGAAGCGCTACTTGAAGCACTTAAAGAACTATCGTGACTTGAGGCTACAGAATTAATAGATGAATGGGCAGAACTGCTTATGGAATTGGGCTGACTAGACACGGTACTGGACGATAAACCCGATATGGGCGGCTCACTTTTTGTTCCAGATGAACCACCACAAGCCGCTAAACTCAAAAGCAAACAGCTAATCATTAACTTTCTTATACAGGTAAATATTCTTATTAAAATCACCTTAAGATCCTCTTTTATCTGTTAGATTTTTCAAACTGAAATTTGTCAAACTGGAAGTCGCTTCGAATGGCACTCATGTAAGCCTAGCCCATTGAAAGCAATAGTAACAAAAGCGGGATGCAAGAAGGTTTTAATCAGAATCCTTTGACTGCTTCGCACTCAGGATGAGCGTATATAAATTTAAACCTCGTCCATAAAAAAATGGCACTCCAGATAATCTGTGAGCGCCATTTTTTATGAGTGCTCGAAACGAGCACTACTAATTACTCAGCAAACGGGTGACGCAATACTACAGTTTGAATACGATCTGGGCCGGTAGAAATAATGTCGATCGGTGTCGCCATCAAGTCTTCTAGACGCTTAATGTAGTTACGTGCATTCACTGGCAACTCATCCAAACTCTGTGCGCCCACAGTAGATTCGCTCCAACCGGGCATTTCTTCATATATTGGCTGAATTGCTTCCCAACCTTCGGCATCGTAAGGAATACCTACAGCTTGGCCGTTGGCATCTTGGTAACCGATACAGATTTTCACGGTTTTCAAACCATCCAATACGTCCAATTTAGTTAAGCACACGCCGGTCACTGAGTTGATACGGTTCGCATGGCGTACTGCCACAATATCAAACCAACCACAGCGACGTTTACGGCCAGTGGTAGCACCAAACTCATGGCCTTTTTCGCCAAGGTAAGCGCCAACTTCACAATCCAACTCGGTAGGGAATGGGCCTGAACCAACACGCGTGGTGTAAGCCTTGGTGATGCCGAGCACGTAATCCAAATACAGAGGACCAAAACCAGAACCGGTGGCAGTACCGCCCGCAGTGGTGTTAGATGAAGTTACAAAAGGATAGGTACCGTGGTCGATATCCAACAACGAACCCTGCGCACCTTCAAACAGAATGCTTTCACCCTGCTCGCGAGCGGTGTGCAACAAATCAGTAACATCAGCCATCATCGGCAACAACAGCTTCGCCCAAGCGGTGCAATCGGCCAAGGTTTTTTCGTAGCTAATCGCTTCTACTTTGTAGTAGTTGGTCAGCACGAAGTTGTGGAATTCAAGAATCTCTTTGAGCTTTACGGCAAAACGTTTCAAATCGACCAAGTCGCCCAAACGCAAACCGCGACGCGCAACTTTATCTTCGTAAGCTGGGCCAATACCGCGGCCAGTAGTGCCGATTTTGGCATCGCCACGTGCAAGCTCACGCGCTTGATCGAGCGCAACGTGATAAGGAAGAATCAATGGGCAAGCATGCGATAAGCGCAGACGCTCACGCACCGGTACGCCAGTCGCTTCCAACTCGCCAATTTCTTTGAACAAAGCTTCTGGCGATAGCACTACGCCATTGCCGATCAGGCAAGTTACGCCTTCGCGCAAAATACCGGACGGAATCAAATGCAAAACGGTTTTCTTACCGTCGATCACCAAGGTGTGACCGGCGTTGTGGCCGCCCTGAAAGCGAGTAACCAAGGAAACCTGATCGGTCAGTAAATCTACGATCTTGCCTTTACCTTCATCACCCCATTGGGTGCCCAAAATGACGACGTTTTTGCCCATGACTGGAAAACTCTCTGTTAGACAATAATGAAAAATAGAATTTTAAATATTTACCACTTGATAAGCATCGCCAACCAAACGCAATTCGCGTTCGGCCTTAATATCCTTAGCGGCATCATAAACAACCCGCTCGCCCTTAGCTCGCAAAGCTTGTACGGCATTCCACTGACCTGCATCGCCATTATCAACCACCGCAATGGCGCAGGCGTTCAGCTCTGGCAATAAGCCCAGCTTGCTGATGGCATAAATATCCAACGCAAACCCGGTGGCAGGACGCGCGCGCCCAAATACTTCGCCGATGTGATCGTAGCGGCCGCCGCTGGCAATAGGGTTGCCAAAACCGGGCGCAAAAGCAGCAAACACTAAACCGGTAAGGTAGTGATAACCTCGCAATTCGCTTAAATCAAAATACAGTTCGGCGTCGGGATAGCGCTGCGCTATAACCTCCGCCACTTGCTGCAATTGATCAACCGCTGCAACCGCATTTGGGATAGCCGCAAATAACTGGCGCGCCTTAGCCAAAATATCGCGATTTCCTGCTAGCGAAGGCAATACCAAGAGCAACTCGGCACAGGCCGGGTCAGTCACTTTAGCAGCAACCCACGCACGAATTTCTGTGGTCGCTTTACGCTGCAGCAAATCAAAAAATTCATCTTCTTGCGCCGCATCCAGCTTGGCGCAGGCTGCTAAAGCGCGGTAAATACCCACATGCCCTAGGTCTATATGCAATTTCGGCAAGCCGGATGCACGCAGCGATTCCAGTAAAAGCGAAATTACTTCTATATCAGCCGAAATACCTGCTTCACCATAGAACTCCAAACCCACTTGTGTAGGAGTGCGGGTTGCTAAAGGGTTTTTGGGCTTGGTGTGAACCACATTGCCAGCGTAACAAAGGCGATTCGCGCCAGTGGCGGCCATGCTGTGAGCATCAATACGGGCAGTTTGCGGAGTTATATCCGCACGAATACCCAGGGTGCGACCCGTAAGCTGATCCATCACTTTAAAGGTAAGTAAATCTACATCTCGGCCAAGGCCAATAAGGAGTGAATCAGTGTATTCCAGCAGTGGCGGAATGACCAAGTCATAGCCCCAGGTAGCATAAAGATCCAGCAACTGGCGGCGCAAAAATTCGATAGGTTTAGCCTGGGCAGGCAGAATTTCTTCCACCCCATCCGGCAGCAACCAGCGATCGGCGTAGGTCATAAGCGACTCTAGACATCCAAGAATTCGGAAGGCGTTCAGTTATACATTCAGCCTGAACATAAAAAAACCGAGCTTTCGGCTCGGTTGCGAGATTTTAACACTGATTGAGGGGGGATTTGTAGGTGAGACGGTGAGTTTCATACAAATTCCCCCTAAATCCTTATTTTTTCCCCTGCGGATCATTCAGGTAACGGAAGAAATCGCTTTTTGGATCAAGAACGATCAAGTCTTCTTTGTTTCCAAAGCTCTTACGATAGGCGTTAAGGCTACGTGTAAAAGCGTAAAACTCGGCATCTTTGTTATAGGCAGCAGCATAAATAGCGGCCGCTTTAGCATCGCCCTCACCGCGTAAACGTTCAGCATCACGGAAAGCGTTAGCCTCCAATACCACACGTTGACGGTCCGCATCTGCCTTAATCACTTCAGCTTGTTCTTTACCTTGCGCACGATATTCACGCGCTTCTTTTTCGCGGTCAGCAGCCATACGCGCAAATACTGATTGGCTAACTTCTGGCGGGAAATCAATACGCTTAACACGAATATCCACCACTTCAATACCTAGCAAGGTATTGGCGGATTCATTGATAGTAGCCTTCAGCTCTGCCATCAACTCATCACGCTTGCCAGAAACCACATCGTGCAAGGTACGGCGACCAAATTGGTTACGCAGACCATCAGCAACACGTTGACTCAAACGATCAGCCGCCAAACGCTCGTCGCCACTGGTAGTACGGTAGTAGGTATCAACGTCTTTAATGCGCCACTTGATGTAAGAATCTACCACCAAACGCTTGTTTTCAACGGTGTAAAAACTTTCCGGGCTCATATCGGCTGTTAACAAGCGGCCATCAAAGCGACGAACTTTATCCACTAAAGGAACTTTGAAATGGATACCGGGTTTCACATCCGATTTAACCAAAGCACCGAAGCGCAATACCACTGCACGCTCGTATTGATTCACGATGTAAACACTGCTCGATACTATCGCCAGAAGCACTAGTACGCCGATGATGCTTAATAAACTTTTAGTAGACATTAGCGTGCCTCCCTACGAATCATTGGCTTAACGGGCTCAACCACTTCACGTACCGGGCGCTCCGCCATCTCTTCCATCACAGCAGGCGGAAGTTGTTTGGACATTTTGTCCAGCGGCAAATACATCATGCTGTTGTTGTTCACATCCACCATTACTTTGGATGACTTAAGCATTACTGACTCAACGGCATCTATATATAAACGCTTGCGCGTGACTTCGGGCGCACGCTTATATTCTGCCAATAAGTTTTCAAAACGCGACGATTCACCTTCTGCACGAGAAACCACTTCAGATTTGTAAGCTTCTGCTTCTTCTAATAAACGCTGCGCTTTACCGCGCGCCTCTGGAATCATGCCGTTAGAATAAGATTGCGCTTCATTTTTCAAACGCGTTTCATCTTCTTTCGCTTTAATCACATCGTCAAACGCTGAGCGAACTTCTTCAGGCGGTTGCGCTTGCTGAATGTTCACATTAATAATTTGAATACCGGCATCGTAATTGTCGAGGTAGGTTTGCAAACGCAATTTTACTTCGGCAGCCATTTTCGCGCGGCCTTCCGAAAGCACTTGCTCAAGTTCAGTAGAACCCACCACATGGCGCAAGGCGCTGTCGGTTGCATGCTTCAAACTGATTTCCGGCTCGCGCACGCTGAGTACGTATTTTTTTACATCAACAACGTTGTATTGCACAGTAATGGGCAATTCAACGATGCTTTCATCTTGCGTCAACATAAGTCCACGCGTTGGATACTGGCGCTCGCCGGTAACGTTTACCACAAATACCGTGGTAATTAAGGGCGCAGACCAGTGTAAGCCTTCGTTGGTTATTTCATGGAAAGCACCTAATTTTAAAATGACGGCACGTTCTTTGGCATCAACGGTATAGATACCGGAAATGATGTAAGCCACAATAGCCAACACAGCAACAATTCCAAATAAAATACCAAAAGAACCATTAGAAGAATTGTTATTCCGCCCGGAACCGCCACCGCCAAACATGCCGTTGAGCTTTTCCTGCAGCTTTTTAAAGGCTTCGTCTAAATCTGGCGGGCCATCATTACGCCCCCCTCGACCACCCCATGGGTCTTTGTCTTTCCCCGGTTCATTCCAGGCCATACCAAATCTCCACACTGTTTAATTATTAAGAATTTAATTACGATAATCTTGCTTAATGTTAGGGCAAGCCTTGGTATTTCAACCAAGGCGATGAAATTAACTCTCAACAAAAAGGATCATTCTGCCCAGACAAGATCGTCAAAGTGAATTTTCTGAGCGCTCAATATACGCAATAAATCACTTTTTGGAACCCGTAAATTTGCTATGCACACACCGTCATCACGAAAAGACTCCTGTGCAATTGCCTGCTGTTCGTAAAGTGCAGCACGTAAACGACCATCCTGCGGGCTTAATAGAAGCTGGGCGATCACCATTTCAGTGCCTAATAATTCGGCAATGGCCTCATCCAACAACTCACAGCCAAGACCCGATTGCGCTGACAACCAAACCGCAACTGGCTTACCAGCGTCATCGCGATCAATACGTGGCGCCACCTCAGGAATTAAATCAATTTTATTGTAAATCTTTAATTGGGGCAGCTCGGCTGCGCCAATTTCCTCCAACACTAAATCGACTTGCTCGATATTGCGCAAACGCTCATCGGCAGCAGCATCAATGATATGTAGCAAGAGTGTAGAGTTAGCCGCTTCTTCCAAGGTCGCACGGAACGCTTCAACTAACTTATGAGGAAGATGGCTAATAAAACCTACCGTATCGGCCATGATCACCGCACCGATATCCGCGATCTCAATGCGGCGCATAGTAGGGTCGAGGGTCGCGAACAATTGATTTTCAGCGTAAACATCTGAACCAGTTACGCGATTAAATAAGGTGGATTTACCAGCGTTGGTGTAGCCCACCAAAGAAACGGTAGGAATCGCAGAGCGCTGACGCGAGCGCCTGCCCTGCTCACGCTGTGAGCGAACTTTTTCAAGTCGCTGTTCAATCATAGTAATGCGACCGCGCAATAAACGGCGGTCAGTTTCTAACTGAGTTTCACCGGGACCGCGCAAACCTATACCGCCTTTTTGGCGTTCAAGGTGAGTCCAGCCACGTACCAGACGAGTGGACATGTGACGCAACTGCGCCAACTCAACCTGTAATTTACCTTCAAAGGTACGCGCACGCTGGGCGAAAATATCCAGAATTAAACCGGTGCGGTCAAGCACGCGGCATTGCAATTCTTTTTCGAGATTACGCTCTTGGCTTGGGGATAGCGTGTGATTAAAAATCACCACTTCGGCTTCATTGGCAGCTACAACTGATTGCAATTCCTGCAACTTGCCGGTGCCAATAAAAAATTTTGCGTTGGGGGAAACACTTTTGCCCGTAATAAAAGCCACGGGGTCACCGCCAGCTGAAAGCACCAGCTCTTCAAATTCGCGGGGGTCTTCTGGCTCTTGGCCATGAGATAAGTTCAGGTGAACTAGCACTGCTAGCTCACCTGATTCGGGGCGATCAAAAAACAATTAGCAGCCTCGTAGAGGGTTGATTACTCAGCTTGCTCGTCTTCTTCGCCATCAACACCATCTGCTTCATTCAGCAGCGGTACGCGCACAGCGCGTGAAGGAACAACAGTGGAGATAGCATGTTTGTAAACCATTTGGCTTACCGTGTTTTTCAACAGTACAACAAACTGATCAAACGACTCAACCTGACCTTGTAACTTAATACCATTTACCAAGTAAATGGATACAGGTACACGCTCTTTTCTCAGAACGTTCAGGTAAGGGTCTTGTAAACTATGCCCTTTTGACATGTTTATTCTCCTAGGGAAGATAAAATTTACCCACCTTAATTCCCGCATTTTTTGATAATTAGGGAGGTGGACGGGATTATGAAAAACAAATGACTGTTTTCAACTATCTATTATATGGTTGCAACCTCTATAAAATTCAAGGCGCACCGCACAATTTCTTCTTTCGATAGCGATTTTCCAGCATCGCTATCAGTATAGAGCCAATTCAAATGGGTGTTTGGATAGTTTTGCCAACCACGCAGCCATGTTAATTGACGCTTTGCTAATTGCCGCGTAGCGATAACTCCACGCTCAATCATTTCCTCTTGCGACAAACGCCCTTCAATAAAATCCCACCCTTGGCGATAACCTACTGCGCGAATTGCTGGTAAATCCGCATGTAAATCGCCGCGATTGTAGAGCGATTGAACTTCTTCTATTAGCCCTGCGGATACCATCTTACTAAAACGTAATTCAATTCGTTCGTGCAGTAGCGCACGGACATGGGGTGCAATTGCGATTTGTACAAGATTAAATCGTTCACTAAAAGGTGCGGTCATATTTTGCGCTTGTAAACGGCGCAATTCGCTCATAGTTTTACCGCTCGCACGATAAACTTCCAGAGCGCGACTCAATCGTTGTGAATGATTGGGATGGATCTCTGCAGCAATAGCCGGATCAACTTCTACTAATTGTTGATGAATAAATGGCCAGCCAAATTGTTCTGCATCGCGCTCAATTTGCGCACGAATTGCGGGGTCTGCCTCGGGCATTTCTGCCAAGCCGTCTAACAGAGCTTTGAAATACAACATAGTTCCACCCACCAGGAGTGGAATCTTGCCCTGTGCATGAATCGCTGCAATTTCGCGCTCGGCATCTGCACAAAAATCCGCCGCCGAATAAGGTTCAGAAGGGTCGCGAATATTGATGAGCTTATGCGGCGCAAGCGCTAATTCCTCTGCGGTGGGTTTAGCGCTGCCAATATCCATACCGCGATAAACCAGCGCAGAATCCACACTGATTAATTCCACCGGTAAATGCTGCCGCAGCGCTATGGCTAAATCCGTTTTGCCCGAAGCGGTGGGGCCCATTAAAAAAATAACTTTCGGACGAGAACCCGCCATGGATAACCTCAAGCGCTGTGGCCTTAAAAATTTAACGATGCAGATAATAGCATTTGCGGTAGACTCCCACGGCAATAACATCAACAATTATCGGCGAGTATTTTGTGTTCGATCACCCTCTCTCACTGCTCTTTTTTGCTGCGGCCCTGCAAGGTTTTTTATTGGCGGGCGTATTAGGCCTGCATAAACGCAACACTCAAGCAAACCACATTTTGGCCGTATGGGTGGCACTGCTATCGGTAGATTTACTGGGGCAAATTTACTACGCCGAAAATATTTTTAGACAATATCCGCAGTTCATCGGGCTTACCAATTTTTTGCCGCTTAGCTATGGCGGCTTCCTGTATTTATATGTTCGCAGCCTTACCCAAGCTAAGCCACTTCGGTGGCACGACAGTTTACATTTTGGGGGCTTTTTTATCGGCGTCTTGTTAAACCTACCTTCATTGTTACAAAGTTCGGCGCAAAAATTACACTTTGTGGAGAGCATTATCGCCGATCAAGTGCCTTGGCATTTTCAAGTTGTCGATGCACTCATGCCAGTGTATGCCACCGCTTACGCCATTTTCAGCGGCGTTCTTTTGTGGCGCTACCAGCGCTCAGCTGACAACAGCATGCCGCGCCTGCGATGGCTGCAAACCCTATTGATTATGAACATGATTATTTGGCTGGTTGTCTGGGCTTGCACGCTAGCGCCCTTATTGCACGTGGAAACCAATAATCAATTGGTTTATCTGCTAGTAAGCCTGTTTATTTACATCATGGGTTACGTGAGCCTGCGCCAACCCGATATTTTTGCTGCAATAAAAGAGAGCAGCCTCAAATACGGTGAGAACCGCTTGCCCGACGATTTGCGCGAACAAATTCTCGCTGCACTTGAACAGCATATGCGCGAACATTCTCCTTGGCGCGCCAGCAGTTTTAGCCTTGCGCAATTAGCTGAGAGTACGGGGATTGCGAGTCACCATATTTCGCAAGTATTGAACGGTCACCTAGGCCAATCCTTTAACGATTATCTAAATCAATTCCGCATCACTGCTGTTTGCCAGCGCTTGCGTGAGCCTCATTCGCAAAACTTACTCGATCTGGCACTCGACTGTGGTTTCTCCTCCAAATCCAGTTTCAACGCCATTTTTAAGAAACACACCAACCAAACCCCATCGAAATACCGCAAACAGGTGCAAAACTAAGAATTTGCACGTCCAATCTTAGAAAAGACGACGCTTAAGCAAGGCCACTTCATCAAGATACGCACAGATTTGCGCCAACGCGCTCTGTGCTTACTTGATAAGGATTCACCTATGCTCCAGCGCTTACCCAGCTTACGACGCCACACACTCAAAATATTGTTGCTCATTCTCGCTCTCGCGGTAAGCGCTTATGCCCTCGGCTATTACTGGATTTACAGCGGTAGCGATGAGGGCTTTATTGTTAAATTCCGCACCCTCAACCCCTTTCTGGTATACGCACATTTTATCGGCGGCGGCCTTGCACTTAGCTTGGGCGCAATCCAGCTCTGGAGCAAAAGACCTTCACGCCTGCACCGTTGGTTAGGGCGAGCCTACTGCATATGTGTATTGGTGGGTGCGATTGGCGGCGGCT
>Ga0247803_1000123_pt1 | contig 45939 bp, 47 predicted proteins | sample UWRJL014104B1_FD_180928 | JGI IMG/M metagenome (GOLD analysis project Ga0247803, IMG submission 180928) | Plant litter microbial communities from Arlington Agricultural Research Station in Wisconsin, United States - UWRJ-L014-104B-1 | ecosystem: Environmental > Terrestrial > Plant litter >... | reverse complement strand
GCGCAAGGTCACCTCGCCGCGCCGTCTGGGCATCTATGGCCGGTCGAACGGCGGGGTTCTGACCTCGGTCTCGATCACCCAGCATCCCGAGCTGTTCCATGCGGCGGTGATCGAGAGCCCCCTGATCGACATGCTGCGCTATCAGGACCTGCCCGCCGGCGCCTCATGGATCGGCGAGTACGGCGACCCGCGCATCCCCGGCGACGCCGAGTTCATCTCGAAATATTCGGCCTATCAGCTGATGCGGCCGAACGCCGGATACCCGCGCGTCTACGTCACCACCAACACCCTGGATGACCGGGTCCACCCGGGCCATGCGCGCAAGTTCGCCGCCCGGCTCGGCGACATGGGCTATGACCACCTCTATTATGAGGAGACCTCCGGCGGTCACTCCAACGACGCCGACCCGGTCGCCAACGCCCGTCGCTGGGCCCGGCACTACGTCTATCTCAGCCAGCAGCTGATGGACTGACCGGTCTCACGCCCTCGGATGCGCCGCCGCATAGGCCCCCAGCAGATGGGCGGCGTCAACGGCGGTGTATTTCTGGGTCGTCGACAGGCTGGCGTGGCCCAGCAGTTCCTGGATCGAGCGCAGGTCCGCGCCCGCCCCCAGCAGATGGGTGGCGAAGCTGTGCCTCAGGGCGTGGGGCGTGGCGCTGGCCGGCAGACCCAGGCGTCCGCGCAGCCGCTGCACCGTCGCCTGGACGTGGCGGGGGCTCAGAGCGCCGCCCCGCTTGGCCCGGAACAGGGGATCGCCGGGGGCCGAGGCGAAGGGCTGTAGCGCCAGATAATCCTCCACCGCCTCGCGCACGGCGGGCAGGATGGGACAGAGCCGCGTCTTGGATCCTTTGCCGGTGATCCTCAGGGTCTCGGGCAGGGGGGCGTCAGTTCGCGTCAGGCTGAGCGCCTCCGAGATCCGCAGGCCGCAGCCATACAACAGGGTCAGCACGGCCCGGTCGCGCGCGGCCTCCCAGGGCTCGGCGTCGGGATCGCTCTGCGGCTCTTGCAGCATCCCGCGGGCCTGATCGGCGGTGATGGGGCGGGGCAGGGAGGCCTTGACGCGCGGCCCCCGCACCAGGGCCAGCTGCGGCGCGGGCGTATCGCAGCGCCGGTCGAGGAAGACGTGAAATCCGCGAATGGCCGCCAGGGTCTGGCCCAGCGAACGGGCGTTCAGCGGATGATCGCCCGATCGCCTGTCGGCCAGATGGGCCCGCAGCTCGGCGGCGCTCACCGTGCCCAGATCGACCAGCCTCTGCGGCTCGCCCCGGTGGCGTTCCAGAAAGCCCAGGTAGTGCCGCCCGATATGGCCATAGGCCTCCAGCGTCCGGGGCGAGAGCCTGCGCTCATGCGCCAGATGCTCCAGCCAGGCGAACAGGGCTTCGGATGCGGTCATGGCCTCAGAGGACCGGCCAGCGCTCGGCCGTGCGTTCGACCACGCGGGCGATGAAGGCCACCAGTTCGCAGCCCATGTGGGCGGTGAAGCCCTCGAGCTCGGAGGATCCGAAGGCGCACAGGGCGTGGCGCGGGGCCTCGTCGCCGGGGAAGACAGGCGCCATGCGGATCAGGGCGACGGATTTCACCCGCCGCTCGGCCGGGCCGAACAGGTTCAGCCCCTCGAAATTCTCACCCAGCCAGGTCAGGCCGTTCACGCCGACCAGGGCGTCCACGCCGCTGTCGTCCAGTGTCTTCCAGCCAAAGGGCACGCCGCCTGTCCGGGGCTTGCCGTCTGCATCCGGCCCGGGGCGTTCGATGCCGATCACCGCGCCCGCCAGCCCGAACCGCGCCTGGGCCGCGCCGTCCAGCCGCCGAGCCAGGTCGGAGTGGTTGCGCGCTTCCAGCAGGTCCAGGGCCGCCACATGGGTCTGGGTCTGGGCGGCGAAATTGGCGCGGGCGATGGATTCGATCTGTTTGCGCGCGTCCTGCTCGCGCATCGCCGCCTCTTCCAGCCGGGTCAGGGCGGCGGCGCCGAACTCCACGACATTCCTGCCATGCGGCTTAAGCCCGATCTCCTCCAGCAGGGATCGGTCGTCCAGAAGGGTCTGGGGGTTGGCCTGCAGCCAGGCGCGAACCTCGTGCCAGTGAGGCTCGGGATCGGTCTCGATCTCGGCGAAAAGATCCCGAGGTCCGCTCATTTGTGTGCGCTCACGCGACGTCTCCTCCCGGAAACGCCGGGCCGGGTGCTACAGAATGGCCATTCTCATAGGATAGATTGGCCGGTCTTGCCCCAGTCGGCCAGGAATTGATCAAGCCCCTTATCGGTTAACGGGTGCTTGACCAGGGCCTTGAAAACGTCGGCCGGCAGGGTGGCTGCGTCCGATCCTGCCACGGCTGCGGCCGATACGTGACCCGGGTTGCGCAGGGACGCGGCCAGAATCTGGGTCTCGAAACCATGCAGGTCGTAAAGAACGCGAATCTCTTCCAGCAGGCCGATGCCGTCGGCGCCGTGGTCTTCCAGCCGTCCGACGAAGGGCGAGATGAAGGTCGCGCCCGCCTTGGCCGCCAGCATGGCCTGGGCCGCACTGAAGCACAGGGTGACGTTGGTCTTGATGCCCTTGTCGGCGAAATTCCGCGCCGCGCGCAGCCCGTCCCAGGTCAGGGGCAGCTTCACCACGACGTTGGGGGCGATGGCGGCCAGCTTGTCGCCCTCCTTGACCATGGTCTCGAAATCGGTCGCCACGGCCTCTGCCGAGATCGGCCCCTCGACCAGGGCGCAGATTTCAGCGATGACCTCGGCGATGTTACGCCCGGACTTTGCGATCAGCGTGGGATTGGTGGTCACGCCGTCCACCATTCCGGTGGGCAGCATGTCCTTGATGACGGCGACGTCGGCGGTGTCGAGGAAGAGTTTCATGGGGCGAGTGTTTAGCGATTCCGCCGCCCTGACGCGAGCCAAATCCTTGCTTCAATCCTCCCCCATCGGGGGAGGTGGCGCGGTGCGCCTTCGCGCCGTGGCGGAGGGGGCTTGCCTCACACGCCATGTCTCGGTCAGGCCCCCTCCACCCCGACGCAAGCGCGTCGCGGTCCCGTCGTCGGATCGCATGCGATCCTTCGTCCACCCCCGATGGGGGAGGATTAGATGAAGGTCGCTTCCGTCCTCATTCCCCTGCCGGTGCAGGAGGCCTTCGATTACGAGGTCGCCGACGACATGCATCTAGAGCGCGGCGATCAGGTCGCCGTGCCGCTCGGGCCGCGCCTGATGCGGGGCATCGTGTCCGAGGTGCGCGAGACGACAGGATCGAACCGGCGGCTCAAGGCGGTCGAGAGCCTGCTGGACGATCCGCGCCTGCCGCCCGGCACGGTGGATTTTGTCGAATGGGCGGCGCGCTGGACTCTCAGCCCGCCGGGCGAGATGGCGGCGACGGCGCTCAAGGGATTGCGCGCGCCCCGGCCCCGGCCAGAACGTCGCCTGCGCCGCGTCGGCGACCGTCTGCCCGCCCGGCCCACGACGGCGCGGGCGGCGGCGCTGGACACCCTCGCTGACCGTACGATGACCCGCCCCGACCTGACCGCCGCCTCGGGCGCGTCGTCCGCCGTCATCAAGGGACTGATCGACGAAGGCGTCCTGGAGATCATCGAGATCGAGGCCGTCGCAACCTTCGATGCGCCGGACCCGGACCATGCGCCCGCCGTCCTGAACGGCGACCAGTCGGCCAGCGCCGACGCCATCGCCCAGGCCACGGCGGATGGCGGCTTCGTCCCCTTCCTGCTGGACGGGGTCACGGGCTCGGGCAAGACCGAGGCCTATCTGGAGGCGGCGGCGCGGACCCTGCGGGCCGATCCCGCCGCCCAGATCCTGATCCTGCTGCCCGAGATCGCCCTGACCCAGGACCTGATCCGGCGCATCACCGCCCGGTTCGGCGCAGCCCCCGCCGAATGGCATTCCGGCATCGCCCCGCCGCGCCGTCGTCAGGTGTGGGAGGCTGTGGTCGCCGGACGCTGCAACATCGTGGTCGGCGCCCGCTCGGCCCTGTTCCTGCCCTTCCCCAATCTGAAACTGGTCGTCGTCGACGAGGAGCACGACGGCTCGTTCAAGCAGGAGGACGGCCTCGTCTATCACGGCCGCGACCTGGCCGTGGCCCGCGCCCGGATCGAGGGGGCGACGGTGGTCCTGGCCTCGGCCACCCCGTCGCTGGAGACCCTGTGGAACGCCCACAACGGCCGCTATCGCTGGCTCAAGCTGTCGGCGCGACACGGGGCGGCGGTCCTGCCCGATATCAAGCTGCTGGACCTGCGCCAGAACCCGCCTGATCCTCAGACCTGGCTGTCCGCACCCTTGCGCCAAGCCATAGGCGAGACCTTTGCGCGCGGGGAACAGACGCTGCTGTTCCTTAACCGGCGCGGCTATGCCCCCGTGGTCCTGTGCCGCGCCTGCGGTCACCGGCTGACGGCGCCGGATACGGATTCCTGGCTGGTCGAGCATCGCTATACCGGGCGGCTGGTCTGTCACCTGACCGGCTTCACCATGGCGCGGCCCAAGGCCTGTCCGTCGTGCGGCGCAGAGGACAGCCTGGTCTCGGTGGGGCCGGGCGTTGAACGGGTGGAGGAGGAGGTCCGCCAGCTCTTCCCCGAGGCGCGCACCGCCGTCTTTTCCTCAGACACCGTGCCGGACGCCAAGGCTGCGCGGGCTCTGATCCAGTCGATGGTGGACGGCGAGATCGACATCCTGGTGGCCACCCAGGCCGCGGCCAAGGGGCACAACTTCCCGCGCCTGACCCTGGTCGGGGTGGTGGACGCCGACCTGGGCCTGCGGGGCGGCGACCTGCGCGCGGCCGAACGCACCTTCCAGCTACTGACCCAGGCGACGGGGCGGGCGGGGCGCGCCGACAGGCCCGGCCAGGCCCTGCTCCAGACCTGGACCCCCGATCACCCTGTGCTGATGGCCCTGGCCGCCGGCGACCGGGACGGGTTCGTCGAGGCGGAGATGGCTGAGCGCGAGGCCTCGACCCTGCCGCCCTATGGCCGGCTGGCGGCCCTGATCCTGTCGGGTGAGAACGCGGTGGCGGTCGAGCAGACGGCCGAGGCCCTGGCCCAGGCCATCCCCAACGCCGAACGGCTGGAAGTCTATGGCCCCGCCGATGCCCCGCTGGGCCTTATCCGCGGACGGCGCAGGAAGCGGCTTCTGGTTCGGGCCGACCGGGACGTGAACCTGCAGAGCTTCCTGCGCGCCTGGCTGGCGCGGGTGAAGGTGCCGGGCTCGGTCCGCCTGACGGTGGACGTGGACCCGTACAGTTTCCTGTAAGACGCGCTAACGCTCGGCTCGCGGAGGCACGCTGCTTGAGCGCGAAAGTAGAGACCGGCCTCCGTCGCTGAGGACAGAGGCCGGTCTCAGCGTATATCAGACCCCCGGTTCGGCGGTCTCGGCCTTGTTCAGAGCGGCCTGATGGGCCTCCGCCGCGGCGTGTTTCTTCTTGGCGGAGTTTCGGCTCGCCATGTTTAGCCCCTCGACCAGGGCCGAGAAGGCCATGGCGGCGTAGATATAGCCCTTGGGCACATGCACGCCGAAGCCGTCGGCGATCAGCACGGCTCCGATCATCAGCAGGAAGCCCAGGGCCAGCATGACCACGGTCGGGTTCTTGTCGATGAAGTTGGCCAGGGGATCGGCGGCCAGCAGCATCACGGTCACGGCGACGATGACGGCGACCATCATGATCGGCACGTGATCGGTCATGCCCACAGCAGTCAGGATCGAGTCGACCGAGAAGACCAGGTCCAGCAGGATGATCTGGAAGATGGCGGCGCCGGCGTTGTTGATGACCACGGCCTTCTTGTCGAGGACATCGTTGCTCGGGGTCGGATCGACCGTGTGGTGGATCTCCTTGGTGGCCTTCCACAGCAGGAACAGGCCGCCGGCGATCAGGATCAGGTCGCGCCAGCTGAAGGCGGTGTCGAAGGTGTAATGGCACTCGACCGCTGCCGTGGTGACGCAGCCCGGTTCCAGAAGCGGCCCGTGAATGCCCAGGTCGAAGACGGGGGCGGTCAGGCCGACGATCCAGCCGATAGTCATCAAGAGGCCCAGCCGCATGATCAGGGCCAGGCCGATGCCGAGGCGGCGGACCTTGGTGCGCTGCTCGGGCGGCAGCTTGTTCGACAGGATGGAGATGAAGACCAGGTTGTCGATCCCCAGCACCACCTCCATCACGATGAGGGTTACGAGGGCCAGCCAGGCGGCCGGGTCGACAAGAAGATGGGCGACGGAGTCGAACATTGAGGTTCTGGTTCCCTAGGGGTGTGGCTGCTTCCTAACGCACGACATGGATTTCGATCCACGAGGATATTGATGCGCGGAGGCCCCCGCGTCGCATTGCCTCAGGTTGCAGGCTTCAGGGGGCGCGCGGCCCCCGGCACCTCGGACACCAGGGCGCCCGCCCCGCCGCCGGCGATGACCGCGGCGCGCACGGCCGAGTGAGAGGCCAAGCTCTGGGCCTCGACATAGATGCGGCCGGCCTGCGGATAGGCGGCCCGGATATTCTGTTCCAGGCGGGCGACCGTGTCCTCGACCTCGCCGGCGCTGAGGCTGTCGCGGAAATCCAGGCTGAGGGCGACCAGGATCTCGTTGGGTCCGAAATGCATGGTGCGGGCGTCGTTCAACCCCTCGACGCCCGGCTCGGCCAGGGCGATGGCGCGGATGCCCTCGCGCGTGGCGGGGTCGGCGGCCTCGCCGGTCAACAGGCTCTGGCTCTCGAAGGCCAGGAACCCGGCGGTCACCGCCAGGATCAGGCCGATGATGACCGAGGCTACGCCGTCCAGCACGGGCAGGTCGAACACATGGCTGCACACCACCCCGACCAAGGCGACGACCAGGCCGGCCAGGGCCGCCGTGTCCTCGAACAGGACTGTGAAGACGGTGGGGTCCTTGGACGAGCGGATCACGCCGAAGAAGGGCCGGCCCTCGCGTTCCTTGTTGAAGGCCTTCAGCGCCACGGTCCAGGACGCCCCCTCGAACAGGACGGCCAGGCCCAGAACGACATAGTTGATCCACGGGTCGGCGATCGGCTCCGGGGCCTGGATCCGCTCGATCCCGTGCAGGATGGACACCACGGCACCGACGCCGAAGATCAGCACCGCCACGACGAAGGTGTAGAAATAGAGCTGCAGCCCATGGCCGAACGGGTGACTCTCGGTCGCCGGTCGCGCGGCCCGTTTCAGCCCGATCAGCAGGATGATCTGGTTGCCGGTGTCGACGACCGAGTGGATGGCCTCCGACATCATCGCCGCCGATCCGGTGATCAAGGCGGCGATGAATTTGGTGACGGCGATGGCCGCGTTGCCGGCGAGGGCGGCGAAGATGACGTTCTTCGAGGTCGATGCGGCCATGCGTCCGATCTTGATGAGGTGCGGCAGGATGTCGCTGCGCAAGCGTAAGTGCGACCAAATCGTTCCCTCACGCAATGTTGCGAGTGGGAAAAGCCCATGCTATCAGGCGCCCGGCTTCCAGAGGGCGTTTCAGATGAAACGCTCATGGCGTGCTTTCCTTAAGCATTACAAGCCTTTGGCCCACGCGACCCTCGCGTGAGGTCGCAATGACACAAGCTGATCCGGACGGACCCGACCCTTGGCAGACGATTTCAGGACGACGGAAGTCGGCGAGCGCTACGCCCAGGCGCTGTTCGACCTCGCTTTGGAAACAAAGACGCTCGACGCCGTGCGCGCCGATCTCAAGTCGCTGAAGGCGGCCTGGATCGACAGCGCCGACCTGCGTCGCCTGGCCACCTCGCCGGTCATTTCGGCCGAGGATCAGACCAAGGGTCTGGTCGCCATCGCTACGGCGGCGAAGTATCAGTCGACGAGCCGCAACTTCCTCGGCCTGCTGGCCCAGAACGGCCGCGCCCGCGACCTGACCGCCGTCATCGCCGCCTTCGAAGCCCTTTACGCCAAGCACGCCGGCCTGGTCGCCGCCGAGGTCGTCACGACCGCCCTGACCCAGGCGCTGGGCAAGAACCCCGAGATCACCACCCGCATCGACCCGTCGATCCTGGGCGGCCTGAAGGTCAAGGTCGGGTCGCGACTGTTCGACGCCTCGCTGAAGACCAAGCTCGACCAGATGAAGTTCGCCCTTCGCCGGGCCTGATACACACCGCCATTCACGATTGATCGTCGGCCTTAGCTAAGGCCGGCGCTACGAAGACGAAAGCCAGAGAGCCAGACCATGGACATCCGCGCCGCCGAGATTTCGGCCATCCTCAAGTCGCAGATCGCCAACTTCGGCGTTGAAGCCGACGTCTCCGACGTCGGCAGCGTGCTGTCGGTCGGCGACGGCATCGCCCGCATCCACGGTCTGGACAATGTCCAGGCCGGTGAAATGGTCGAGTTCCCCAAGGCCGGCGTGAAGGGCATGGCCCTGAACCTCGAGCGCGACAACGTCGGCGCCGTGATCTTCGGCGCCGATGCGCAGATCGCCGAGGGCGACGAAGTCCGCCGCCTGGGCGAGATCGTGGACGTTCCGGTCGGCAAGGGCCTGCTGGGCCGCGTCGTCAACCCGCTCGGCGAGCCGATCGACGGCAAGGGCCCGATCCAGTTCACCGAGCGTCGCCGCGTGGACGTCAAGGCTCCGGGCATCATCCCCCGCAAGTCGGTGCATGAGCCCATGCAGACCGGCCTGAAGGCCATCGACACCCTGATCCCCGTCGGCCGTGGCCAGCGCGAGCTGATCATCGGCGACCGTCAGGTCGGCAAGACCGCCGTCGCCATCGACACCATCCTGAATCAGAAGACGACCAACGCCGCCGCGACCTCGGAAGGCGAGAAGCTGTATTGCATCTACGTCGCCATCGGCCAGAAGCGCTCGACCGTGGCCCAGATCGTCAAGACGCTCGAAGAGCGCGGCGCCCTGGAATACACCATCGTCGTCGCCGCCACGGCCTCCGAGCCCGCCCCGCTGCAGTTCCTGGCGCCCTTCTCGGGCACGGCCATGGGCGAGTTCTTCCGCGACAACGGAATGCACGCCCTGATCGTCTATGATGACCTTTCCAAGCAGGCCGTGGCCTATCGCCAGATGTCCCTGCTGCTGCGTCGTCCGCCCGGCCGTGAAGCCTATCCCGGCGACGTCTTCTACCTGCACAGCCGCCTGCTGGAGCGTTCGGCCAAGCTGAACGAAGACAACGGCTCGGGCTCGATGACCGCCCTGCCGCTGATCGAGACCCAGGCGAACGACGTTTCGGCCTATATCCCGACCAACGTGATCTCGATCACCGACGGCCAGATCTTCTTGGAATCCGACCTGTTCTATCAGGGCATCCGCCCCGCCGTGAACGTCGGAATCTCGGTGTCGCGCGTGGGCTCCTCGGCCCAGATCAAGGCGATGAAACAGGTCGCCGGTTCGATCAAGGGCGAGCTGGCCCAGTATCGGGAAATGGCCGCCTTCGCCAAGTTCGGTTCGGACCTCGACATCTCGACCCAGAACCTGCTGGCTCGCGGCGCCCGCCTGACCGAGCTGCTGAAGCAGCCCCAGTACTCGCCGCTGACCGTCGAAGAACAGGTCGTCTCGATCTACGCCGGCACGCGCGGTTACCTGGACAAGGTCGCGATCTCGGATATCGGTCGCTTCGAAAGCGAACTGCTGGCCCGGATGCACTCGAACCACGCCGGCATCCTGGACGCCATCCGCACGCAGAAGGCCCTGTCCAAGGACCTGGAAGCCGAACTGAAGGCCGCCATCGAAGCCTTCGCCGCGACCTTCGCATAAGCCTGACCTGAGAGAGCGAGAGACCGCCCGATGGCCAGTCTGAAGGAAATGCGCAATCGGATCGAAAGCGTCAAGTCGACGCAGAAGATCACGAAAGCCCTGAACATGGTCGCCGCGGCCAAGCTGAAGCGCGCCCAAAGTCAGGCCGAAAGCGCGCGTCCCTATGCCCGCAAGATGGCCGACGTCATCGCCAATCTGGCGGCGGCTGTGTCGGGCGATGCGGCGCCGAAACTGCTGGCCGGAACCGGCTCGGACCAGAAGCATCTTCTGGTCATCGCCACGGGCGACAAGGGTCTGGCGGGTGGTTTCAACACCAACGTCATCCGCGCCGCTAAGGAGCGGATCAACTCGCTGGTCGCCCAGGGTAAGGACGTCCGCGTCGTCGCCGTCGGCCGCAAGGTTCGCGACGGTCTGGCCCGCCTGTATGGCGACAAGATCATCCGCACCTTCGAACTGAGCGAGCACAAGGTCATCGGCATGGCCACGGCCGAGCCTATCGCGGCCCTGATCGCCGAGGAGTTCGAGGCCGGTCGCGCCGACGTGGTGACCCTGTTCTACAGCCGCTTCCAGTCGGTCATTTCGCAGGTGCCGACGCCCAAGCAACTGGTCCCGGCCGTGGTCGACGGCGGCGCCGAGCCGATCAATCTGAACGGCGCGGTCTATGAGTATGAGCCCTCGGAAGAGGAAATCCTCGAGACCCTGCTGCCGCGCAACATCACGACCCAGATCCTGGCCGCCCTGTACGAGAACCAGGCCAGCTTCTTCGGAGCCCAGATGGGCGCCATGGACAACGCCACCCGCAATGCTGGCGAGCTTATTACGGCCCTGAGGTTGACCTACAACCGCAAGCGCCAGGCCCAGATCACCACCGAACTGATCGAGATCATCGCCGGCGCGGAAGCGCTCTGATCCTCCGATCCTGACAGAACATACGAAACGGACGTAACCCGATGACCGACACCGTCGCCAAGAAACCCGCCGCCCCCAAGGCTGCCGCCAAGAAGCCCGCCGCTTCCAAGGCCTCCGCCGTCATCAAGGCGACCGCCGCCACCGGCACGGGCAAGATCGCCCAGGTCATCGGCGCCGTCGTGGACGTTGAGTTCGTCGGCGCCCTGCCGGCCATCCTGAACGCCCTGCACACCCAGAACGTCGACCAGAAGACGGGCGAGCCCTTCACCCTGGTTCTGGAAGTCGCCCAGCACCTCGGCGAGAACATGGTCCGCACCATCGCCATGGACACGACCGAAGGCCTGACGCGCGGCCAGGCCGTGACCGACACCGGCACCTCGATCATGGCCCCCGTCGGCCCCGGCACCCTGGGCCGCATCATGAACGTCGTCGGTCAGCCGATCGACGAAGCCGGTCCGATCCAGACCACCATGTACCGCCCGATCCACCGCGAGGCCCCGACCTTCGAAGAGCAGTCGACCTCGTCGGAAATCTTGGTCACGGGCATCAAGGTCATCGACCTGATCTGCCCCTACACCAAGGGCGGCAAGACCGGCCTGTTCGGCGGCGCCGGCGTGGGCAAGACCGTGACCATGCAGGAACTGATCAACAACATCGCCAAGGCCTACGGCGGTTATTCGGTTCTGGCCGGCGTGGGTGAACGCACCCGCGAAGGCAACGACCTCTATCACGAGATGATCGAGTCCAACGTGAACGTCGCCGGTGGCGGCGAAGGCTCCAAATGCGCCCTGGTCTACGGCCAGATGAACGAGCCTCCCGGCGCCCGCGCCCGCGTCGCCCTGACCGGCCTGGCCCAGGCCGAGTATTTCCGCGACGAAGAAGGCAAGGACGTTCTGCTGTTCGTCGACAACATCTTCCGCTTCACGCAGGCCGGTTCGGAAATGTCCGCCCTGCTGGGCCGCATCCCCTCGGCCGTGGGCTATCAGCCGACGCTGGCTACCGAGATGGGCAACCTGCAGGAACGCATCACCTCGACCAAGAAGGGCTCGATCACCTCGATCCAGGCCATCTACGTCCCGGCCGATGACTTGACCGACCCCGCGCCCGCCGCCTCGTTCGCCCACCTGGACGCAACGACCGTGCTGAACCGCGACATCGCGGCCCAGGCCATCTTCCCGGCCGTGGACCCGCTGGACTCGACCTCGCGCATCATGGACCCGCTGGTCATCGGCGAGGAACACTACCGCGTGGCCCGTTCGGTCCAGGAAGTCCTGCAACAGTACAAGGCGCTGAAGGACATCATCGCCATCCTGGGCATGGATGAGCTGTCGGAAGAGGACAAGCTGGTCGTTTCTCGCGCCCGCAAGATCAGCCGCTTCCTGTCGCAGCCCTTCTTCGTGGCCGAACAGTTCACCAACGCGCCCGGTAAGTTCGTGTCGCTGGAAGACACGATCCGCTCGTTCAAGGGCATCGTCGCCGGCGACTACGACCACCTGCCGGAAGCCGCCTTCTACATGGTCGGCCCCATCGAGGAAGCTGTCGAGAAGGCCGCCAAGATGGCTGCCGAGGCCGCCTGATCCATGGCCGGCAAGCTGAACTTCTCGCTGGTCGCACCTGAACGCGAGGTCTTTGTCGGCCTCGTGGATCAGGTCGACGCGCCCGGCGTCGAGGGCGATTTCGGCGTCCTGCCGCAACACGCCCCCTTCATGACGGCCCTGCGCGAAGGCCGGGTCACCGTCTATGACGGCGCCGCCCGCCGCGTGTTCGAGGTTCACGGCGGTTTCGCCGACGTGACCCCTGACGGTCTGACCATCCTGGCCGAACAGGCTTCGGAAGTCCTGACGGGCTGACCGCTCGCGACACAGACGATTTCGGAAAAAGGTCGCCGTCTCGGCGGCCTTTTTTTTCGTTTCAGCCCGAGCCGATCAGGCCGCCTCGGCCCGCGTCGCCCGCTCCAGGGCCTCATACAGTCGGGCCGGCTCCAGCGGCTTGGCCAGCCAGTCCGTCATGCCGGCCTCGTGGCAGGCGGCGATCTGCTCGGCCTCGGTGCCGGCGCTGAAGCCGATGACGGGCACGGCGGCGTTCGGACCGGACGCGGCCCGCAACCGTCGGGTCGCCTCATTGCCGTCGATGCCGGGCATGTTGACGTCCATCAGCACCACGTCGAACGGCTGGGCCGCCAGGATGTCCAGGGCCGAGGCGCCATCCGAGGCCGTCGACAGGTCCACGTCCAGCGGCTGCAGCACCAGGGCCAGGGTGCGTCGGTTGATCTCATGATCGTCCACGGCCAGCACGCGCAGCCGTCGATCCAGAACCGGGGCGACGGCCGCCTCCATGCCCGTGTCGGCGGTAGGCTGACCATGGGCCAGGGTCACGCTCAGGGTGAAGACCGCACCGCCGCTCGGGGCGTTTCCGGCGGTCAGGTCACCGCCCATCAGCCGGGCCAGGTCGCGACTGACCGTCAGCCCCAGACCCGTGCCGCCATAGGTCCGCGCCACCTGCGCCGAGCCCTGGGCGAAGGGGGTGAACAACCGGTCCATCGCCTCGGCCGCGATCCCCGCGCCCTGATCGCGAACCCTGAGCCGAAGCTCGATCCCGTCGGCCGTATTCTCTGTCGTCATATCCAGGCTGATCTGGCCGGCCGGCGTGAACTTCAGGGCGTTGGACATCAGGTTGTTGACGATCTGGCGCAGGCGAAAGGGGTCGCCCTTCAGCCACAGGGGCGTCGCCGAGGTCGGGGCGTCGAGCGTCAGGCCCTTCTCGGTCGCCTGGGGCGTCCAGAAGCGGACCGTTTCATCGACAAAGGCCGACAGGTCGAAATCCCGCACCTCCAGCGACATGGCGCGGGCCTGGATCTTGGAATGGTCCAGCAGGTCGTTGAGCATGCCGGTCATCAGACGCCCGGCGTCCATGATCAACTGGGCGGTCTCGGGCGTGGCCTCGGGCCGGTCGCCGCGATGGATCACGTGGGCGCCGGCCAGGATGGCGCTGACGGGGGTGCGCAGTTCGTGGCTGACGATGGCGGCCATGGCGGCGCGGTCGGCCATGGCCTGTTCGGCCTGCTCCAGCCGTCGCTCGGCCTCGGCCAGAGCCCCGATTTCACGTGAGCGAGAGGCCTTCAACCGCGACCATATGGCGATCACCGCCAGAACCAGCAGAACCGCCGACATGGCCAGAGGCGGCAGGGTGGCGGCCGTCAGGGGCGGCGCCGTGAAGGGCATGGCGAACAGGGCGACGACATAGGGGCCTGCGCCGATCAGGAACAGCCGCTGGGACGCGATGCCGGACACGGTGTTGCTGATCAGTGTGCCGGCGATGGCCATGACGGCGATCGCAGCCATGGCCTGATCGCTGTGGCGCCACATCAGCAGGATCCCCACGGCGAAGGCGGTCGAGAACAGGCCTGCGCCGACCATGGCAGAGATCACCCGTCGGGGATCGCTGGGCGGCGGTCCGGGGCGCCGATAAGGCTCCATGGCCAGATACTCGACAATCTGGACCAGGGTGCTGACCGCCAGCCATGCCCAGACGTAGCTCTCAAGCCCCACGGTCCAGAAGACCCAGGCGATGATCAGTCCCATCGTGATCCGGACGGGCGTCTGTTTCAGCCGCTCGGCGGCGGAAAGCGCCAGATGCGGCGCCATTGACGCGTACCAGTTCATTCAGGGCTCCTCCTTGACCGGCAGTCTAGGAAACGAGGGTTAACAACGATTCGCGAGCGGCGATGCCCGGAAAGGTTGCTGTGCTTGACCTGGCAGCACCCCACCCCTAATTCGCGCTCATTCGAACGGGGCCACGTCCCCGTCCGCCTGCCGATCTCCGGCTGTGCGGCTCTCAAGACCGGGACGGCCCGGCCTTTCGAGAGGTTGGCCCATGGCCTGGATCGTTCTGTTTGTCGCCGGACTGCTGGAAGTCGTCTGGGCCTATTTCATGAAGGCGTCGGAGGGGTTCTCCAAGCCCGTCCCCTCGATCATCACCATCGTCGCCATGATCGCCAGCTTCAGCCTGCTGGCCTGGTCGATGAAGACCCTGCCGCTGGGCACCGCCTATACGATCTGGACCGGTATCGGCGCCGTCGGGGCCTTCGTCCTGGGCGCCGCTGTCCTGGGCGAGAGCCTGACCCTGTGGCGCATCGTGGCGGCGGTGCTGATCGTCTCGGGCCTGGTGATGATGAAGCTGGCCAGCCCGGCTCACTGAGCGAGGCCCGCTAACGGGTCAGGCGGCGTATTTCGAAAAGGCGGCCACGACCTGTTCGTAGGCCGCCCGCTTGAACGGCACGATCAGGTCGCAGGCCTCGGACAGGTCGCCCCAGCGCCAGGCCTCGAACTCGACCTCCTCGTGCTGGTTCAGGTCGACCTCGCTCTCGTCGCCGGTGAAGCGATAGGCGAACCAGACCTGGCGCTGGCCGTTCCAGGGCTTGCGCTTCTCGCGCAGGTGTTGGGCCATCAGCTCGGTGGGAAAGTCGTACAGGATCTCGCCCTCGGTGCGCCCCAGACGCTCGACCGAGGTGACGCCGGTCTCCTCCTGAAGCTCGCGCAGGGCGGCGGCCTCCAGCTCTTCGCCCTTGTCCACGCCGCCTTGCGGGAACTGCCAGTTATAGGGCCCGCCGACGCCCGCGCGCCGCCCGTACCAGACCTGGCCCGCGGCATTGAACAGAACGACGCCGACGTTGGGGCGATACAGGGAGAGGTCAGGTGTGGTCATGGCGAACCCATAAGGGCTCAGCGGGCGGTCGTCACCGCCCCAACCTTATCGCGCCAACCTTATCGTCCGGGCCGCTGAGTCATCGCCGACGCGGGCGCCAGTTGCAGGCCACGGGCCTCCAGACCCGCGGTCCAGCGGGCGGCGGCCTCGACGGTGACGGGGTAGCTGAAGCCCGTCCCCATGGCTGCGCCGCGTTGCTTGGCGGTGGCTTCCAGGGCGTTCAGGCGGGCGACGATGGCGGCGGGCGTCTGGACCTCGTCGATGATGGCGTCGGCGCTGGCGCGGGCCCAAGCGCCGGGACGACGGCGTGCCGACCCGTCATCCAGGAAGGCGATCCCGCGCTGACGCAGCACGCCCATGAAGGCGGTCATGCCGGTGTCGGAGGTCATGAAGCGGTCGCCCAGATAGTTGGTCACCGCGAAATATCCGGTGGCGCGGCCCAAGAGCCAGTTCATCCTGGCTGTGATGTCGTCGGCCGTCGAGGACTGCAGCAGGGTCTGGGGGCCGGGGTCGTTGTCGGGATAGCCCGAGGGCTCCATCGGGATTTCGATCATCACCTCATGGCCCTGGGCGCGGGCCAGGTCGATCCAGCCCTGCAGGCCGTCGGCATAGGGGACGAAGGACAGGGTGACTTCGGCGGGCAGGCGCTCGATGGCGGCGCGGGTGGTCACCGCGTTCAGGCCCAGGCCGCCCACGATCAGCGCGACGCGCGGCTTGCCATTGGGCTGGAACGGTCGGGCATAGGCCTGGGCCGGGACGCGGCCGTCGGCGGCGATGACGGGCAGGGCGCCGTTCGGTCCCGGCTGGCTCAGGCCCGCGATGGGTGCTGCGCTCAGGGGCGTGGCGGGCCGGCGCGGGGCGCTGATGGCCGCGCCCGATCCGGACACGTCGGCGCCGTCGGGCAGGGTGATCAGGGTCTCTCCGCCGGCAGCGCCGCCCGCCATGCCGTTCAAGGCGGGGTCCAGGGCCGGGTCGCCCAAGCCCTGATAGGCGTCGAAGGCGTCCATGCTGAAGGCGTCGAAGCCGGTCGGCGCCGGTGCAGGCTCGGCCGGTGCGCGGTGCAGGTCGACGCGGGCGGAAGGGGCGCCCGCGCTGGGGTCGCCCAGCACGGTCAGGAACAGGGCGGCGGCGCCCAGCAGCAAAAGGCCCGCCGCGCCGACCGCAACCGGCGGCTTCTTCAGCGCGGCCAGGACGGGGCTGAGATTCAGACGCAGTCCCTTGGCCGAGGGCGGGGCTCCGGCGGCGGCGGCGAGGGCGGACTGGCGTTTGGCGAACATGAAACCGGGCGACGCTCGAACAGGGACCGCAGGCGATCCATTCAGGCCTCACTCTGACGGGCGGCGGTTAAGAAACCCTAACAGCCGTTAGCCATGTTCGACGCCTACTCTGGCGCCGCGCCCTTAACGCCGCTGAGGCGTCGGCAGGTTGCCCGGCGTGACCTCGGGCGTGCGAACCGGCGGGGCGTTGGGGTCGGTCGCGGGCGCGGGCGGCGTGACCTCTGGCGTTGCGGCGTCCTCATCGGTGTTTTCGTCCACGACGGGCGTCTGGCCGGGCAGGGTGACCACCACCGTATTGGGTGCAGGCGCGATCCGCGCCAGGTCGCCACCGGCCCGCAGCACGTCCAGGGCGCGTTGTAGCTGGTAGTCCTTGGTCTTGTCGTAGTCTTCGCCAGGCGCCTCGCGCGGCGTGTGGGCGCCCTTGCGCTCCGCCCCAATGGAGGCGTCCAGCGCCGTGGCGTAGGCGGCCTCGGAATAGATGAAGCTGGAGCGCGAGACGATGCGCGCCTCAGCCTCGGAGCGGGCCACTTCCAGGTCGGGCTCGACGCCGATCTTCTGGATCGAGGCGCCCGAGGGGGTGTAGTAGCGCGCCGTCGTGATCGACAGGGCGCCGTCGCGACCGCCGCCCAGGGGGATGACGGTCTGGACCGAACCCTTGCCGAAGCTGGTCAGGCCGACCAGGGTCGCGCGCTGATGATCCTTCAGGGCGCCGGCGACGATTTCGGACGCCGAGGCCGAGCCATAGTTGATCAGCACCACGACCGGCAGGCCGCCGGTCATGTCGCCGGGCTTGGCGGCATAGCGTTCGATCTGGTCGGGGCGGCGGCCGCGCTGGCTGACGATCTCGCCGCGTTCCAGGAAGGCGTCGGACACGTCGATGGCGGCGGTCAGCAGTCCGCCCCCGTTGTTGCGCAGGTCCAGAACATAGCCCTTGATGTCGGGCTTCTCGGTCTTCAGCCGGGCGATGGTGGCGGCCAGTTCGCGGCCGGTGTTCTCGTTGAAGGTCGAGATGCGCAGATAGGCGAAGTCGCCCTCCAGCCGCCCGGTGACGGATTCGACCTTGATGACCTCACGCGTCAGGACGACGTCGCGCGCCTCCTCGCCGTCGCGCAGGAAGGTGACGGTGACCGAGGTGCCCATCGGTCCACGCAGCTTCTCGGACACGGCGGTGACGCTCAGGCCCGCGGCGTTCTGGCCGTTGATGGCCGAGATGATGTCGCCGGCCTGGACGCCCGCGCGGCTGGCGGGGCTATCGTCCATCGGCGAGATGATCTTCACCAGACCGCCCTCGACCGTGATGGTCAGACCGACGCCGGAATATTCGCCCGAGGTTCGCTCCTGCAGCTCGGAATAGCCGTCCGGCGCCAGATAGTTGGAGTGGGGGTCGAGCGCGGTCATCATCCCCGCCAGGGCCGCCTCGATCAGCTTCTGGTTATCGACCGGGACGACATAGGCCTGTTCCACCACGGCCAGGACGTCGCCGAACAGTTGCAGCAACCGGAAGGTCTCGTTGCGGGGCGTCTGGGCGGCCATGCCGGTCAGGCCGACGCCCACGGCGCCGATGGCGAGGGCGGCGCCGCCGGCCAGGAACAGTCTACGCATTCGGTCTCTTTCGGTCGGGCTCTTCCGATCTCTCGGCCGCGCCCTGGTCAGTGTGTTGCGGAACCGGTGTCACTTCAAATCGTGGCGGCGTCGCGTCCGGGGGATAAAATCAGCGTCAGGTGGGATTTGAAAGCGGTTTCGCGGTTCGCGGCTTGCTCATTGCAGCCAGGGCGTCGGATCGACGGCCCGTTCGTCGCGGCGCAGTTCGAAATAGACCTCGCCCCCTTCGCCGGACCGGCCCAGGGCCTGGCCTTCGCCCACCTGGCCCCCGGCCTCGACCGACAGGCTGTCCAGCCCGGCCACAACGGCGCGCCAGCCCGGCCCCAGGTTCAGGATCACCACCTCGCCCCATCCGCTCAGGGGGCCGGCATAGTCGACGGTGGCGCCGGCCGGGGCGACCACCACCTTGCCGTCCGCCTTCCAGCGCAAGCCGCCTGAACCCGAATAGTCCACGTCGGGCGGGCCGGGTACGGGCGAGGACAGGTGCTGGCGCCCGCCAGGCAGGCGGCTGGACGCGCTGGCGCGGTCCTCGTCGCCGAGGCTCGGGGCCGTGACCGTCCCGCCAAGGCTGCGGATGCGGGCCTCCAGCACGCGAGCGGCCTGTTCGCTGCGCTGGGCGTCGGCGCGCAGGACGGCGTTCAGGGCGATCTTGCGCGTGCTCAGCGCTTCGATCTCGGAGCGGCGTTCGTCCTGGGCGCTCTCGGTCGTCAGCAACTGTTCGCTGGACAGGACGGCGAGGCGACGGATGCGGCCGACCTCGCTCTGGTCGGCGACCAGCACCTGGGCGCGGCGTTCCAGTTCGGGGGCCATGGCGCGCAGCAGGATGGACGCCCGCACTGTATCGATCGCCTTGTCCGCCGGGATCAGCAGCGGCGGCGGCGGATCTCGGCTCATCATCTGCAGGGCCGACAGCAGCCGCCCCTGCCGCGCCCGCTCGCGTGACAGGGCGGCGACCAGCACCGCCTCGCGCCGACCCAGCTGGTTCAGCCGCTCGCGCTGAGACGCCATGCGGCTGTCGTCGGCGCCCTGGGCGCGGCGCAGGGCGGCCAACTGGCGGTTCAGGTTGGCGATCTCAGCCGCCGCGTCGGCGGCGTCGGCCCTCAGGCGCCGGGCGCGGATGGTCTCGTCGCGATACTCGGCCTGAAGCCCGGTCAGCTCATCGCGGTTCTGCTCGTTGCGCGCCTGCGACAGGGCCGCGACCGCCGGAACGGCGGCCAGACCGGCCAGAACGACTATGAGGGTCAGGCGATTCATCAATCGCGATGATAGGGCGAACCCGACAGGATGGTCACGGCCCGATACAGCTGTTCGGCCAGCATGGCGCGGGCCAGGGCGTGGGGCCAGGTCTGGGGTCCGAAGGCCAGGGTCGAGGACGCGGCGTCCAGCACGGATTTGTCGAGCCCGTCCGCCCCGCCGATGACGAAGACCAGCCGCCGCTCGCCCCGGTCCCTCAGGGTGGCGACATGGTCGGCGAAGGCCCGGCTGCCATAGGTCTTGCCGCGCTCGTCGCAGGCGATCAGGTGGGCCCCCTCGGCCGCCGCCAGCAGCAGTTCGGCCTCCGGCTCCTTGCCGGTCTTGCGCGGCTCCAGGTCGATCAGGTCCAGCGGGCCCAGCCCCAGGGCCCGCCCGGCGGCGGTGGCGCGGGCGGCGTAGTCGGCCGCCAGCGTCGCTTCAGGCCCGCGTCCGGGCTTGCCGATGGCGATGATGGAAAGTTTCAATCCAACCTCCGCTCATCCCGGCGAAAGCCGGGACCCAGTTCTTTCGCAAGGCAGGCTGCGTGGGATCAATGTCGGAGCGACACGGTCTAGCCGGATCGCCCAAAGCGCTGGGTCCCGGCTTTCGCCGGGATGAGCGGACCGGATGAAATCAGACCGAGGTCGGCGTACGGTGGGCGCTGTCGACGGCCCAGATCTTCTCGATGTTGTAGAACATCCGTACTTCGGGCCGGAACAGGTGGATGATCACGTCGCCGGCGTCGATCAGAACCCAGTCGCAGTGCGGCAGGCCCTCGACCTTGGCCTTGCCTTCGCCGTTCTCCTTGAGCGTGCGCATCAGGTGGTCGGCCAAAGCGCCGACGTGGCGGTGCGACCGGCCCGAGGCGACAATCATCGTGTCGGCCATGGGGGACTTGCCCTTCAGGTCGATCAGGACGATGTCCTGGGCCTTGTCCTCGTCCAGCTTGCCGAGGATGGCGTTTTCGAGCGAGGTCGAACCGGCGGGCAGGGCCGCGCGCGGGCCGTCAAACCCGGTCGAGTCGTCGCCATCTTCCGAGTGGATGGGATCGATCCCGTCAATTTCGTGGGCCGTGTTGGAAACAGCGTCGTCTTGCGTATCGTACGCGGGCGAGGGGGTCAGCGGAGGGCTCCAGGGGTCGATCTAAAAAGGGTCTCTAGCACAGATCGGCCGCGCGGTCACCCGCGACGGTCCCAAGCCCCCTTCACCGAGGCTTTCGCGCCGCAGCGGCCCGCAGCGCGGTGGACGAACTCAGGTTCAGCGGCGCCGTCAGATAGGTCCAGGCGGGCGCCTGCATCATCGGCAGCATCCGCGCCTCGTTGGACGACACCCGGGCCCCGGCGAAGCGACGCGCGGCGGGCGCCGAGCGGCTTTCCAGCATCGAGCCCGGTCGGGCGATGACCGCCACCGGCATCATCCGCATGATGTCGGTCCAGCCGCGCCAGCGGTGGAAGGTCTCCAGATTGTCGGACCCCATCAGCCAGACGAAGCGCACGCCGGGGTGGCGCGCCTTCAGCACCCTCAAGGTATCGACGGTCCAGGCCGTGCCGATGCGGGTCTCGACGTCCGAGACGATCATGTGGGGCCCCGCCGCCACGCCGCGCGCCGAGGCCATGCGCTCGGCCAGGGGGGCGGTCTGGGCCGTGCTCTTCAGCGGGTTCTGCGGCGAGACCAGCCAGACGACCCGGTCCAGGTCCAGCCGGCTCATGGCCGTTTCTGCGACGTGGACATGGCCGTCGTGCGCCGGATTGAACGAGCCGCCGAACAGTCCGACCCGCATCCCCGAGACCAGGTTCAGCCCATCCCTCAGCGCGCCCTGTCGGGGGCCGGGCGGGTTTGGCGCGGGACCGGCGTGGAAGAAGGACAAGGCGGGGTCGCTCGCGACAGGCTTATGCTCAGCGGTGCGCTAACACGGGCAGGGCGCCTTGTCGCGTTATCGATCAGCCGCCGGTCTTCTGGCCGCCCGTCTGCTTGCCCGTCTGCTTGCCCGACTGTTTGAACGTGTCGCCGATCTCTGTCGCGTCCGGGCCGTCGGGTCCGGCGCTGCGCCGTTCCTGTTCGCCAGTGCGCTGCACGGCGGCGTCAGATGTGGAGCCATCGGGCTTGCCCGCAGAATGGGCGCCGTTGTCCTCGCGGCCTTGGGTTTGTTTGTCAGTCATCACAAGCTCCTTTGAACCAAGGAGCGACGGGCGGGCGGCAATCGTTCCGCGCGACAGGGATTTCCGCGGACCTGCGGACGGCGTGGTGACTGGCGTCGAAGCGCGAGCGTCGCCGGCTTTCACCCTCCGCTTGTCAGGAAACGCCCATTTGGCGCCCTCTCAACGAGAGGGTTTTAAGTTGAGGTCCAGGCCTTTTAAAGTGATCTGAAGAGGAACCATGTGTCGGCAAACATGCTTATGTATGAGAACAGCGTTATTGGACGCGAAAATGAATGTCCGACTTCAAACCTTCTGATTTCGATCATCAGATATTTTATCTAAGTGATATTTTTAATGCTTTTAAACGAGCTCTGAGTTTTTTCGACGGGCATGGATCAGGGCTAAAGCTTGAACGTGATCCCGCACGGCGTGTCTGATAAGGTCAGATATTGCCATGATCAGGTGGAAATTCTCGGCCGGATGGGCAGGCTCTCGCCCTTCAAAGGCGACCGGGAATCCTTTGAAAAGCGATCACAGGACTGGCTTCGGCAGGCCGAATTTCTCGAGCTGCAAGCGAGCCAAGACCTCTAGGCGTCTCTGGTAACTCTAGGCGTCTTCGGTAGACGCAGGACCTGGTCTGTAACCCCCGCCCGCTTAACCGACCCCACAGTCCGCTTCACGCACGCTGGATCAGGGCTGCCAGCCCTCGGCGAAGACCACCACCTCGTCGCCCTCGTCGTCGATCTCGCCCCGGGTCTTGCGCACCTCGGCCCAGGCGGCGCGGAGCAGTTCAGGGACGCCTTCGCCTGACACGCCGGACACCAGCATCGGCCGCTTGCCCGACGCGGCGTACAGCTCGGCCGCCTTGGCCTCGCGTTCGTCGGGCGACAGGGCGTCGATCTTGTTCAGGGCTAGGATCTCGGCCTTGTCGGCCAGGCCTTCGCCATAGGCGTCTAGTTCGCCGCGGATGATTCGGTAGGCCTCGGTGATATTCTCCTGGGTGCCGTCGATCAGGTGGATCAGGCTGGCCGAGCGTTCGACATGGCCCAGGAACCGGGTGCCGAGGCCTGCGCCTTCGCTGGCGCCCTCGATCAGGCCGGGGATGTCGGCGATGACGAACCGCTCCGAGGGACTCAGATCCACCATCCCCAGGTTGGGGGCCAGCGTCGTGAAGGGATAGTCGGCGATCTTGGGCCGCGCCGCCGAAGCCGCCGCCAGGAAGGTCGACTTGCCGGCATTGGGCATGCCGGCCAGGCCGATGTCGGCGATCAGCTTCAGCCGAAGCCAGATCCACATCTCCTGGCCTTCCTGGCCCGGATTGGCGTGGCGCGGGGCCTGGTTCTGCGGACCCTTGAAGCGGACATTGCCCCAGCCGCCGTTGCCGCCGCGCAGCAGGCATTCCAGCTGGCCGACCTCGGTCATGTCCAGCACGACCGTTTCCTTGTCCTCGTCCAGCACCTGGGTGCCGACGGGCACCCTCAGCACCACGTCCTCGCCCTTGGCGCCGTGCATCTGGCGGCCCTGGCCGTGGTGGCCGGTGTCGGCCTTGAAATGCTGGCGATAGCGATAGTCGATCAGGGTGTTCAGCCCCTCGACCGCCTCGATCCAGACGTTGCCGCCATTGCCGCCGTCGCCGCCGTCCGGCCCGCCGTTGGGGATGAATTTCTCGCGCCGGAACGAGACGGAGCCCCCTCCGCCATTGCCGGAACGAATGTAGATCTTGGCCTGGTCGAGAAACTTCATCGCGGGATTTCTAAGAGAGGGCGCTGTCGCGCGCGAGGCGGGCGCTCGCTGTTTGATCCGGGCCTATAGGCCAAGAGAGCGGCGATTTACAGGCGGCGCAGACATCTTCACCGCCCGTCAAGCAAACGGGGGCAGGCTTGTGGTCTCGAAAAGCACAGCCCTCAATGACCCCGACCTCCGCATTCGCATCGACAGGCACGGCGATTTCGGCCTCGACCCAGGAGGCCCGCGACGCTGCGCGTCAGAAGCGCGAGGCGGACATGAAATCAGCCGTCACCGCCCTGGAAAGCCTGAAGAAGAGCCGCACCTCGGTTATCGAGGAGCGCAAGGCGGCGGCGCGTCAGAAGATCGAACAGATCAAGGCCCGTATCCGCATGATGCGGATGTCCATGCCCGCCGATCCCAAGGCGGCAGCCAAGATGGTGGCCCAGTTGGCCCGCGAACTGGGCGCGGCGGTCAAGGCCTATGCCTCGGCGGGCGGGGCGATGTCCGACATCGGCGGCGGGGCCTCCCAAGGCGCGGCAGGCGCTGCATCGGCGACAGAAGCGACCGCGACTGAAGCCCCGGGGAGCTAAGCTGCGGGCTCCAACGCCGACGCTGTCACCTCCCCGACCAGCGAGGTCCCGCCATCGGCGCAAGCCGCCGGGAAGGGATCCGAGGACGCCCGACGCGACGATCCCTATCGCCAGGCCTTGGATCGCCAACAGGCCGACACCGCCGATCAGGCGCGCAAGACCAGAGAAACCCAGGCTGACAAGGACCTGATGGCAGAGGTCAAGAAACTGGTCCGCGAACTCAAATCCATGCTGCGCCAGTCCGCCCAGACGTCACCCACGCGCGAAAAGGGACCGCCGTCCGATCAGGAGGACGCCCGCGAGGCTGAAAAGGCCCTGGCCTCGGTCGAGGACGCCGTCGCCGACGCCTCGGCGGGACTGACGGGCGCCGGCGTGTCGATTACGGTCTAGACGGTCGGGTCAGCCCTTGGCCCAGACGCCGAACGGGTCGCTCCAGCTCAGGCCCAGGGCTTCGGCGACCGCCGGATAGGTTATTTCGCCCTTCAGCACGTTCAGGCCACGCGCCAGGTGGGGGTCCTTCTTCAGCGCCGCCAGACCGTGATCGGCCAGGGCCAGACCGAACGGAAGGGTGGCGTTGTTCAGGGCCTCGGACGATGTGCGCGGCGCCGCTCCCGGCATGTTGGCGACGCAATAGTGGACCACCCCGTCGATGACATAGGTCGGGTCCTCGTGGGTGGTGGCGTGGCTGGTCTCGAAACAGCCGCCCTGGTCGATGGCCACGTCGATCAGGACCGAGCCGGGCTTCATCTGCTTGAGATGGGATTTCTTGATCAGCTTGGGGGCCTCGGCGCCCGGCACCAGGACCGCGCCGATGACCACGTCGGCCTTGACCACCTCCTCGTCGACCGCGCCGATCGAGGAATAGCGGGTGATGACCCGGCCGTTGGTGACCTCGTCGATATAGGCCATGCGCGGGATCGACCGTTCCAGCACGACGACCTCGGCGCCCAGGCCCATGGCCATGCGCGCCGCGTTCAGCCCGACGACCCCGCCGCCCAGCACCAGCACCCTGGCCGGCGCCACGCCCGGCACGCCGCAGAACAGCAGCCCCATGCCGCCGTTGTGCTTCAAGAGGGTCTCGGCGGCCGAGAAGACGGCGATCCGCCCCGCCACCTCCGACATGGGCGCCAGCAGCGGCAGGCCGCCGCGCGCATCGGTCACGGTCTCATAGGCGATGGCCGCGCATTTGGAGGCCATCAGCCCGCGGGTCTGTTCGGGATCGGGGGCCAGGTGCAGGTAGGTGTAGAGGATCTGGTCCTCGCGCAGCCTCTCCCACTCGGCCTTCTGGGGCTCCTTGACCTTCACGATCATGTCGTTGTCGGCGAAGACGGTGGCGGCGTCGGCGATGATGGCCGCGCCCGCCCGGACATAGTCGTCGTCGGTGAACCCGGCGCCCAGCCCCGCGCCCGTCTCGACCGAGACGGCGTGGCCATGGGCGACATACTCGCGCGCCGCCGTGGGCGTCAGCCCGACCCGGTGCTCGTTCTTCTTGATTTCCCTGGGAACGCCGACGCGCATCTGATGCCTCCGTTTGATCCTGGCGGCCCTGCCTGGATGAATGAGCTCTGGAACAGGAGCTTAGGGCGGGTCGGCGGCGGTTTTAATAGGACTGAATCGCAGGTTCCTGTTCATTTTCCGGCGCGGACGCCGTAAACTCGCAGAACCTGTTGCGAAAGACTGATTATGCAGACCGTATCCGCCGCCGTCCTTGATGCTACCGACAGAAAGATGCTGCGCGCGCTGCAGCTTGACGGGCGGATGACCAACTCGGATCTGTCCAAGACGGTGAACCTGTCCGAGAGCGCCTGCCTGCGTCGCCTGCGCACCCTGGAGACGGCGGGCGTCATCAGCCGCTATGCCGCCATCATCAACGAGCGGGCGGTGGGTTTTCCGATCAGCGTCTTCGTCACCGTCACCCTGTCGTCCCAGGCCGAGGGCTCGCTGACCGCTTTCGAGGCCGCGGTGTCCAGCGTGCCCGAGGTGGTGGAATGCTATCTGATGACCGGCGGGTCGGACTATCTGCTGCGGCTGGTGGTGCGCGACGTGGACGATCTGGAGCGCATCCACTCGCGCGAACTGACCCGGCTGCCCGGCGTGACGCGCGTCTCGTCCAGCGTCGCCATGCGGACCGTGGTCAAGCGCGGCGCCATGCCGATCTAGGATGACGGAACGGTCAGTCCTTAGTGGGGCTGACCGCGCCCGCGTCGCCATAGGTCAGGGCCAGGAATACGTCTTCCAGGTCCGGGTCCTCGGTGGTGATGTCGGCGATGGTCACGCCCGCCGCGCGCACGGCGGCCAGCACCTGTTCGACCGAGGACTGGCCCTTCTTGTAGCTGATGGCGAAGGCGCCGTTGGGTCGGGCGACCACGTCGAAGCCCGCGACGACCGGCACGCTGGCCAGTTCACCCTCGGGCGTCACCACGACGTTCCTCGTATCCAGCCTGCGCAGCAGTTGCGGCGTCGGCTCGCAGGCCACGACCTGGCCCCGGTTCATGATGGCGATGGTGTCGCAGAGCTCCTGCGCCTCTTCCAGATAGTGGGTGGTCAAGAGGATGGTCACGCCCTCGGCGTTGATGCGTCGGACATATTCCCACAGCTGGCGACGCAGCTCGACGTCCACCCCGGCGGTGGGCTCGTCCAGGATCAGGATGGGCGGATTGTGCACCAGGGCCTTGGCCACCATTAGGCGGCGCTTCATCCCGCCGGACAGGGCGCGGACATAGGCGTGGGCCTTGTCCGACAGGCCGAGCGCGGCCAGCAGTTCGTCGGAGCGGCGTTCCTTTGCCGGCACGCCATAGAATCCGGCCTGCACCTCCAGCGCCTCGCGCGGGGTGAAGAAGACGTCGGCGACGATCTCCTGCGGCACGACGCCCAGGGCCGCACGTGCGTCGCGCGGCTGGTGGTCGATGTCGCGGCCCCAGATGGCGGCGGTCCCGCCGGTCTTGTTGACCACGCCCGCCAGGATGTTGATCAGCGTGGACTTGCCCGCGCCGTTGGGACCCAGCAGGCCGAACATCGAGCCGCGCGGAATGACCAGATCCACCCCGCGCAGGGCGGTCTTGGGCGGAGCCTTCTTGGTTCCGGCGTAGGTCTTCTCCAGCCCGCGCACCTCGATGGCGTTGACGGGCAGGGTTTCGGTCTCTGTCATGCGGGCTTTCGCTGTGCGCTTTAGGAGGGGCGTGGGTTTGACGATAGGGGCGCGCCACGCCTAGGTATGCGCCGAACCTCCCCACGCCAAGGTCGGATACCGAAAATGCCTCCCCGCCACGCTGATGTCGCCGTCCCGCCGCCCGAAGAGATCGTCGTCTCGACCAAGCGCGTCGCCTGCGACGGCGGGGGCGTCCTGGGTCACCCGCTGGTCTATATGGACATGGGCGAGGACGACTTCATCGAGTGCGGCTATTGCGACCGCCGCTTCGTCCTGTCGGCCCATCCGCACAGCGAGAGCGAATACCTCGATCCGGCGGCGCGGCCGCCCGAGGCGCACTGAAACAACATCGCGCCTGAGCGATAGGCCTCGGGAATCCGGCAGGGCCTCTTTAGGCCGGCTGCGAAACCGCCTAAACGGCGGCCATAGTCGAGTTGGGAGCGCTACCATGCGATATCTTCACACCATGGTCCGGGTCGCGGATGTGGACGCGTCCCTGCGGTTCTGGTGCGACCTGCTGGGCCTGGAAGAGATGCGTCGGACCGAGAACGAGAAGGGCCGCTTCACCCTGATCTTCCTGGCCGCCCCCGCCGATAAGGCCCGGTCGATGGCCGAGCGGTCGCCCGAGGTGGAGCTGACCTACAACTGGGATCCCGAAATCTATTCCGGCGGCCGCAACTTCGGTCACCTGGCCTACAAGGTCGACGACATCTATGCGGCATGTCAGAGGCTGGCCGACGGCGGGGTCGTGATCAACCGCCCGCCGCGCGACGGCTGGATGGCCTTCGTGCGCTCGCCCGACGGCATCTCCATCGAACTGCTGCAGGAAGGCGAACCCCTGGCGCCGGCCGAGCCCTGGGCCTCCATGCCGAACACGGGCGAATGGTGATGGCGGCGTCGCGTCTGCTGGCCCTTGCCGGCGCCCTGGCTTTGGCGTCCCTGAGCGCCTGTGCTTCCACGACCGAAAGCAACACCGGGCGCACGGCCACCGAACAGCTTTTAATGTCGCGCGCGGCGGATCGCGCCGTTGAGGGGCTAAAGCTGCCGCTGCCCGAGGGCGCGAAGGTGTTCGTCGACGGCGCCTATTTCAACGCCGACAATCCGAACTACGCCATCAGCGTGATCCGTCAGGCCGTGTCCCAGGGCGGCTATGCCCTGGCGTCACGACGAGACGAGGCCGACGCCGTGTTCGAACTGCGCGCCGGCGCCTATTCGCTGGAACAGATGCGCAGGGTCGTCGGCATGCCCGCCCTGGCGGTGCCGGTGAACGACAATTTCAACGTCGTCTCCTTCCCCGAGCTGTCCGTCTACAGCCGCAGGGACCGGGTCGGCGTCGCCGAGTTTTCGGGCTTCGTCTACGACGCCCGCACCGGCGCCCCGATCGGCGCCATCAGCCCCATGATCGGCCAGTACCGTATCCGCAGCCACAAGCTCCTGATGGTGGTGGCCTGGGGTCAGCAGCAGGCCGAGCCGGGCGAACGCGATCCCGGCGTCAGCTGGCGGTCGTTCTGACGCCTTGGGTCGGCGCCCTCTTGAACCGGTGACGGGGGACGCAAGCCCGCCTATGTTCGGGCCATGTCCGACGCACCCGCAGATTCCGCCGCCGAAACCGCACTCGCCGAGGCGCGCCCCCTGACCCAGGACGGCCCGCCGCTGCGGCTCTATCTGATCGACGCCTCGGCCTATATCTTCCGCGCCTATCACGCCCTGCCGCCCCTGACGCGCAAGTCGGACGGCCTGCCGGTCGGCGCGGTCCAAGGCTACTGCAACATGCTGTGGAAGCTGTTGCAGGACATGAAGGGTTCGGACGGCCCGACCCATCTGGCGGCCATCTTCGACCATTCGGAGAAGACGTTCCGGAACACCCTGTACGACCAGTACAAGGCCAACCGCTCGGCCCCGCCCGAGGACCTGATTCCTCAGTTCCCCCTGGTGCGCGAGGCGACGGCGGCGTTCGGGGTGCATTGCGTCGAACTGCCCGGCTACGAGGCCGACGACCTGATCGCCACCTATGCCTGCAAGGCGCGCGACGCGGGCGGCGAGGCGATCATCGTCTCGTCCGACAAGGACCTGATGCAGCTGATCGGGCGTGGCGTCGTCATGTACGACCCGATGAAGGACCGCGTCCTGGCCGAAGAGGCGGTGATGGAGAAGTTCGGCGTCACCCCGGACAAGATGGTCGATCTCCAGGCCCTGATCGGCGACAGCGTCGACAACGTCCCCGGCGCCCCCGGCATCGGCCCCAAGACCGCCGCCCAGTTGCTGGACGAATACGGCGACCTCGACACGCTTCTGGAACGCGCGGGCGAGATCAAACAGCCCAAGCGGCGCGAGACCCTGATCAATTTCAAGGACCAGATCCTGCTCAGCCGCGAGCTGGTCCGCCTGACCTGCGATGCGCCCGCGCCCGAGCAGATCGAGGATTTCGCCGTGCGCGATCCCGACCCGGCGACCCTGTCGGCCTTTCTCGAACAGATGGAGTTCCGCAGCCTCCAGCGCCGCGTCGGCGACGGCAAGACCAAGGATCACGGCGGCCAGGTCTTTGCACCCAAGCCCATCACCGCCCCTGTCGTCACGCCCCGCTATGCACCGCAAGCGGTCAACGCCGAGGTCGAGAAACAGGTCGTCGATCACGACGCCTATCACTGTATCCAGGCCCTGGAAGATCTGGACGCCTTCATCGCCCGCGCGACGGAGGCGGGCGTCGTCGGCTTCGACACCGAGACCGACGCCCTGTCGGCGACCCATGCGGGTCTGTGCGGCGTCTCCCTGGCCATCGGGCCGAATGACGCCTGCTATGTGCCCCTGACCCATGAGTACGAGCCAGCCGCCGGGGCGGGTGGTCTGGATTTCGGCGACACGCCGGATGCCCGCGAGCGCATCGTCCAGCTGGACAAGCCCACCGTCCTGGCCCGGCTGAAGACCCTGCTGGAAGACCCGTCGGTTCTGAAGGTGATGCAGAACGGCAAATACGACATTGCAGTCATGGCCCGGCGCGGCATCCGCGTGGCGCCCATCGACGACACCATGCTGATCTCCTACGTCCTCGAAGGCGGGCTGCACGGCCACGGCATGGACGAGCTGGCTCGGCTGCATCTCGGCCACGACCCCATCCCGTTCAAACAGGTGGCCGGGACCGGCAAGGCCCAGAAATCCTTCAAGCACGTCGAGCTGAAGCCGGCGACCTGTTACGCCGCCGAGGACGCCGACGTCACCCTTCGCCTGTGGCGCATCCTCAAGCCCCGCCTCGCCGCCGAGGGCCTGACGACCGTCTATGAGACGCTGGAACGCGGCATGCCCGCCGTCCTGGCCGACATGGAGCGGGCGGGCGTCCGCGTCGATCCCGACAGGCTGAGGCGCCTGAGCCATGAATTCGGGATGCGCATGGTCGAGCTGGAGGCCACGGCCCACGAACTGGCCGGCCGACCCTTCAACATGGGCAGCCCCAAACAGATCGGCGAGCTGCTGTTCGGCGAGCTCAATCTGCCCGGCGGCAAGAAGACCGCGTCCGGCCAATGGGGCACCGACGCCAGCGTGCTGGAAGACCTGGCCCAGACCCACGCCCTGCCACGCGCCATGCTGGACTGGCGCCAGCTGTCCAAGCTGAAGGGCACCTATACCGACGCCCTGACCGCCGCCATGGACGCCAAAACCAACCGCGTCCACACCTCCTACCAACTGGCCGCCGCCACCACGGGCCGGCTGGCCTCAAGCGATCCCAACCTGCAGAACATTCCGGTCAGAAACGAGATCGGTCGCCAGATCCGCCAGGCCTTCATCGCCGCCCCCGGCAATGTCCTGATCAGCGCCGACTACAGCCAGATCGAGCTGCGCCTGCTGGCCCATATCGGCGACATCCCCGAGCTGAAGCGCGCCTTCAAGGCGGGGATCGATATCCATACCGCCACGGCGTCCGAGATGTTCGGCGTCCCCGTCGACCAGATGGACCCCGAGACGCGCCGCCGCGCCAAGGCGATCAACTTCGGCATCGTCTACGGCATCTCGGCCTTCGGCCTGGCCAACCAGCTGGGCATCGATCAGGGCGAGGCCGGGGCCTATATCAAGACCTATTTCGAGCGCTTCCCCGGCATCCGCACCTACATGGACGCGATCAAGGCCGAGGTCCGCGAGGCGGGCTATGTCTCGACCCTGTTCGGCCGCAAGATCCACATCCCGGCGATCCATTCCAAGTCGGGGGCCGAGCGTCAGTTCGGCGAGCGTGCGGCCATCAACGCCCCCATCCAGGGCGCCGCCGCCGACATCATCCGCCGCGCCATGATGCGCATGCCCGCAGCCCTGGCCGAGGCGGGCCTGTCCGAGGTGAAGATGCTGCTCCAGGTCCACGACGAACTGGTCTTCGAGGCGCCTGAAGCCCTGGCGGAGCGCGCCATGATCGTCATCCGCTCAACGATGGAACGGGCCGACGAACCCGCCGTGAAGCTCAGCGTGCCGCTCGTGGTCGACGCCCGCGCCGCCCTCAACTGGGACGAGGCGCACTAGTTGCTGGGGCGCTAACGCTCGCCGCGCGGCTGCTCCCTACTGGAGCGCGTAGCGAACGAGCGGCGGCCGGACGCCGGCGTAGAAAAAAGGGCCGGTGGATCGCTCCACCGGCCCTCATTCATTTCACGACAGCGAAACCTATTCCGCTGCGATCGCTTCCGGCTGGGGCGCCGGAGCGACGGCGCCGCCGGCCAGGTTACGCAGGACGTAGGGCATGACGCCGCCGGCCTTGAAGTAGTCCAGCTCGGTCTGGTTATCGATACGGCAGCGGACCGGGAAGCGGGCCATCTTGCCGTCCGACGGGCGGAACAGCTCGACCCACAGGTCCTGGCGCGGACGCAGGCGGCCGATGTTGACGTCCGACAGGCCGCGAACCGTGACAATCTCTTCGCCCGTCAGGCCCAGCTTCAGCCAGCCGTCGGCCTTGAACTGCAGCGGCACCACGCCCATTCCGACCAGGTTCGAGCGGTGGATACGCTCGTAGCTTTCGGCGATGACGGCGCGGACGCCCAGCAGGTTAGTGCCCTTGGCGGCCCAGTCACGCGACGAGCCGGTGCCGTATTCCTTGCCGGCGAAGACGACCAGGGGACGGCCTTCCGACTGGTAGCGCATGGCCGCGTCATAGATCGACATGGTGTCGCCCGACGGGAAGTGCTTGGTCACGCCGCCTTCGATGTCGGGCGTGATCTTGTTGCGGATGCGGATGTTGGCGAAGGTGCCGCGCATCATCACTTCGTGGTGGCCGCGACGCGCGCCGTAGGAGTTGAACTCCAGCGCATCGACGCCGCGTCCGGTCAGGTACTGGCCTGCGGGCGAGGTCTTCTTGATCGAACCGGCCGGGCTGATGTGGTCGGTGGTGATCGAGTCGCCGAAGATGGCCAGGACGCGGCCCTCGACGATGTCTGTGACGGGCTTGGGCTCCATCGACAGGCCCTCGAAGTAGGGCGGGTTGGCGACATAGGTCGAGGTTTCGTCCCACTCATAGGTCTGGCCGCCTTCGACCTTGATGCCCTGCCAGTGCTTGTCGCCCTTGAAGACGTCGGCATAGCGTTTGGCGAACATCGCCGGGGTGACCGACTTCTTCTGGATGACGGCGATCTCTGCGGCGGTCGGCCAGACGTCCTTCAGGAAGACATCCTTGCCCTTCTTGTCCTGACCGATCGGGTCCTTGGTGATGTCGATCCGCATCGAACCGGCCAGGGCATAGGCCACGACCAGCGGCGGCGAGGCCAGATAGTTGGCCTGGACGTCGGGGTTCACGCGACCTTCGAAGTTGCGGTTGCCCGACAGGACCGAGGTGGCGACGATACCGTTGTCGTTGATGGTCTTGGAGATGGCCGGGTCGATCGGGCCGGAGTTGCCGATACAGGTGGTGCAGCCATAGCCGACCAGGTTGAAGCCCATGGCGTCCAGGTCTTTTTGCAGGCCTGCGTCGGTCAGGTAGTCGGTGACGACCTGCGAGCCGGGGGCCAGCGAGGTCTTGACCCAGGGCTTGACCTTCATGCCCAGGGCATGGGCCTTGCGCGCCACCAGACCGGCGGCGATCAGCACCGACGGGTTGGAGGTGTTGGTGCAGGAGGTGATGGCCGCGATGACCACGTCGCCGTCGCCGACGGTGAACTTCTCACCCTCGACCGCATAGCGGGGCGTGTCGTTCGAGCGGTTGAACACCTCACCCAGGGCCGTTTCGAACGACGGGGCGGCCACGTCCAGGGCCACTTTGTCCTGGGGACGCTTGGGGCCGGCCAGCGACGGCACGACCGTCGAGATGTCCAGTTCCAGCACGTCGGTGAAGATCGGGTCTTCCGAGGTTTCGTCGATCCACAGGCCCTGGGCCTTCGCATAGGCTTCGACCAGGGCGACGCGCGCCTTGTCGCGGCCCGTGGCGGTCAGATAGCCGATGGTGGCGGCCGAGACGGGGAAGAAGCCGCAGGTGGCGCCATATTCGGGGGCCATGTTGGCGATGGTCGCCTGGTCCTCGATGGTCATGTTGGGCAGGGCCGGGCCGAAGAACTCGACGAACTTGCCGACGACGCCCTTCTTGCGCAGCATCTGGGTGACGGTCAGGACCAGGTCGGTCGCCGTCGTGCCCTCGGGCATCGAACCCGACAGCTTGAAGCCGATGACTTCGGGAATCAGCATCGGGATCGGCTGGCCCAGCATGGCGGCCTCGGCCTCGATGCCGCCCACGCCCCAGCCCAGAACGGCCAGGCCGTTGATCATGGTGGTGTGGCTGTCGGTGCCGACGACGGTGTCGGGATAGGCGACGGTCTTCTTGCCTTCGTCGATGGTCCAGACGGTCTGGGCCAGGTTCTCGAGGTTGACCTGGTGGCAGATGCCGGTGCCGGGGGGCACGACGCGGAAGTTGTTGAAGGCCGACGAACCCCAGCGCAGGAAGTTGTAGCGCTCGATGTTGCGCTCGTACTCACGCTCGACGTTCTGGGTGAAGGACTTGGCCGTGCCGAAGTTGTCGACCATGACCGAGTGATCGATGACCAGGTCGACGGGGACCAGCGGATTGATCTTCTTGGCGTCGGCGCCGAGCTTGTCCATGGCGTCGCGCATGGCGGCCAGGTCGACCACGGCGGGAACGCCGGTGAAGTCCTGCATCAGGACGCGGGCTGGGCGGAAGGCGATCTCGTGCTCGACCGAGCCCTTGTTCTCGATCCAGGCGGCGACGGCCTTCAGGTCGTCTTCGGTGACGGAAACCCCGTCTTCGTTGCGCAGCAGGTTCTCCAGCAGCACCTTCATCGAGCGCGGCAGACGGGAAATCCCGGCCAAGCCTGCTTCCTCGGCGGCGGGAAGGCTGTAATAGGCGTATTTCTTGCGCCCGACGGAGAGATCCTGGCGGGTCTTGAGGCTGTCAATCGACGGCATGGAGAGTCTTCCTCTGGTGTACGCCGCCCGACAATCCGGTTGCGCCTCCGCGCGACAGACGCCGGGTCACACAGGTTCCCGGCGCGCGCGGCGAAAGCCTGCTGCGGCGACCGCGCGTATAGCCGCGGTCGCGGTTACAGTCCATGTATCCACACCCGTCGAGGGGACATTGAGAGCGGGTCGCAAGTGCGCCCCCTTCCTTCGTCATCGAGGAGGGAACGCGTGATCCACACCCTCTCCCTATCCGGCCTGACCCTGTCGCGAGGCGAACGTGTCCTGTTCTCCGACCTGTCCGTCACCCTGACCGCCGGACAGGCCGTCGCCGTGACCGGAGCCAATGGCGCGGGCAAGACCAGTCTGATGCGAGCCGTCGCCGGACTGCTGCGCCCCGATGCGGGCCAGATCGACTTCCGCGATGGGGACAAGAACCTGATCGACGCCGAGGAGGCGCGGGGCCGCGAGACCCACATGCTGGGCCACCTCGACGGGCTGAAGGGATCGCGGACCGCCCGCGACGAACTAGGGTTCCAGTGCGACTGGCTGGGCCATACGCAGGACGGTTTCGACGATGCGGTCGAGGTGTTCGGCCTGAAACCCTTGCTGGATCTTGAGGTAAGAAAGCTGTCGGCGGGCCAGAGGCGGCGCCTCGCGCTTGGCCGTCTGGTCGGGTCGCCCCGCGCTCTGTGGCTGCTGGACGAGCCGATGGGGCCGCTGGACGCCAAATGGCGTGCCGTCTTCGCATCGGTGATGAAGCGCCACCTCGATGCCGACGGCCTGATCCTGGCCGCCGTCCACGACGCCCTGCCGATCCCGACAAGGCCGCTCGATCTGGGAGGTCTGTCGTGAGCCGGTCCCCCAGATTTCCGAAGTGGCGCGATCCCGATCCTGGTCTGCCAGAGCCGGGCACGCCCGAACCCCGCGCGCCCGGCCTGCGCGGCGCCACCCGCGTCCTGTTCGAGCGTGAACTTTGCCTGGCCTGGGGCGGGGGCGGCGGGCCGCTGCTGGCGTGCGGCTTCTTCGCCTGCATGACCGCCATCCTGCCGTTGGCGGCGGGCGGCGACCTTAAGGTGCTGGGCCCTGTCGCGGGCGGCGTCGCCTGGCTGGCCCTGGCCCTGTCGTCCCTGCTGTCGCTGGAGCGGCTGTTCGAACGGGATCTGGAAGACGGCGGCCTCGATCTTCTGGCCACCGGCCATCTGCCGCTGGAATCCGTCTTCGTCATCAAGGCGCTGAGTCAGTGGCTGGCCGCAGGCGTACCCCTGGCCCTGACCGCGCCTGTCGCCGCCCTGGCGCTCGGCCAGCCGATCCAGCTGGCGCCGCTCACGGCTTTGGCCGCTTTGATCGGCGGTCTGGGTTTCGCCTTCACCGGGGCCTTGGGCGCGGCCCTGGCCCTGGGGTCGAAGCGCGGCGGCCTGCTGATCGCCGTGGTCGTCCTGCCCCAGTTCATCCCGCCGGTGGTGTTCGGATCGGGCGCGCTGGAGCGGGCCGGGCAGGGCGTTTCGCCTCTGTCGGCCCTGGCCCTGCTTGGCGCCTATGTCCTGTTCGCGGCGGTCATCACCCCCTTCGCCGGCGCCGCCGCCATCCGCAACGCCCAGGGATAGATATGACCGACGGGAAGCTCGAAACCTCGCTGAACGCACCCGACGAACAGCCGGTGGTCCGCGTCATCGCCATGCCGGCCGACACCAATCCCGAGGGCGATATTTTCGGGGGCTGGCTTTTGGCCCAGATGGATCTGGCCGGGGCGACCCCGGCCTTCAACATCGCTCACGGCCGCTGCGCCACCATCGCGGTCGACGCCATGGTGTTTCACCAGCCGGTCTCGGTCGGGGACGAGGTGTCGATCTACGCCCGCGTCATCCGCACCGGCCGCACCTCCATCCGCGTCCATGTCGAGGCCTGGCGCCGCGCCCGCGCCGCCAGCGAGGTCAGCCGCGTGACCGAGGGCGTCTTCACCTATGTCGCCATCGACGCCGACCGGAAGCCACGTCCTCTGCCGGGGCGGGGCTAATCCCAAAGACCCGGCGGGAAGGTCGGAAATCTTGACCCTGAGCCAGTCCGCGCCTACCTGAACCCCATGGCCATCCGTCGCATCCTCACTATCGATAACCCCGCCGATCTCGCGGTCCTGAAGAAGGTTTCGACCCCTGTCGAAGCCGTGGACGCAGGCGTCCAGACCCTGATGGACGACATGCTGGAGACCATGTACGCCGCGCCCGGCATCGGCCTGGCCGCCGTGCAGATCGGCGACCTTCGCCGCGTCGTGGTTATGGACCTGGGCGACGGCGAGCCCACCACTGACGCCGAAGTGGTCGACGACGCCGGCGAGGACGCCGAGCCGAACCGCGTCGCCAACCCGCGCTTCTTCGTCAATCCCGAGGTCCTGTGGGCCTCGGACGAGCAGTTCTGCTACGAAGAGGGCTGCCTCTCCATCCCCGAATATTTCGACAAGGTCGAACGCCCGGCCCGTGTCCGCGTCGCCTATCTGGACCGTTCGGGCGCCCGCATCGAGGAAGAGATCGACGGCCTCTACGCCGTCTGTTTCCAGCACGAACTGGATCACCTGAACGGGGTCCTGTTCACCGACCACCTGTCGCGGCTCAAGCGGGACCGCGCCATGTCCAAGGTCAAGAAGACCATGCGGATGAGGGAAGACGCCTGATGCGATCGCACCGCCGGACCCGGGTCATCGACACAGAGGGTCGGCGTCGCCTGACCCGCTCCGAGAAGATCGGCATCGGCAGCCTGGCGACCCTGCTGGGCGTCGCGGTCCTGGGCGTGGTCGCAGGCGTGGTGCTGGACCGGCTGCTCGATTTCGACGACGCCTTCGATGCGGGCGGCGAGTGGGACGAAGGCGGCGGCGTCCGCACGCGTTGGGATAGTTTTTAGGGCGCTAGCGCTCACGACGCGGTCACTCGCTGCTTGAGCGAGGACGTCTGGACTAGTGAACCCCTTGCGCCCAAGTCGCGAGGCTCCACGAGCCGAGCATAGCGCGCCGCTTCAGCGGCCGAGGAAACAATATGCGTCTTGCCTTCATGGGCACCCCCGAATTCGCCGTACCCTCCCTGGCCGAGCTGATCGCTTCGGGCCACGAGATCGTCGCCGTCTATGCCCAGCCGCCGCGCCCCAAGGGCAGGGGCCAGAAGCTGACGCCCTCGCCGGTCCAGGCCTTCGCCGAGGCCATGGGCCTGCCGGTCTTCACCCCGGATTCCATGAAGTCGCCCCAGGCCATCGCCGACTTCCAGTCGCTGGATCTCGACGCCGCCTGCGTCGTCGCCTACGGCCAGATCCTGAAGACCGAGGTGCTCGAGGCGCCGCGTCTGGGCTGTTTCAACCTGCACGGCTCGCTGCTGCCTCGCTGGCGCGGCGCCGCCCCCATCCAGCGCGCCATCATGGCCGGCGATCGCCAGACCGGCGTCCAGATCATGCGCATGTCCGAGGGGCTGGACGAGGGCGCAATCCTGCTGTCCGAAATCCTGCCGATCCAGCCTGACGACACCGCCGCCACCCTGTCCGAACGCATGTCGGTCATCGGCGCCACCCTGTGGACCCGGGCTCTCGCCGCCATCGACCGGGGCGGGGTCACCGAGACGCCCCAGGCGGGCGAGGCCACCTATGCCAGGAAGATCACCCCCGCCGAGGCCCGCATCGACTGGACCCGCCCGGCCTCAGAGATCGACGCCCACATCCGAGGCCTGTCGCCCTTCCCCGGCGCATGGTGCGAGGCGCCCGACGGTACGCGCATGAAGGTGCTGATGTCCAAGGTCGAAGCCGGTGACGGCGAGCCCGGCGCCGTCCTCGACGACGCCCTGCTGATCGCTGCGGGCGCCGGCGCCGTGCGTTTGATCCGCGTCCAGCGCGAGGGCCGGGCGGTTCAGGATGCGGCCGAGTTCCTCAAAGGCTTCGCTATCACCGCCGGCGCCGTGCTCGGCTGATGCCCCGCTATCGCCTGACCATCGAATACGACGGCGGCGGCTATGCCGGCTTCCAGGCCCAGGCCGGTCTGCCGACGGTGCAGGGCGCGATCGAGATGGCGGTGAAGGGTTTCTCCGGCCAGACGGTCCGCATCGCTGCCGCCGGTCGCACCGATTCCGGCGTCCATGCGACCGGCCAGGTGGTCCATGTCGACCTCGATCGCGACTGGCCCGCCGAGACGGTGATGAACGCCCTCAACGCCCATCTGGTGAAGGAGGCGGTCGCGGTCCTCGACTCGACCGTCGTCGGCGCCGATTGGCATGCGCGCTTCTCGGCCACGGGGCGTCGCTATCTGTTCCGTATCCTGAACCGTCCGGGCCGCCCGGCGCTGGAGCGGGGCAAGGTCTGGCATATGCGCAAACCCCTCGACGCCCAGGCGATGCATGAGGCGGCGCAAGAACTCGTTGGACATCACGACTTCACCACCTTCCGCGACCTGGCCTGCCAGTCAAAGTCGCCGGAGAAGACGCTGGACATCGCCCGCGTCACGCGCGTCGGCGAGGAGGTGCATCTGGTGTTCGAGGCGCGGTCATTCCTGCACCGGCAGGTCCGCTCGATGACCGGCGCCCTGGTCGAGGTCGGTCTTGGCCGCTGGACGGTCCAGGATGTCGCCGCCGCCCTGGCCGCGCGCGACCGCACCGCCTGCGCACCCGTAGCGCCTTCGGATGGACTGTATCTGACGGGCGTCAGCTACGACTGATCTCGACCCGGTCTCCAAACGACCGTCACCCTCGGGCTCGACCCGAGGGCCGGATTTTCGACAGGCAGTGCGCAGGGGTGCGGCCGCGATGTGCGCCCGCTCGCTCTTCCGTCTTTGCCCCACGTCCGGCCCTCGGGTCGAGCCCGAGGGTGACGGCGTTTGTGGCGGGCGGACCCTACTTCTTCAGAAACCCGCCGATCATGCCGCCCAGGCCGCCGGGTAGTTGGTCTAGCAGACCGCCCGCCTCATGGGCCTCGCCATTCGGCGTCAGGCGGTCGATCGCCTCGGGCAGCAGACCCGCGAGGGTGGTCGCGGCCTGTTCGGGCGAGACGCCCATCTTCTGGGCGAAGTCGGCGATGGGGCCGTGGCCGATCACGGCCTGGATCTGTTCGGCGCTGATGCTGACGTTGCCGCCCTTGCCGATCCACGAGGCGGCGGCGTCGCCCAGCCCCTTCTGGCCGAATTTCTCGGCCAGGCCCGCGACTCCGCCCTGACCTTTCAGCAGGTCGCCGATGCCGCCGGCGGCGTCGTCCCCCAGTCCACCGAGTACGTTGTCCAGAAGGCCCATCGTCGTTCTCCGCTGAATGTGTAGACAGGCTAGCCCCATCCTGCGACGCGCGCATGAAAAAAGCCCGCCGGAGACCGGCGGGCTTCTCCCGATATCGTGACAGGCCGCCAGAGGCGGCGCCGCCTTAGTTTTTGGCGTCGTTGGCGGCGCCGGTGACGACAGAGCCGGCGGTCGAGACGTCGCGGCCGGCGCCGGCGATCGTGTTGCAGGCCGACACGGCCAGGGCGGCGGCGATGACGGAAAGGGCGATGATCTTGCGCATAATTTAAATTCCAATGGTGAAGCTGTCCGAACGCCAAGCTTCACCACGGGTTCCATGGCCAAGACCAAGGTCGATCTGCTATCCCTGCCACCATGTCGAATACGTCACACACATCCGCCCGCACGGCCTCGCATCGCCTGGTCGAAACCCTGATCATGAACGGCATCGACCGGGTCTTCTGCGTGCCCGGCGAGAGCTATCTGTCCGTGCTCGACGCCCTGGCCGACGTGGCGGGCGACGGCCCCGGTCAGATCCAGGTCATCGCCTGTCGCCATGAGGCGGGCGCCGCCAACATGGCCGAGGCCTATGGCAAGCTGACCGGCAAGCCCGGCGTCTGCATGGTCACGCGCGGCCCCGGCGCCACCCACGCCTCCATCGGCGTGCATACGGCGCATCAGGATTCGACGCCGATGATCCTGTTCGTCGGCCAGATCGCGTCGTCAGACCGTGGCCGGGGCGCCTTCCAGGAGGTGGACTACCGCGAGGTCTTCGGCGGCCTGGCCAAATGGGCGACCGAGCTGGAACAGGCCGACCGCACCGTCGAGATCGTTGAACGTGCCTTCGCCACGGCGCTGCAAGGCCGCATGGGGCCGGTGGTCATCGCCCTGCCCGAGGATGTGCTGGACGCCGACGGCGGTCCTGCGCCCGTTCGTCCCATCACGCCGGCCCGCTCGGGCCTGGACCTGGCCTTCGCCGCCGAAGTGGGGTCCCGCCTGGCCAAGGCCGAACGCCCCCTGCTGGTTCTGGGCGGTTCGGGCTGGACCGAAGAGGCCGCCGCCGCCATCGGCGACTGGGCCGAGCGTCTGGGCCTGCCTGTCTCCCTGTCTTTCCGCAGGAAGGACATCTTGTCCAACGACCGGCCCAACTATGTCGGCGACCTGGGCCTGGGCTGTAACCCCGCCCTGATCGCGCGCGCAAAGGCCGCCGACCTGATCATCGCCGTCGGCGCCCGCCTGGGAGAGAACCCGACCCAGGGCTATACGCTTCTGACCCGCGAGGGCACGGCCAAGACCCTGATCCACATCCATCCGGGGCCTGAGGAGCTGGGCCGCGTCTGGGCGCCCCTGATGAGCGCGGCGGCGGACAACAGTCTCGCCGCCCTGACCCTGGCCTCCATTGAGCCGGGCCGCACCTGGCATGAGGAATCCAAGGCCGGCAACGACGCCTGGCGCGCCTTCTCGACCCCGGTCGAGGTGACGGGCGCCGTGAACATGAGCGAATGCATGGCGCATCTGGGCGAGACCCTGCCGCCGACCGCCATCGTCACCAATGGCGCGGGCAACTTCGCCGCCTGGCTGCACCGTTTCTATCGCCACCGCGCCTGCCGAACCCAGCTGGCGCCGACGTCCGGCGCCATGGGCTATGGCTATCCCGCCGCCGTCGCCGCCAAGAGCGTCCATCCCGACCGCGAGGTCATCTGCGTCGCCGGCGACGGGGACTATCTGATGACGGGTCAGGAACTGGCCACGGCGGTCCAGTACGGCATCAACACCGTGACCATTATCGTCGACAACGGCACCTATGGCACCATCCGCATGCACCAGGAGGGGCATTTCCCCGGCCGGGTCATCGCCACGGACCTGAAGAACCCCGACTTCGTCAAATACGCCGAGGCCTTCGGCGCCTTCGCCGTCCGCTGCGAGACGACCGCCGACTTCCCCGCCGCCCTCGACGCCGTCCGCAAGGCCGCGTCGGGCAAGGATGCAAGGCCGTCCATCCTGCACCTGATCACCTCGTCCGAGGACATCGCGCCGGGCCGGACCATCACCGGGATGCGCGCGAAATAGTCCTTTAATCCTCCCCCATCGGGGGAGGGGGACCGCGAAGCGGTGGAGGGGGCTCACCGCGAACTCTGCGTCCGAGTTGAGCCCCCTCCGTCACGCCGCGAAGCTGCGCCGCGCCACGTCCCCCATCGCGGGAGGAATGGGAAGGATTGCAGCCTCTCCATCAAGGCTTAGGCTCAGCGCAGCGAGTGCCGCGTCATCTTGGGCGGCGCCGGCTGGACGTTGGGCCAGTGCAAGGGACTATGGATTTCGTGACCTGGCGTGCACTGCTTGCAACGACTGTGATCATTGTCGCGGCCATGCTCGGTGTCGTCACCAGCCAGACTAATCTGGCGCATTCCCAAACCTCTGGAGCGATGGCTCGCGACTGTGCGGTGATCGCTGCCGTGGCGCGGGCGGTTTATAACCTCGACGCAATGCGCGACGTGCCGCTGCAGACCACGATGTTCGACCCGAGGGCTCCTCTGCAATGGTCGCTCTCATGCGACTGGAGCCGCTACAGGATGGCTTTCCCTAAAACCTTCGATCGAAATGCTCCGAGAGACGCTGGGCGGAGTGTCTCGTATTTCGAGTTCGGAAAGCCCGTCTATCACGGCCGCTATGCCGAAGCTTCGACGGGCAGCGAGCTTGGTCTGTTGATGGCGGCGCATCAGACATGCAGGCTGCACAAAGTCGACGGGGGCGAGTGGGTCGTCATCGGATGCCAGCCAACGTGGATTTCGTGACCACTTAGGCGCTAAAGGGCTGCCATGCCCTTCACCGCGACCGTCCTGACCATGTTTCCCGAGGCGTTTCCGGGGCCGCTCGGCGTGTCGCTGATCGGCACGGCATGGCGCGAGCGCGGGCTGTGGAGCCTCGAAACGGTTGACATTCGGGCCTATTCCGAGGATAGGCGCGGCTTCCTGGACGACACCCCCGCGGGTGGCGGCCCCGGACAGGTTCTGAAGGCGGACGTGGTGGCTCGCGCACTCGACAGTGTGCAGGGGTCGTCTCGGCCGCTTTTGTACATGAGCGCACGCGGTCGGCCCCTGACGCAGGCGAGAGTGAAGGAATGGGCCAAGGCGGACGGGATCACCGTCCTCTGCGGCCGGTTCGAGGGGGTGGACCAGCGGGTGCTCGACGCCCGCGGGTTCGAGGAGGTCTCCGTCGGAGACGCAGTCCTGGCCGGTGGCGAGGCGGCGGCGATGCTGGTGATCGAGGCGTGCGTAAGACTGATCCCCGGAGTGCTCGGCTCAGGCGAAAGCCTGTCGTCCGAGAGTTTTGAGGACGGCCTTCTGGAACACCCGCAGTACACGCGACCGCGGACGTTCGAGGGGCTGGATATCCCCGAGATCCTGCTTTCGGGCGACCATCGCAAGATGGCCGCGTGGCGTCAGGAACAGCGGGAAAAGACCACCCAGGAACGTCGGCCCGATCTGTGGGCGACGCATCTGGAAAATCGACCTGCGGAATTATCCGCCAAATCAAAGCTAAAGGGCGCCAAAGCCCGAGGAGAGTAGACCATGGCCAATATCCTTCAGACGATCGAAGCCGAAGAAAAAGCCCGCCTGATCGCCGTCCGCGCGATCCCTGACTTCCAGCCCGGCGACACCCTGCGCGTCATGGTCAAGATCAAGGAAGGCGAGCGCGAACGCATCCAGGCGTTCGAAGGCGTCTGCATCGCCCGCGACGGCGGCAGCGTCAACGAGACCTTCACGGTCCGCAAGATTTCGTTCGGCGAGGGCGTGGAGCGCAAGTTCCCCATCCTGTCGCCCAACATCGACTCCATCGAAGTGAAGCGTCGCGGTGTCGTCCGTCGCGCCAAGCTCTACTACCTGCGCGACCGTCGCGGTAAGTCGGCCCGGATCGCCGAGCGCCAGACGGTGCGTCCGGCCAAGGGCGCCGTCGTCCCGGTCACCGGTTCGGCCGAAAAGCCCACCGACGAAGCATAGGCTGACGAAGCCTAGGCTTCTGATTCAGAACGATGAAAAGGCCCCGGTGGAAACGCCGGGGCCTTTTTTGTCTCGATCGATAGGCGCGGGCCGCGGTTCTTATTGCGGGTAGAGGCCCGAACTGGCGTCTCTCTGACTGTCCACGCTGCGCCTCAGGTCATGCACTTCGGCGGTTTCTCGATGGATCAGGGCGTGGGCTCGCCGCAGGGTCTCGCGGGTGGTCGCCGAAATGCGCTCATCGGCCAGGGCCGCCTCGAAGCGGCGATCCAGGGCCGCCTCGCCGCGGTCTGCGGCGTCGACCAGTCCCGCCTCGCCCGGCATCAGGGCGTGCCGGACGTCCAGCACCGCCCGCTGGGCCTTGGCCAGGATGGAGTCGCCCACATCCGGCTGGCCGCCTAGGGCGGTGACGCTGTCGGACAGTGTGCGCGCGATCTGGCGACGCTCTTCGGCCAGGGCGGCGAAAAGGGAGCCGCGCCCGGCGCCGGGGCCGGTGCTCTCGCCGGCGATCTGGTCCAGCCGCCCGGCGCTGTCGAGCGTGGCCCCGAGCAGGGTATTAAGAACGTGGATGTCGTGTCGGTTGGGCATGGGGGTCTCCGATCTCACCCAGTGGAACGGTCAGGCTCCCTCCCGGTTGCGGCGCCATTGCGTCCGCAGCCATCACGACCCCATCAAGCCCCCGTTACAGCTTCGTGCGCAGGGACCACAGCTCGGGGAAGCAGCGCTTCTCCAGGGTGGTGGTCAGATAGGCCACGCCCTCGGTCCCGCCGGTGCCGCGCCGGCGGCCGATGATCCTCTCGATGGTCACCACATGCTTGTGCCGCCAGGTCAGCAGTGCGTCGTCCAGGTCCACCAGCTTTTCGGCCAACTGGTACTGGGCCCACCAGCGATCGGTGTCGCGATAGACCTCGAGCCAGGCGGCTTCCACGCCTTCGGACGGCTGATAGGGCTGGCTGACGTCGCGGCTCAGAACCTCGGCCGGCACCGGCAGTCCGGCGGCGGCCAGTTGGGCCAGGGCGTCGTCGTACAGGCTGGGGGCGGCGATGGCGTCGGCCAGGGCCTGATGCGCCTCGGGCCGGTCCTCCTGGAACTTCAGGAACCGCGTGTCCTTCAGCCCCAGCATGGCCTCGAAGCGGCGGAACTGGTCGCTCTGGAAGCCCGAGCTGGAGCCCAGAACGCCCCGGAAATTAAGGTAGTCGGTGGGGGTCATGGTGGCCAGGATGTCCCAGCTCTGGGTCATCACCGACTGGATGCGGCTGACGCGGGCCAGGGATTTGTAGGCGGGCACCAGGTCGCCGTTGCGCACCAGGGTCTGGGCCAAGGCGACCTCGTGCAGAATCTGCTTTAGCCACAGCTCCTTGGTCTGGTGGATGATGACGAACAGCATTTCGTCGTGCTGGTCGCTCAGCGGATCCTGCGCCGACAAAAGCCGGTCCAGCCCGAGGTAGCGAGAATAGGTCATGTCTGAAGTGCTCATGACCCGTCTATCGCCGCTAAAGCCTGAGCACTCAACCTAGCCGACCAGCACCGCGCGGGCCGTGTGGTCGGGACAGGTCGCGCCCAGCACGGTCACGTCCGCCTGGCCGAATTTGAGGCCCAGCAGGTCCAGCACCGGATTTATGACCCCGTCCAGAAGCGGCCCCAGGGGCGTCAGCAGCGCGCCCAGCGCCTGGACGATCCCGCCTAGCCCCAGGCCCAGGCCGATGATGTGCACGTCCACGTCCATGCGCTGCAGCAGGCTGACGATGATGCCCTGCGCCAGGCTGCGCGAGGTCACGGTCTTTGTGGTCTGGTTGGTGATCTGGGCGTCAGTGAAGCGGACGGCGGTGAAGCCGGTATCGGCGGCCTCGATGTCGGCCTTGGCGGTCAGGGTCACCAGGCCCAGAACCGACAACAGGGTCGCGGGCGCCGGCGTCAGGGGGCGGGTGAAGTCATGCAGGCGGCTCTCGTCGATCGCGCCGATGCTGGCCCGCGCCAGGCCGGGCCGGACCCCCAGGGTCACGCTGCGCGCCGGTTCACACTCGATCTTGTCCAGCCGCGCCTCGGACGAGGCCAGTTCGATCAGCACCGGCAGGTTCACCTGGGCCAGTCCCGACAGGGCCTGGGCCGTTCTCGCGCGCAGATAGAGCCGCGCCTGAGCCGTGCGGATGACCGGCGTCGCCTTGTCCGTCACCGTGATCCAAGGCGAATGGTTGGGCCGTTCGCCGATGGCCACAGACAGTCGGACCTCGGCCAGCCCCGGCGGGGTGGCGAGGTTCAGCGCAACCTGGCGGTCGCCGCCGCCGATCTCCAGCATGGCCATGACCAGATTCATGGCCGAGACGTTGACGTTCAGCG
>Ga0247803_1000122_pt1 | contig 46049 bp, 43 predicted proteins | sample UWRJL014104B1_FD_180928 | JGI IMG/M metagenome (GOLD analysis project Ga0247803, IMG submission 180928) | Plant litter microbial communities from Arlington Agricultural Research Station in Wisconsin, United States - UWRJ-L014-104B-1 | ecosystem: Environmental > Terrestrial > Plant litter >... | reverse complement strand
TCCGCTGCTTCACCCCGATGCAACGCAAAGCCATCACCGCACGCGACGGCGGCTGCATCATCCCCGGCTGCACCTGCCCACCGCAATGGACCGAAGTGCACCACGTGGTGCCCTGGCAGACCGGCGGACCCACCAACGTCACCAACGGGGTCCTGCTCTGCTGGCGCCACCACCACGGCATCGACGACGCCGGCGGCTGGAAAATCCGGATGGTGCTGGGCGTGCCCGAAGTGAAAGCACCACACTGGATCGACCCCACCGGCACCTGGCGGAAACCACCACAACACCGAGCCCACGACCCGAAAACCCGACGACCACCCCACACCGAGTGAGTCCGCCTGCGGCGATTACCGCCTCGATTGGGCCTTCGTTAGGGTCGAAGAAGAAGCACTACAGCGACTCCGACGGTGCTTCGGAAGAAGGATCCACCATGACGACCGCCGAAAGTACGCCCGACAACACTGCCGAAGAGGTGGACCGGGCTGATATCGAGGCCGATCTCCAGCGAATCCTGCAGGCTGTTCCCGAGGCGATCCGCGAGACGGTTCCCGAGGCCGCTCCCGAGGTCGTTCCCGAGACCGAGGCGGCGCACGCCGTTATCGGCCGGGTCTTTCAGGGCGTGCTCTTCGACATGGACGGCACCCTCGTCGACTCCACCAAGGCCGTGAACCGGTCCTGGCAGCAGTGGGCAGACGAGATGGGCTTCGGCGCCCTGTTCTCCGGCGTTCAGCACGGCCGCCCGGCCCGGGAGATGGTGGCCGACCTCGTCTCGCCCGATCAGGTCGAATCCTCGATCCTCCGCGTCAACCAGCTCGAGCTCGCCGACACCGACGACATCACCATCCTGCCCGGTGCCGCGGAGCTGATGGCGGCCCTGCCGGAGGGCCGCCGGGCCATCGTCACCTCCTGTGACAGCGCCCTCTGCCGCATCCGCCTCGATTCGGCCGGCTTCGATGCACCCGCCACAGTCGTCACCATCGAAGACACCGTCAAGGGCAAGCCGGCGCCCGACCCGTTCCTCGAGGCCGCCGACAGGCTCGGCCTCGATGCCCGCCAGTGCGTGGTCGTCGAAGACGCTCCCGCCGGCCTCGCTGCAGGCCGAGCCGCCGGGTGCGCCACCATCGGCGTCGTCGGAACCCACTCGGCCGACGAGCTGGACGCCGACCTCGTCGTGCCCAGCCTCGACCGTCTCCGCATCGAGCTACACGATCACGGTGTGGTGTTCTCGATCAGCCCAGAATCGATATAAACGCTGCGGCCAGGCCTAGGACAGTGACACCCACCCACACCCAGATGGGCGTGAGCCCCCGGCCGAGGCGGCGCTGCACGATGATCGACCGGCCGACGACATAGACCCCCGTCGACAGGAACGCCCACGCCCAGTGGAACGGGCGCACGTAACCGGCCTGCTCCAGGGCCCGTCGATCGGCGTAGGCCAAGGCCACGGTTGTGCCGTAGACGAACAGGCTGAGCAGGTTGCGAATCAGCCCGGACGGTTCGAACGCCTGCAGCGGCCCAGTGGTCTGCGCCTCGAACATCGACGAGAGCGACGGGGTGGGGATCAGCAGGGCGCCCAGTGCCGTGAGCAGCGGCAAGAACACGATGACCCAGATGGGCACGGTGTACGGGGATGTTCCGGCGGGCAGCGGCTGCTGCACGGGCGGCCCCAACTCGGCCGGACCCATCACGGCAGTGGTCCATTGAGTGCCGTCCCACCAGCGCAGGCCGGGCCCTCCCGATGGATCGGCGTGCCAACGTGGTTCCCCGAGTTCTGGCGTTGTGGCGGTCATGATCTCCCCTCAGATGTTTCTTCTGACCCGTCCAAGGTAGTAGACAGGACACATGACAGGGCAAGAGCAGACCGAGATCGAGCGCAAATACGACATCGAGGGACTCCGGCCCGTTCCGTCCCTGCAGGGGGTTGACGGCATCACCGCCGAAACGGCGGAGGAACCATTCATCCTCACGGCCGTCTACTACGACACCGACGATCACGCCCTCGCCCGCAACCGCATCGTGCTGCGCCGCCGTGAGGGCGGCGGCGACGCCGGCTGGCACCTCAAGACCCCGGCCGACGAAGGCCGCACCGAGGTGCACTGGCCGCTCGATGTCGGCGGCGCCGACGGCTCGGAGGGCGAATCGATCCCCGCCGACGTGCTGGAACCGGTGCGCGCGATCGTGCGCGACCGGCCCCTGACCCCGCTGGCCCGGATCAGCACGGTCCGCACCGCGGTGCGGCTCTCCGGCCCCGACGGGCAGGCCCTCGCCGAGATCGCCGACGACCTCGTCTCCGCCTCCGACACGCGCGGCGGAACGTACCGCAAGTGGCGCGAGTGGGAAGCCGAGCTGCTCGATGGAGCCCCCGACACCCGCAAGAAGCGCACCGCATTGCTCGACGCCGTCGAACAGGCACTGCTCGCCGCCGGAGCGACCCCGTCGACGAGTGTGGCCAAGATCGCCCGCGCCGTCGGCGTCCAATCCCTGACCGACCTCAGCGGCGCCGAGGTGCTGCCGGGCCTACTCCCGGCCGCGGCCCTGCAACAGCCCGGCTCCGCCGGCGCCATCGTCGTGGGCGCCCTCCGCGAATTGACCGCCACCCTCATCGCCAACGACCCCCTGGCGCGAGCGGATGCCCCGGACGCTGTGCACCAGATGCGCACCACGGTGCGCCGCCTGCGCAGCGTCCTGGCGGTCTATGCCCGGCTGTTCGAGAAATCGGCCGTGACCGAGCTGCGCCTCGAACTCAAGTACCTCGGCGTCGAGCTCGGCCGCGCCCGCGACGCCGAGGTGCGCGGCGCCCGGCTGGCCGGCGAACTCGGCGGCATCCAGGACTATCCCACCGACGATGCCCAGACCCGGCTCGTCGGCGGAGCACGCCGGGACTACGCGGAGGGCCTCGTTTCGGTCCGCGCCTACCTCCTGAGCACGCGCTACTACCGGCTGCTGGATTCCCTCGACAGCTTCGTGGCCTGGCCGCCGCTCAGCGCCAAGGCCGAGCTGCCTGCCGCCGCCGAAATAACCCGTGACCTCGACAAGGCCGTGGGCGTCCTCGCGCACCGCACCAGCGCCGTGACCGACGCGGATGCCCCTGAGCCGGCCCTGCACGAGGTGCGGAAGGCCGCCCGTCGGCTGCGATACGCGGCCGACGCTGTCGCCGTGGCCCAGCCTGTTCCCGGCGGACCGGTGACGGAGCCGGCGGCGAACACCTCGGCCAAGAAAACTGCCAAGAAGTCGGATGCGAAGGCCGCCAAGAAGGAAGCCGCGAAGCGTGCAGAGGCTGCCGCCCGATTCGCGAAGCACCGCCGCGGCTACGCCCACCTCGCCAAGGTGGCGAAGCCGCTGGTGAAACGGCTCGGCGACCGGCACGACGGGCTGCTCTACATCGAGGAGCTCGACAAGGCCGCGCAGGCCGCCCACGAGAGCGGCGAGAACACCCTGGTCTACGGCCTGCTCGTGGCCCGTGCCGAGCGCCTGGACGACACCGTGCCCGTCGTGCTCGGCGAGGCCCATCGAGCGGTGCGCGCGCTCAAGCGGCTCGTCCGCGACCTCTGATCGGCAGGCGGCTACCAGCGTTCGGCCGAGGATGCCGCGATGATCTGCAGCAGGGCTGCACGCAGTTCAGCGGCGTTCTCGAGCGGCGGGAAAACGTCGGCCTCGAGGGTGCGGGCCTGCTGCCAGGCCGCGGTGCCGGCATCCGTGCGGGTGACCAGATGACGCCGGGCGTCCCGGTCGTCGCGGATCCGCGCTACCAGGCCCTCCCGCTGCAGCCGGTCCAGGGTGCGTGACATGGTCTGCGTCTGCACCCGGGCCTGCCGGGCCAGTTCGGTCTGACTGCGGGCGCCGTCGCCGAGCAGGTGCAGCACGATCAGGCCGGCGTGGGTGAGGCCGAGGGAGTCCAGGGCGTCGACCCAGGCATGCTCCACCAGCCGGGCCGCGGTGGAGAGCAGCCGGCCGTTCGGCCACTGTGCCATGGCGTCGGAATCGGGAGTGGTCACCCCCTCAATGTACTGCTACCGTGGTTTAGTCAGCTAGCTGATCAATTGAGTCGCGACGAAGGAGAACCCCGTGACCACATCCCGTGACCTGCTCCGCCAGAGCACCGTGCTGCTCAGCGCGATCCTCGCCCTCGCCGGGTCGTTCATCGGTTCCGGCGCCGCCGGCGGCACGCCCATCCAGAACGCCTCCGGGGGAGCGCTGGCCGCGGATGCCACCCCCATCGCCCCTGGCGGTCCGGCCTTCGCCATCTGGACGCCGATCTATGCCGGCCTGGTGCTCTACGCCCTCTGGCAGTTCCTACCCAGACAGAAGACCGACGACCGGCAACGCCGGCTCGGCTTCCCGATCGCGGCGTCGCTGCTGCTGAACGCGGCCTGGATCCTCAGCGTGCAGTTCGACCTGCTCTGGCTGAGCGTGCCGGTCATCGCGCTGCTGCTGGCCGTGCTGGTCTGGGCCTTCCTGATCATCCTCGACACCCGCCCGGCCACCCTGGTCGAGACGGTCCTGGTCGACGGCACCATGGGCCTCTACCTCGGCTGGGTCTGTGTGGCCACCGCCGCGAACATCACGGCCGCCCTGGTCGCCGCCGGGTTCGACGGCTTCGGCCTGGCAGCGGACGTCTGGGGCGTCGCCATCGTCGCTGTCGCCGGCCTGGTCGGCGTGCTCCTCGCCGTCGTCGGCCGGGGCCGGCTCACCCCCACCCTCGCCCTCTGCTGGGGCCTGGCCTGGGTGGCCGTCGCCCGGCTCACCGGCGACCTGCTCTCCACCCCCACGGCGATCACCGCGATTGTGGGCGTCGTCGTGGTCGTCGCGGTCACCGTGGTCCTTCGCATCCGGGCGCCGCGCCGATGACCGGCGCACGCCGCCGCTGGTTCGGCTTGGTCTTCATCAGCATCGCCGTCGCCCTGATCATCGTCGACTCCACCATCGTCAACGTCGCCATCCCCTCGATCATCGACGACCTCGACATCACCTCCACCCAGGTGCAGTGGGTGCAGGAGAGCTACACCCTGGTCTTCGCCGCCCTGCTGCTGGTCTTCGGCACCGTCGCCGACCGCTACGGCCGCCGGCGCATCCTCCTCACCGGTGTGGTGATCTTCGCCGTGGCATCGGTGCTCGCCGCCTTCGCCCAGTCCGGCGACCTGCTCATCGCCGCCCGGCTGGTGCAGGGCATCGGCGGCGCCATGGTGCTGCCCACGACCCTGTCGCTGATCAACGCCACCTTCCGCGGCCGCGACCGCGGCATCGCGTTCGCCATCTGGGGCTCCACCATCGGTGGAATGGTCGCCGTCGGCCCGCTGCTGGGCGGCTGGCTCACCACGTACTTCTCGTGGCGCTGGGCGTTCGGCATCAACGTGCCGCTGGGCATCCTCATCGTCGCCGGCGTGCTGGTCTTCGTCTCCGAATCGCGCGACGCCGGCGAACCGCGCCGCATCGACGTGGTCGGCGCGGTGCTCTCGGTCGTCACGAGCGCCACCCTGGTGTTCGGCCTGATCGAGGGCCGCACCTACGGGTGGTGGCTCACCAAGACCGCACCGACCGTGGGGGAGTGGACCTGGCCGTTCGAGCTGTCGATCATCCCGGTCGCCTTCCTCATCACGCTGCTGTCGGGCGCCGCCTTCATCTGGTGGGGCCTCCGCCGGCAGCGGCAGGGCAGGTCAACCCTGCTGGCCTTCTCGCTCTTTCGCATCCCGTCGTTTCGGAATGGCAACATCGCCGCCCTGATCGTGTCGCTCGGCGAGTTCGGCATCATCCTCTCGCTGCCGCTCTGGCTGCAGAACGTGCTCGGCTACGACGCCCTGCAGACCGGTTTCGTGTTGCTGGCCCTGGCCATCGGCTCATTCGTGGCCAGCGGTGTCGCCGGGGCGTTGGGCAACCGGGTGTCGCCGCTCACCATCGTGCGGGTGGGCATCGTCGCCGAGATCATCGGGGTGGCGGGCCTCGGCACCGTCATCTCGGTGGATGCGACGTGGCTGTCGATCGTGCCGTTCCTGTTCGTCTACGGCATGGGCGTCGGCCTGGCCACGGCGCAACTCACCGGTGTGGTCCTCGGCGACGTGCCCGTGGACCAGAGCGGGCAGGGCTCCGGCACCTCCAGCACGGCCAGGCAGATCGGTTCCGCCCTCGGCATCGCCGTGCTCGGCACCGTGCTGTTCACCTCGGTGGGGCTTTCGCTGGAGGCCAAGCTGGCCGCGCAGGACATCCCGGCGGCCACGAGCACGCAGATCGTCGATGCCGTCGTCGACAGTGCGGGAGCGGCCATCCCGTCGCTGGATGCGCAGAGCCCGGCCGTGGCCGACGCCGCCCGCGAAGCGTTCAGCGAGGGCACCCGGTACTCGGCCTACGCGGCCGCCGGGTTCCTGGTGGTGGGGCTGCTCGCCAGCGTGCGGCTGACCGCACGGCCGGTGGACCACGACGAGGACCCGGTCGAGAAAAGAAAACAGCCCGCCCGCCTGAGGCGAGCGAGCTGAATTCGGTAGACGCGGAAATTACTCGGCGTCGAGGTCAGTCTCGAGGATCTTGACGAGGCTTTCGAGGGCCTCATCCGCTCCGTCGCCCTCTGCGCGCAGCACGACGACCTGGCCGTTTGCGGCACCCAGGCTCATGAGCGACAGGATGCTCGACGCGTCCATGGCGTCGTCGGCCGGGTCGCCCTCGAGGGCGATCGTGACCTCGACCGGCAGGGCGCCGACGGCCTCAGCGAAGATCGCTGCGGGGCGGGCGTGCAGGCCAACGCGGCTGGCGATGGTGGCGGTACGTTCTGACATGGTTCCTCCTGAAACTGTACGGATTACAACTGTATTGCCCGCTCGATGTGCGCACGCCCTGAGACGGGCGCACATCGCGCGGTTGAAGCCTGGGGCTTAGAGCCCCAGCTCGTCGAGAACGGGCAGCTCGGCGCGCACCCGGGCGCGTGCTTCGAGAGCGCTCGGGGCGGCCAGGGCGATGCCGGCGAGGCGCTGGGCCTCGGGCAGGGTCACCTTCGCCAGCACGGCCGCGACGGCCGCGAGGGCACGGGCGGTCATCGACAGGGTGTTGACACCGAGTCCCACCAGAACCACGGCCAGGGCCGGGTCGGCCGCGGCCTCGCCGCAGACACCGACGGGCTTGTTGTTGCCCTCGGCGACGGAACCGGCCACGGTGAGTTGGATCAGCTTGAGCACGGCGGGCTGCCACGGGGTGTTCAGCGCGGCGAGCGGGCCGAGCTGGCGGTCGGCCGCCATGGCGTACTGGGTGAGGTCATTGGTGCCCAGGCTGGCAAAGTCCACCAGGCCCAGGATGGTCTCGCTCGTCAGTGCGGCGGAGGGAACCTCGACCATGACGCCGGGGGTCTTCAGGCCTGCTTCGCGGCACATGGCGGCGAAGTCGGCGGCTTCTTCGGCGGTGGAGATCATCGGGGCCATGACCCAGACATCCGCTTCGGTGCCTTCGGCCGCGGTCGCGATGGCGGCCAGCTGGCGCTTGAGCACACCGGGGGAGGTGAAGTCGGTGCGGTAGCCGCGCACGCCGAGGGCCGGGTTGGGCTCAGACGCGTCGGTGAGGAACGGGAGGGGCTTGTCGGCGCCGGCGTCGAGCGTGCGCACGACGACCTTCTTGCCGGGGAACGCGTCGAAGACGCCGCGGTACGCGGTGACCTGCTCGTCAAGAGTCGGCTCTTCGTCGCGGTCGAGGAAGCAGAACTCGGTGCGGAGCAGGCCCACACCCTGGGCGCCGGCTGCGGCGGCCTTGACGGCATCCGCGGCGCCGCCCACGTTCGCGAGCAGCGGCACGAGGTGACCATCGGCGGTGGCGCCCTCGCCGGAGAACACCGCGAGGGTGGCGGCGTTGGCGGCCCAAGCCTCGGCGGCGGCGACCTGGTCGGCGTCGGGGTCGAGGGTGATGCTGCCGGCCGCGCCGTCAACGTAGACGGCGGAGCCGTCCGCGATGGACTCGACGCCGACGGCGGCGACCACTGCCGGCAGGCCGAGGGCCCGGGCGATGATCGCGGTGTGCGACTGTGGGCCGCCACCGGAGGTGACCAGGGCCAGCACGACGGCCGGGTTCAGCGTGGCCGTGTCGGCCGGTGCGAGGTCGTCGGCGACGAGGATGAACGGTTCGTCGGAGGCGGGGATGCCCGGTGCGGGCACCCCACGCAGTTCCGCGACGATCCGGGCACGCACGTCGAGGACGTCCGTGGCCCGCTCGGCCATGTAGCCGCCGAGGTTGTGCAGCATTTCGGCCACGGATGCCGCGGACTCCCAGATTGCCCGCTCAGCGGAGGTGCCGTTGGTGGTGATCAACTTCACGGCGCCCTTGATGAGCATGGGGTCCGCGGCCATCAGGGCCGTGGCTTCCAGAACCGACTTGCCCGCGCCGGTGGCGCCGACCGAGCGCTGCTTGAGCTCGGCCTGCACCGCCTTTGCGGCTGCGCGCAGTGTGACGGCGGCATCTTCTGCTGTCGTCGACGAGGCCAGCTTTTCTCCTGCTGGCGGCTCGCTCACGGCCTTGGGCATCTGCCGAACGGATCCTACGATCCGACCGGGGCTGACCCCTACTCCTGTGAAACTCTGCACGGAACTTCCTCGATTCTGTTTAAACAGTGGGTAACCCACTAATGCTAGGCGGTCACCAGGGTGGTGTCGTCCAGCTTGGCGCTCTCCGCCGACGGCGACTTCCGCACGTAACGCTTCAGCGCGATCACGGCGAGGGCCGAGATGACCGTGCCGATCACGATCGCGAGGATGAAGCCCAGCACGTTCTCGATGGCGAAGAAGACGAAGATGCCGCCGTGCGGGGCCTTGGACGTGACGCCCCAGGCCATGGTCAGCGCACCGGTGGTGGCCGCGCCGAGCATGCTCGCCGGGATCACGCGCAGCGGGTCTGCCGCGGCGAACGGGATGGCACCTTCGGAGATGAACGACGCACCGAGCAGCCAGGCTGCCTTGCCGTTTTCACGCTCGACCGGGCTGAACAGCTTGCGGTCCAGCACCGTGGCCAGGGCCATTGCGAGCGGCGGCACCATGCCGGCGGCCATGACCGCGGCCATGATCTGCCACGGCGCCTGGTTGGCCAGTGTTGCGGCACCCAGGCCGGCGACGGCGAAGGAGTAGGCAACCTTGTTGACCGGGCCACCGAGGTCGAACGCCATCATCAGGCCGAGGATCAGGCCCAGGATGACAACCGATGCGCCGGTCATGCCGTTCAGCCAGTCGCTCAGGGCGACGGTGAGCCAGGCGATCGGTCCGCCGAGCACCAGGAACATCAGACCTGAGGCGAAGATCGAGGCGAGCAGGGGGATGATCACGACGGGCATCAGGCTGCGCAGCCAGCGCGGAACGTCGAACGATCCGATCCAGGCTGCCGCGATACCGGCGAGGAGGCCACCGACGATGCCGCCGAGGAAGCCGGCGCCCATGAAGCCGGAGACCGCACCGGCGACGAAGCCGGGGGCGATACCGGGGCGGTCGGCGATGCCGTAGGCGATGTACCCGGCCAGGGCCGGAACCAGGAAGCCCATCGACAGGGCACCGATCTTGAACAGGACCGCGCCGAGGTAGATCAGCAGGCCACCCTCGGGGAGGTCCCAGAGGCTGTTCTGCAGCACGACGACGTCGGCGATCTCGGTGATCTTGTAGCCGCCGAGCAGGAAGCCCAGGGCGATGAGGAGGCCTCCACCGGCGACGAACGGGATCATGTAGCTGACACCGGTGAGCAGCGCGCGCTTGATCTTCTGGCCCATGTGCTCGTTCTCGGTGACCGAGTCGGATGCGGCGGCGCCACCGCTGACGCGGCGGGCGTTCGGGTTGTCCACGGCGGCGAGAGCCTCTTCGATCATCTTCTTCGGTTCGTCGATGCCGCGCTTGACGGGCGACTGGATGACGGGCTTGCCGGCGAACCGGCCCTTGTCGCGCACGTCAACGTCCACGGCGAAGATCACGGCGTCGGCGGCGTTGATGACCGAGGCGGCCAGCGGGGTCGCTCCGGCGGAACCCTGGGTTTCGACCTGCAGGTCGATGCCCATCTCCTTGGCGGCCGCGACGAGCGCATCCGCTGCCATGTAGGTGTGTGCGATGCCGGTGGGGCAGGCGGTGACGGCGACCAGGCGACGTGCCCCGGTGGCCGGGGTACCCTCGGTGCCTGCGCCGGTGGGCGCCGCGGTGACGCGCGGTGCGGCGGGGGCGGCACCGGAGTGCGCTCCAGCGGCGGCGGTGACCGGCGCGACGATGTCGGTGACCAGCGTCACGATTTCTTCGGAGCTCTTCGCGGCGCGGAGGGCGGCGGTGAAGTCGGCCTTCATCAGCGAGCGGGCCAGCTTGGACAGGATCTTCAGGTGGTCCTGGTCGGCGCCTTCGGGGGCGGCGATCATGAAGATCAGGTCGGCAGGTCCGTCTGCGGAGCCGAAGTCGACGGGCTGAGACAGGCGGGCAACGGCCAGCGTCGGCTCGGTGACCGCGGCGGAGCGGCAGTGGGGGATCGCGAGTCCACCGGGGATGCCGGTGGAGGTCTTGGCTTCGCGGGCGAGGGCGTCGGCGTAGAGGCCGTCGATCTCGGTGGCCCGGCCGGCTCCGACGACGAGCTCGGCGAGGTGCCGGATCACTGTCGCGGGCTCGGCACCGAGGTTTTGGTCCAAAGCAACGAGCTCTGGGGTAATCAGTGCACTCACTGGTCATCCTCCTTTGGATGTGTAGCAAATGCCGTCACTGTGACGGCGCTGGGGTCGGTTTGGGACAAGGCCGGCACTGTTGAGCCGGGCAGGGAAGCGGCAGCGGCGCCGTGGGCGACGGCCTGACGCAGGCAGTCCGGGGCGGATGCTCCGGCCAGGTCGCTGAGCAGGAACCCTGCCAGCGAAGAATCTCCGGCGCCGACGGTCGAGACCGCGACGATCGGGGGACGAGTGGCGAGCCAGTAGCCCTCGGCGGTGACCAGCAGGGCGCCCTTGGAGCCGAGGGTGGCCAGCACGGCGCCGACCCCGGCGGCGATCAGGGTCTGCGCGGCACGGGCGGCCAGGTGCGGGTCGGCCTCGAGGCTGTCCGGGTCGGAGATGCCGGTGAGCTCGGCGAGTTCGTCGGCATTGGGCTTGAGCAGGTCGGGGCCGGCGGCGATGGCCGCGGCCAGGGGAGCGCCGGAGGAGTCGATGGCCACCTTGGGCGCAGCGGCGCCGAAGCGGGTCTTCAGCTCCCGGGTGAGGTCGGCGTAGAAGGTGTCCGGCACTCCGGGCGGCAGCGAGCCGGCCAGGACCAGCCAGCCGGCGCCGTCGGCCTTCTCCAGGACCAGTTCCACCAGGGCGGCCTGCTGGTCGGCGCTGAGCGCCGGTCCGGGCTCGTTCACCTTGGTGGTGGTGCCGTCGGGTTCGGTGATGGCGATGTTGCTGCGCAGGGTGGCGTTGATGGGCAGGCCCAGGTGCGGGATGCCCTGCGCGGTGAGCGCGAGCAGCACCGGGTCCTCGGCGTCGCCGGGCAGGATCGCGAGGTTCTGCACTCCGGAGGCTTCGAGGGCCCGGCAGATGTTGACGCCCTTGCCGCCGGGTTCCTGGTGGGCGTCCAGGGCGCGCTGCACGTCGCCGCGGGCGAGCGGGCCGGCGAGCTCGATGGTGCGGTCGAGGCTGGGGTTGGGGGTGAGTGTGACGATCATGCGATTACGACCTCGACATCCGCCGCGGCCAGGGCTGCGGCAAGTTCTGCGGAAGGGGGAGCATCGGTGATGAGCGCGTCGATGTCGCTCAGAGCAGCGAACCTGACCAGGGTTTCCTGGTCGAGCTTGGAGGAGTCGGCCAGCGCGACCACACGGCGGGCGGACCGCACGATGGCGGTCTTCACGGCGGCCTCGACCGAGTCGGGGGTGCTGAAGCCGAACTCGGCGGCCACGCCGTTGGCGCCGACGAACGCGATGTCGGGGCGCATGGCGTCGAGCATCTGAGTGGTGCGGGTGCCCACGATGGCCCGGGTGAGGCCGCGCACCCGCCCGCCGAGGATCTGCAGCGAGATGGCCTCGTTGCCGGCCAGCTTGTAGGCGATGGGGAGGGCGTTGGTGATCACCAGGAGCTGGTCGCCGGCATTGGCGGGCGACCAGTCGAGGAGGCGGTCGGCCAGCAGCTCGGTGGTGGTGCCGGAGTCCAGGATGATCGACCCGGTGGTGCTCGCGGGGATCATGGCCAGGGCGGCGTCGGCGATGCGGGCCTTCTCGTCGTGGCGCTGGCTCTGCCGTTCTTCGAGGCTCGGCTCCGACATGCTCAGGCGGTCGATGGCCACGGCGCCGCCGTGCACCCGGCGCAGGTGACGGCTCAGCTCGAGGGCGGAGAGGTCGCGGCGCACGGTTTCGGGGGTGATGTCGAAGCGGACGGCCAACTCGTTGACGGTCACGCGGCTGCGGTCGGACACCATTTCGGCGATCATCGACTGACGCTCTTCGGCGAACATCGGGCCTCCTCGACAGTGAGAACTGGTGGGTGCGCGATCAGGGGGAACCGGGCACAAAAGTTGGTATGCCTGACTTTAGACCCGTTTGTTTTTGCTTGTCAACACAAACGCAGATAAACAAAGATCCCTGAACGCGGGCCGACAGTTGCCGGGGTCCCTCCTGCACCATTTCAGTGCGTCTCGGACCGCGTCCGCTCACTTTCCGCGCCCGAATCCGCCCTCATTTCGGAACTTCGCACGGTGGAACGGCCTCGCGACCGTGCTTTTTGCCCAAATGAACGCGGAATGCCGGGGTGCGCCTGGGTGTGGAGAACTTCTGCGGGTGGTCGATGTTCTCGGGCACCCTCGTCGGGTGAACGAACGCATCCCACTCCCCGACGGCTGGGCGGACCGTGCCTTTCGGGTCGGCGACGCACGCGAGGCGGGTGTGAGCCGCTCCCGATTGCGCAGCGGGGACCTCGATCGCCCTTTCTGGGGCATCCGCACCCCGGCGCAGCCACCGCCGGATGCGCCGGGCAGCCAGATGACTGGCAACACCCGACTGGAGGCGCTCTGCACGGCGCTCCTCGTGCGGATGCCTCCCGATGCTTTCTTCACCCACGGCACGGCTGCTCTCCTGCTCCGCCTGCCCGTCCCGTCACGGCTTGCCCGAGTGCGTCCGGTTCACGTCGGAGTCCCGGCGCCGGCTTCGGCAATGGACGCCCGCGACATCGTCGGCCACAGCGTGCGCATCGGGCCCGACGACCTCGTCGACCGCGGGCCGATGCGCCTCACCGGCCCCGCCCGCACCTGGCTCGACCTGGCGGCGTTGCTCACCCTGGCCGAGCTTGTCGCCGTCGGCGACTTCCTCCTCTACTGGGAGTCACCGATTCTCACTCGGGGCGAACTCGCCGACGCCCTGGCGCGCTACCCCGGCCGCAACGGGCTCAGACGGGCCCGCGCCGCCCTCCCGCTCCTGCGCACGCGCTCGGAGTCGCCGCGCGAGTCGGTGCTCCGGGTGATCATTGTGCTCGCCGGGCTGCCCGAACCCGAATGCAACTACAACGTGTTCGACGAGCAGGGACGGTTTCTGGCCAGGGGAGACCTCGCCTACCCCGAGTACAAGCTCCTCCTCGAGTACCAGGGCGACCACCACCGCACCGATCGGGCGCAGTGGCGCTCAGACATCCGTCGTGTCGGCCGGCTCGAGGACCACGGCTGGCAGGTGCTGCAGTTCACCGACGACGACCTGCAAGACCCGGCGGCGCTGGTGAGCCGCATTTCGCTCCGGTTACGCGCCCGTGGCGCACGAATCCGGCAGCCGCGACCACCACGGACGACTCGGTGACGGACACCCACCGCGGCAGTCTTCGCTCATTTCCGGAAAAGGCACAGTGCTGGGACGGAATCACCGTGCATTGTCCGGAAACGAGCGGGCTTTTTGGTCGTGATGGTCCTACTGGTAGTGCGACAGGCCGCTCAGCTCGCCGCCGTCGGTGAGGAACTCGGCGCCGGTGGAGAAGCTCGACTCGTCACTGGCCAGAAACAGCACCAGGTTCGCCACCTCGGTGGCCTGGCCGATGCGGTGCAGCGCCACGTGGTTCTGCGGCACGTCGAGGCCGGCGGTCATCGGGGTGGCGATGGCGCCCGGATGCACCGAGTTGACCCGCACGTTGTACTTGCCGAGGTCCAGCGCCACGGACTTTGTGAGCCCGCGCACCCCGAACTTCGCCGCCACATAGCCGGGCAGCGCCTCGTAACCCTGCAGGCCTGCCGTCGAGGACACGTTGATGATCGACCCCGCCTTCGACCGGATGATCATCGGCACCGCGGCCTTGATGCCGAGGAACACCCCGGTGAGATTGACCGCGATGATGGTGTTCCAGGATTCGAGGGTGTACTCCTCGATCGGCCCGAAGTTCACGATCCCGGCGTTGTTCACGAGCACGTCCAGGCCGCCGAACTCATCGACCGCGGCGGCGACGGCGGCATCCCAGTGCTGGGCGCGGGTGACGTCGAGGTGCACGTACCGGCACGCCTCACCCAGCTCGGCCGCGAGGGTTTTGCCCTCGTCATTGAGCACATCGCCGATCACCACCTGCGCGCCCTCCTCGACGAGGCGCCGGGCCATGGCGGCCCCGAGTCCCCGAGCTCCGCCACTGATGAGTGCGACCTTGCCGCTGACACGGGCCATGCTGCTACCTCCATACGAGTCGACGTTCGAAGAAACGAGTTCGACGGGGAATGTACACGCGCAGGGCTCTGGCCAGTACTGTCGGTGGCCGGCGGTAGCGTGAGTGACATGAAGATCCTGCACACGAGTGACTGGCACATCGGGCGCACCTTCCACACCCACCAGACCCTCGACCACCTGCGCATCGTGCTCGACGCCCTCGTCGAGATCGTGCGCGAGCACCAGGTCGACGTGGTCGCCGTGGCCGGTGACATCTTCGACTCCGCCACCCCCTCCGCCGACAGCTACGCACTGCTCAGCGGCACCCTGCAGCGCCTGCACGCCACCGGCGCCCGCGTGGTGATGACCAGCGGCAACCACGACTCGGCCACCCGGCTCGGCTTCCAGTCGGAGTGGGCTGGACTGGCCGGCATCCACGTGGTCACCGGGTTCGACCAGTACCGCACCCCGATCACGATCGACGACGAGCACGGCCCGGTGCATTTCTACGGCATCCCGTTTCTCGAACCGGCGCTGGTGCGCCACCACTACCCTGACGAACTGCTCAAGACCCACGAACAGGTGCTCGGCCTGGCGATGCGGCAGGTGCGCGCCGACCTGGCCGAACGCGGCGGCCGGTCGGTGGTGCTCTCGCACTGCTTCGCCGCGGGCGTCGCCGCCAGCGACGTCGAACGCGACATCAGCGCCGGCGGCCTCGACCTGGTGCCGGTCAGCGTGTTCGACGGCCCCGACTACGTGGCGCTGGGCCACATCCACGGCCGGGCCAGGATCACCGACCGGGTGCGCTACTCGGGGGCCCCGCTGCACTACTCCTTCGCCGAGGCCGACAAGCCCCGCGGCGCCTGGCTCGTCGAGCTCGACGCGACCGGGCTCGCCGAGACCCAGTGGGTCGACCTCCCGGTTCCCCGGCGCCTGCACGTTCTCACCGGCGAGCTGGATGCCCTCGCCCACGACGAGGACTTCGCGGCGTTCGAAGACGACTGGGTCGCCGCGGTCCTCACCGACCAGGTGCGGCCGCTGGACGGCATGCGCACGCTGCAGAAGCGCTTCCCGCACTGCGTGGCCCTCGAACACCGCCCGGCCATCACCGAGACAGCCGCGGAGTCGACCTATTCCGATCGGGTGAAGCACAAGAGCGACCCCGAAATCGTGGCCGGATTCCTGGAGTTCGTGCGGAACGGCGTGGGCCTGACCGCCTTCGAACGTGAGCTGGTCGCCGAGGTCCTCGGCCAGAACACGGATGCCGCGGTATGAAGATCACCCGGCTGCGCATCGCCGGCTTCGGCCCGTACAAGACCGAGCAGGAGGTGGACTTCACCCGCTTCGACGCCGACGGCATCTTCCTGATCACCGGCAAGACCGGGGCCGGCAAGTCCAGCATCCTGGACGCCATCTGCTTCGCCCTGTACGGCGCGGTACCCCGGTTCGACGGCAGCGAGTTGCGGCTGCGGAGCGACCACTGTGACCCGGCCGACCCGAGCTTCGTCGAGCTCGAGTTCACCCTCAAGGGCGACAGCTACCGGGTCTACCGCACTCCCCGCTACGAGAAGCCGAAGAAGCGCGGCACCGGCACCACCACGGCGCAACCGGATGCGCGCCTTGAGACCTTCGATGCCGCCACCGGGGCCTGGGCGGGCATCGCCGCTCGCCCGGTGGATGTGGGCACCGAGCTCAGCCGGATCCTGCCGCTGAAGCAGGACCAGTTCCTGCAGGTGATCCTGCTCGCCCAAAACCGGTTCCAACGGTTTCTGCTGGCCAAGACCGACGACAGGCTCACCGTGCTCCGCACCCTGTTCGGCACCCTGCGCTTTCAGCAGCTGGAGGCCGACCTACTCGCGCGCCGCAAGGTGCTCGACGACGAGCTGGCGCTGGTGCGGCACGAGATCGACGGGATCGTGGCCGCAACGCTCCGCCAGCTCTGGCGCGACGATGACGACGATGCTGCTGCGGACACCGCCCGCCCCGAGTCCCCGGTCGACCCCGACCTCGGCTGGTTCGAGGCCGCCCTCGGCACCCTCGACGAGCGGCTTGCCACCGCCACCCGGCGGGCCGAGACGGCAGCCGCGACGCTGGCCGCCGCCACCGCCGACTATCAAGCTGCCGAGGACCGGCGACGGCGCCAGGACCGCCGGGATGCGGCGGCGCGCACACTGACCGCCCTCGAGGAGCGTGGGGACGAGATCCACGGCGACCGGGAGGCCCTTCGCCTGGCCGAGCGCGCCGCGAGGGTCTGGCCGCAGGTGCGGGCCGGCACCGAGACCAGCGCCGCCGTCGCCGAGGCCACTGCCGGGGAGTCCGCCGCCCGCGACGCCTGGCCGGACGGCGCGGAGAACCTCGACGCCGCGAGCCTGAAGACCCTGATCGACGACAGGCTGCGCCAGCTCGGCGGCCTGGACGACCTGCTCGTCGAGGAACGCCGCTTGCCCACCCTGGACGAGCAGATCGCCGACCTCGAGCGCCGCTCGGCCGCCCACGTCGCGGCGCTCGACGAGGCCCGACTGCTGCTCCTCGCCCTGCCCGAACGCATCGATGCGGCGTCGGATGCCCTCGCCAACGCCACCCTCGGCGCCGCCCGCGCCCCGGAGGCCGAGGCGGCCCTCGCCCGCGCCGAAGCGGCACTGGCCGCGGCCGAGGACGTGGGCCGGCTGGAGACCGAACTGGTGGGCGTGCACCGCGCCGAGCGGGACGCCGTGGCGGAGAACACCGCCGCCGCCCTGCACTACCAGCAGCTCGTGGACGCCCGGCTCGGCGGCTTCGCCGTCGAACTCGCCGCCAACCTCGTCGATGGCACCCCCTGCGCGGTCTGCGGGGCGACCGAACACCCCGCGCCGATGACCGGGACCGCCGACCCCGTCACCGAGGACGATCTGGACACCGCCCGCAGCCTGATCGGCCGCCGGCAGGCCGCCGTGGACGCCGCCCGCAGCCAGTCCCAGGCCGTGGCCGGCAAGCTCACCGAGGCCCGCACCCGCGCCGGCGACGGAGATGCCGAGACGCTGGACGCTGCGCTCCGGCAGGCCGAGGACACCCTCACCGTCGCCACCGGCCACCGCGCCAGGATGCCAGCCCTCGAGGCCGAGCTGGGCACACTGCGGGCCGACCAGGCCGAGGCCCAGGCCGCCGTCGCCCCCCTGCAACTGGTGCGGGACGACACCACCGTGAAGCTGGCCGAGCGCCGCACCGAACGTGACGGCATCGCCGGCCGGGTCGAGGCGCAGCGCGCCGGATTCGACAGCGTGACCGACCGGGCCGGCCGGTTGCAGAGTGAGCTGGACGCCGCCCGCACCCTGGCCGACGCTCTGGCACACTCCGCGGCCACCCGCCGCGCGGCAGAGGCCGCCGCCGACACCCTCGCCGTGCAGCTGCAGGAGGAGGGCTTCGCCGACGAGGAAGCCGCCGTCGCCGCCCGGCTCAGCCCGGCCGCGATGCAGGTCGCCGAGGCCGCCATCCGCGCCTACGACGACGAGCTCGCCGCCGCCCGCGGGGTGCTGGCCGACGCCGACCTGGCCGGGCTGCCCGAAGACCCCGTGGACCTGGCCCCGGCCCGGCTGGCCCGCGAGGAGGCCGGCGCCGCGCGCGACGACGCCCTGGCCGGGCGCGAGTCGCTGCGTGAACGTGCCAACGCGCTCACCACCCTGGTGGCGGATGCCCGGTCCAGGTTCGCCCTCGCCGCCGACCTGCTCGCCACCCAGGCCCAGGTGCGCCAGCTCGCCGCCGTCGTGCACGGCGACGACCCGAACACCAAGCGCATGAAGCTGGAGACCTACGTGCTCGCCGCGCAGCTCGAGGAGATCATCGCGGCGGCGAACAACCGGCTGCGCACCATGACGGGCGGCCGGTACGCCCTCGAACACGACGACGCCCTGCAGTACCGTGGCAGCCAGGCCGGGCTGGGACTAGCGATCCGCGACGAGCACACCGGTCGGGCCAGGGCCACACACTCGCTGTCCGGCGGTGAGACCTTCCTCGCTTCGCTGGCCCTGGCCCTCGGCCTGGCCGAGGTGGTCTCCAACCAGGCCGGCGGCATCGCCCTTGACACCCTGTTCGTGGACGAGGGCTTCGGCTCGCTCGACGCGGAGACCCTCGAGACGGCCATGAGCACCCTGGACAGCCTGCGCGCCGGCGGCCGCACCATCGGCCTGATCAGCCACGTCGAGTCGATGAAGGAGCAGATTCCGGCGAAGCTGCAGATCCGGGTGACACCGCAGGGCTACAGCGAGATCCAGAACCCATCCTTGGCTGCGTCATAGCTAACCCATAGGTCTGACGGCTTGTCTGATTCCAGACGCGAACGGTTCCCGGTCGCCCAGGAAAGGACACAGAGCATGAGCGAATCGCACCACCCCCGCTGGCGTACCGGCGACATCGTGGCCATGGGCCTGGCGGCGGCCCTCGTCGTCGGAGCCGGCGGAACCGGGCTGTTCGCCGCGGCACAGGCCATCGAGAACAGCACCGCCGCAGCGGACACCACTGCGACCCAGTCGGACACCAGCTCCAGCACCACGCAGCTGTACGGCGGCCGGGGCTCCGGCGGACCGGCCGGCGGCTACGGCGGAGCACCGTCCAGCAGCAGCACCACGACCGCGACCCTCGACACCACCGCGGCGACCGCCGAGCAGTCGGTGGGGGTGGTCGTGATCGACACCGTGCTCGGCTACGAGAGCGCCGAGGCCGCCGGCACCGGGCTGATCCTCACCGCGGACGGCCGCATCCTCACCAACAACCACGTTGTAGAGGGCGCCACCAGCATCACGGTCACCGTCGTCTCCACCGGTGTGGAGTACACCGCCGAGGTCGTGGGCACCGATGCCACCGAGGACATCGCGGTGCTCGACCTCGTCGATGCCGGCGGCCTGGCCGTCGCCGACCTCGACACCTCCGGCGACGTCACCGTCGGCGACGCCGTCACCGGAGTGGGCAACGCGGGCGGCACCGGCACCCTCACCGCCGCAGCCGGCACCGTGCTCAGCCTGGAACAGTCGATCACCGCGCAAGACTCCGACGGGTCGAACGCCGAGGACCTCACCGGCCTCATCGAGGTCGACGCCGACATCGAATCCGGCGAATCCGGCGGGCCGCTCTACGACGCCGACGGCGAGGTCATCGGCATCGACACCGCCGCCTCCTCCGGCAGCACCGACATCACCGGTTACGCGATCCCCATCGAAGACGCCCTCGAGATCGTCGATGCCATCGACGCGGCCGTTGCCGCCGGAGCAGACACCGACACCATCACCGTCGGCTACCCGGCCTTCCTGGGCATCGGACTGGGCTCGGCCACGACGGCTCTTGTCGCCGGCGTGATCGCCGACACCCCGGCCGCCGCCATCGGCCTCGCCGCCGGCGACACCATCACCGCGGTCGACGGCACCGCCGTGGCCACCGCCACCGCCCTCTCGGACACCCTGGCCGGCTACGACCCCGGCGACACCGTGACGATCGACTGGGTGGATGCCGCGGGCACCGCGCACACCGCATCCGCCACCCTGATCATCGGTCCGGTCGGCTGAACGGCCCCAAGCCGGGCAGATCGCGGCACACTGTGTTCATGAGCCGCACACCGCCCCAGCCAGCCTCCAGCTGGACCACCCTGACCTTCGTCTACCTGGCCCTGGCCATCGTGGGCCTGATCGGCACCTGGACCTGGAACATCCAGGCCATCATGCAGGCCAGTGACTTCATCGGCGACTGGACCATGAGCGGACCGGCGGTGTCGTCGCTGACCACCGACCTGCTGGTGGTGGCCATCGCCGGGAGCGTCTTCATCATCGTAGAGGCCCGCCGGCTGGGCATGAAGGCCGGCTGGGCCTACGTGGTGCTGGGGCTGGTCACCGCGTTCGCGTTCACCTTCCCGCTATTCCTGGCGATGCGGGAACGCCGTCTGGTGCTGGGGCGCTGAGCCTCAGCTCACGTCGCCCGCCGCGAGGCCGGCCTCGTCGCCCGCGAACCGCTCCCGCAGCGCGTGGAAGTGCGACACCGTCAGACCGTGCCGGAGCAGGTACGGTTCGGTGCCGCCGAGGGCGTTGATGGCGGCCAGCGCCAGAATCAGGGCCTCCGGCTGCGCCTCGGCGGGCAGCGCGGCGGCCACGGCGTCGTCGTGCGTGACGCCGGCGGCCAGCAGCGCCAGGGCGAGAACCAGGCCGATCTCGTGTTCACCGCCGGGACCGTGCACCAGCAAGGGGCCGTCGCCCTCGGCCAGAACAGCGACGGCGCCGGCCAGCTCCCGGCCGCGGTTTGCGACCAGGTCGGCGTAGCGGGACTCGTGTTCAGTAGCTTGACGGTTCATGTCACCCTCCGGAACGCTCGTATGGCCCGTTGGCCACGTTCGGCCCAGTATCCGTCGCCGAGGTGAACGGCAGATGAAGCTCAGGCCGGGTCGGGCTCCAGCAGCACGGATTCGCGGCGGCCCAGCCGGCTCAGCCCGATGGCCGCGGCCGAAATCGCGATAATCACCGCGGCGATCACGCCGATGTACAGCAGCACGGAGGGCCAGCCGCCCGGTTCGCCCGGGTTCAGGAACGGGTAGGTCCACCAGTCGGTGAACGTGCCGCGGAGCAGCGCATAGGCCAGCCAGGCCAGCGGGTAGATCAGGGCGAACCAGATTCGTTTCCAGGCCAGCGCCGGGCGGCCCGGCGCCAACAGCCAGTCCAGCAGGATCAACGCGGGCGCCCACACGTGCAGCACCTCGTTGGGCCAGTCGAGCCCCACGAAGCTGCCGTCGGCGGGCAGGTTGCGCAGCAACAGGTTGTAGACCACCCCGGTGATCACGGCATACGAGAGCGTGGACATCCGCACCCGCGCCAGCAGTTCGGGTTCGGCGGCCAGGCGCAGGGCGAGCACACCGCCGACGAAGAGCACCACCACGTTCATCAGGCTGGACTGGATGGTGAAGAAGCCGAAATACCCGGCAGGGTCGAACGCGTCGTTGAGGATCTGATCGGTGATCTGGGTCACGATCGCGGCCAGTACGAGCACGGCCAGCAGGATGCGCAGCACCCCCACGAACCGTCGGAGGGGCGTCGGGGAGGCGTCGAGCCTGGCGGGCGCAGCTGCAGAATTCACCTGATCAGGTTAGTGCAGTGTTGTATTCAGAACGGGAAGAGCAGCCGGTGCAGGAACTGGCGGGTGCGCTCGTGCTGGGGGTTCCGCAGCATTTCCTTGGGGTCGCCGTGCTCCACGATGGTGCCGCCGTCGACGAAGGCCACCTCGGTGGCCACCTCCCGGGCGAACTCGAGTTCGTGGGTGACGATCACCATGGTCCAGCCCTCGGCCGCGAGTTCCTTGATCAGGCGCAGCACGTCACCGACGAGCTCGGGGTCCAGCGCGCTGGTGGGCTCGTCGAAGAGCAGCAGGGTGGGTCGAAGCGCCAGGGCGCGCACGATACCCACCCGCTGCTGCTGGCCGCCGGACAGCTCGAACGGGTAACTGTCGCGCTTGTCGCTGAGCCCCACCCGCTCCAGCAACGCCAGCGCCTCGGCCTCGACCTCGGCGCGGGGGCGGCGCTGTACGACGACGGGGCCTTCCATCACGTTCTCGAGCACGGTCTTGTGCGGAAAGAGGTTGTAGTGCTGGAAGACCATGCCGGACTGGTCGCGCAGGTTGGTGAGCGCCTTCTTGGGCACACCGGCGCGGGAGCCGTGCGCGGCGGCGAAGTCGATGCTGACCGGCGCGTGCCTGGCGTCGTCGGCGCCGACAACACTGATGGTGCCGCCGTCGGCTATCTCGAGGCCGTTCAGGCAGCGCAGCACCGTGGTCTTCCCGGAGCCGGACGGGCCGATCAGCGCGAGTACCGTGCCGCGGGCCACGGTGAGGTCGACCGATTTGAGCACCTGGTTGGCGCCGAAGCTCTTCTGCAGGCCGCGAACCGTGAGCAGGGCCTGGACAGATGGAGTCTGGTCAGTGGGCGACATACCGGTCCAATCGCTTTTCGAGCACGCTCTGGCCGCTGGAGAGCACCAGGCAGATCACCCAGTAGAGCAGGGCGGCCTCCAGGTAGAGGGCCATGAACTGGCCGCTGAACGCCGCCACCTGCTGGGCCTCGCGGAACAGCTCGGTGACCAGGATGAGCGAGGCCAGTGAGGTGTCCTTGACCAGGCTGATGAAGGTGTTCGACAGCGGCGGCACCGACACCCTGGCGGCCTGCGGAAGGATGATGCGGGTGAGCGCGCGCTGGTGCGACATGCCGATCATGTAGGCAGCTTCCCACTGCCCCTTGGGCACCGACAGGATGGCCGCGCGAATCACCTCGGCCGCGTAACCGCCGACGTTGATCGAGAAGGCGATGATGGCGCTGGGCCAAGGGTCGATCACGACCCCGAGCGAGGGCAGGCCGTAGAAGATCACGAACAGCTGCACCAGCAGCGGGGTGCCGCGCACGAGCGAGATGTACACCCGGGCGATCGACGACAGCCAGCGCCGCCGCGACAGCCGCATCAGCGCCAGCCCGAGGGCCAGCACCAGTCCGATCGCGAACGATGACAGCGCCAGCGGGATGGTCCCGGTGATGGCGCCGTGGATCATCGGCCACAACGAATCCAGCAGGAGCTGCCAGGTGGAGTCGGTCACTTCGAGACGTCGGCCCCGAAGTAGGTGTCCGAGATGGTGGCGAGGGTGCCGTTTTCGCTCAGGGTTGCGAGGGCGTCAGAGACAGCGTCGGCCAGTGCGGTGCCGCCCTGGGCGAACGCGAACGCGCTCTCGGAGCGGTCGTCGGTCTCGGCGGCGATCTTGAGCCCGGCGGCGCCGGTCTGCTTCTTGTAGTCGAGGTAGGTGAGCTTGTCGTTGATGGTCGCGTCGACCCGGCCCTGCTCGACCAGCGCGACGGACTGCGCCCAACCTTCGACGCCCTGCACGGTGGCGCCGCTCTCGGTGGCCAGCGTGTTCCAGTTGCTGGTCAGCGACTGAGCCGTGGTCTTGCCGGCGAGGCTGTCGAACGAGGTGATGTCGGTGTTGTCCTCCGGCACCACGATCACGCCGGTGGAGTAGGTGTACGGGGTGGAGAACGCGTAGGACTCTTCACGCTCCGGGGTGATCGACACCTGGTTGGCGATGGTGTCGAACCGGCCGGCCTCGAGGCCCGCGAAGATGGCATCCCACTGGGTCTCTTCGAACTTGACCTCGACGCCCAGCTCGCCGGCGACGGCCTTGGCCACCTCGACGTCGTAGCCGGTGAGGTCGCCGGACCCGTCGGCGTGGAAGGAGAACGGGCGGTAGGTGCCCTCGGTGCCCACGGTGAGGGTGCCGGACTCAAGCACCGAGCTCAACGACTCGTCTGTTCCGGCCGTTGCGCCGTCGCTGCCGGAGTCACCGGCGGAGCTGCTGCACCCGGTCAGGGCCACCGCTGCGGCGAGGGTGAGGATGGTGGCGGAGACGAGGTGGCGCTTCATGTATGTGGTCATCCAATGTGCTGATCGAGGTTCAGGGGAGTGCGCGGGCGTGCGGACCCGTACACCGAGGTTAACAAGTCCTGGGCGCCGGGGAATATTCCGATGACGCCGGATGACGCCGCCGGCCGGGCCCTGGCGGACATCCCTGGCCCCTATTCGAGCACCTGTCGGCCCCGCGCCTTTCGGCATAGGCTGCCGCCGTCGCACTCAACCCGAAGGAGTACGCGTGAAACTGTCGATGGTTCAACACGATCGTTCGGCCGCTGTTTTGCTGGGCATGGCCTGCGGCGATGCCCTGGGCGCCGGCTACGCCTACGCCGGGCCGTTGCCGCCCTCGGCCGTGGTGGGGATGCGTGGCGGGGGTGGCGCGAACTGGGCGCGCGGGGAGTGGACCGACTACACGGCGCTGGCGATCCCGGTGGCCCGGGCCGCGGCCGACGGACTCGACCTGCGGGACGAGTCGACCCTCGACCTCATCACCGCGGAGTGGGTGGACTGGTCCAACACCGCGCCGTACGCCGGGCTCCAGCTCGGCGCCGCGCTGTCCGGACCAGACCCGACCGCCGCCGGCGTGCGCTCGGCCGCCCGCGCCCAGCACCAACGCATCGGTCGCAGCGCCGGCAACGGATGCCTGATCCGCACCGCGCCGGTGGCTCTGGCCTACCTGCACGATCCGGAGGCCCTCGCCGACGCCGCCCGCAAGCTGAGCGACCTCACCCACTGCGAGACCGACGCCGGCGACGCCTGCGTGCTCTGGGGACTGGCCATCCGGCATGCCGTGCTGACCGGCGACCTCGATCTGCGGGTGGGGCTCGGCACACTCTCGCCCGGCCGGCGGGAACTCTGGTCGGCCCGGATCGACCACGCCGAGCGCCGTCAGGCGCGTGACTTCACCCGCAACGGCTGGATCGTGCAGGCGCTGCAGGGCGCCTGGTCCGCGATCGTGCACACCGAGCCCAGCGCGGACGCCGGGCAGTACCGGCAGGGCGTCGAGGCGGCCGTGCGAGGCGGCGGCAACACCGACGCCGTTGCGGGCATCGCCGGTGCCCTGCTGGCCGCCCGGTGGGGCCTGACCGCGGTGCCCAGCGAATGGCGCCGGCTGGTGCAGGGCTGGCCGGGCCTGCGCGGAGCCGACCTGGTGCGCCTGTCGGTGCTCGCCGCGCACGGCCGAGACACCAACGAGGCCGGCGAACGCGAGAGCTTTCGGCTCCACGCAGTGAAGTGATTCGGTGGGGAGAGCGGTCAGGAGCGTAGCGCCAGGGTGAACGGCAGCACTGCCGGCGCGCCCGCGCGGCGGAGCAGCCGGCCGGCGACGGTGATCGTCCACCGGCTGTCGCCGAGGTCGTCGACCAGCAGCACCGGCCCGTCGGCACCGGCGAGGTTGGCGGCGAGCTCGGGGCCCACCTCGAACGCGCCCCAGACGCTGGAGAGCCGGTAGGCGCTGTTGCCGCCGGACTCGCCGGTGGGCCCGGCGCCGACCAGGCTCAGCGTGCCCAGCAGCGGCAACCGTCCCACCCGGCTGAGCTCGGCAGCGACGGAGGCCACCAGCAGCGGATGCCGGCGGGAGGGCATTGCCACCACGCCGACGGGCCGCTCGGACCAGCCCCATTCGGCGAGCACCCGCACGCAGGCGGCCAGCAGCGGCGCCGAGGCCGGCGCATCCGGAGTGCCGGGGGCGAAGACCTCGCGCAGGGTGTTGCCCCAGCCCAGGTCGGTGAGCCGGGCCAGGGAGCGGCCGGGCAGCACCCGGTCGCCCGCGTCGATGCGACCCTTGGCGGTCACGCCGAGCCGGTCGGCGCCGGTGGGCCACTGCGCGCGGGGCTCCAGGGCCACACCCACCCGGTCCAGGGCGGACGCCGCAGTGCTCGCCGCGTCGGCCTGCACATCGGTGGGGTACCACGGGGAGGTGCAGTTGTCGCAGCGGCCGCAGGGCACCGCGGTGTCGTCGTCGAGGGCGCGCTGCAGAAACTCCATCCGGCAGCCGGTGATGCGTTCGTAGTCCAGCATCGCGTTCTGCTCGTTGATCCTGGCGGCGCCGATGCGTTCGTACCGGTCGCTGTCGTAGACCCAGGGCTGCCCGGTGGCCAGCCAGCCACCGGTCACCCGGCGCACCGCGCCGTCAACGTCGAGCACCTTGAGCAGCAGTTCGAGCGGCGAGCGGCGCAGGTCCACCCTGGCCTCGAGGGCCGGGGTGGACAGCGGGGCGCCCCCGTTGGCGCCGAGCGCCGCGAGGACCGCCTCGGCCTTGTGCTGGCTGGGCATCGACGAGGTGGCGAAGTACTGCCAGATGGCCTCGTCCTCCACCCCGGGCAGCAGCAGCACGTCGGCGTTCTCGGTGGCGCGGCCGGCCCGGCCGACCTGCTGGTAGTACGCCACCGGGGAGCTGGGCGCGCCGAGGTGCAGCACGAAGTCCAGGTCGGGTTTGTCGAAGCCCATGCCCAGGGCGCTGGTGGCCACGAGGGCCTTCACCTGGTTGGCCTTGAGCAGCCCCTCGGACTCCTCGCGTTCGGCGGTGTCGGTCTGGCCGGTGTAGGCGCGCACGGCGTGGCCGGCGTCGCGCAACAGCCGGGCGGTGTCTTCGGCGGCCGAGACCGTGAGGGTGTAGATGATGCCGCTGCCGGGCAGCTCGGCCAGGTGGCTGAGCAGCCAGGCCAGCCGGGCCCGGGAGTCCGGCAGGCGCAGCACGCCCAGCCGCAGCGACGCGCGGGCCAGCGGGCCGCGGATGGTGACGACGTCCGTTCCCCCGCGAGCCACCTGCTCCGCCACATCCGTCACCACCCGGCTGTTGGCCGTGGCGGTGGTGGCCAGCACGGGTACTCCCACCGGCATCGCGGCGATCAGGTCGCGCAGTCGCCGGTAGTCGGGCCGGAAATCGTGGCCCCAGTCCGAGATGCAGTGCGCCTCGTCGACCACCAGCAGGCCGGCTCGTTCCAGCAGTGCCGGCAGCTGCTCGTCGCGGAAGGACGGGTTGTTCAGCCGTTCGGGCGAGACCAGCAGCACGTCCACCTCGTCGGCGCGGAGCGCAGCGAGCACGTCGGTCCACTCGTGGGAGTTGGCGGAGTTGATCGACACCGCGCGCACGCCGGCGCGGGCGGCGGCAGCCACCTGGTCGCGCATCAGCGCCAGCAGCGGCGAGACCAGGATGGTGGGACCGGCGCCCTGGCGGCGGAGCAGCAGGGTGGACACGAAGTACACCGCCGACTTGCCCCAACCGGTGCGCTGCACCACGAGGGCCCGGCGGCGATGGTCGACGAGGGTCTCGATGGCCTCGTACTGGCCCTCGTGGAAGTCGGCGTCCGGGTGTCCCACCAGGGTGCGCAGGATCTCGAGCGCGGCCGCGCGGGTGTCGGTCATGACTGGGCGTCGAGTCGCGCGGCCACATCGGCGGGGAACCCGCCGGTCGCGATCGGGCTCCACCGGGTGGGCGTGATCCGGATCAGGGACTTGTCCTGCAGGGTCATCGCCTCGCGGTACTCGTCCCAGTTCGGGTGTTCGCCGGCGATGCAGCGGTAGTAGTCGACGAGCCCGTCGCCGGCGTCCGGCATGTGCAGGATCTCGGCCGAACCGTCGACCTGCACCCAGGCGCCGTCCCACTCGTCCGAGAGCACCAGCACCGAGGTCTGCGGGTCGCGTTCGGCGTTGCGGGTCTTCGCCCGCGACGGATACGACGAGATGACCAGGCGGCCCGCATCGTCGACGCCGCCGGAGACCGGCGACATCTGCGGCCGGCCGTCGGTGCGGGTGGTCGCCAGCAGCATCCGGTGCCGCGGCCTCACAAAATCGAGCAGGTCGGGCAGGGAGACGGTGGTGCTGGTTGCGACGTTTCGGGCCATGCCCTCAGGCTAACGGGGTCCTCTGACACCGTTCCTGACTGCTCACGGCGCACTGAGCAGGAAATCGTGGGTCTGCCCCGGGTAGAGCTGCGCCTCGCGACCCTCGACGCGCACCCGGATGGGCGTGGCCCCGCCGCTGGGCAGCTGCAGCCGCAGGTTGGTCGGGGTGACCTCGAGGTTGATCGGCTGTTCGCGGTAGTTGATGCTGAAGGCGATCTTCGCCAGCTCGGTCGGCAACGCGGGGTGCAGCCAGAGCATGTCGTCGCGGATCTCCAGGCCGGTGTAGCAGCGCACAACCATGTCGAGTGAGCCCGCCATCGCGCCGAGGTGGATGCCCTCGTGCGTGGTGCCGCCCTGGATGTCACCGAGGTCGCTGTCCAGGGCCCGGCAGAGCGCCGCCCAGGACCGTTCCCGGTCGGCGCGGGCATCCACCCAGGAATGCACCACGTTGCTCAGCGTGGAGCCGTGCGTCGACCGGGTGCGATAGAAGTCGACGGTACGGCGGATCAGGTCGGGGGAGAGCGAGTAGCCCAGCTCCTCGATCAGCTCGCGCAGCTCCTCGGCGGAGAACAGGTACAGCAGCATCAACACGTCGGCCTGCTTGGCCACCTTGTAGTTGTTGGTGCTGTCGCCCTCGGCGTTCAGAATCAGGTCCAGGCGGCCCAGGGAGTGATCCTCGGTGCCATAGGTGGTGCGGTAGTACTCCCAGTCCAGGTCGGGCAGGGCCTCGTACCCGTCGAACTGGCTGATCACCCCGTCGGAATGGAAGACCAGCCGGAGCCGCCGGCCGATCTTCTCCCAGGTGTCCACCTCGTCCGGCCCCAGTCGCAGCCGGTTCCAGAGCGGACGGCAGGAGCGGCCCTCGAGCAGGGCGACGGTGTCGACGGCGCGGCGCATCACCCAGGCGACCATGACATTCGTGTACGCGTTGGTGCGCACCCCCTCGCCGGGATGGCCGGGCAGGCCGTCGTGGAACTCGTCCGGCCCCATCGTGCCGGCGATGTCGAACCGGTCGGCGGCATCGTCGTACTCGGTCAGGGCGGCGAAGAACCTGGCGATCTCCAGCAGCAGCTCCGCGCCCTGTTCGATGAGGTACTCGACGTCGCCGGTGGCCTGGTAATACCCCCAGACGCTGTAGGCGATGGCCAGGCCCACGTGGTGCTGCAAACCGGAGTGGTCGGGCATCCACCGGTTGGTACGCGGGTTGAACAGTTCGGTGGGGGTGACGTCGCGCCCGTCGATGCCGCTCTGCCAGGGGAACCTGGCGCCCCGGCGGCCGGTGGCCTGCGCGGCGGCCCTGGCCTCACCCAACCGGCGGTACCGGTAGCCCAGCAGCGCCCGGCTCAGGTCGGGCCGGCGCAGGGTGAGCACCGGGTAGACGAACATCTCGTCCCAGAAGACGTGGCCGCGGTAGCCCTCGCCGTGCAGCCCGCGCGCCGGGACGCCGGCGTCGAGGTCGGCATCTACCGCGGCGACGGTCTGCAGCACGTGGAAGGTATTGAGGTTCAGCGCGAGCGACTGCCGCGCCCCGCTGTGCAGGTGCACCGCGAACTCGTCCCAGAGGATCTGCCATTCCCGCTCGTGCGCGGCCAGCAGCTCGGCCGGCTCCGGGGTGCGGGCGAGCCAGGTGGCCACGGCCATCGGCGGTGAGACGACGGCGCGGTCCCTGGAGGTGCTCACCACGACGACCTTCTCCACCCGCACGGGCACGCCGCGCTCGAGGGTGAGGTCGAATTCGTGGGCGACCCACCGGCTGGAGTCGGTGAGGAAGCGTCGTTCGGGCTCGAGCTGTACCCCGCCGGCGTAGGCGCGGGTGCGGGCGGCCATGGCGATGTGGATGCCCGACCGGGTGGTCTCCACCTCGAGCAGCACCGAGTCCGGGGTCAGTTCCCTGGCCGTGCGGGGCATCAGGTGCAGATGGGCCAGCAGCCGGTCTGCGGCCACGTTGCGGTTGGCCACCCGGCCGTCGATGGCCGAGCGCACGGTGAGCGGCCCCGACCAGTCCTCGGCGACGAAGGTGGTCTCGAGGACCGCCACGTGCGGCGCCGCCTGGGAGACGAACCGCCGGCTCTGCACCCGGGTGACGTGGCCGCGCGTATCGCGGAACCGGATCAGCCGGGTGAGCAGACCACGGCGGAGGTCCAGCTCCTGGCGATAGTCGAGCAGCTCGGCGGTCTCCGGGTGGAACCAGCCGGTGTCGGGGGCCGCGAAGTCGCCCACACTGCTGCTGCCGGGGCCGCCGCCGGTGCGGAACCAGAGCGGCAACCAGTTGGGGGCGTTGACCATGTGCTCGTCGTTTCGCACATGCGCGCCGGGCAGCTCGGCCGCCGGGGACCCGGGCACGGGCTGGAACGGGGTGCGGATGCCGGGCCCGACCGCGGCCGCCTCTGCAGCAGCCACGGTGTCGCCGATGGCCTCGCCGAGGTGCACCTCGGTGCTCAACGGGTTATAGACCCCGGCGAGGTAGGTGCCCGGGTAGTGCACGGCATCCGTGCGCGCCTCGGGGGCGGCGCCGCGGGTGCCCCAGTAGCCGTTGCCCAGGGTGCACAGCGCCTCGCGATGTCCCTCGGCGGCCGGGTCGAAGCCCTCGAACCGCAGCAGCCACGGGTCCAGGGTGTTGTCACTCGCCGTATCGGTCACGATGCCCTCCTCGCCTGGTGCCGAGAGTCGCACCGCTGGCCGTGCTTGTCGAGGTGTGGGTGGTTGGATGGATGCATGACTTCTCTCTCGGCATACATCGACGATTTCGCCCGATTCATCACCGCGTCGCCGTCGTCGTACCACGCGGCCGCGGAGGCGGCCCGGCGGCTCGACGAGGCCGGCTTCGAGCAGAGGGACGAGGCGGAGGACTGGACGTCCAGCACGAGCGCCGGCCGCTACTACGTGGTGCGGGATGGCGCCATCGTCGCGTGGGTGCAACCGGCCGGGGCGAAGCCGACGACGCCGTTCCGCATCCTGGGCTCGCACACCGACTCGCCCGGCTTCAAGCTCAAGCCCAAGCCGACGACGGGCTCGTACGGCTGGCTGCAGGCCGGCGTCGAGGTCTACGGCGGGCCGCTGGCCAACTCCTGGCTCGACCGCGAGCTTGAACTCGCCGGGCGGCTGGTCACCACCGACGGGGTGGAATACCTGGTGCGCACCGGCCCGTTCCTGCGGATCCCGCAGCTGGCCGTGCACCTGGACCGCACCGCCAACGAGTCCCTCACCCTGGACCGGCAGCGGCACCTCAACCCGGTCTTCGGCGTGGGCGACCTGCGCCAGGCCGACCTGGTCGGGCACCTGGCCGCGCTCGCCGGGGTCGCCGGCGCGGATGTCGCCGGCTACGACATCGTCACCGCCGACACCAACCCGCCGGCCCGGTTCGGCCTGAACCACGAGCTGTTCGCGGCCGGCCGGATGGACAACCTCTCGTCGGTGCACGCCGGCCTGCTGGCGCTGATCCAGGCGTCGGGGACCGACGAGACCATCAACGTGCTGGCCGCGTTCGACCACGAGGAGCTGGGGTCGCAGTCCAGGTCGGGGGCGAGCGGGCCGATGCTCGACGACATCCTCAGCCGCATCGGTGATGACCTCGGCGCCACCGTCTCCGAGCGGAAGCGCGCCTATGCCGACTCCTGGTGCGTCTCGGCCGACGCCGGCCACGCCGTGCACCCGAACTACCCCGAGCGGCACGACCCGGCCAACCTGCCGCTGGCCGGCCGGGGTCCGCTGCTGAAGATCAACGGCAACCAGCGCTACGCCACGGATGCGGCCGGCGCGGCGCTGTGGGCGCGCTGCAGCGCGGCGGCCGACGTGCCATACCAGGAGTTCGTCTCGAACAACGTGATTCCCTGCGGCTCCACCATCGGGCCGCTCACGGCGACCCGGCTGGGCATCCGCACCGTGGATGTGGGAATCCCGCTCCTGTCGATGCACTCGGCCCGCGAGCTGGCGCACGTGAACGACCCGTTCGCGCTGTCCGCCGCGATCGGCGCGTTCTTCGCCGGGGCGTAGGCCTCCTACAACCGCCCGGTGAGGCGGCCGTGCATGGCGCGGCTGCGCTCGTCCAGGCCGTGGAAGGTGACCGTGGCGCCGTGCTGGCGGTACTTGGTTTCCACCGAGTCGAGCACGGCCACGGTGGAGGCATCCCAGATCTGCGCCTGGGACAGGTCCACGTCCACAGTGGCGGGGTCGACCCCGTAGGAGAACTGCTCGACGAGGTCGTTGCTGCTGCCGAAGAACAGCGGCCCGCTCACCGCGTAGCGCACCGAGAGACCGTCGTCGGCGAGCACCCGGTCCACACGCACAACGTGGGCCACCCGGCGGGCGAAGAGCACCATCGCCAGGACGACGCCGGCGACGATGCCGATGGCCAGGTTGTGGGTGGCCACAACCACGGTGACCGTGGTGAGCATCACGACGGTCTCTGGCACGGGCATCCGGCGCAGGGTGGCCGGGCGCACGCTGTGCCAGTTGACGGTGGTGATGGCCACGACCATCATCACGGCGGCCAGGGCCACCATGGGGATCTGCTCCATCAGGCCGCTGAGCGCGGTGACCAGCAGCAGCAGGAAGGCGCCGGCCACGAAGGTGGAGATGCGGGTGCGGGCGCGGCCGAGCTTGACGTTGACGACGGTCTGGCCGATCATCGCGCAGCCGGCGATGCCGCCGTAGAGGCCGGCGAGCAGGTTGGCGATGCCGAGCGCCCACGCCTCTCGGCCCTTGGGCGAGCGGGTGTCGGTGATGTCGTCGACGAGCTTGGCGGTGAGCAGGGTCTCCACCAGGCCCACGAACGCCACGCTCAGCGCGGTGGGCCAGATGATCTGCAGGGTCTCCAGGTCCAGCGGCACGAGCATCGGGGTGATGCCGGGCAGGCCGCCGGCGACGTCGCCCTGGTCGCCGACGGTGGGCACGGCCAGGTGCCAGGTCATGGCGATCGCGGTGACCACCACGATGGCCACGAGCGGCGCGGGCACCACCCTGGTGAACCGGGGCAGCCCGAGCACGATGAGGATGGTGAGGGCGAACAGTGGGTAGACCAGCCACGGCACGTCGATGAGGTGCGGCACCTGCGCGACGAAGATCAGGATGCCCAGCGCGTTGACGAAGCCGATCATCACCGACCGGGGGACGAACCGCATCAGCCGGGCCAGGCCGGTGACGCCGAAGAGGATCTGCACCAGCCCGGCCAGCAGTACCGCCGGCAGCAGGTACTCCACGCCGTGATCCTTCACCAGCGGAGCCACCACGAGCGCCACGGCGCCGGCGGCGGCGGTGATCATGGCGGACCGGCCGCCGAGGAACGACATCGAGATGGCCAGCACCACCGAGGCGATCAGGCTCACCTTGGGGTCGACCCCGGCGATGATCGAGAACGAGATCACCTCGGGGATGAGCGCGAGGGTGGTCACGACGCCCGCGAGCACCTCGACGCTGAGCGCCTTGGGCTGGCGCAGAGTCGCGCGCACCGTCGGCGGGGTGGGGATGGACGTCGAGGCGGCGGCGGTGGGGCGTGAGGGCACTGTGCAACTGTAATCGGCGTCACACCCGCGTCGGGTATAGACAGTTGCACTATCCGATAGTTACACTATCTGCATGAAGATGGCGCAACTCAGCACGGCCAGCGGGATCCCGGTGGCGACGATCAAGTACTACCTGCGGGAGGGGCTGCTGCCGGCGGGGGAGCGGTCGGGCCCGAACCAGTCGCTGTACGGGCCGGAGCACCTGCGCCGGCTGCGCGTTATCCGGGGCCTGCTCGAGGTGGGCGGGCTCAGCATCGCCGCCGCCCACCAGGTGATCGACGCCATCGACTCCGACCTGGGCCTGTCCCACACCTTCGACATCGCCCAGCGCACGGTCTCGCCCCAGATCGACCTGGAGACGCTGTCGGCCGAGGCCGTGGCCCAGGTCGATGCGGTGCTGAGCGGATGGCACGTCTCGCCGGACAACCCCGGCCGCCTGGCCGCGGCCCGGGTGCTGCAGACCTTCGCCGACCTCGGCCAGCCCGACCTCAGCGGTTGGGTGCCCGGCTATGCAGCGGCGGCGCTCGCCGTGGCCGAGGCCGACCTCGATGAGATCGACGCCCGCTCAGACCGCGAATCCAAGACCGAGATGGTGGTCGTCGGCACCGTGCTCGGCGATGCCCTCTTCGCCGCCCTCCGCCGAGCGGCGCAGGAGCACGTCTCCTCCCGGCGGTATTCCGGAGGTGCCTCATGAGTTCGCTCCCCGCCATCCGCTGGCACCGGCCGCTGCTCTGGCTCGCCCTCGTCATGGCGGTTGTCGCCGCCGGGGCGCTGGTGGGCCTTCTCGTCGATCCCCGCACGGTCACCGGGGCGCCGCTCTGGGCCAAGCCGCTCAAGTTCGCCATCTCGGTGGGCATCTACGCCGTGACCCTGTCCTGGCTGATCGGGTTGTTGCCCGGAGCCATCGCGGGCCGCCGCCGGCTGGCCCCGTCCCGGCTGGCCTGGTGGGCCGGCACCGTCGCGGCGGCCTTCCTCGTCGTGGAGATGGTGATCATCGTGGGAGCCGCCGCGGCCGGCCTGACCAGCCACTTCAACGTGACCACCGCGTTCCACGCCGCCCTCTGGTCGGTGATGGCGGCGTCGATCGTCACGGTGTGGGTCGCCGCCGTCCCCATCGCCGTCCTGCTGCTCCGCGCCGATCTCGGTGACCCGGCCAGGGCCCTCGCGATCCGCTCCGGCCTGCTCATCGCGCTGGTCGGTATGGGTCTGGCGTTCCTGATGACCGGGCCCACCGCCGCCCAGCTCGACGACTACCAGGGCATTGTGGGCGCCCACACCGTGGGTGTCGCCGACGGCGGCCCCGGCCTGCCGCTCGTGGGCTGGAGCACCGTGGCCGGCGACCTGCGCATCCCGCACTTCGTGGGTATGCACGCCCTGCAGGTGCTGCCGCTGGTCGCCCTGCTGCTCGAAGCGCTCGCCCGGCGGATGCCGGCCCTCGCCCGTCCGCTCGCCCGCCGCGGCATCCTGCGCGCCCTGGTCGGCCTCTACCTGGGTGTGCTGGCCCTGGTGACCGGCCAGGCCCTCGCCGGCCAGTCGATCGTGCAGCCGAGTGCCCTGGTCCTCGCCATCGCGGCTGCGCTGTTCGCAGTGACCGCCGCCGCCATCACCGTCACCCTGTTTCGAGAGTCCCGCCGGGCGCGCGGCTAAAGCACGGCCAGGCGGGCGATCCGGGCCCGGGCGGCGTCCTCCGAGGTGGAGGAGGCGCCGAGCAGCAGGCGCACCAGGCCGAGCACGGCGCCGGTGGCCCAGACCACGGGCAGGGGAGAGCGGCGCAGGCCCAGCATCCGCCGGTATTCGACAGGGATCGACGCCACGGCGCCGGCGAACATGATGCGGTAGAACGGCATCATGCCGCGCCGGAGCGGCGGGTTGCGGATGAACCGCACCGCCTCGGCCACCCGGTCGCCGCCCATCAGCACGCCGGCGTCGGAGAACGCCTTCAACTGTGCGGCGAGTTCGGCGTCGGAGCGGGGCGGGTGCTGCACGCCCACGAGCTCGCCGGCCTTCGCCCACTCCCGCACGTACCGGTCGGCACCGCCCGGGATGGCACCGCCCCACAGTTTGTGGCTGGCCAGGAAGGCGTCCGTGAACACCACGTGCACCCAGGACAGCAGCTCGGGGTCACCGGCCGAGTACGGCCGTTCGGCGCCCCGCGCATCCAGGTAGGTGCCCACGACCCGGTCGTGAAACCGGCCGACCCGGCTGGACTCGTGCTCGGCCTGCTCTGTCGCGGCGAACGTCACGGTGACCAGCCACTGGATGGTACCGCTGAGCCGGCCGAGCGGATCCTCCCGGTACCGGGACCAGTCGTGCACCCCGGCCATGGCGCCCGGGTGCAGGGTCTGCATCAGTAGCGCCCGGATGCCGGCGACCATGGTGGCCATGCCGCCGTGCACGGCCCAGGAGGCCGATCCCGGCCCGAAGAAGCCAGCGTCGTCGCCCTGCTCCATGGTGCCCACCCAGGCCGGCCGGCCCTCGTCGTTGCCCGAGAGTGTGACGAGCAGATGCGACCGCCAGCTGTTCACGAATCCATCCACGAGGCTGCTCATTCTTCGAACCCTAATCGACGAGACCGGGCGGATGGCTGGGGATGCGCCGTAAACTCCGCACCATGAGAATCGAGAACATCGAGCTCCGCCGGGTGAGCCTGCCGCTGGTGCGGCCGTTCCGCACCTCGTTCGGCACCATCACCGAGCGCCAGATCTCCCTCGTGCACGTGTCGACCGCCGATGCCGAGGGCTGGGCGGAGTGCGCGGCCGAGGTGCGGCCGGTGTACAGCTCGGAGTTCATCGACGCCAGCGACCTGGTGATCCGGGACCACCTGATTCCCCGGTTGCAGGCCCTCGGCGACGCGCTCACCGCCGAGCGGGTGGGCAGCGCCCTCGCCCCGGTCAAGGGCCACCAGATGTCCAAGGCCGTGCTCGAGACGGCGATCCTCGACGCCCAGTTGCGCGCGAGCGGCCAATCCTTCGGCGGTTACCTCGGCGCCGTCCGCGAGAGCGTGCCCGCCGGCGTCTCGGTGGGCATCATGGACTCCGTCGACGAGCTGCTCGAGGCCGTGGCCGGGTACCTCGAGCAGGGTTACCTGCGCATCAAGCTCAAGATCGAACCCGGCTGGGACCTCGCCCCGGTGCGCGCGGTGCGCGAACGGTTCGGCCCCGACCTGCCGCTACAGGTCGACGCGAACACCGCGTACACCCTGGCGGATGCCCGGCACCTCGCCCGGCTCGACCCGTTCGACCTGCTGCTGATCGAGCAGCCGCTCGGCGAGCGGGACCTGCTCGGGCACGCGGCGCTGGCCCGGCAGATTCGCACCCCGGTGTGCCTGGACGAGTCGATCGAGTCGGCGCAGGACGTCGCAGCGGCGATCAGCCTGGCGGCGTGCAGCATCATCAACGTGAAGCCGTCTCGGGTGGGCGGCTACCTGGAGGCCCGGCGCATCCACGACCTGGCGGCCGCGCACGGTGTGCCGGTCTGGTGCGGCGGGATGCTCGAGACGGGGATCGGCCGGGCCGCGAACGTGGCCCTGGCCGGCCTGCCCAACTTCGTGCTCCCGGGCGACACCTCGGCCTCCGACCGCTACTACGCCCAGGACCTGACCGCCCCGTTTGTGCTCGAGGCCGGCCATCTTCGGGTGCCGACCGGCCCCGGTATCGGGGTGCAGGTGCTGCCCGACGTGCTGGTCGAGGTCACCCGGTCGCGCCGCGACATCCGCTTCTAGCGGCCAGGGCCGGTCGGTCGTAGGCTGCCTGCCATGGACATGAAGATCGAACTCGTCAGCATCCCGGTGACCGATGTCGACCGGGCCAAGAAGTTCTACGTCGACCAGGTGGGCTTCAACGCCGACTACGACCAGAGAGTCAACGAGGCCATGCGGTTCGTGCAGCTGACCCCGCCCGGGTCGGCGTGCTCGATCGTGTTGGGCGAGGGCATGACCGACATGCCGCCCGGCTCGCAGCGGGGCGTGCAGATGGTGGTTGCCGATGCGGATGCCGCCCGGGCGCAGCTGGTGGCCGCGGGCGTGGACGCCAGCGAGGTGGACGAGCAGGACTGGGGTCGGTTCGTCTACTTCGCCGACCCCGACGGCAACACCTGGGCGCTGCAGCAGTTGCCGCCGCGCGACTAGGCGTGCCGGGTCCGCCGCCTACTCTGGAGGCATGCCCTCCTACCGCGTGATCATGACCATCGGCGCCCTGCAGCCGGGGGTGCGGCCGGATGCCGTGCTGCCCGCCGCTGCGGCCGCGGCCGCGGAGCGCACCACCGTTGAAGCCTCCGACCTGGCCGTGGTGGCCGGGTCGGCCCGCGCAACCGTGCGTTTCACCGCCGACGACGGCACCGCGGCGCTGGCCATCGGCGACCACGTCGTGGCGCAGACCCGCCTGGTGGCCGCGCCGGTGACCTGGCTGGTCACCGAACGGGTGAAGGGGCGCTGGCTGCCGGTGCGCTGAGAGCGGCGGCCCGCAGCGCATCTTCGCCGCGGCGCTGCTCCGGCCGGGCCGGCGCGATGATGGTGCCCCGGCGGCCGTTGACCACGAGCGGGTCCGCGGCCCCGAGGATCTGGCTGCGCGCGGTGCCGAACCGGTGCCAGAGGGATGCCGTCCAGGCGCACAGCAGCGCGTCGATGAGGTCTTCGCGGTGCTTGTAGGGCACATCGGTGAGCGGCGTCGGCTCGGTGACCAGTAGATCCGTCGCCGCGTGCGTGGCGAGGTCCAGCGGCGGCGAGGCCGCGTGCAGCCGCCACATCCGCTCGATGAGGTCGTCGCAGACCAGGGCGCGCTCGGCGCGGCGCTCGACGATCGGCAGCGCCGAACCCATCCGCTTGTAGCGGGGGCGCCTCTCGTCGTAGCCGAACTCCGCGGCGCCCACCAGGGTCGTGTACGGGTAGCACTCGAAGAAGCTCGAGGTCCCCGCTGCGACGGGCTCGAGGCCGTCGGTGTAGATCCAGCCGAGGTTTTCCAGCCGGCCGCGCAGGGTGACGCCGCCCAGGCGCGGCAGGGCCTGGTTGGAGGCGTTCGCCGACACGTGCCACCGCCCGTACCGCGACCCGGTCTCCCGTTCGCACTCGCGCATGCCGGTGGGGTTGTTCACCACGAGTGGTGCGTCCACGGCGAGCACCGCGCCGGGTTCGGCCATCGACTGCACCCAGTCGACCACCTCGTCGATGCCGCGAGCCCAGCCCGCGTGGATGACGCGTCCGGTGTCGTCGATGCAGGCGAGCCCGCTTTCATTGGCCGGTTTCGCCGCCGTACCTTCGGCCCAAGCCAGATCCACCCCGAGGAATCGTGTCATGGGACATAGATACCACGGTCACCCCCGGGTGCGGGCCAGGCGTAGGATTTTCAGGTTGCCCACACGGCGAAGACACCAGCGAATACGGGGGAAGTGGCGATGAAGAACACAACAGCACCGAAAACGGACCGGACGTCGACCGACAAACCGGCGACAAATCGTAAGGTCATTGCGCTGGCCATCGCCGGCGCGTTCGGAGGGTTCCTCTTCGGATTCGACTCCTCCGTGATCAACGGCGCGGTCGAGGCCATCCAAGGCCAGTTCGGCCTCACCGAAGCCATCACCGGTTTCGCCGTGGCCAGCGCCCTGCTCGGCGCGGCGACCGGCGCCTTCCTCGGCGGCCGGTTCGCGGACCGGTTCGGCCGCATCCCGGTGATGCTTGTCGGCGCCATCGTCTTCTTCGCCAGCTCGATCGGCTCCGGCCTCGCGTTCGGCGTGGTCGACCTCATCGTCTGGCGCGTCGTCGGCGGCATCGGCATCGGGCTCGCCTCGGTGGTCGCTCCCGCCTACATCGCCGAAATCTCGCCCCGGCAGATGCGCGGGCGGCTGGGCTCCCTGCAGCAGCTCTCGATCACCATCGGTATCTTCGCCGCCCTGCTCTCCGACGCCGTGTTCGCCACGACCGCCGGCGGCGCCAGCGAGATGTTCTGGTTGGGCCTGGAGGCATGGCGCTGGATGTTCCTGGTCAGCGCGATCCCGGCCCTCATCTACGGCGTGATCGCCCTGGTGCTGCCGGAGTCGCCGCGCTACCTGGTGCTGCACGACAAGGAGACCAAGGCCCGCGAGGTGCTGCTCCGGGTGTGGCCGCACGGCGATGTCGACCGCGAGCTGCGGGACATGAAGGCGTCCATCGACGACGACATCCGGGCCAAGCGCACCGGGTCGCTGCGCGGGCCGGTTCTCGGTCTCAAGCCCATCGTCTGGGTGGGCATCATCCTGTCGGTGTTCCAGCAGTTCGTGGGCATCAACGTGATCTTCTACTACTCGACCACTCTGTGGAGCGCGGTGGGCTTCGAGGAGTCCAGCTCGCTGGCGATCTCGGTGGCGACGTCGGTGACGAACATCCTGGTCACCCTGGTGGCGATCGCGCTCGTCGACCGGATCGGCCGGCGTCCGATCCTGCTCAGCGGTTCCATCGGCATGACCGTGTCCCTGGCCACCATGGCCATCGCGTTCAGCCAGTCGGTCATGGTCGACGGTGAACTCGCGCTGCAGGGTGCGTGGGGCCCGATCGCGCTCGTCGCCGCGAACGTCTTCGTGATCTCCTTCGGCGCCTCCTGGGGCCCGGTGGTCTGGGTGCTGCTGGGCGAGATCTTCCCGAACACCATCCGCGCCAAGGCCCTCGGCCTGGCCGCCGCCGCACAGTGGGTGGCGAACTTCCTGATCACGGTGACGTTCCCGCCGATGGCGGCGCTGTCGCTGCCGCTCACCTACGGCATGTACGCGCTGTTCGCCGGGCTGTCGTTCCTGTTCGTGCTCACCAAGGTCCCCGAGACCAACGGGATGTCGCTCGACGAGGCGAACACCCTGCTGCCGCACAAGAACGCGGCGAAGCCGAAGACGAAGCTGCGGCGTTAGTCAGATCAGGTCGCGGAGCAGCTCTTCCGGGCTGACTCCGCGGCCGGTCGCGCGGCGCTTGAGCCGGCCGAGTTCCTCGGTGCTGAGCGTCACCTGCACCGTGTGCGGGCGGTCGACCTCGAAATCGAACAGGCCCAGATCGGCGGATGCGCGCGGTGCTGTGCTTTTCGCGGGCGCGCTCTTCACGGGCGTGGCCTTCACCGGCGCGGCCTTCGATGCAGCCGGAGCCGGCCCGCCGGCCACGAAGCCCGGCCCGGCGGGGATCGTGGCGTTCCGCTGGTAGGCCTCGGACACCGCGCGGGCGCGGGAGTCGGCGGCTTCGTTGAGCGGGTGGTTCGCGTGGCCCTTGACCCACTCGAACCGGTACTTGCGGCCCACCAGGGCCTCGTCGAGCTCCTGCAGCAGGTCGAGGTTCATCACGGGCTTGCCGTCGGCCTTGCGCCACCCCTTGGCCTTCCAGCCGCGCATCCACTTGGTGATGGCGTTGATCACATACTGGCTGTCGCAGAGCACCAGCAGGTCGTCGTCGACGTGCGCGGTGGCGCGGAACAGTTCAAGGACGGCCTTGAGCTCGCCCTGGTTGTTGGTGGCGTGCTTCCAACCGCCGGCGGCCCAGTTGTTGTCGTCGATGTACCAGGCCCAGCCGGCCGGTCCGGGGTTGCCAAGGGCCGAGCCGTCTGCGGCGGCGGTGATAGTCATGGATCCAGTCTGCCAGCCCGAGAGCGTCGTCACTCCCGGTCGGCGGCGGCCAGGGCCCGCGCAACGGCGTCGACGGCCACGGCCACATCGGCGGCATCCGTGGACCAGTTGCTGACCGAGATGCGCATCACCGCCCGCCCGGACCAGACCGACCCGCTCATCCAGACCGCCCCGTCGGCGATGAGCGCCTGCGTCACCCTCACGGTGCGCTCATCGGTGCCGAACGAGACCGACACCTGGGTGAAGACCACGTCGTTGAGCACCTCGACACCGGGCAGCGCGGACAACCCGTCGGCGAGGGCCCTGGCGTTGTCGGCGAGTCCCTCGACGAGGGCCACCGTACCGCTGCGGCCGAGGGAACGCAGCGCCGCCCACACCGGAACACCCCTGGCGCGTCTGGACAGTTCGGGAACCAGGTCCATCGGGTCGGCGGTGCCGGCGTCATCCCGCACGAAGTAGCTGGTGTGTGCCGCGAACGCGGACCGCGCGGCGGCCGGGTCGGCGACGACGGCGATGCCGCAATCGTAGGGAACGTTGAGGGTCTTGTGCGCATCGGTCGCCCACGAGTCGGCGGTGTCCAGTCCGGCCAGGGCGGGTGCCCAGCGTGGGCTCGCGGCCGCCCACAGCCCGAAGGCGCCGTCGACGTGCACCCAGGCCCCCGCGTCGTGGGCCAGTCGGATCGTCTCGTTCATCGGGTCGAAGCTGCCCGAGTGCAGATTGCCGGCCTGCAGCACGACCAGGCTGGGACCGGTGACCGTCGCCAGCGCGTCAGCCAGCGCGTCGGCACGGATGCGCCCCTGCGGGTCGGCGGCGACAAGGGTCGGTTCGCCCAGGCCCAGGTAGCGCAGGGCGAGCAGCACCGAACTGTGCACCTCGGCGCCGGCCAGCACGCTCACCCTGGGCGCGCCGGTCAGGCCATCCCGGTTGACGTCCCAGCCGACCGCGCGGAGCACCGCGCCCCGGCCGGCGGCCAGGCCGACGAAGTTCGCCATGGTGCCGCCGGTGGTGAAGCCGACCGCGCTCGAGGCGGGCAGGTGCAGCAGGTCCAGGATCCAGGCACCGGCGCGTTCCTCGATCGCCGCGGTCGCCGGCGTCGCGTAGCGCAAGCCGCCGTTCTGGTCCCACGCGCTCACCAGCCAGTCCGCCGACAGGGCCGCGGGCAGGGTGCCGCCCATCACCCAGCCGAAGAAGCGGCCGGAGCCGATGGCCATCAGCCCGGGTTCGGCCAGAGTGGCCAGCTCGGCCACCACCCCGGCGGGATCGGCGGGATCCTCCGGCAGGGCACGGGCAAAGGCCGCCGCCAACCGGTCGACCGGCGCCGCCGGTTTCACGGGCCGGGACGGCAGCGAATCCAACCACTCCGTGGCAGACCGAACCGCCTGCTCGAGCGGGGCCCGATAATCCTCCGGCCGGAAAGTCATGCGGTCACCATACCCCCGCCTCGACCTGCGCCTCCGGTGGGCCTAGCCCTGGATGCAGGTACCGGAACTGACCGCCGCGGAGAGGCCGTCGGCCTGGGCGACGACCGGGGCGACCTCCGACATCGCCAGGGCGTAGCCCACGTTGGCGGTGTTGGCGGCCTTGGCGAAGATCACGCCGGCCACCCGGCCGTCACCGCTGAGCAGCGGGCCACCCGACTCGCCCTGCTGCACGTCCGCGGCCAGTGTGTACACGGCGCGGGCGGTGGGGGACTGGCCGTAGATGTCGGCGACGAGCACCGAACCGACCGACATGACTCGGGCAGGATCGGAGTCGAACGGTCCGCCGAACGGGTAGCCCAGGCTGACGCCTTCACTGTCGACGGCGAGGTCACCCTGCAGGGTCAGCGGCGCGGCGGTGAGTCCCGGCACGGCGATGATCGCGAGGTCGTCGACGGGGTCGAAGTAGACGATCTCGCCGGTCAGGGCACCGGCTCCCGGCACCTCCACGACGGCCTCGGTGACGCCGGCCACGACGTGGGCGTTGGTCATCACCCGCTCCGGGGCGATCACGAAGCCCGACCCGGACTGGCTCTGGCCGCAGGCCACGGCATTGCCGGTGATGCGCAGCACGGATGCCGCGGCCGTATCGAGCGCGGCATTGTCGAGTTGGGCCTCTGGCAGAGTCGGGCTCTGGCCGCCGAACGCATCCGCGATGACGGGCAGGCCGTCGTCGACGACGGTGGAACGCAGCTGGGCGAGGAAGCTCTTCACCGGGTCGGGGGTGACCGAGTCGATGGTGCGCACCACGCCGGAGGACGCGATCGCGGAGGTGAGCACGGGAATGCCCAGGGCTCCGACGCTGAACGCGACCATCGACATGACGGCCGCAGCGGCGGCCACGCCGATCACGGCGCCGAAGAGCCTGTCGACGCCGCGCAGCTTGCGGGGCGTGCGGCGGCGCAGGGCCAGGCCGATCGACTCACCCACGGTGAGCCCGACGACGACCAGCAGCAGGGCCGCTGCGATGGACGCGGGCGTGCGCCACTCGGCGGCGGGCACCCAGGTGGGCACCAGCGGCACGATGAAGTACGCGGCGACGGCGCCGGCGACCAGGCCCAGGATGCCGCTGATGCTGCCGATCAGGCCGCTGCGGTACCCGGCGCCCAGACTGGCTACGAGGAGCACCACCAGAATGACGTCGAGGATGACCGATCCCTGCATGCACGCTCCCGGAGGTCTGTTGGCGTGAGGTTCGCCGTGATCCAGCCTAAGCGGGCGGAGGCGGGTTTAGCTGGGAAGCCGGCGTGCCGTCAGCCGCGGCGGAGCTCAACGAAGCTCAGGCCGTGCAGGTCCAGGCACACGGTGTCGCCGGTGTCCACCAGGCGCAGCAGGATCTCCGTGCAGCCGGGGCAGCGCAGCAGCAAGCCGTGCGAGTTGGGGTAGAGCCGTGCGGTGGCCAGGGCGTCGGTGCGGCCGCAGTGCACACACCGGCCGCGGGCGCTGGTGACGTCGATGGCGAAGAACTCGCTGAGCGGCCCGGCCGCGGCGTTGCCGTCCAGGTAGTCGCTCATGGCTGAATCCTCACGGTGTGCTCCCCATCCCGCCGTACCGCTCGGTCTTGATCCGGTCAGCGGGGTAGCCGGCCTGCACGAGCCAGTCGGCCACCGTCTCCACGAACGCGGTTGCCCCGCAGATGAAGAAGGCCGGGTTCGCCGACACCGGCAGCACGGCGATGCTCAGCGTTGCAGCATCCAGCCGGCGCGGCGGAACGACGCTGCCCGCCGGAGCCTCGCGGGTGTAGACGTGGGTGACGGTGAGGAGGGCTGAGGTGGCCAGCTCGTCGAGTTCGGCACCGTAATAGGACGCCTCGGGGCTCCGCACCGAGTAGAGCAGCCGGAATTCGGCGGTGGCTCCGGGGGAGGCGGGGGCGGTGGCGGCGTGGGCGCGGATCATGGCCATCAGCGGCACCACCCCGGAGCCGCCGGCGATCAGCTGCACGGGGGACGGGTCCGCCGGGTCCCAGACGAACCAGCCGCCCACCGGACCGCGCACCTCGAGTTGGTCGCCCACCGAGACGCCGTGCACGAGGTACGGCGACACCTCGCCGTCGGACAGTTCCTCCACGGTGAGTTCGAGTTCGTCGCCGGGCAACGCCGACGCCACCGAGTAGGAGCGCACCGCGGTGTAGCCATCCGGGGCGGTGAGGCGCACGTCGACGTGCTGCCCGGCCCGGTGGCCGGTCAGTCCGGGCAGGCGCAGGCGCAAGGTACGGGCGGTCCGGGTCTCCTGGCTCACTCCGATCACCTCCGCAACTCTCCAGCCGGTTCTCACCAGTAGCGCTCTTCGCGCCAGGGGTCGCCGTACATGTGGTAGCCGTTGCTCTCCCAGAAACCTGGTTCGTCCTGGCGGAGCATCTCCAGGCCGCGCACCCATTTTGCGCTCTTCCAGAAGTACAGGTGCGGCACCAGCAGCCGGGCCGGGCCGCCGTGGGCAGGTTCGAGGGCTTCACCGTCGAACTCGTGGGCGATCCAGGCCTTACCGTCGAGCAGATCGTCGAGCGGAACGTTGGTGGTGTAACCGCCGTAGGAGTGCGCCATCGTGAATTCGCAGTCGGACTCGACCGACTCGAACAGGGTGTCGAGTGAGACGCCGCGCCAGCTGGTGCCGAGCTTCGACCAGCTGGTCACGCAGTGGATGTCCTGGGTGACGTCGTCCTGTTTGAGGGCGAGGAACTCGTCCCAGCTCCAGCGGTGCACCTGGCCGGTCTCGGTGGTGATGGTGAACTCCCACTCGTCCGGCGCGATCCGCGGGGTGGGGCCGGCCGAGAGGACCGGGAAGCTCTCGGTGAGGTACTGGCCGGGTGGCAGCGCCGGATCGCCCTGGCGGCGGCGGCCGAAGAAGCCGGGGGAGACGATACCCATGGGGTTCCTTTCGCTTTGCGGCAGCCTATTGGACGGGCGGCGCCCGGTCTACCGGCTTGGTCAATCGGTTTCGGATGTTCGCGCCTGGTCCATCCACCATTCCGTGAAGTCGTGTGCCCGGCCGTCGGGGGCGAACCTGATGACCCACAGATTGCTGTACACGGTGCCCGTGGCGTACCGGGTGGTGCCCTCCACCACCGACAGTTCCGGCGTCACGGCGAGCGGTGCCCACTCGAACGTGAAGCTGTCCGGAGAGTCGGCGTGGTGCAGCCACCCGTCCACAATCTGCTCGTGACCGTGCCACGGGTCCGTGTACGGTTCGGTGCGGTAGCTGGCGTCCTCGGTGAAGAGCGCCCGGATGTCCTCAGGCTCGTTGGACGCCCAGGCCGCCAGGTACGCGTGCATCCACTGGTTTGTCACGCTGGGCGCCTGAGGCTGGGTCATCACCCCGTTCTAGTCGCTTCGGGTGAATTCGGCCAGCGGCTGCTCCGCGCGCCCTCAGAACGGGGGTGCCTCGGCCTGCGGCGGACTCGGTGCCCGTGCCTCGGTCGGTTGTGGTTGCTGGTTAGCCGGGTGGTAGGTGGCGGGGTCGGTGTTGGCCGGGGCGGAGGTGTATTTCTTGCCGCGGGGGGTGGTCCAGGTGAGGGCGCCGCCGGGGCCTTGGCTGGTGGTGAAGCTGGATTGGTGTTTGAGGCGGTGGCAGGGTTTGCAGAGGTGCACGAGGTTGTTCACGTCGGTGGGGCCGCCGGTGTTCCACGGCTGGGTGTGGTCGATTTCGCTGAGCGTGGCTCGGCGGGTGCAGCCGATGCCTTGGCAGGTTTGGTCGCGGGCGTCGAGGTAGCGGCGCATGTCGGCGGGC
>Ga0247803_1000121_pt1 | contig 46074 bp, 44 predicted proteins | sample UWRJL014104B1_FD_180928 | JGI IMG/M metagenome (GOLD analysis project Ga0247803, IMG submission 180928) | Plant litter microbial communities from Arlington Agricultural Research Station in Wisconsin, United States - UWRJ-L014-104B-1 | ecosystem: Environmental > Terrestrial > Plant litter >... | reverse complement strand
CGCTCTCCCTACCTCAACAAGGTGACCGAGACCGTCTGATGGCGACGACCTTTCACAACGGCCGCGTGCTGATCGACGACCGGCTGACCGAGGGCGTCGCGGTCACCATCGAGGGCGGGCGCATCACCCGGCTTGGGTCGATCCAGGACGCCGCGGCCGGCGAGCGCATCGATCTCGACGGCCGGATGCTGGCGCCGGGATTTGTCGACACCCAGGTCAACGGCGGCGGCGGGGTGCTGTTCAACGCCTGCCCGACCGTCGACTGCATCGCCGCCATCGGAAAGGCTCATCGCGTCTTTGGCACCACGGGTTTCCTGCCGACCCTGATCAGCGACGATCTGTCGGTCATCGACACGGCCATCACCGCCGTCGAGGACGCGATCGCCCGGGGCGTGCCGGGCGTTCTCGGCATCCATATCGAAGGCCCCTATCTGAATGAGAACCGCAAGGGCGTGCACGACGCATCCAAGTTCCGCACCCTCGATCCCGACGCCATCGCCCGTCTGACTCGGCTGAAGGGCGGTCGGACCCTGGTCACCCTGGCGCCCGAGATGACCACGCCCGAGATGATCCGCCGCCTGGTCGCGGCCGGCGCCGTCGTCGCCGCCGGTCATACCGACGCCAACTATGCCGAGACGCGCGCCGGGCTGGATGCGGGGATGACGGGCTTCACCCATCTGTTCAACGCCATGTCGCCGCTGGTCAATCGCGCGCCCGGCGCCGTGGGCGCTGCCCTGGAGGATATCCACGCCTGGTGCGGCCTGATTGTCGACGGGCACCACGTCGATCCCGTGGTGCTGAGGCTGGCGCTGCGCTGTCGGCCGCTGAACCGGTTCATGCTGGTCACCGACGCCATGCCCAGCGTCGGCGACGACCGTGACCATTTCGATATCCAGGGCCGCCGCATCGAGGTCCGTGACGGCATGTGCGTGGCGCCGGACGGGACCCTGGCCGGGTCGGACCTGAACATGGCCGCGGCCGTGCGCAACGCCCGCGACCTGCTGAGCCTGGACATCGCCAGCGCGCTCCAGATGGCGTCGGCCTGGCCCGCTGAGTTCCTGGGCCTGGGCGGGTCGCGAGGCGCCATCCGCCAGGGCCTGTCGGCGGATCTTCTGATCGTCGACGATCAGATCAACGTCGCCCGGTCCTGGATCGCGGGCGTCGAAGCGAGCCCTTGCGACTGATCCGGCGGATCAGGTCTCGCTTTGGTCCGGCACGTCCTGGCCGCCCTCCGTCCGATCGCGGAACAGCGCAGCCCGCGCCAGCAGGATCAGGGTCACCGGCGTCGTCACCGTCAGGAACAGCCCGATCAGCAACTCGCGCGGCATGAACCGGCCGTCCGCCACCGTGAAATAGACCATCGATGCGAGAAGGATGAGCGCCATCCCCAGGGTCGCGCCCAGCGTCGGCGCGTGGACTCGCTCATAGAAGGTGCCGAGCCGCTTCAGTCCCACGGCGCCCACCAGGGACAGGGCCGACCCGGACAGGGCGAGCACCACGACGAGGACCGAGGCCCAAAGCGGAAGGTCGGAATGGCTCACTCGATCACCTCGCCTCTCATCAGGAATTTGGCCATGGCGACCGTGGCCGCGAAGCCGAGCATGCCGATGATCAGGGCGGCCTCGAAATAGAGGGGGCTGCCGTTTCTGATGCCGAACACCAGGACCAGCAGCATGCCATTCAGATAAAGGGTGTCCATGCCCAGGACCCGGTCCTGGGCCCGGGGACCGCACACCACCCGCCAGGCGGACAGCCCCATCGCCGCGACCAGCATCAACTGAGCCAGGCCCAGCCCCCAGGCGAGCACGGAGCCGCTCATTCGAAAATCTCCATCAGCCGACGTTCGTATCGGTCCTGGATCGTCCGTACCCAGGTCTCTTCATCGACCAGATCCAGCACATGCAGCAGCAGGCGGCCTGTGTCGGCCTCATACTCGACCCACAGCGTGCCAGGCGTGCTGGTGACGATGATGGCCAGGACGGCCAGGCCATACCGATCGCGCAGGGTCAGCGGCACATGCACAAATCCCGACACCCGATCAGCCTTGCGCCGGCCCAGGATGATCTGCGCCACGGCCCAGTTGGACCGAACCACATCGGTGGCGACCGAGAAGGCCAGTCGCGCGATGGCTCCGGGCGCCCGGAGCCGGATGGGGTCTACCCGCAGGACGATCATGACCCAGGGCGCCGTCAGAGCGGCGATCGCGGCCAGGGCGATCGAGGGCGGCGCGACCGAGGCGCTGAGAAGGATCGAGGCCACGAACAGGCCCAGCGACAGAAGCGGGTGAGGAAATACCCGTCTCATCGGCCGGCTCCCAGGGTGGCGCTGACATAGGCGTCGGGGCGGGCAAGCCAGTCGGCGGTATGCTGAGCAAACACCATGGCGCTCTCACCAAAGACCGCCAGAAGAATACAGGCGCCCAGAAGCCCGGTGATGGCGGCGAGCTCGGCCGTTCCCACCACCAGGGCCGGGGCGTCGTCCGGTCGGGCCCAGATGGCGGAAACGCCCAGGCGGGTCAGCCCGATCAGGGCGCCCAGGCTGGACAGCGACAGGCAGGCGACGACGACCCAGTCGGACAGCCGACCTTCGCCGATCAGGGCCTGGATCATGGCGAGCTTGCCGATGAAACCCGCCAGCGGCGGAAGCCCGGCGACCATCAGCGTGCAGGCCAGAAAGGCGCCGCCCAGCATGGCGACCGCGGCGGGGATCAACCGCCCCGGCTCGTTCCGCTCGTCGTCCTCGAACGGGTCATGATACTCGTCGTCGAAGACGGCGCGCGCGCCGCCTGCATCAGGCTCACGCCCCCGCTCCAGGATTTCGGCCAGCAGGAACAGCATGGAACAGGCCAGGGTCGAACCGACCAGATAATAGATCGCGCCGCCCAGGGCGGAGACGCCGCCCAGGCCGAGAACGCTCAGCACGGTGCCAGACGACACCATCACGGCGAACCCGGCTGCCCGAGGCAGATGGCGCGAGCTGATGACGCCCGCCGTTCCGAACAGAAGAGTGACCAGGCCGCCGATGAACAACCAGGTCTGGCCGAACCCCGCCGAGACGCCCGCCTCGGCGCCGAACAGCAGCAGGCTCATCCTGATGATGACATAGACCCCCACCTTGGACAGGATGGCGAAGACCGAGGCCACGGGCGCACTGGCGGCGGAATAGGTCTGGGTCAGCCAAAAGCCCAACGGCCACATGGCGCATTTGACCAGGAAGGCGACCCCCAGGATCGCGGCCCCCGTGTGCAACAGACCGACATCATTCGCGGGCATCTGCCGGACCCGCTCGACCAGGTCAGCCATGTTGAGGGTGCCGGTGACGCCATAGATCAGGCTGACCCCGATCAGGAACATCAGCGAGGCCGTCAGGTTGATCGCGATATAGGTCAGACCGGCCCGGATGCGCGCATCCCCCGACCCATGCAGCACCAGCCCATAGGAGGCGGCCAGCATGACCTCGAAGAAGACGAACAGGTTGAACAGGTCGCCTGTCAGAAAGGCCCCATTGACCCCCATGACCAGCAACAGGAACAGGGCGTGGAAACGCGGTCCCGCCCGATCCCACCGCGCAATGGCGAAGATGAGGGAGCAGGCGCCCAGCACACTGGTCAGCGCCACCATCAGGGTGGACAGGCGATCCGCCACCAGAACAATGCCATAGGGCGCGGCCCAGGCGCCGAGCTGGTAGACTCGCGCCGTATCCCCGCCTCCGACCGCACCCGTCGCGCTGTCGTGCAGCAGGACCAGGGCCATCGCCAGGATGGCGGCCATGGCGGCCAGGGCCATGGCGCTTTTCAGTATCCGGCGACGCTCGTCGAACAGAAGCATGGCCGCCGCGACGACCATCGGCAGGATGATGGGCCCGATGATGAGATGCTCGCGCCAATCGATCATGCGCCCGGCTCCCTTCCATCGACGTGGTCGCTGCCGGTGATCCCGCGCGAGGCCAGGATGACGACCAGGAACAGGGCGGTCAGCGCAAAGCTGATGACGATGGCCGTCAGGACCAGGGCCTGAGGCACGGGATCGGCATAGGCGGCGGGATCCTCGACCCCGGCCCTGAGCACCGGCGGCGCGCCCGAGCGGAGACGCCCCATGGCGAAGATGAAAACATTGACCGAATAGGACAGCAGCGACAGTCCCATGATGACCTGGAAGGTGCGCGGTCTCAGCAGCAGCCAGACCCCGGAGGCCGCCAGCACGCCGATCGCGAGGGCGAGAACAAGCTCCATCATTGGTCCTGCCCCTCTTCGCCGGTCTCGCGCCGCGTGCGCAACGACTGATGCGCCAGGGCGACCAGGGTCAGGACCGTGGCCCCAACGACCAGGATAACCACGCCCAGGTCGAACAGCACCGCCGTGGCCAAGGGCACACGCCCCAGCAGCGGAAGGTCGGCATAGCTGAACCACGACGTCAGGAAGGGATAGCCGAAGACCCAGGCGCCGGCGCCGCTCGCCGCCGCGATCAGCAGGCCGACGCCGATCCAGACGATGGGCCTGATGGCCAGCCGTTCCTCGACCCATTTGGCGCCCGAGGCCATGTATTGCAGCACGAAGGCGATGGAGACCGCGACACCGGCCGCGAAACCGCCGCCCGGAAGGTCATGCCCGCGCAGGAACAGATGGGCGGCCAGAAGCAGGATGAAGGGGAACATCCAGCGCATCACCACGCGCGGGATCAGCATGGTTTCCTGCAGGGTGTCGCCTTCGGACCGGTCGGCCCGGTCTCGGTCGCTGGCGTTCTGGACCCTCTTCTGGCTGGGCTCGGGCAGGGTGTCCCCGGCCGGCCGGAACCGGCGCAGCAGGGCGAAGACGGTCAGGCCGACAATGCCCAGAACCGTGATCTCTCCGAAGGTGTCAAAGGCGCGGAAGTCCACCAGGATCACATTGACGATGTTGCGCCCTCCGGCGTCCACATAGGCGTGCTCGACGAAGAACCGGGAAATCCCCTCGCCCAGAGGACGGGTCATCACGGCGTAGGCGATCACCGCCAAGGTCGCGCCGGCTCCGATGGCGATGACCAGATCGACCCTGCGCCTCAGCCGGGCGCGCGCCTCCTGCCGTGGCGGTGATGTCAGGGTCTCGATCCGTTTGGGCAGCCATCGCAGGCCCAGCAGCAGCAGCACCGTCGTGACCACCTCGACAAGAAGTTGCGTCAGGGCCAGATCCGGCGCCGACAGCCAGACGAATGAGATACAGCTTACCAGGCCGGCCCCGCCCATCAGAACGACGGCCGCCAGCCGGTGGTATTTGGCCTGCCAGGCCGCCGTGATGGCGCACATGCCGCCGACCATCCAGAGGCCTGCGAAGGCCAGATCGGACAGCTGGATGTCGGCCGTCGGCAGTCGCAGCGTCCCCATTCCCGAACCGAGCAGCGCCAGGCCCCCGGCGATCATCACGAACAAGACGATGGCGCGGAGCTGGGGTTGCAGCCGGGTGGTGCCGAACACCCGCACTAACCGTTCCGCCCCCTTCACCAGACCGGTCATAGTCCGCTCGAACAGCCACCCGCCGTTCAGCACTTTCAACCCCCAGGGACCGCCGCGCGGGTTGGCGTTGATGCGGCGCCCGAACACCAGATACAGGCCCACGCCGCTGCACAGGGCGAGCACGCTCAGAAGCAGCGGCAGGTTGAAGCCATGCCAGACCGCCAGGCTGTAATAGGGCAGGTTCGGGCCCAGCACCGACACGGCGGCGCTTCTCAGGAAGGGCCCGACGGTCAGGGCCGGAAAGGCGCCGACCAGCAGACACAGACCGACCAGCACCTCCACCGGTCGCCGCATCCAGGCCGGCGGCTCATGCGGCGTCCGATCCAGCTTGGTCGGAGCCGGGCCAAAGAAGGTCGTGTGGATAAAGCGCAGGGAATAGAGAACGCTGAACGCGCTCGCCACCGTCGCCAGGATCGGCAGGGCGACGCCCAGCGGGTGTTGACCCGTGCTGGCGAGGGTCTCGGCCAGGAACATTTCCTTGGACAGGAATCCGTTCAGCAGCGGCACGCCCGCCATCGCTGCAGCGGCCACCATCGCTAGGGTTCCGGTGATCGGCATGAACCGCAACAACCCGCTGAGGCGGCGCATGTCCCGTGTCCCGGCCTCATGGTCGATGATGCCCGCCGCCATGAACAGCGAGGCCTTGAAGGTGGCGTGATTGACCGTGTGGAAGATGGCGGCGATCAGACCCAAAGGCGTCCCCAGCCCCAGCAGCAGGACGATCAGGCCCAGGTGGCTGATGGTCGAATAGGCCAGCAGACCCTTCAGATCGTGCTGGAAGATGGCGCACCAGGCCCCCAGCAACAGGGTCGCCAGACCTGCGCTGCCGACGATGATCTGCCAGGTCTCGGTGCCGGCGAGCACGGGCCAGAAGCGGATCAGCAGGAAGACGCCCGCCTTCACCATGGTCGCGGAGTGCAGGTAGGCGCTGACCGGCGTCGGGGCCGCCATGGCGCGCGGCAGCCAGAAGTGGAACGGGAACTGCGCGCTCTTGGTCATGGCTCCGACCAGCACCAGCAGCAGGGCGGGCACATAGAGCGGAGAGGCCTGGATACGATCGGCCGACGCCAGCACGATGGACAGGTCATAGCTGCCGACGATCTGCCCGATCAGGATCATGCCGACCAGCAGGGCCACGCCGCCGGCGGCGGTCACCGTCAGCGCCATGCGCGCGCCCTCGCGGGCCGCCGGATTCTGATGCCAATAGCCGATCAGCAGGAAGGAAAAGAGACTGGTCAGCTCCCAGAAGACGACCAGCTGGATCAGGTTGCCCGACAGGACCACGCCCTGCATTGCACCCATAAAGGCCAGCAGGAACGAGAAGAACCGGGGCACCGGATCCTTGGGCGACATATAATATCGCGCATAGAGCACCACGAGCGCGCCGATCCCGAGGATCAGGGCGCTGAACAGCCAGGACAGTCCATCGAGACGAATCGTCAGGTTCAGCCCGAGCGAGGGCAGCCAGACGATTTCATGCTGCAGGATTTCGCCGTCCTGGAAGACGGGCCAGAGGGCCGCCAGGCTCCCCAAACTGATCAGCGCAATGATCCACGACAGCACAGCCGCCGTTGTCCGCGCGTGTCGCGGCAACCCGGCAGCGATGACGGCGCCGACGAAGGGCAGCACCAGGATGAGGATCAAAAGATAACTGACTGGCATCTAGGGGGTGGTCGTCTCCGGATGTGGGGGCGTCGACCCGGCGCAAGGGGCGACGCGGTGAGCCTTAGGCGCCCATGGGCCCAGCGTCAAAGAAAGTTGAACTGGTCGGGCGCGTCACAATCGACAGGCAGACGATTTCGCCGGATCGGCAAAGGCGCGGTCTTGCGTCCGCGCCCCTGGATTCACCTCAACATCAGCGGCTGCCAAAGGCGGCCATTGGCGGGTCTAGCCGCCGTAGCCGCGACCACCGCCGCCGAAGCCGCCGCGCGAGACCACGGTGGTGCGGCTCTGCACCCGGCTAGGCGCCTGGCGCGCCACGTCGCCATGCTCGCGGCCATTCGTCAGGGTCTTGCCGGTGCGGTAGTCGCGGTAGGCGTAGCCGCCGCCATAGCCGTTCGAGAACTGGTTGTTGCGATCCCGATACATCGCGCCGCCGCCGCGATAACCGCCGCCGTTCAGCATCTGGCCGACGACGAAACCGGCCAGCAGGGGCGTGAAGAACGAGCCGCCCCCGCTGTTGTTCGGCTGGCACTGGGACGGCCCCCACTGGCCCTCGCACTCGGATTGGGTGGCGTAGCGGGGCGCGGTCTCGGCGGCGGTCTTCTGGGCCTGAGCCTGGGCCGCGTCGCACTCGGCGTCCGTGATGTCGTTGGCGGCCCGGCATTCGTCCAGCGAGGTGTAGACCTGAGCCAGTTCAGGCTCCGGCGCCGCACGCTGAGGCGCGCCACAGGCGGCCAGAGAGAAGCTGGCTGTGGCCATCAGGCTGCTGACGTGCAGGACGCGCGAACGCTTCATCCGGCGCATGGTCGTGGTTTGGGGCAGTTCCTTGGGATCGGTCATCGCGCTCATGCCGTCATGCAGGCGGCGTTCAGCAGCCCGACGCAGATGGTGATGGCGGCCAGATAGATGGCGGCGGCGATCTCGCCAGCCTCGATCCGGGTCACCAAGTTCTTGAAGGCCAGCTTGCTGGTGACGACGAAGGCCACGATCTGAATGACGCCGGCCAGCAGGGCCCAGGCCGCGAACTCCATCAGGCTGACCGTGTGCGACAGGGCAGAAGCCAGGGGCAATACATAGCCGATCAGCGCCCCGCCCAGAGCAATGGCGGCGGCGGGATTGCCTTCGCGGATCAGGGTCCGCTCATGATAGGGCGTGACCCACTGGTAGATCACCTTGAAGCCCAGAGTGAAGACGCCCGCCGCCGCAAAGGCGATCAGGAAGGCGATCGCCCCCTGCTGAAATACGAACCAGTCGAACATTGTCTGCGTCTCCGTGTGCGCCCGTCAGGCGCGGAACTCGGCCATTTCCAGCGGAATGCCGACCATGATTTCGTGCGTCGTCTCGCCGCCCTCGGGCTGCTGCTCCAGGGCGATCATCAGTTCGCGGCCGCCCGCCAGATCGCGCGCGTACAGCATACAGGTCTGGAAGATCTTGGCGTAGGGCGTCGTCGCCGCACGGTCGTCCCAGATGGTCTCCCACAGGGTCACAGGCGGCTGGGTCGCGTCGCTCTCGGCGAACCAGAAACGCGGGTAGTCGGGCAGGTCCTCCGCCGCGCCATGGAACACGGGCGCCGACAGCCGGTCGCGCCAGATGCGGCGCTCGCGTTCGCCGGGCGGATAGGCCGAGGTCCAGGGCGTGAACAGGCTGAAGTCATAGGCTTCGGCGCCCGCCTCGTCGTCGCTCATGGCCTGAAGCATGACGTGGTCGTCGGTATAGAAGCGGTGGACGTACTGCCCGCCGTCCAGACTGACGCGCCCCTGGGCCGTGATGTTCAGCACGTCACGATCCAGGGTGAAGTGCGTCTCATCGCCCAGCCGGCGCCAGGCCAACGGGTCCAGCGCCACCGTGCGGCCCACGGTCATGTTGCGCACGGTGGCCAGCGGCGAAACGGGCGCCGCCTTGTCCGATTGTCCGAAAAGCTTCCTGAACATGAGCGACTATCTAGGCGCGTCGAGGCCGGACGGCGAGAGAACATGGACGCTGCGACCGAATGATGCGGTTCATGACCCGAAATTCCATGCCGGCTTGCCCGATGTCAAGTGTTCATGTTACGCGTTACATGAAACATGAGCCCGCCCCCCGCCCCTTCCACGGCTAACGACCGCATCCGTGCGTGGCGTCACGCGCGCCGCGAGGCCGGGCTGATCAAGCTTGAGCTCTGGGTGCCCGAGGCCGCGCGTGACGACGTGAAAGCGGCGGTCCGCGCCATCGTCACGGACTCGACGCGCGGCCCTCCTCTTGCGGCTGGCGGTCTTGCCGCCCGCCCGCGCCGCCCCACTTCTGATTCCATCCTCCCTGGAGACGACCACCACATGGACGCCGTGATCGAGACCCCCTGGACCGTTCCCGCCATCAAGGCCGCGCTGGACGCCTCGCCCCTGGTCCGTGAGGGCGAGATGACCCTGCGCGTGCTGGAAGGCGCCGAGCCTGTTCTGCTGGCGACGATGCATGAGTACGGGGACCTGCCGGTCTATCTCAGCGTGGGCGGCGCCCAGATCGTCTGTTCGGTGCTGCTGTGGCCAGTCGCCGAACAGCCCGACCGCCACGCCTTCAACGAGTTCCTGCTCAAGGCCCAGCGCGTGGTGCCCCTGTCGAACTTCGCCATCACCAACGTGGGCGGCGAGGACGTCTATGAGCTGATGGGCGAGCTGTCGTGCAAGACGACGCTGCAAACCATCCTGATCGAGTTGCGCACCCTGGCGGAAAACGCCATCGACGCCACTGAACTGCGTGAAACCTTCGGCGCCGACGCCGCCTGATCCCGGAAAACGACCATGTCCATGCTCAGAAAACTCTCCGCCCTGTTCCGCGGCACGGCCCATGACGCGGCCCAGGGCGTCGTCGACGCCAACGCCCTGAAAATCCTGGATCAGGAAATTCGCGACGCCGATAACGCCCAGGGCAAGGCTAGAGACGATCTCGCCGGCCTGGTGGCGCGTCGCCGCATGGCCGAAAACGAGATGGCCAGCTTCAACGACCAGATCGCCAAGTACGAAAGCTCGGCCCGCTCGGCCCTCGGCCAGGGCAAGACCGATCTGGCGCGCGAAGTCGCCGGCCGCATCGCCGAACTGGAAGTCGAGATCAACAGCCGCGGTCCGCTGATCGAGGACATGAAGACGGCCGAGACGCGCCTGCGCACCGCCATCGCTTCCACCGACCAGAAGATCGAAACGCTCCGTCGCGAGATCGACATCGTCAAGGTCAACGAATCCGTCCAGCGCGCCCAGACCTCCGTGGCCCTGAACTCCGCCGGCGCCAACTCGCGCATCGGTTCGGCCGCCGACAGCCTGCAGCGCATCAAGCAGCGCCAGGCGGTGCAGGAGGAAAAGCTGCGCGAGAACCAGGCGCTGGAAGATCGCCGCACCGGCGCCGATCTGGACTCCAAGCTGCGCGACGCCGGCATCCTGCCCGGCCATTCGTCGGCCGATGACGTTCTGGCGCGCCTGACCCAGAGGGACGTGACCGTGGTCACCCCGCGCATCGGCCAGTCCACGCCGACGACCGACAAGGACCCGGCCTGATCCATGCAGCGTCTGCGCCTTGATCCCCGCCCCGACTGGGACGCCCAGGCCGACAGCCTGGGTTTCACCTGGCGGCACACCGGCGGCGAGCTCTATTGGGACGAAACCGCCGCCTACGCCTTCACGATGGCGCAGGTCGAGGACGGGATCGAAGCGCCGACCGAGGAACTGCACGGCTTCTGCCTGGATCTGGTCGCCGAGGCGGTCCAGTCCGAGGGGCTGATGGAGCAGCTCGACATCCCCGAGCCCATGCGGGACTACGTCGCCGACAGCTGGAACCGGGGCGATCCGTCCCTCTATGGCCGCTTCGACTTCGCCTATGACGGCACGGGTCCGGCCAAGCTGTACGAATACAACGCCGACACCCCGACCAGCATCTATGAGACCGCGGTCTTCCAGTGGCTGTGGCTGGAGGATCAGATCGAGGCCGGGGTGCTGCCCGCCGACGCCGACCAGTTCAACAGCCTGCACGAGAAGCTGGTCGACCGTTTCCGCGCCATCTTTCCCAACGGCGGCTTCGTGCATTTCAGCTCGGACGCCGACTTCGTCGAGGACCGCCAGACGGTGCGCTTCCTCGAAGACCTGGCCCAACAGGCCGGGCTGGAGCCGCAGTTCGTCGCCATCGACCAGATCGGCCTGAACGCGGACGGCCAGTTCGTGGACCACGAGAACTGGATCATCCAGGCGATGTTCAAACTGTATCCGTGGGAGCAGATGCTGCGCGACGACTACGCCGCCCCCCTGCCCACGGCGAACGTGACGATGCTGGAACCGGCGTGGAAGAGCATCCTGTCCAACAAGGCGATCCTGCCCCTGTTGTGGGAACGCCACGCGGGCCACCCCAACCTGCTGGAAGCCTATTTCGAGGATGATCCGGCCCACACGGCGCTGGGCTCGTCCTATGTGCGCAAGCCCCTGTTTTCACGCGAGGGCGCCAACGTCGAACTGATCGAACAGGGCCGCAGCACCGCCGAGGTCATCGACGGCGGCTATGGCGAGGGACGCTTCATCCGCCAGGCCCTGTGCAACCCGCCCAGCTTCGACGGCAACCACGTCATCGTTGGATCCTGGGTCGTCGGCGACGAGGCTGCGGGGATGAGCCTGCGCGAGGACACCAGCCTGATCACCCGCAACACCTCGCGCTTCCTGCCTCACTTCATACGGGACTGATAGAGCGGTTCTCAGGCGGCGGGGGTCAACATGGCCACGGACCGCAGCCCGGACAGCAGGGCCTCGCTGGTGCGACCCGCGCGGCAGCCGCCGGCCAGGATCAGCCTGAGGGCCTGCAGATGCACCTGGATGGTCGGCCAGCGCCAGACGCCGGCTGCGATCATCCGGTCGGATACGTCGCACAGACTATAGGCGGCTTCGTACAGCGGCCCCGTGTCGAAATAGCCGGCCAGGTCGATGATGGACGAGGCCAGTTCATAGATGCGCGGCCCGGCGTCGCCGGCCGCCTGCCCCCGGCCTACCCCCGCCGCATAGACCGCATCGAGCGCGTCGAGCGCCGCCGCAACCGTCGCCATGACGTCGTCGCGGTGCCCCTCCAGCGCCTCTGACGCCAGCCGTTCGGCGTCGCGAACCAGACGCCCGCCGGGCTCCAGCATCTGGCGCGCCAGCGGGCTCTTCACCTTGAATGTCCGGGCTTGCGTCACAGGGACACCCTCATCGGCTTGATCATCATGTCGATCTCGGACTGGTCCATATTGGCCTCGCTGGCCTCGCCCACATGGGCCGACAGATCACCCTCGCGTCGGCCCGTCATGCCCATGGGAGGACCGAAATTGCGGACCCGACGGTCCGGGCCGACATAGGTGTCGCATTCGACGAACTCGCGCTCATCGCCCGCCAGCCAAAGGACGCGTTGCAGGAGAACGCTCGGGGTCAGGGGCTTGGTCACCAGGAAGCTGGCGCCGCAGTCGCGCCCCTTGTGCACCTTGGACTGGGCCGCATGCCCGGTCAGCAGGATGATGGGCGTATAGCGCACCGGCGCGGGCGTCTCGCGCCTCAACCACCTGGTGAAGTCATAGCCGTCCATGTCCGGCATGGAACAGTCGATCAGGATCAGATCGAGGTCCTTGGTCTGGACGATCTCGACGGCGTCCGCAGTCGAGCCGCGCTTGATCTGCTGGCGGACGCCGAAACCCTGGAAGATCGAGCTCAGCATGTCGAGCGATTTGGGATTGTGGTCCACCAGCAGCACGGTCGAGCGCGCGAGATTGACCCTTTCCGGTGTGTCGGGACGCGCCATGGCGATCAATCGAACAGCATCAGGTCGCCCGAGGCGGCCGTGTGGGGCGAGGGCATCGCGACCCGACCACTCAGCCGATCGGCGAGATCGGACAGGGTCAGGGTGTGCAGGGCGGTGTCGAGCGGAACTCCGACCCCAAGCGCCGCCGTCAGGCCGCTCAATCCTTCGAGACGCTGGATCAGCAGGTCGAACGCCTGAGTCCGAGACAGGCCCCGTGCCCGCGTCTGCGGCGAACATTCGGCCATCAGCTCGGATGTCAGTTCGCCTAGGTCCTCGAGCTGGACGCGCATCTCTACCAGCTCATCGGACAGGGCGGTCAGAAGCGTGAGGGTGCGTTGCGACGACATCAGAACAACTCCACGACGCCTGAGGGCATTTGCGTCACACGCGGCGGAGGCGAGGATGGGACATGGCTGTCCCGGACCGCCCGTTGCAGCGCCCGTCCGCTGACGGGCCAGTAATGCAGCCGCCGCCCGCCGGCGCCGCGCAGGCTGCCACCGACCAGCGGAATGCCTTCGTCGCGCAGGAAGCGTTCGGCGAAATCGGCGTTGGCCAGGCCGACATCCTGCAGCCCGTCGAACATCCGGCCGCCGCCGAACAGCTTGGCCTCCAGGCGGCCGCGCCGACCTCCGGCCTTCATCACGTCGTTGATCAACAGCTCCATCGCATAGGCTCCGTAGCGGCGGCCCGCATCGGTGCCCGCGCCCGCGCCCTCGGGCAGCAGGAAATGGTTCATGCCGCCGACGCCCGCCTCCGGGTCACGCAGACACAGGGCTACGCAGCTGCCCAGGATCGTGGTCAGCAGCACCTGCGGGTCGGCCGTCACATGGTGATCGCCCTGGCCCACATGAATCCGCTGCTCGGTCTGGAGAGCCGCCGCCGACATCATGTCAGAGGCCCGAACACGCCTTCCAGCTTGTCTTTCAGCTGAGCGACGGTGAAGGGTTTGACCAGATAGTTGTTGACCCCGAACTGCACCGCCCGCGCCACCAGTTCGCGGTCCGCGCGACCGGTCAGCATGATGAAGGCGGCGCCCTGGGTCGGCGGATGGGCGCGCACGGCCCGCAACAGGCCCAGGCCGTCCAGCTTGGGCATGTTGAAGTCGGAAATCACCAGGTGGGCAGGGCGAGCGATCATTTCGCGCAGGCCCGCCTCGCCGTCGGGCGCATCGCGGAACTCGCGAAAGCCCAGCTGCTGCATACTGGTGCGGATCAGGGCGCGCATCGACATCTGGTCGTCGACGATCAGGGTGTGGATGGCGGAAGCGGCAGGCATAAGCGGAACCTCAGGCAATCATCTGCGCGTCGCGCGGGGAGGCGGAGCACAGGTCGAGAATGGCGGACGAAAGACGGGAAAGCGGCAGTTGGCGCTCGACGGCGCCGATCTCGTAGGCGACGCGCGGCATGCCATAGACGACGGAGCTGGCTTCATCCTGGCCCAGGGTGCGAGCGCCGGCGTTGCGCATCTCCAGCAAGCCTTGCGCACCGTCGCGGCCCATGCCGGTCAGAATCACGCCCGTCATCGGCCGTCGCAGGCGCGCGACCGAGCGGAACAGGACATCAACCGACGGCCGGTGGCCGCTGACGGTGTCGCCCTGGCTCAGGCGACAACGCGGCGTGGTCCCAGACACCTCCAGATGCGCCACGCCGCCAGGGGCCAGATAGATGTGGCCGGGGATAACAGGGGCGCCCTCGACGGCCTCGGTCACGGTGGCGGCCGACGTCTTGTCGAGACGGGCGGCGAAGCTGGCGGTGAAGGTCCCCGGCATATGCTGGGTCACCACCGTCGCCGGACAGTCGGCCGGAAAGGCGGACAGGATGGTCAGCAGCGCTTCCACCCCGCCGGTCGAGGCGCCGATGGCCAGGACGTGGTCCGGCGCCGCGCGATAATCGGCGCGCGGCCTGACGGCCTCGATCCGCCCGCCGGTGCGCACGCGAGAGCGGGCTGCGGTCTTCACCTTCAGCCCCAGTTCGGCGAAGGCCTCGACGGCGGTGACGCCGGCGCCGGGCTTTCCGACCGCATCGACCGCGCCCATCTCCAGGGCCTCCAGGGTGATCTCGGCGCCGGCCTGGGTCAGGGTCGAGACCATGACCACCGGCATGGGCCTCAACCGCATGATCTTTTCGAGGAACTCGAGCCCGTTCATATTGGGCATTTCGACATCCAGGGTGATGACGTCGGGGTTGAGCGCCTTGATCATGGCCCGCGCCTCCAGAGGATCGGCGGCCGTGCCGACCACCTCGATCTCCGGATCGCGACGCAGTGCGGCCGTGATCAGGCCGCGCATGGTCGGCGAGTCGTCCACCACCAGGACCCGAACCGCGCTCATCCCGCCCGCCGATAGGTTGTCAGGCCGCTGGTCTGCAGCTGTCGGGTCGCAGGGCCGCTGACCCGTTCCGAGTGGCCGATATAGAGGGTGGCGTCGGGCGCCATCAGCGGGGTGAACCGCTGCCACACCCGCTCCTGAGTCGCGTCGTCGAAATAGATCACCACGTTGCGACAGAAGATGACATCGAACTTGCCGCGCATCGGCCAGTCGCCGATCAGGTTCAGCTCACGGAAGGAGACGAGATCGCGCAGCTGTGTATTGGCCGACAGCAGGGGCTGACCGTGCGGGCCGACCTCCTTGTCGAAAAAGCGGTGACGCAGGGTCGCCGGCGCCGGTTCCAGCGCCTCGGCCGGATAGACGCCGATCGCGCCCTCGGCGACCATGTTGGGATCGATGTCCGTAGCCAGGATGCGCACGTCCAGATCGGCGGCCTCGGGCAGGACCGACAACACCGTCATCGCCATCGAATAGGGCTCCTGCCCGTTCGAACATGCAGCGGACCACAGGCGCACCCGACCACCGCTGCGCGCGCGCTCGGCCAGCACCGGCATGACGTGATCGCGCAGGTGCTCGAAATGATGCGGTTCGCGGAAGAAGCGGGTGACGTTCGTGGTCAGGGCGGCCGTCATCGCCTGACGTTCGTCCACACCCTCCACCCCCTCGATCAGGGTGCAGTAGTCACGGAAGCTGCGCAGACCCAGGGTGCGCAGCCGCTTGGCCAGCCGCGAATAGACCAGGGCGGCCTTGCCCTCGTTCAGGGCGATGCCGGCGTGGCTGTGCAGGATATGGGCGATGTGGCGGAAATCGTCCGCCGTGAAGACGAACTCACCTTCCACCAGGGACTGACGCCCTGAGGTGTCGGTCATGCGGCTTCGGCCTCGGGCTCGGGGATGATCCGGTCCAGTTCGATCAGGCTGATCATCCGGCCGTCGATGGCGAAGATGCCCTTCACGAAGGCCTTCACCTGTTCGCTGGCCACGTCGGGCGTCGGCTGCACAGCCTCGTCCGTCAGCTGGATGATGTCGGAGACGGCGTCGACCAGCAGTCCCACCATCCGGCCGCCGACATGGGCCACCATGATGACGTGGCGTTCGGACGGCTCGGACGTGTTCAGACCGAACCGTGCGCCCAGGTCGATGATCGGCAGGACCGCCCCGCGCAGGTTGATGACCCCCTTCATATAGCCGGGCGCACGCGGCAGGGGCGTTGCGGGGGTCCAGCCGCGGATCTCGCGCACAGCCATGATGTCGACGCAGAACTCCTGCTCGCCGATACGGAAGGCGATCAGTTCGCGGACCGCGGCGGCGGTGATTTGGGACACGTCGTTCATGATCAGCTCGCGAGTTTGAGGTCGGGACGAGTGGCGGCCTCGATGCGGACCGCCTTCTTGCGCCATGAGGCGACGATGGCGTCCACGTCCAGGATCAGGGCGACACGACCGTCGCCCAGGATGGTGGCGGCGGCGATGCCCTCGACCTGCTGGTAGTTGGTCTCGAGGCTCTTGATGACCACCTGGCGCTGCCCGAGGATGGCGTCGAACAGCAAGGCGGCGCGGGCGCCGGCCTCGGTCTCGATGACCATGGCCACGCCGGTCTCGGGCGGGACGGGGGTGTCGCGAAAACCCATGCCCAGGGCGACGTCGATCAGGGGCACGAACTGATCGCGGAACCGGATCACCGGGTCGTGGCCGCCGACGTGGTGGATGTCCTGGGCACGCGGCGTCAGGCTTTCGACGATGGCGGTCAGCGGGGCGACCAGGGTCTGTTCGGCCGCGGTCACCACCATGCCGTCCAGAACCGCCAGGGTCAGGGGCAGGCTGAGGGTGAAGGTCGACCCCTTGCCCGGAACCGAGCTGATCGAGATACGTCCGCCCAGGGCCTGGATCGAGCGCCGGACGACGTCCATCCCCACGCCCCGTCCCGAGACGTCCGTGACGGTCTCGGCGGTCGAGAAGCCGGGCAGGAAGATCAGGTTGTCGATCTCGTCGTCGGACAGAACGGCCTCTTCGGCGATCAGACCGCGCGCCACGGCGATGCCCTTCACGCGCCCTCGGTTGATGCCCTTTCCGTCGTCGGAGATCTCGATGACGATCCGGCCCGAACGGTGCAGGGCGGCCAGACGGACCGTGCCTTCAATCGGCTTGCCGGCGGCGGCGCGTTCTTCCGGACGTTCCAGGCCGTGGTCTATGGCGTTGCGCAGCATATGGGTGATCGGTTCGGCCAGCCGTTCGACCACGGTCTTGTCGACCTCGGTGTCCTCGCCGGCGGTGACCAAACGGACCCGCTTGCCGGTCATCTCGCCAACTTCGCGGACCAGGCGCGGCATGCGCTGGAACACCGACTTCACGGGCTGGGCCCGGATGGCCATGACGCTGTCCTGGATCTCGCGGGTGAGGAGTTCCAGATCCTCGAGCCCGACCGAAACCCCCGACGACCGGGCCAGGCCGCTCTCGGTGACGCGCTGGGCCAGCATGGCTTGCTGGATCACCAGTTCGCCGACGACATTGATCAGCCGGTCCACCCGATCCAGATCGACGCGGATCGTTACTGCCGCGGGGGCGGCGGGGGCAGTTGGAGCTGAGGTCGGCGGCGCGACGACTGCGACCGGAGCAGGCGAAGGCGAAGGCGCGACGGGCTCAACCACCGGGGCCGGAGCGGGCGCAACCTCGGCCTGAGCCATGGCCAGCAATGCAGCGATGTCGAAATCGGCGGGGGCGGCATCGAACTCGCCAGCTTCCGGCTCGGCTTCGGTCAGGCGGATCGACAGGTCGCAGTCGCTCTCGACGAAATCGAACACGTCGCGAATGGCGGCCTCGCCGGCGTCGGTGACCAGATCGACCGTCCAGGCCAGATAGGATTCTTCGCACGCCAGATCGCCGAGATCCGGCAGGGCCGATGCGTCGAGGTCGACGGTCATCTCGCCCAGACGCGCCAGTTCGCGCAGCAGGATGCCGGTCTCGTTGGCGTTGGCGTAAAGCCGGGCGTGCGGGCGCAGAACAATGCGCCAAGTCTGACCCGCAGGAGCCGCCACCTCGGCAGCGCCGGCGACCGACTCGCCCAGTCCGGCGAAGCTGAAGGCCACGGGGCGGAAGCCGAACTCGTCGGCCTCGGGCGCAGCCGCCATTACAGGCGCAAAGGCCGGAGCGAACTCTGGCACATCATCCAGCGTGACTTCGGCGCCGGGCGTGCTGGCCTCGCCGTGGGTCAGGATTTCCATCTCGGCGACGAGGCCGGCGGAACGCGCCTCATCGACCGGAGCGGCCTGGCCACGGGCGGCGGCGACATGGTCGGCCAGCACGTCGGAGGCGCGCAGCAGGGTCTTCACCGTCACGTCGTCGCAAGGTTTGCGACCGGCGCGGATCTCGTCCAGCAGGGTCTCGAACACATGGGCGAACCGCACCAGGGCGTCGAGGCCAAAGGCCCCTGCCCCGCCCTTGACCGAATGCACCGCCCGGAACACGGCGTTGACAGTCTCGTCGTCAGCCGCGCCGGACTCGATCGCCAGCAGGCCGACTTCCAGGTCGCCCAGCAGCTCGTCGCACTCCTGGAAGAAGACAACCTTGATGGCCTCGAAGGGGTCCGCGGCGTCGCTCATGATCAGGCGGCCACGCGCCGGACGGCGTCGACCAGCTTGACCGGGTCGAACGGCTTGACGATCCAGCCGGTGGCGCCCGCGTCACGCGCGCGCTGCTTCTTGGCCGCATCGCTCTCGGTGGTCAGGACCAGAACGGGCGTCGAGCGATGGTTGGGATCGGCGCGCATCCCCTCGATGAAGCCGAAGCCGTCGAGGCGGGGCATGTTGATGTCGGTGATGACCACATCGGCGCCCTGCGCCCCCAGGGTCTCCAGGCCGTCGACGCCGTCGACCGCCTGGATGACGCGGTAGCCCGCATCGGCCAAGGCCATCTTCAGCATGTCGCGCATGGTGCGCGAATCGTCGATCGTCAGGACGGTCTTGATCATGCGGCCTCTCCCTCTTGCAGTGCCGACACGGGGTCGGCGCCGAAGGTGTTCCACTGGTTGGCGAAGGCTTCGGATACGCGGTCGATAATCAGGCTGTGGCCGTCACGGACCCAGGATTGCTGGGCCGAAATCAGGACCTGAAGGCACAGGCCGCCAAGGCGTTCGACGGCAGAACCGTCAACCACGACATCGCGCCCCCTCAGCGCCAGCAGCGCCGCCCGGATGGGCTCGACCTGCTGGATGTCGAGGACGGCTGGCAGGGTGACGACTGCCGCTTGCGAGGGGCTCGTCATCAGAATTCTTCCCAGCCTTCATCGGCCGCCATCGGCTCCTGGCGCAGGGCGGCGCCGCCACGTCCGACCGTGCGCATCGCCGTCACCGGACGATGGGCGGGACGGGCCGCAGGACGGGTGTCGTGCCGGGGCTCGTTCCGCTCGGTGCGGTGGGCCGAGCGCATGGTCTGCACGGCCGAACCGATCTGGAACCGGGCGACCGAACTGGCCAGGCTTTCGGCCTCCTGCGACAGCGAATGACTGGCGGCGGTCGATTGTTCGACCATGGCGGCGTTCTGCTGGGTCACCTGGTCCATCTGGTTGACCGCGGTGTTGACCTGCTGAAGGCCGGTCGCCTGTTCTTGGGCGGAGGCGGCGATCTCGGACACCAGTCCGTCGATCTCGGCGACGCGACCGACGATGCGTTGCAGCGCCTCACCCGTCTGGCCGACAAGGGCGACGCCCGTATTGACCTGGCTGGTCGAGGCCGAGATCAGCACCTTGATCTCCTTGGCCGCTTCGGCCGAGCGCTGGGCCAGGGCCCGGACTTCGGAGGCCACGACGGCGAACCCGCGGCCGGCGTCTCCTGCCCGCGCCGCCTCGACCCCGGCGTTCAGGGCCAGCAGGTTGGTCTGGAAGGCGATCTCGTCGATCACGCCGATGATCTGGCTGATTTCCTGGGCCGACTTCTCGATGGCGCCCATGGCCGAGACGGCGTCGCGCACGACATTGCCGCTGGTCTCTGCGTCGCCCTTGGCGGCCTGGACCGTGTCGGAAGCCTGACGGGCCCCGGCGGCGGTGCGGTTCACCGTGGCGGTGATCTCGTCCAGGGCGGCGGCGGTCTCTTCCAGCGAGGCGGCCTGCTGTTCAGTACGACGCGATAGGTCGTCGGCGGCCTGGCTGATCTCGCCCGAGCCGGAGCGGATAGCCGAGACGTTGGTCACGACCACGGCCATGGCGTCCTGAAGCTGCTCGACGGCGGCGTTGAAGTCGCTCTTCAACCGCTCCGCCCGAGGCGCGACATCGGCCGTCATGCGGTGTGTCAGATTGCCGTCTGCGATGGCGGAAAGGCCTTGAGCCAGCGCACCCAGGGCGGTGGCGTCTTCTTCGGCCGTCTTGGCCTTCTCAGCCTCGTTGGCGGCGCGTTCGACCTCGGATTGCGAGCGGTTGGCCAGGGCCTCGGCCTCGATCCGGATCTTGTCGATCGCCGCGTCGCGGAAGGCCAGGATCGCGACGCCCATCTGACCGAACTCGTCCTTGCGCAGGGCGCAGGGCACCTCGATCGTGTTGTCCCCGCCCATCAGCTTGCGCATATAATCGGTCATGTTCATCACCGGCCTGGCGATGCCGCGTGACAGCACGACGCTGGCTCCGATGGCGATGAGCATGGCGCCCAGAAGGCCGAACACAACGCTCAACTCGGCGACAGTGGTTGCGCGGCGCTGCAGTCCGCGAGCCTCGTCCAGATGGGCGGTGTTGATGGCTTTCAGCTTGTCCATCGCGGTCTCGACCGGCGTCATCAGCTGATCCGCTGCGCCAGCATTGCCGACCATCGCGACGGCCTCGGCCCGCGTCGCGGGGTCGCGCGCCAGGGCGGCGCCCTTGACCACCACGCCTTCGAACCAGGCGTCTGCAGCGCGTTCGACATCGTCGATCACCGCATCGGCCTCAACCGTTCCCGAACCGCGCAAAGAGTCGAGCTTTTCCTTGAAGGCGGCGCGGTGCGAGTTTGTCCGGTCCAGATAATAGGGGTCCGAAGACACCAGATAGCCGCGGAAGCTGTTCTCCTGGCGCGCCAGGGAAAACTCGGCCGCCGAGGTCTCGCGCATCATCGTGTTGGCCGTCGAACGCAGCGCGTCGGAGGTCTTCACCTCCTGCAGGTTCAAGTAAACGACCCCGCCCATGGCGCTGATCGCCAGCAGGATGGAGGCGAAGGCGAGGATCAGCTTCTTGCCGATCGGGACATTGCTCAGTTTCACGGCAGCTTCCTTGTCGAGAGGCGCGAGGGACGAAAAAGTGGTCGGTAAGAAGGGTTCAGAGAGACAGGGTCAGGGCGGCGACCAGGCGACCTTCGTAGCTTTCGCCAAAGTCGTGCTGATCGGTGTCGTACCAGCGCAGATCGACGGCGAAGCGGTCGTTCAGACTGCGCTTCACACCCACGTTCCAGGCCATGTAGTCGTTGCCGTTGCGAGCGGTGCGGTCGGCGATTGCGGCGGTCGCCTTGGTCGCCCGGTCCAGCGCGACGCCGCCCTGCAGTTCGACCCACCAGGCCTCTTGCGTGCCGGCGAAGCCGTCATCGGTGTAGTTGACGCGCAGACGTGTCGCAACCGGCCCAAAGGCGCGGGACACGTCGGCCTGAAATTCGGTGTAGTTGGCGTCGATGCCTGACCGCGTGCCCGGCAGGTCGCGGTTGATGACCGACAGGTCCAGGCCATAGTCGGACACCTTGGTCCGATACCCCAGTGTCGTCAGGATCTCGGCGTTCGAGCCCTGCGGCAGGTCGGCGGTGGCGCCGAACAGGCTGGCGTAAAAACCGCTCTTGGACGCGGAGACCTGGCCCGAGATACTCGGCTGCTCGTCGCTCTTGCCCAGACCCTTGCCGACATATTCGCTGGCGACGCCCAACTGAACGGACAACAGATCTCCCGCCTGCGCCGCGCCAGCGCCCATCCAGATCCATCCCGCAGCAAGCAAACACCGCGTTGCACAACGGGCCTTGGAGTCGATGGAAATCTTGGTCTTCACTACGGCCATTCTGGCCTCCCGTTACTGCCCGACACTGGCGGCAGAGCTAAATTTCTTCGTGAATCGCCGGCTAGGTAAAAGTACCTAGATCGCGACATGATGGACGCGAGCGACCGCGTTGGGGCGCGGCGTGCGGGGATTCATTGAGCGCTGCGCCTCGCAGATCGACTGAACCGTTTGCAAAAGCGCCGTGGGATCGATCGGCTTTCCAAGCCATCCGTTGGCGCCGGCCGCGGCCATGCGCAGACGGGTCTCGATGGCCGTCTCGCTGGAGATGACAACGATGGGCGTGTCGGCGAAACGCGGGTTCCGGCGCACCTCTCGCACCAGAATTTCTCCATTCAAAATCGGCATGTTGAAGTCGGTGAGGATGACATCCGGCATGAACGACCGGAGTTGGTTCAGCGCCTCATTCACCCCTTCGCACGCGACGACTTCGAACCCCGCAGCGGTCAAGACGGACGTGAGCAATCGGCGGACCGCATCGGAATCGTCGATCAACAGTATCTGAAACTTGCAACCCATCGTCCGCCCTCGCTTAGGAGAACCGCGATAAGCCAAAGAAGCGAACCGGCCGTAACCTTCGCGCTAAGGTGTAATGCTTAGGTATTTACCCCTAACCGCCCCGGTGGTAACCTTGACCGCCGAGGAAATAAGAAATCAGGCCGTGACAAGCGCCGACCAGGCCCAGCCCAACATTGAACCGGTCTCGCCATGGGCGCGGCTCGCCACGATGACGAGCTGGAGTTCGCGCGGGTGGCGTGGCTATGCACTGGCCGTGGTCGGCGTGGGCTTGGCCCTTCTCGGCCGCCTCGGTCTGGAAGCGTTCGGGAAATTCTACTACCTGCCCCTGATCCCGGCCGTAATGCTGCCGGCCCTTTTGGCGTCGCGTGGCGCGACCGCCCTGGCCATCGTGCTGTCGATCGCCGCCAATGTGGTGCTGGTGCCCAGGGTGAGCGCCGTCGACGCCCTGAGCAACGCCCTGCTGTTCGCTGCCGTGGGCCTGGCGATTGGGGAAATCGCCAGGGCGCGCCGCGCGTTCAAGACGCGCTCGATCGAGCTCAGATCCCAGCTGAACACCAAGGACGCCAGGATACACGCCCTGCTGGCCTCCGCGCCTGTTGTGACCCTGGACGCCAAATCCACGATCGTGACCATCAGCCAGCCGGCCTGCGATCTGTTTCGCACCACCGGGGATCAGGCAAAGGGGCGCGGCTTTCACGAGTTCGTCGAACATTTTCATGTCACGCCCACCCGCTCCAGCCCGTCACAGGACCCGGCGCTTGGCCAGTACTGGATGGGCCGCCGGACGGATGGCGAGGTCTTTCCGCTCGGCATCCAGGGCGCCTCGGTGACGCAGGATCCCGAAACGTCCGACGTCGTTCTGGCCCTGACCGATCTCAGCCTCTGGCACGCGTCGGAGCTTCGCAACCGTGATCTGGGCGAACAGCTGAACCAGGTCTGGCGAGTGAACTCCCTGGGCCAGATGGCGGCCATCCTGGCGCACGAGTTGAACCAGCCCCTGACCGCGGCGGCGGGCTATCTGCAGGCCACCCAGATGGATCTGGGCAAGGCGGGCGTCCTGGCCGACAGCGCCAGCCGGACCGCCGAACTGGCCAAGGGACAGATCCTGCGCGCGGGCGCCATCATCCGTCGCGCCAGAGAACTCCTGACCGTCGAGGCCAGCGCTCTGCAGCCGGAAAGCCTGTCGTCCATGCTCGAGGATCTTGGCCCCATCATCCAGCTGCTGGCCCCTACGGTCGGCGCCGTAGTCCAGACCGACCTGTCTGACGACGACGACCGTGTGATGGCCGACCGGATCCAGTTGCAGCAGGCCCTGGTCAATCTGGTTCGCAACGCCGTTGAGGCCGTAGCCGGCAGCGCCCGCCGCGAGGTCAGGGTCGTCGGCCGCGCGCTCGACGAGACCCTCTATCAGATCCGCGTCGAAGACACCGGCCCCGGCGTGGATCCCGATCAGATCGGGCGTCTGTTCCAGCCGCTCACGACCACCAAGACCGACGGCATGGGGCTGGGCCTGTCGGTGACCCGAACCATCGTCGAAAACCACGGCGGCGTCCTTTCGGTCGGACGGAGCGACCTTGGCGGCGCGGTGTTTTGTTTCAATCTCCAGCGCGCACCGGAGCAGCCATGCCCGTGACGACCACGCCTTCGGTATTCGTGATCGAGGATGATTTCGCGGTGCGAGACTCCCTCGTTCTATTGCTGCGCTCCGAGGGGCTGCGCGCACGAGGCTTCGCCAGCGGCGTCGAGTTCTTCGCCAATCTGCCTACCGATCTGGTGGCCTGCGTCGTGACCGACCTTCGCATGCCGGGCATCGACGGGACCGAGGTGGTTCACCGTCTGCGTGAACTGCGCGGCGACGCCTGGCCGATCATCGTCATCACCGGCCACGCAGATGTCCCGTCCGCCGTACAACTGATGAAGGCGGGCGTAGCCGATTTCATCGAGAAGCCGTTCGAACCCCAACGTCTGGTGGAGACCCTGAAGGGGTGTCTGGCCCGCATCCAGCAGGTCGGCCGGGAAATGGCGGTGAAGGCTGACATCGAGCAACGCCTCGCCCTGCTGACAGCCCGAGAACGTCAGGTCTTCGACGCCCTGGCCGCTGGCATGTCGAACAAGGAAATCGGCGCCCAACTGGAGATCAGCCCCCGCACGGTCGAGATCTTCCGCGCCAAGGTTATGACCAAGACCGAGGCGGCCAACCTCTCCGCCTTGGTCAGAATGAGCCTGGGCCTCGGTTAGCGCCCCCCGCCCGGCATCCGCCCGTTCAAAGGCCCGCCGGCCTCAGAGCGGATTCCCGCCCGATCGGCTGGCAAAGCGAGGCCGCGATGCGCCATCGCCGCAAGATCACGAAACCCTCTCCCGCAATGCAGGTTCGGGGGCTATATCCAACCTCATGACCGACCAAACCGTCTCCGCCGCCGAGGCCGAAGCCGCCGTTCGCACCCTGATCCGCTGGGCCGGCGACGATCCCGACCGTGAAGGTCTGCTGGACACCCCGGCCCGTGTCGCCCGCAGCTACAGGGAGCTGTTCGAGGGTTATGAGACAGAGCCGCGCGCCTATCTGGAACGCACCTTCGAAGAAGTCGGCGGCTATAATCAGCTGGTCGTGCTGAAGGACATCCGGTTCGTCAGCTTCTGCGAACACCATATGCTGCCCGTCGTTGGCGTGGCTCATGTCGGCTATCTGCCCACTGATCGCGTGGTCGGCATCTCCAAGCTGGCGCGGGTCGTGCGCGGCTATGCCAAGCGGTTGCAGATCCAGGAAAAGATGACCGCCGAGATCGCCACGGCCATCGAAGAAGTCCTGCGCCCCGCCGGCGTCGGCGTGGTCATCGAGGCGGAGCACAGCTGCATGACCCTGCGCGGCGTCAACGTGCCTGGCGCCAAGCTGACAACCTCCAGCCTGCTGGGCGTGGTCAAGGACGACCCGCGGACCCGCGAGGAATTCCTGCGGCTGACGCGCTGAGGCCCATCGCGATCGCCTAACGCGGGTCGATAGGCCCGACCCTTGCGGCGACAGGCTCGAAGGAGCCTAATGTCATGGCCTGGACCGCGATTTCGACCCGAAATGAGACACCCCCCATCGCCCGGGGCGGTTGGCTGGATGCGCTGCGTTTCATCGTGGCCGGCCTGATCATCCTGCATCACTTCCAGGCTGCCGCGCCCACGCCGCTGGCCGAACTGATCAATCCGGTGTTCGAGCGCGGCGGCTTCCTGCTGACCAACTTCTTCCTGATCGACAGCGGCTATGTGCTGATGCGGGTCTATGGCGGCTCGGTCGGCGGGGGCGCGATGTCCCCGGGCGACTTCTTCATCAAACGCTTCCTGCGCGTCTACCCGGCCCACCTGATCATGGGCCTTGGCCTGGTCAGCCTGGTCGTCGTCGGCGCAGTCGCGGGCTTTGCGCCGCGCAATCCCGAGTGGTTCCGCTGGGACCAGTTGCCCGCCCAACTCACCCTGACCCAGGCGTTCGGCGTGCCCGGCGGCCTGGGCTGGAACGCGCCCAGCTGGTCGATCTCGGCTCTGGTCGGCTGCTACATCGCCTTCCCGTGGATCCTACGCGGCTTGAAGCGGCTGGGTCCGTGGACGGCTCTGGTCGGCGTCATCGGCCTGTATATGGTCGCCAACCAGTTGACCCACACCCTGCTGGGCTATCCGGTCTATCAGATGCCGATGGGCTACGGCTTCCTGCGCGCCCTGCCCCTGTTCATGCTGGGGATGGGTCTGGCCGCCTTCACAGAGAAGGTCTGGGTCTCGCCCAGGCTGGCCGGTTGGGTCGGGATCGGCGCCGCCATGTTGCTGGCCTTCGTGCAGTATTTCGACAAGCACGCCCTGGTCTCGCTGACCTGTATCTCGCTGATCATTCTGGCGGCGGGCGCTATTCCGGTGGTGAGACCGTCCAAACTGGTCGAGCGCGCGGCTGTCGTCTCCTTCTCCATGTTCATCACCAACGAGGTGGTCCGCATCGCCTGGTTCGGTTTCGCGAACGTCGCCATCGCCCGCTTCGGCCTGTCCGAACCGATCCAGTGGGTGCTGTGGTTCGGCGGCGTCGCGGCGGCCTTTATCTTCGCCTTCGCCTTCCACAGCATCATCGACCAGCCGATCCAGAACCGCATCAAGCGCAGGCTGATGCGGGGCGCAGGCCGACCCGCGACCACCACAGGCGCGGTGGTGTCGCTGGAAGGCTGAGGCGGGGCGACGGAGCATCGGACAGACCGGCGGACGGGAGGGGGCTCGCTTGCCGTGCCTGTGCGGATAGGGCAGACGCATTCTCGTTCGAAGCCAATGCTTTGCTGTCGAGGCGCCATGAAAGTCGTTCAACCCTTCTCACCCGAGAGCGCCGCCGCCGCGACCGACCGCGCCCGCGAAGTCATCCAGCTGAACATCGAAGCGCTTCAGGCCCTGGAGCGGACCATCGACAACTCCATCGCCCGCGCCTGTGACGTGATCCTGTCGCGACCGGGCTATGTGGTCGTCACCGGCATGGGCAAGTCGGGCCATATCGGCGGCAAGATCGCTGCGACCCTGGCCTCGACCGGGACCAACGCCTTCTTCGTCCACCCGGCCGAGATGAGCCACGGCGACCTGGGCATGCTGCGCGATGACTGCACCCTGCTGGCCATCTCGGCGTCGGGCGAAAGCCGCGAACTGCGCGATCCCCTGATCTTCTGCCAGCGCCAGAACATCCCCGTGATCGGCATGACCCAACGCGGGTCCAGCCTGCTGGCGCGGATGTCGGAGGTCGCCCTGATCATGCCCAGCGTCGCCGAGGCCTGTCCCAACGGCCTGGCGCCCACAACTTCGACCCTGATGACCCTGGCTCTGGGCGACGCCCTGGCCATGGTGCTGATGGATCGCCGCGCCTTCACGGCCCAGGATTTCGGTCTGCACCACCCCGGCGGCTCTCTGGGCATGAGCCTGCAGAGCGTGCGCGAATGGATGGGCGACAACCACGCCCCTCCGGTCAGCGTGCCGCTGGACGCGCCGTTCTCGGAAGTGGTTTCCAAGATCACCGCCGGTCGCAAGGGGGCGGTGGCAGTGCTGGCGCCCAGTGGCGCCCTGGCGGGTCTGATCACCGACGGCGACGTTCGCCGCGCCTTCGCCCAGGACATCTCGGCCATCAAGGCCGAGGACATCATGAGCCGCACCCCGATCACCGTGACCCCGGAACAGCGGATGAGCGACGTGGTCGATCTTCTGGCCGCAAACAAGATCGGCACGGTGATCGTGGTCGAGAACGACCTGCCCGTCGCCATCGTCCACATCGCCGAACTGATGCAGGCCGGCTATATCTGACGCGTAACCGCCGGGCGGGCAGGCGCCAGCCGCAGGGGCTCCAGGGGCTCCGGCCTCAGATCGGCATCCGCATGATTTCCTGATAGGCGGCGATGACCTGGTCGCGCACCGCCATGACGGTTTCCAGCGAGGCTTCAGCGCTCGACACGGCGGTGACCACGTCGATCATGTTTGCCTGGCCCTGGATGGCCGAGGTCATCTGGGTCTCGGCCGCCTTCGAGGTCTGGGTCATGTCGCCCATGACGTTCTGCAGCATTTCGCCAAAGCCGGGACCGGCTGCGGGCGTGGTCTCGCCCGTCGCCGCCCCACCCTGCACCGCCGCATAGGCGCGCGCCGCCATCAAGGGATTCATGTCCTAGGGCTCCTAGCGCTTCAGGATATCGAGGGTGCGGCTCTCCATCGACCGCGCCGTCTCGATGACGTTCAGATTGGCTTCGTAGGCCCGCTGCGCCTCGCGCATGTCCATCGCCTCCACCAGGGTGTCGACATTGGGCCGCAGGACATAGCCTTCGGCGTCGGCGGCGGGGTGGGACGGGTCATAGTCGCGCTTGAAATCGCTCTGATCGCGGCGAACTTCGGCCAGGGTCACGCCGGTGGCGCCGTCCACCTCACGCGCCTGGAAGACGGGGATCTGGCGCTGATAGGGCCGCCCGCCGGGCGTGTCGGCGGTGGATTGGGCGTTGGCGATGTTCTCGGCGATGACGCGCATGCGCGACTGCTGGGCCTTCAGAGCCGTGGCGGCGACGGCCATGGCCGTGTTTCTGGGCGGGATCGGATCGGTCATGGTTCAGCCCTGCCTGCTCATTTGCCCAGCGCCCATCACTTGCCCGGAGCCCATCATTTGCCCGGAGCCCTGGCGGCCATCCGCAGCATCGACATCGACTTCTGGTACAGGCCGATCGCGGCGTCATAGGCCATCCGGCTCTCGGCCATCTTCAGCATCTGCTCTTCGACCACCACCGAGTTGCCATCCAGCGTGGTCTCCGAATCCGGGGCGGAGGACGAGGTGAACCGCGCCACGGGCCCTGCCGGGGCGATGTGTGCGGCATTGGTCCGCGTCATCTGCAGTGCGCCGCCCGAGCGCATGGCCGCGGCGAAGTCGGAGGGCGCCTTGAGGTCGCGTGCGGCATAGCCGGGGGTGTCGGCGTTGGCCACGTTCTGGGCGACCACGCGCTGACGCTCGTCCAGCCAGGACAGACGGCCCTTGATCTGGCCCAACAGCGGCAGGTCGGTAAAGCTGGCCACGTCTCGGATTCCAAAGGGCGAAGGTGCGCCGATCGGCAGAAAATGCCGCCCCTATGGTTAATGACGCGTTAGCCGTTCGATTTCTCAACGCGCCGTTAACCATGTCACGTGACTCTGGCGCACGACCGGCGGCCTGAACGTTCGCGCCGGCGGGACCTCCGCGATGAACCTTCTCGACCTCGCTCGCGCCATTTTCGGCCTAGCCTTTGTTCTCGGCCTGATCGGCCTGGCCGCCTGGGCTGCCCGTCGCTATGCGCCGCAGGTGATGGCCAGGCTGTCGGCCGAACGCGGCGAACGCCGGATGCAGGTGGTCGAGACCCTGGTTCTGGACCCCGCGCGCCGCCTGGTTCTGGTCCGCGTCGACAACGAGGAGCGCCTGATTTTGCTGGGTGAGGGCCGCGAGCTGATCGAGCCGCGCGGGCCGGAAAAACTCGGGGGCGGCAAGTGACGCCCCGCCCCAAGGTGTTCGCCCTGCCCACGAAGGCCGAGTTCAAACAGGCGGCGATCCTGTCTCTGCTGACCACCCTCGTCTGTCTGATCTGGCCCCTGGCCGCCTTCGCCCAGGACGCAGCGGCAGCGGCGCAAGGCACGGGCGCGGCGATCAATGTCGACCTGGGGACGGGCGCCGGGCTGACCGCGCGCGTGGTTCAGCTGGTCGGGCTTATGACCGTTCTGTCCTTGGCTCCGTCGATCGTCATCATGACCACCAGCTTCGTGCGGATCATCGTCGTCCTGTCGCTGTTGCGGACGGCGCTGGGCATGCAGCAGTCGCCGCCGAACGCGGTTCTGGTGTCCCTGGCCCTGTTCCTGAGCGCCATCGTCATGGCCCCGACCTGGCAGGACGCCTATGATTCGGGCATCCGCCCCCTCATGGATCAACAGATCGAACTGCCTCAGGCCTTCGATCTGGCGTCGGAACCTGTGAAGACTTTCATGCTGTCCCAGGTGGACCAAACCGACCTTGCGCTGTTCACCCGGCTGAGCCAGATCGAGGTCCCCGCACAGGCGATGGATCTGCCCCTGCGAGTGGTCACTCCGGCCTTCATGATCAGCGAGTTGAAGACTGCCTTCACAATCGGATTTCTCCTTTTCGTTCCGTTCCTTGTGATCGATCTGGTGGTCGCCAGCGTGCTCATGTCCATGGGTATGATGATGCTGCCGCCGGTGGTGGTTTCCCTGCCATTCAAGCTGATCTTTTTCGTGCTGGTGGACGGGTGGAGACTGGTCGCAGGAAGCCTTGTCGAGAGCTTCCAGAAGGCCGCTGGAGGGGGCTGAATCCCCAGCCTCACAGCGTTTAAGCGCCATCGGCGCTTGCCAAGTCGCCTCAAAAGCGTGTTGATCCACGGGTCATCGCCCTGAATCGGGCGGTTTTTTTGGAAACGACCCAACATGACCACTCAAGCTGAACTGATCGCCGCCGTCGCCAAGGACGCCGGTGTTTCGCAGGCCGACGCCGGCCGCGTCCTGGAAGCCATCGTCAAGAACATCCATTCGTCGCTGACGGACGGCGGCGACGTCCGCATCTCGAACCTGGGCGTTTTCGACACCGCCGCGCGCGCCGCTCGTGAAGGCCGCAACCCCGCCACGGGCGCGACGATCAACATCGCCGCCTCCAAGGCTGTGCGCTTCCGCGTGTCCAAGCCCCTCAAGGACGCCGTCAACAAGTAAGACGAGACGTCAGCCGCCCGCGGGTCTCGCGGCGGCCTGAGGTTGAGGACGGGCGGGAGCAGCAGCGCTGTTTCCGCCCGTTTCCTTTCGGAAGTCCGCCTTGGCCTGATTGACCCAGCCGGAGAAGGTGTCAGCGCCCGCGGCGATGCCGGCGAACCCGCCTGCGCCGCGCGTCTCGTCGACGCCTTCCAGGGCGATACGGATGGCGGCCGCAGAACGGGCCTGGGCGATGAAGGGCTGATAATCGCGAGACAGCCGGGCCAGTGCGCCCATGTCCTGCGCCAGGGAATAGCCGACGCCCGCCCGGATCAGCCGGCTTTCCTCTTCGGCGGTCAGGGGCGCCGCAGTGTTCTTGTAGCGATCGCCCAGACGCTGGTCGTAGAGCCGCGCGGCCCCGGCCCAGTTCTGCTGCTTCCAGAAGACCTCGGCGCGGACATCGCGCGCCGCCGGCCCATTGTCGGCCCCCAGCACTTCCAGAGCATGATCATAGCGGCCCAACTCCATCAGGGCCCGCGCCTCCAGGCCGCGCCGATCGGTGTTCAAGGCCGTAGGCAGAAGGGTTGTGCGCGATCCCCAGATCGCCTGAAGCGCCTTCTCCGGCTGGCGGTCCATCAGATAGACGGTGGCCAGGTTGGTGGCGACCTGGGCCTTGGCCACGCCCTCAAGCCGTTCGTCGACCTGGTGCTTGAGCAGTTCGGCCGCCTGATCCAGCAGATCGACGTCGATCAGCCTGCGAGCCAGACGCCGCACCATCTCGTCGCCGTCGGCGCCCACCGGGGTCAGTTCACGGAAATCGTAGAACAGGGCCAGGGCCTGCACCGGCTGCAGCCCGTCCGCCGCCCCGTCCAGAAACAGGGCCTTGAAGGTATTGGTCAGGTCCGCCTGCAGGTCGCTGGCGCCCGGCAGCGAACCCATCTGCTTGCCGGCCCCGCGCAAGGCGTCCAGCGCCTCCCGATAACGGCCTTGCGACAGGTAGATCTCGCCCAGGCTGCGGATCACCGCCAGTTCGGTCGCATCGCCCCGCCAGCGCCATTTCAGCTGTTCCAGCTCGGCCGCCGCCGCCTCGGGCTTGATCGCCCCCTTGGCCAGCTCCAGCTTGAGGGCGCCCAGCCTGGCCGGGGTCGCCACGGCGTCGAGCGGCGCGCGCCCCACGGCCTTGTAGACGGCCAGGGCCCGGTCCGTCTGGCCCTCCAGCTCGAACAGTCGCGCCTGCACTAGGCGGGCGGTCAGTTGATCCGCCGCCGGCGCATTCTGGCTGAAAGCGTAGGCCAACAGCGACCGCGCGGCGGCCAGGTCTCCGGTCTGCAACGCAGCCAGAGCGTGGGCCGCCCCAAACCGCGCCTTCCAGGCGTTGGGGAACTGATCGATCACCCGTGCGCCGGCGGCGAAGTTCGCCCGCGCCACGGCCCAGTCGCCGCGCTGCACGGCCAGATAACCCTGCCAGACGCGGGTGGCGGGATCGCCAGCCAGGGCGCCGGCGGAAAAGTCCGCCTCGGCCTCGTCAAAGCGATTGATCGACGCCCGCGCCGCGCCGCGCAGGCCCCGGACCTCGGGCTCGCCCTGAAGACTGGGGGTCTTGGCGATCATGGCGTTCAGCACGCCGATGGCCTCAAAGCCCAGGCCGGACCCGACCAGGAACCGGGTCAGGGCCAGGCGCGCCTCGATCGGGGTGCGCGGATCATCGCTGGACTGGATCGCCTCCTGCGCCGCCGCGTCCTGCAGGGCGCGATAGCGGGCCGAGAAGCCGGCCTCGCCCGTGTCGGACCAGTCCGCCAGGATCAGGGCGGGCGCCGAGGCCTTGCGCGGGGCGTGCGGCGTATCGGTCGCGGCCTCCAGCGTCATCGACGGCAAGGACAGGGTCAGGCCGCGCGGCCGCGCCAGGGTGACCAGATCCCCTTCGGCCTTGATGCTGAGGTCGTCAGTGGGCGTCTCGACCGCCAGACCCTGGGCGGTGGGCAGCAGGGTCAGGTCGATGGTGCGACGCTTGCCGCCAAAGCCCTTGCCGGGCGCGAGAGCCGTGACCGCGGCGAAACGGTCTCCGGCCATGGGATCGGTCAGCCAGACGGCCTGGGTCGCCCCGGCCATGCGCGCCACCAGGGCGGGCGGGCCCGCGTCGTTGCGGTCCACGTCGACGCCGGTGACGGCCCCCGCCGACCCGCCGATGGTCACCGTCCAGGTCGCGCCCTGCCCGGCGGCCGAGACGGCCAGACCCTCGGGGGCGGCGATGCGGATGGCGGTATAGGTCGGCCCTACGGCCCAGCGGGCGTCGCTGGCCGGCCCCAGGCCTGCGCCGCCAGCCTTGGTCCGGCCAGAGACGCGCGGCATGTCCATGCGCGCGGCGGTGTCGAAGACGATCCAGACCGCCTCCCCGCGCCGGAAGACCGCCGCCCCGACGGGCGCGGCCCAGGCGAAACTCAGGGTCAGCCGCTCGGGCGAGGCCGAGACGGCGACGGGGACGACGCCGCCCGCCGGAACAGCGCTGGCGGGAGCGGGCGTGGGCGCCGCGCCCGGCGCGTACAGGTTCAGCCACACAGCGCCATCGGCGCTACCAGAACGTGCATCGGCGCCTTCGGCCAGGGTCAGGACCAGTTCGGTGCCGCCCTGGGTCGCGCGGGTTTCGACCTTGGCCACGCCGGGAGGCGGATCGACCTTCAGCCGGGTCACGTCGGGCGCTGCGGTGGAGCCGATGCGCACGATCACCGCCTGGCCGTCGCGACGCACGCGGGCACGTGATCCCACGGCTCCGGCGAACTCGACACGGGTGAAGCCCGCATTGGCGCCGATACGGATCGTAACCGGGTCTGCGGCCCTGGACGCCTCCTGGGCCATCGCCGGAGCGACCGCGGCCGCCATAGGGGCAAGCACGACCGCCCCCATCGCGCCCAGCGCGACCGAGGTCCTTGCGATCGATGCTCTGGAGCGCGCGCCGGCCATTCGCCCGCACCCTGGCGCGACCCGCCTTACATCGCGGTTAATGGAAGGTGACGACCGCCATTTTGCCCGAGCCTGTGACAAACTCAGCCCTTGCATCCGGGAGGCTCAAGGCGGACATGGCAGGCGCGAGGAGCCTATCCATGTCAGATCCTGTCTATCCGCCGCTCTCCACCCTCTCGACCGGGCTGCGCTGCCGTTGCCCGCGCTGCGGCGAGGGGCCGCTGCTGAAGGGGTATCTGACCATCCGGGACGAGTGCCCGGTCTGTCATCTGGATTACAGCTTCGCCGATCCCGCCGACGGCCCCGCCTTCTTCGCCATGTGCGGCGTGGGCATCCTGGGCATGGTGCTGCTGATGGCGTTCGAGTTCACGGTCCACCCGCCCATCTGGGTGCATTTCGCCGTGACCATGCCGCTGATCGCGGTGATGTGCCTGGCGGTGCTGCGCCCCTTCAAGGGCTGGCTGGTGTCCGAACAGTTCGTGCACAAGGCCGCCCCGCCCGAATGGGCGAGCATCGGCAAGCACGGCGAAGGCTCCAAGTGGCGCTAAAGGCCCCATGCCAGGCCCGCAGGCGTCAGCGCGAGCTTTCGGCCTTGGCATGATCCCGGTCGCGATCGCCGCGCCATAGGCCCGAAAAACGAAGTCCATCAGCTCATTTCCCGAGCTCGACACTGCGGCGAAAGCGGGCTGGGCCTGGGTCTCTCGCGCCAGGGTCTTCATCTTCGTCGCCAAGGCGGGATCCCCGCCCGTAACCTCGAACACCTTGCCCATCCAGCGACGGGCGAGATCCATCGCCGCCGGGGAGCTTATTTCCGTGCGGCTATAATGATCACCGGAGGCGCCGACCTTCGAAAACACCCAACCAGCCCGTCTAGCGAACACGGTCTGCAGCCTTGCTTAATCGACAGTGGCTTCACTGACCGTGGCCGCCGTGGCATCGTGGGATGAAGCTGCGGCGCCTTATTGTCAGGCTTTGAGCCCGAGTTTTTCGAAGAAGCCTATCGTCGTGACGGATTCCCTGTCCTCATTCATGTCTCCGGCCGATGTCCTGGCTCATCGGCGCTTTGAGGCCGCGTACGAAACCTTCGTGGACGAGTTGGCGGGGGTCTATGCCCACAACAGCCGGATGCGTGGTTTGGGCGATTTCCGGCAGGGGGTCTGTTTCCAGTTGCTCGTCTGCTTCGATGCCTCGCGCAATCCCGCCGACCCCGCGACCCTTTTCACGACGCCCAGGGTCGTCGAGGCCATGGAGCTGATGGGCGTCCGGAATCGGCGTGCGGTGTCCGACCTGGTCGGGCGGCTGCGGGACGATGGTTATGTGACGATCGAACGGGCCGAACATGATGGCCGCGTGCGCGAGCTTCGGGCCACGGACAAGGCGCGCGAGGCGGATCGCGAATGGCTGCAGGTGCTGCACCGACCGCTTTCGATTCTGGAGCCGGCCGAGGAAAGGTTCCAACTGGGGGCGCGTCGCGATCCGACCTACCAGCACGCGTACCGCGCCGTATCGCTGCAGCATCTGCCGGACGCCAGCAGGGTTATGGCCGGCAATCCCAAGGCGGACTGGTTCGTTCAGCAAACCCAGGGCGCGCGCATCATGATGACATTGATGCAGGCTATCCGCGGTCGGGTCGACCGGCGCACGGATCCCGGTTTCTACGCCTGGGCCGCCGAAAGGTGCGCAGTGTCGCCGCCGCACATCCGCAAGGTGATGTCTGGCGCGGAAGAGCGGGGACTGGTGGCCCTGTCGGGTGAAAAGGGGGTAACTGTCGAGGTCGCTCCAGGGCTGGAAGAAGGGGTCCGGCGCTGGACGGCCGCCTGCCTTTCGGCGGCCGACCTCACCAGCCGGTCGGCCTGGAGGCGATTGCGTGGACCGACCGCCACATAGGCCGTCGTCCCAGGTGACTGAAAATACCCCGGATTCTTTTGGTTGACCGCTGGTCGCCCTCCGATATCTGCCGATCTTGCTAGGGGGGCCCGACAGCGTGACCGATGGGGTCGGCGCCGGGAGATGTCGGGGTCGGGGTCATGTTCAACAGCTTGGGTCGGGGCATGTGCGTGCCCAGTGGAGGCGGGCCGCTGTCCCGGATGTGGCGCAGGCTCGCGCGCGCTCTGCGGTCTTCGGGATGGGGCGCAGCGTGCCGTTCCGGGGTGCTGGCCACCGGCTTGATCCTTTTGATGTCGGCCCTTGCTGTTCCGGCCATGGCGCAGGCGCCGGTGATCACCTCGCTTGATCCGAACCGCGGCGCCTTTTCGGAAAGCGAGTTCACCTACGTCCTGATCCATGGTCAGCACCTCGGCGGCGTGACCGAAATCACCTTCGGGGGCGTGAGCTCGGGGATGATTGCATCCGACGAAACTCTGGCGGTGGCTCTCATGCCGCCAGGAACCGGCGTCGTCGATATCCGTGTAACCACGCCCAATGGGACCAGCGTGCCGAGTGCGGCCAGCCGTTTCACCTATGCGAGCCCGCCGGTCATCACGTCCGTGGTCGTCGAACCCGGCTCGTCCGGGGTGACGATCTACGGGTACAACCTGTTCAACATCACCGGCGTCGGCTTCGATAACGGAGGGGCATTCCTGTTCGACCGGAATGACCAGCCGGATTCGCCGGGGACTTCGCTGTTCGCGGCATGGTCCGCCGTGAATGCCCCGACGGGGACGGTGAACGTGAGCGTGACCGCCATGGGCGGGACCGCGTCCGGGTCCGGGCGGTTCCCGACCGCGCCAACAGTGTCCACGCTCTCGCCGATCTCCGGTTCGACCGCAGGCGACACGACCGTCACCCTGAGCGGAGACGACTTCGTTGCGGGTTCGACTTCGGTCGTCATCGGCGGGACCGTCATCCCGGCGGCGAGCGTGACCGTGAATAGCGCGACCTCACTCAGCTTCACGACGCCCGCCCATGCGGCTGGAAACGCGGCGGTGACCGTGACGTCGCCGAACGGAACCTCGGGAGCCGTGCCCGGCGGGTTCACCTATGTCGCGGCCAATCCGCCGGTCATCACGTCGATGTCCGCCAATCGCGCGCCCGCCGGCGAGGGCGACCCCACCTATGTGGTCCTGTACGGCACGGGCCTCGAGGGGGTGACCGCCGTGACCTTCGGGGGCGTGAACGCGACGATGTTCGGCCTGGGCACGGATGGTTCGCTGGCGGCGGGCGCGCCTGCGCAAGGCGAGGGCGTGGTCGATATCCAGGTCGTCACGCCTGAGGGAGCCAGCGCGCCAAGCCCCGTGAGCCGGTTCACCTATGTCGGTCCGCCGACGATCACGTCCGTGGTCGTGAATCTCTCGCTGGAGCGGGTGGAAATCCACGGAACCAATCTGTTCGGCATTTTCTCCGTCGACATCAACGGCGCTGACGCGTCCCAGTTCACGCGGAACAACGAAAGCGACGCGACCGGCACGACGGCGTTCGCCTACTGGGACCGGCGGTATGTGCCGTCCGGTTCGGCAGCCGTGCGGGTCTTCGCGCTTGGAGGCCGTGCGGACGCGACGGGCTACCTCGCCGCAATGCCCACACTGTCTGCGATCACGCCGTCCACCGGCCCGGCGGCGGGCGGAACGTCCGTGACCCTGACAGGGACCGATTTCGTCGCCGGTTCCACATCGGTTTCCATTGGCGTCGCCACCATTCCGGCGACCGAGGTGACGGTTGCTAGCGCCACCTCGTTGAGTTTCACGACGCCGGCGCACCTGGCCGGAAACGTCGCTGTGACTGCGACGACGCCGACCGGCGCGTCGAACGCGGTGGCGGGCGGCTTCACCTATGTTTCAGCCAACGCCCCTGTCGTGGGATCGGTCGGTCCGAGCCGCGGCTTCGTTTCCGAAAGCGTCATCCTCTATGTGGTGATCTACGGCTCCAACATTCAGGATGCGACCGGCGTCACCTTCGGGGGAGTCAGTTCCGACCTCGTCGCCTGGTCAGACTACGGGCAGTTTCTGATGGCCATGGCCCCGGCGGGGACAGGCACGGTGGATGTCCAGGTCATCACCCCGAACGGAACAAGCGCGCCCAGCAGCGCCAGCAAGTTCACCTACCTAGGGTCGCCCGTCATCACTTCGGTGGACGTCCACCCGGAATGGTCCGGGGTCGAGATCCATGGATCCAATCTGTTCAGTATCTCCAGCGTGGTCTTTGACAACGGAGAAGCGGCGTTCATCGCCGATAGGAACACTGACGACTCCTCCACCGGAACATCGGTGCGGGCGTCGTGGTCACTGATCAGTCCGCCGAGCGGCACGGTCAATGTGACCGTCTATGCGGCGGGCGGGGCGGCGACGGGCACGGGTTACGCCCTGTCGATGCCGACCCTCGCGGCGATCTCACCCGCGGGCGGCTCCACCGCCGGCGGAACGGCCGTCACCCTGACCGGCACGAATTTCATCGCGGGCGCCACCTCGGTGATGATCGGCTCGACCGTCATCCCGGCCGAGAGCGTGACGGTGAACAGCGCGACCTCTCTGAGCTTCACGAGCCCCGCGAACGCCGCGGGAAATGTCGGCGTGACGGTGAGGACGCCGAACGGAACCTCGGGCGCCGCGCCGGGCGGATTCACCTATGGCGTCGTCATTGCGGCCCCGACCCTCGCTTCGATCTCTCCGTCGTCCGGACCCGCGGCCGGCGGGACCTCCGTGACCCTGACCGGGACGAACTTCATCGCCGGCTCCACCTCGGTCTCCATCGGCGGAACGGTCATTCCGGCGTCGAGCGTGATCGTGGACAGCGCGACGTCCCTGACCTTCGTCACGCCGGCGCACGCGGCCGGGCGCGTCGACGTGACCGTGACGACGCCGGAGGGGACTGCCGGTCCCGTACCCGGCGGCTTCACCTATGATGCGCAGGCGCCGACCGCCGATCCGGTCAGCGCCACGGTGACCTATGGAAGCGCCGACAATCCGATCACGCTCCGCCTCGCCGGCGGCCCGGCCGACAGTGTCGAGGTCGTCGTTCAGGCCGTGAACGGTGTGGCGGTCGCGACCGGAACCGCCATCACCTATACGCCGAATGCGGGTTACGTCGGGTCCGACAGCTTCACCTACAGGGCGATCAACGCCGCCGGCGCCTCGGCTGCGGCGCTGGTGAGCCTGACCGTGTCGCCGCCGACGCCGCCGACGGCGACCCCGCTGACCACGTCGCCGGTCGCCTACAACGCCGGAGCGGCCACGGCGACGACCTTCACCGTCGTGGCGACGGGCGATCCGACCCGCTACGCCGTCGGCGCGTCGGCGTCTGGCGCCGTCGTCAGCATCACGGATGCGGGCGAGGTCGCCTACACCCCGCCGGTCGGTTTCCGCGGCGATGACAACTTCACCTTCACGGCGACCAATCCGGGGGGCACGTCCAGTCCGGCCACGGTCACCGTGCCGGTCAACGATCCGGTGTTCTCGGGGACGCTGCCTTCGGGCGCCGGGACGGTCGGCGCGGTCTATAACGGCGGTGGCGTCGCGGTAGCCTTCACCGGCGGCGCTGCGCCCTACCGAAATTTCTCGGCCACGGGCCTTCCGGCGGGGCTGATCATCAGCAGCAGTGGTGTCATTTCCGGCACGCCCACGACGGCGACCAACGCCACCGTCATCATCACCGTCACGGACTCTTCCGCAGGCGCAGGGGCCTTCACCGACGCCGTATCCATCCCCTTGATCATCTCGGCGCCCGCAATCGTCCTCTCGCCCTCCTCGGGCGCCCTGCCCGGCGGCCTGGCGGGGTTGGCCTATAGCGAGACCGTCACCGCGAACGGCGGGGTCGGCCCGCTGACCTACGCGATCACGGCCGGTGCGCTGCCTACGGGTCTGACGATGAATGGCGGTGGCGTCATCTCCGGGACGCCGACAGCGACGGGGACTTACGCCTTCACGGTCACGGCGACGGACAACAGCGGCAGCGCCTATACGGGCGTCGCCGCCTACAGCATCGCGATCGTCGCTCCGGGCATCACCCTGACGCCGGGCGGGCTTCCCGTCGCCACGGCGGGGGACAGCTACAGCCAGACGATCACCGCCTCGGGCGGCACAGCGCCCTACAGCTACAGCCTGCAGAGCGGCGCCCTGCCGAGCGGGATGACCCTTTCAGCCGGCGGCGTGCTGTCGGGAACACCGACGCAAAGCGGGTCTTTCCCGATCGCTGTCCGCGCCACCGACTCGACGGCCGGCGGGGCCTATTCCGGAACCTTTCCCTACACGCTGACGGTCAGCGCGGGTGAGCAGACGATCAGCTTCGGAGTTCTGCCGAACGCCTCGCTTTCGGCCTCGCCGCTGACCTTGTCAGCCATCGCGACCCCAGGCCTGTCTGTGGTCTTCGTCTCCGAGACGCCTGCGGGCTGTACGGTGTCGGGTGTGACCCTGAACCTGCTGCAACCGGGGACCTGCACGATCCGGGCGGAACAGGCGGGCGATGCCAACTGGACGGCCGCCAATCCGGTTTCACGCAGTTTCACCGTGACCGTGACACCGGACGACCTCGTCGTGTCCACCGGTGGCCCCTCAGGGGCAGCCGTGGGTGACGCCTACAGCCAGTCCCACACCGTTTCAGGCGGGATGACCCCCTACAGTTATGCCGTCAGCGCGGGCGCGCTTCCACCCGGCGTTTCCCTCAACCCGACGACCGGCGTGGTCTCGGGCACGCCGACCGTGGCGGGCGTCTTCAGCTACCGCATCCAGGTTACTGACAGTCAGACCCCGTCGGTCACGGCAGACGGCGCGATCGTGTCGGCTGTGATCGCCAAGGGCTCTCAGACCCTCAGCTTCATCTCGACGCCGCCGTCGACCAGCGTTTCCGGCCCGGACTATACGGTGACGGTCACGGCGAGTTCGGGTCTGGCGGTCGTCCTCAGTCTCGATGCATCCAGCACGGGCTGCGCCCTGTCGGGCGCGACGGTGAGCTTCACCGCAGCCGGGACCTGCGCGATCAACGCCGATCAGGCCGGCGACGCCAACTGGAACGCCGCGACCCAAGTTCGGCAGAGCTTTGCGGTCGTCGCCAGCCCGCCGATCGCCGCCGACCTGGCCGGCGTCGCCGTTACCTACAACAGCACCGGTGCGGCGATCGATTTGTCGAACGTCATCACCGGCGGCGCCCATACGGCGATCTCGATAGACTCCGCTCCGGCGCATGGCGTCGTCACTGTTGAGGGCGATATCGCCACCTATGGCCCGGCGGCGGACTACTTCGGTCCGGACAGCTTCACCTGGAGGGCGACCGGCCCCGGCGGGAACTCCAATGTGGCGACGGTCAATCTGATCGTGGCCGCACCTGCGCCCCCGAGCGTGTCGAACCGGGTCGGCGTGACCGTGCCGTGGAACGACGCGGGCACGGCGATCGACCTGTCGTCCTCGATCATGGGTGTCCACAGCACGATCGCGATCAGCACCTCGCCCTCTCACGGGACCGCCACGGTCACGGGCAGTACGGTGACCTATGTGCCGACGCCGGGCCATTTCGGCGCGGACAGCTTCGCCTTTACCGCGACGGGACCGGGCGGGACTTCGGCCCCGGCGACCGTATCCCTCACGGTCGGCGTCCCTTCGGCGCCAACGGTGTCCGGCCTGTCGGGGATCGCGGTCGGCTACAACGCGACCGGAACGGCCATCGACCTGTCGGCCTCGATCACCGGGGTCCACACGGCGATCACCCTGGCGTCGCCGCCGACCCACGGCAGCGTGAACGTCGATGGCACGGTGGTGACCTACACTCCGGCCAGCGGCTACCATGGCCCGGACAGCTTCACCTTCACCGCAACGGGCCCCGGCGGGGTCTCGACCCCGGCGACGGTGTCCCTGACGGTGGCGACCCCGCCGCCGCCGGTGGTCGACGCACCGAGCGAGCCGATTGTGGTGCCTCCATCTGCCGGCGGTTCAATCTCGGTCGATCTCGGGCAGGTCAGCCAGGGCGTCATCGATGGCTTCCGCATCACGGCGCCCGGCACCCATGGCACGGCGGAACTGGTCGAGGGCGGGCAGGTGATTCCGGCGGCGGTCGGCCGTTCGGCGGCCACCAGAGCGGCGGCCCCGAGAGCGGTGGGCGGTGTTCAACTCGTCTACACGCCGGCCGCCGACTTCATGGGCACGGATACGGTGACGGTTGTGGCGTACGGCCCCGGCGGAGACTCCGCGCCGGTGACCTTCACCTTCCAGGTAGCCGGCAAGGCGCCGGACCTGACGGCGTCCATCACCGCAGACGGCTCGGTCACGCTGTCGCCGACCTCAATCCTGGTGGGTGGTCCGTTCAGCGCCGTGCGCATCACCCGCGCCCCCGGCTTCGGGACGGCTACGGTCAACGGTCTGGATATTGTCTTCACGCCGGGCGCCGCCAACGGCGGGACGACCTCTCTGGAGTATGTCATCGACCTGCCCTTCGGCGCGTCGGCGGCGGGCCGGATCGAGCTGACGTCCTATCTCGTTCCCGGGGCACAAGCGCTGACGGCGGAAACGCTTCAGGGCGCGGCGGTGACCGTGCGCATCAGCGACACCATCGGGGGGCCTTTCACCGGCGCTGCTGTGGTGGAGGTCGGTCCGACGAACGCGGGCACGGCGACGGTCGCGGGTTCAGGCGCGACTTGGGACCTTACCTTCACGTCGGCCGGAGTCTTCAGCGGTCAGGCTGTGGTGACCTTCAGCCTGACCAACGCCTACGGGACAACCAACGGAACCCTGACCGTGATGGTCGAGGCCCGTCCAGACCCGTCGATGAACGCTGAGGTGCGCGGTGTCGCAACCGCTCAGGTCGCCTCGGCGCGCCGGTTCGCGGACGCCCAGCTCAATAACTTCCAGCGCCGCCTGCAGGCCTTGCACGGCGGGGTGAACGGATCGTCGAACGATCTCAGCTTGAACGTCGGTTTTGGTGGGCGGGCGGACATGGACAACGATCCCCGCCAGGCCCTGCGTCGCCAGCTCGGGATACGGGATCAGATGGATCCCGGCTCCATGGAAGACCGCTCGCGCGATATGCTGGGCTTTGATCTTTGGGCCGGTCGCAATGTGGGACCTCTGGCGGCCAATGCCTCGACCAACGCGCTCCACGCCGTGCCGACCGCGAGTGCACGCGAGGGCGGCTCGACCCTCGGCTTCTGGACCGCCGGCACCGTGGATTGGGGTCGCCAGGATTCCATCGGTCAGCGCGACTATCGTTTCACAACGCAAGGCGTGACCACGGGCCTGGACGTGCGGATCAGTGACACCCTGATCATCGGCGGCGGGCTAGGCTATGGTGAGGACAAGACCAGGATTGGCGACAATGGCTCGATCTCGGACGGCAAGGCCTGGACGGGCGCCCTGTATGCCAGCTGGCGTCCGGCTAAGGCCTTCTATGTCGATGGCGTCCTCGGCTTCGCAGATCTCGGCTTCGAGACCCGTCGCTGGGTGGAGGGTCTTGCAGGGCAGCCAGACGGCTATGCTATGGCGGACCGTTCGGGTGACGCCATTTTCGCATCGGCGGCCTGGGGCCGGTTGATGGGAGGCGGCGGCATGACCACCGATCTCTATGCCCGTCTGGATGCTCGCGAGATCGTTCTGGACGGTTTCACCGAAACCGGAGGCGGTCTGGGCGCGCTGATCTGGGACGAGATCCAGCAGGCAAGCCTGTCGGTCAATGCCGGGGCCGCATGGCGGTGGAGCTTCGACACGCGTCGTCACGGTCTCCTCAGGCCCAGTGCAAGACTGGAATGGTCGCATGAGCTCGAGGATGTGGGCGTCCAGGGCGTCCGCTATGCGGACTGGGCCGCCAGCCCGACCTATCTGGTCCCGCTGGATGCCTGGTCGCGCAATACGATCAAGATCGATCTCGGGGCGGAATGGGTCCTTACGGATCGCTTGATGCTCGGCCTCGGCTTGCGCAGCAGTCTCGGCGATGCCGGCGCCAGCCACGGCGGCGATATTCGCATCAAGTACGACTGGTGATCATGAGCAGGCCGAATGTCCTGAAGACGGGCAGTCTGCGGTAGGACTGTCAAGCGCCCACAGTTGCGGCCCGGATCTGCATTGGCACCAAGGCGCGTCTTTACCACATCTCGCGAATGTCAGCATTCTGGCGGACTGGCGAGATCCGCTTCTGGCGCAGTGCGGTCAGAGGTTCCGTTGGGCTAGGCGGGATCCGACTTCATGGTGTGGATCGCTTGCTCCACTTCCTTTCTGGCGGCCCGAGCATCCCCCGGCGCGTCGGCGAGGTATTGTTCGTCGGTGACGTGCTCCATCCAGATGACGGGCGCCCCGTTCTGGCTTTCCTGGATGGCGATGTGGGTCATGGCCTCGTGCGGCGTCGCGCCGTGCCAGTGCTTGTGCTCGGGCGGGCACCACAGGATGTCGCCGGCGTGAAACTTCAGCTTGGGACCGCCTTCGATCTGGGTCCAGCCGACGCCTTCCGTGGCGATCAGGGTCTGGCACAGCGGGTGGACGTGCCACGCGGTGCGGGCACCCGGCTCGAAGTGGACGATAGCGCCGCCAACGCGTGACGGAGCCTCGCGCTGGAATTGTCCGCTGATCGTGACGCGGCGGGTGAACCATTCGGCCGGACCGTCGATGGTGGCCATGTCGGCCTTGCGGGTGATTTCCATGATGGGTGCGCCTTCCTGGATCAGCGTGGGTGTTTCGCCGCCGAACAGGGCGGCGGTGGCTGCGAGAATTAAGGACTTCACGAGAGATGCTCCTCGAAGAAGCGGGTCAGCCGATCGAACGGGATCAGATCGACGCGGTCGTAGAGATCGACGTGGCTGGCGCCGGGGACGATCACCAGTTCCTTCGGTTCGGCCGCCGCCGCGAAGGCTGTCTCGCTGAAGTAGAGCGAGTGGGCGTTCTCGCCGTGGATCAGCAGCATCGGGCGTGGCGCGATGTAGGTCATGAGCGGGTAGGTCATGAACGACAGCGGCGTCGTGACCGACCAGGCGTTGCCGGAATTCACCGCCCGTTCGTGGTAGCCACGCGGCGTCATATAGTAGGCGTGATAGTCGACCATGAACTGCGGCTCGCCGCCTTTCAGCTCGTTGGAGGCCGGGCCGTAAGACGGGCTGCCATTGCGCGCATCGACCCAGCGCTGGCGGCTCATCTGCTCCAGCGACTGCGCCCGCTGTTCGGACGTAACGCTGTCGTCGTAGCCGCGCGACATGACGCGGCTCATGTCATACATGGTGCTGGTCGCGACCGCCTTGACCCGCTTGTCCGTCGCGACGGCGTTCAGCGCCATGCCGCCCCAGCCGCAGATGCCAATGACGCCGATCCGCTCCTGGTCGACCGAAGGGTGCAGGCCGAGGAAGTCGACCGCCGCCATGAAGTCTTCGGTGTTGATGTCGGGCGAGGCCACGTTGCGGGGCTCGCCTCCGCTCTCGCCCGTGAACGACGGATCGAACGCCAGAGCCACGAAGCCGCGCGCCGCCATCGTCTGGGCGTAGAGGCCTGACGACTGCTCCTTGACCGCGCCGAACGGACCGCCGACCGCGAGCGCCGCCAGGCGTTGCCCGTCGCGACCCTTGGGCCGGTAGAGGTCGCCGCTCAGGGTGATGCCGTAGCGATTGGTGAAGCTGACCTTCTGGTGGTCGACGGCTTCGTCACGGGGGAACACCTTGTCCCAGTCGCTGGTCATGGTCTGCGCCTTTGCATTGGAGATCGGGAGGAGCGACGCGGCGGCCAGGGCGGTCACGCCCGCGCCGGTCAGTTTCATCAGCCCTCGACGGTCCATCGCGGGGGACGGCCGGGTCTGAAGATCGGGGGAAGTCGGGGTCATGTCTGGCTCCGTGGGTTTCTGTTCAGCGGGGTTTCAGCAGGGCGCGGCCGTCGCGGACGATCAGGACAGCGATGACGGCGAGGGCGACGCTGGCGATCAGCACGGCGTTGATGGAGAGGTGATCCAGCAGCAGGCCGCCGACGACGGCGCCCAGAAGGATCGAGGCCTGGACGGCGGCGACCATCAGGCCGCCTGCGGCTTCGGGCGCGTCCTCTGCGTTCTGGGACATCCATGTCATCCAGATCACCGACATGGCGGTGTTCATCGCACCCCAGACAACCAGGAAAAGCCCGGCCGCGATCGGCCAGTTGCCGACGACCAGCAGCCCTGCGGTGACCGCGCCCATCACCAGGGCCGGCAGGCGCAGAAGCCGAGAGACGTCACCCTTGATGAAGCGACCCGAGGCCCAGGTGCCGACGAAGCCTGCGCAACCGAGGGCGAGCAGCAGGATCGACAGGCCGGTGACGCC
>Ga0247803_1000120_pt1 | contig 46101 bp, 41 predicted proteins | sample UWRJL014104B1_FD_180928 | JGI IMG/M metagenome (GOLD analysis project Ga0247803, IMG submission 180928) | Plant litter microbial communities from Arlington Agricultural Research Station in Wisconsin, United States - UWRJ-L014-104B-1 | ecosystem: Environmental > Terrestrial > Plant litter >... | reverse complement strand
GCCGGGTGCGAAATGCGGGCGCAGGGCAACAATGAGCAGATGCGGTTAACGGAGCATTACCCGTATAAGTAGCATTTAGGCCTGTTGTTAATGCTACTTTAGGTGGTGATGACGAGGATGGTCGCGTGATCAATGGGCCGCACGGCGGCAAGGGGGAAACATGGCCGTCGACAGGTCGATGAATGTTCTGGTGGTGGACGACTACAAGTCGATGATCCGTATCGTGCGGGGCCTGCTGAACCAGCTGGGCTTCGAGAATGTCGATGACGCCGTGGACGGCGACACGGCCTTTCGCATGATCAAGGAAAAGCCCTACGGCCTGGTGCTGTCGGACTGGAACATGCAGCCGGTGACGGGTCTGGAGCTGTTGCAGCGGGTCCGCGCCGACGCCGAGACCAAGGCGACGCCCTTCGTCATGGTCACCGCCGAGGCCAAGGCCGAGAACGTCGTCGCCGCCCGTCAGGCCGGGGTGAACAACTATGTCATCAAGCCCTTCACCCTGGCGGTGCTGAAACAGAAGCTCAGCTCCGTTCTGGGAGATCTGTGATGGATCCGGCCCTGGAAGAGATCGCCGAAATCCGGCGGGTGCTGGAAGTCGCGGTCGACGACCTGTTGCGGCTGGCCGAGCATGGCGCGGCCCTGGCCCGGTCGATGGCGCAGAGCCCGACGCTCGACCTGGGTGCGGTGGAGCCGGTCTTCATCGGCATGATGCAGGCCTGCGCCTTTCAGGACCTGGTCGGCCAGAGGCTTGAGCGGCTGGCGGGAATGCTGGAACAGCGCACTGAGACCCGGCCCGACGCGGACCTGCTGAACGGTCCCGCCCGTTCGGGGCTGGACCAGGGCGCCGCCGACCGGCTGATGCGGGCGGGGTGATCGTCGATGGGCCTGCCGACCAAGCGTCTGGGGCTGCGCGACGTCCAGCCCCTGCTGGTGGATGACAACCCCCAGTCGGCCGATCTGATCGGCGGCATCCTGATGGGGTTCGGCATCAGCCACGCCGCCAAATGTCTCTCGGCGTCGGCGGCGCGAAAGCTGCTGGTCCGCCGGGCCTTCGACGTGGTCATGATCAACTGCGAGATGGCGGACGAGGACGGCTTCACCCTGGTGCGCGAGATCCGGGCCGACCCCAAGTCGCCGAACGGATGCGTGCCCGTGATCATGCTCAGCGCCAGCACGCCGGAATCCACGGTGCTGATGGCGCGCGACGCCGGGGCCAATTTCACCATCGCCAAGCCGGTTTCGCCACTGATCCTGCTGGAGCGCTTTTTGTGGATCGCCCAGAGCAACCGGGCCTTCGTCAACGAGGAGAGCTATCGCGGCCCCGATCGCCGGTTCCGCACAGTGCCGCGCCCCCCGGGCGAGGCGGAGAGACGGGCCGAGGACCTGCGGCTGACGGCGACGCCCGACCGCGCCCTGTCGCAGGACGAGATCAACGGGTTGTTCCAGTGAGGGGGCGAATGATCCAGCCGCCCAATCGCCTGGCCAAGATCCTGGACGCCGAGGACGCAGCGCCGATCGAAAGCCTGTTGCGCAACGCAGAAGCGCGGGTCGAGGCGCTTGAGCCCGTCTTCGCCGCCAGCCTGTTCCCCCAGGTCTCGGCCCTGGCGCAGCTGTGCCGCCGACCGGACGCGGCGCTTCAAGCCGATGCGCGCGCCATCCGCCACGCCACCCTGAGCGTGGTCGAGACCGCCGCCATCACGCGTCGCCATGACATGGTTCCCGTCGCCTTGGGCATCTGCGACCTGCTGGATCGCTGGATCTTCGCCCGCGAATGGCGGCCGCGTGTGGTGAGGGCCCAGGCCGAAGGGCTTTACGCCTTGGCCTCGGCGACGGGCCTGTCCGCGGCCGACCGAGCGACCCTGACCGCCGATCTGTTGCGGATCCGCTGCGAAGACCGGACTCCGGGATGCCGTGCCCCGGCTCAGGATGAGGCGCGATCGCTCCAGCGTTCCGGTTCGGCGGCCTGACCGATCAGAGCCAGGCCCGAGGCGATGGATTCGAACTCTCCGCCCGTCTCGATCCGCTCGGCCCCGAAGCGACGCCGGAAGATATCGCGCACCGCCGGCACGAAAGACGTCCCGCCGGTCAGAAAGACGCGGTCGATGTCGCCGGGCTTCAGGCCCGAGGCGTCGATGGCCTGATCCACGGCGGTCTCGATGGCGGCCAGTTCGGGCGCGATCCAGGCCTCGAACATCGCCCGCGTGACCGGCGCCTCGATGGCGATGGACCCGGCGATGAAGGAGAAGGTCGCGGCCTCTTCGCGTGACAGGGCCAGCTTCAGCGCCGAGACCGCCTGATACAGGGCGTAGCCGTGATTGTCGTCCAGCACCTCGATCAGCCGATCGATCTTGTCCGGCTCCAGGGCGGTGCGGGCCAGGGCGCGGATGTCGCGCATGTCGCGCGACGCCCGCAGCAGGGCCAGCTGGTCCCAGCGGGCGAAGGCCGAGAAATACCGCTGCGGGATGGGCAGGGCCTTGTCGAAGGCCCGGTACGATCCGCCCTTGCCCAGTTCCGGCGACACCAGGTTGTCGATAATGCGATAGTCGAAGGCGTCGCCGGCCACGCCCACGCCCGACCGCGCCAGCGCCTGCGCCTGCGCCTGCGCCTGCGAGCGCAGGCCCGCGTCGGATGGCTGGAAACGCACGACCGAAAAGTCGCTGGTCCCGCCCCCGAAATCGGCCACCAGAACCGTGGCGTCGGTCTTCAGCGTCTGGGCGAAGAAGAAGGCCGCCCCGACCGGCTCATAGGCGAAACGGATGTCGGTGAAACCCAGGCGCGAGAAGGCTTCCTGATATCGGGTCAGGGCCAGCTTTTCGTCCGGCGAACCGCCGGCGAAGGTGACCGGGCGGCCTACGATGACGCGGTCGGGTAGGTCGTGCAGGGCCTCGCCGCCATGCCGTTTCATCTGCAACAGAAAGGCGGCCAGCAGGTCCTCGAACCGATAGCGGCGGCTATCGATGACCGTTTCGGTGAAGGCGGCGCTGGCGGCGAAACTCTTGAAGGACTGGATGAACCGAGTGTCCAGCGGGTCCTCGACATAGGCCTCGATGGCCCAGGGACCAGCCGTGACCACTCGTTCGGCGGGCTGGCCGGCGCGGGCCGGAAGCATCTGAAACCCCAGGGCCGAGCGGAAGGCGCCTGTGTCTGCATCCCTGTCCGGGCCGGGCGCCGCGAAACGGATCACACGCGCAGGCTGGCCCGGTTCGGCCAGGGCGACCACGGTGTTGGTCGTGCCGAAGTCGATGCCGATGGTCATGTCAGGCATCGCGGAGAAGGCCGATCATCAGGAGTGTCGAGGCGGTGGCGAGGGTCGCGAAGGCGGCTCTAGGTTTCCGCCACCCCGGCGACGGCGACCGCCGTCATGTTGGCGATACCGCGCGCGGTGACGGCGGGCACCAGGATGTGCAGCGGCTTTTCCAGACCCAGCAGGATGGGTCCGACCAGCAGGGCCTCGGTCGCCGCGCCCAACAGGGTCAGGGCGATGTTGGCGGCGTCCAGGTTGGGCATGACCAGCAGGTTGGCCGATCCGGTCAGGGCGCTGTCCCCGATCAGCCGGGTCCTCAGCGCCTCGGACAGGGCGGCGTCGGCGTGCATCTCGCCGTCCACTTCCAGATCGGGCGCGGTCGCCTTCAGCATGGCCAGGGCCTGACGCATCTTGCGCGCCGAGGGCGAGGACGAGGCGCCGAAGCTGGAATGGGACAGAAGCGCCACCTTGGGCGTCACGCCGAAACCCCGCACGGCGGCGGCCGCGTGCAGGGTCATCTCGGCCACCTGTTCGGCGGTCGGATCGACGGTGCAGTGGGTGTCGGTGAAGAACAGGGCGCCATTGCCCAGGATCAGGGCCGACATGGCATAGACCCGCTGCACGCCCGGCGCAGGCCGCACGATCGGCAGGACGTGGCTCATATGCTGCCACCAGTCGCCGGTTCCGCCGACGATGGCGGCGTCGACCAGCCCGGCTTGCAACAGCATGGCGGCGGTGACAGTGGGCTGGCGGCGCACCCGGCGCGATGCCGCCAGGGGCGGGACGCCGCGCCGCCCGACCTTGGCCTGGTACTGGGCGTCCATAGCTTCCAGCACAGGACTTTCGACGGAGGGATCGAACAGTTCGACGTCGTGGTCCAGCTTCAACCGCAGGCCCAGCTCGACCAGCTTGCGCTCGATCACCGTCCGGCGGCCAACCAGGACAGGCTTGGCGATGCCGTCGTCGACCACGGTCTGGACGGCGCGCAGGACGCGGTCGTCCTCGCCCTCGGCATAGGCGACCTTGCGGGACAGGGTCTTGGCCTTCTCGACCAGGGGCCGCATCAGCTGGCCCGAGCGATAAACGAACCGTTCCAGGTCGCGGCGATAGGCGTCCAGGTCGGCGATCGGCCGGGCGGCGACGCCGCTGTCCATCGCCGCCTTGGCGACGGCGGGGGCGATCTCCAGGATCAGGCGCGGGTCGAAGGGCTTGGGAATGATGTGCTGGCGACCGAACAGGGGCACGGCGCCGCCATAGGCCTGAACCGCCACGTCGGACGGCTCGGCGCGGGCCAGGGCGGCGATGGCCTGGACCGCCGCGATCTTCATCGCCTCGTTGATCTCGGTTGCGCCGCAGTCCAGGGCTCCCCGGAAGATGAAGGGGAAGCAGAGCAGGTTGTTGACCTGGTTGGGATAGTCGCTGCGGCCCGTGGCCATGATGGCGTCGGGGCGGGCCTCGACCACCAGTTCGGGCAGGATTTCCGGCTCCGGGTTGGCCATGGCCAGGATCAGGGGATTGGGCGCCAGCAGCGGCAGCCATTCCGGCTTGAACACGCGCGGCGCCGACAGGCCCAGGAAGATGTCCGCCCCCGCGATCACCTCGCCCAGGGTGCGGGCGTCGGTCTGGCGCGCATAGCGAGCCATGTTCGGCTCCATGTCGGGATCGCGCCCGGCGTGGACCACGCCCTTGATGTCGGTCAGGGTGACATTGTCGATCGGCAGGCCCATCGACACCAGCAGGTCGACACAGGCCAGGGCCGCAGCGCCCGCGCCCGAGGTGACCAGACGCGCCTGCGCCAAGGTCTTGCCCTGCAGCACCAGGGCGTTGACCACGGCGGCGGCGCAGACGATGGCCGTGCCGTGCTGGTCGTCATGGAAGACCGGGATCTTCATCCGCTCGCGCAGGCGGCGTTCGATCTCGAAACACTCGGGCGCCTTGATGTCTTCCAGGTTGATGCCGCCGAAGGTCGGCTCCAGCGCGGCGACCGTATTGATGAACAGTTCGGGATCGTCGGCGTCCACCTCGATGTCGAACACGTCGATGCCGGCGAACTTCTTGAACAGGACCGCCTTGCCCTCCATCACCGGCTTGGACGCCAGGGGACCGATGTCGCCCAGGCCCAGCACCGCGGTGCCGTTGGTGATCACCGCCACCAGGTTGCCGCGTGCGGTATAGTCGCGGGCGGTGTCGGGATCGGCGGCGATGGCCTCGCAGGCGGCGGCGACGCCGGGGGAATAGGCCAGGGCCAGGTCGCGCTGGGTCGCCATCCGCTTGGTCGCTTCGATCGCCAGCTTACCGGGCCGGGGCAGGCGGTGATAATCGAGTGCGGCCTTGCGGAAATCTTCGTCCATGATCCTGTCCTCTTGGCTCCCGCGCCGGAGCCGAGGGAGCCATAGCGTCTCGATGGCCCCTATCGCCAGTGCGATGGGCTGATTTCACCGATCTATAAGGCCGCAGGGCTGACTTCAGCGGCGGATGCGCGTCGACAGGATGATCGAAGAGGTGGTTTTTTCCACGCCGTCCAGCATACCGATGGTGTCGATCAGCGTGTCCAACTCACCCAGGTCGACGGCTTCGATCATGGCGATCAGGTCGTTTTCGCCGCTGATGGAATACAGGGCGGACAGTTCGGGGATGGCGGCCAGGGCCTTTTCAGTCTCGGCCGTCAGCTTTGGCGACAGTTTGATCATCACATGGGCGCGGACCAGGCTGCGGTCATAGTCGGCGCCGACGCGGACGGTATAGCCGTCGATGACGCCCTGCTGCTCCATCCGCCCGATGCGGGTGTAGACCGTCGCCCGCGACACCCCGGTCGCGGCGGCCAGGACCGAGACCTGACGCCTGGCGTCCTCGCGCAGCAGGGCCAGCAACTGCACGTCGGTTTCGTCCAGGTCGCTGCGGTCTTGGGCCTTGGCCATGGGATCGGGCGCTCCGTATTGGTTCAGGGGCCGTGTCGGTTTAGGGGACGGGCTGGCCTTCGTCGGCATAGATGGCGACCTGAGCCGGGGCGGCCGAGCTGACCGCGCCACGGTACATGCCTTCGGTGTTCATGGAAAAGGCGACCTTGCCGTCGCCGTCCATGGCGATCAGCCCGCCGTCGCCGCCGATCTCGCCGATGTCATAGATGGTGTCGTCGGCCGCCTCCTGGATCGACTGGTCGTTCCAGTCGACGCGGTCGCAGACCTGACGCGCCGCCGAGGTGCGGATGAAGTATTCGCCGGTGCCCGTCGCCGAGACGGCGCAGACGCCATCGGCGGCGTATGTGCCGGCGCCGATGATGGGCGAGTCGCCGATACGGCCCCACTGCTTGCCGGTCAGGCCGCCGGTCGAGGTGGCGGCGGCGAGGTGACCCAGTTTGTCCAGGGCGACGGCGCCGACCGTGCCATAGCGGTGGGTCGGGTCGATGGAGACGTTCTGGGTCCGGCGCCACTCCTGATATTCGCGCCAGCGCTGTTCGGTGCGGAAGTAGGAGGGATCGACCTGTTCCAGACCCTGCAGGCGCGAGAACTCGTCGGCGCCGGGGCCTGACAGCAGAAGCCGGCCCGAGCGTTCCATAGCGGCGCGGGCCAGGCTGACGGGGTTGCGGGTGCGGGTCACCCCGGCGACGGCGCCGGCGTTGCGCGAGGCTCCGTCCATGATCGAGGCGTCCAGATTGTTGACGCCTTCCGCGTTGAAGACGGCGCCCTTGCCCGCGTTGAACAGGGGGTTGTCCTCCAGCACCCGGACCGTGGCCTCGACGGCGTCCAGACTGGTTCCGCCGTTGGACAGGACGGCAGAGCCGGCGGCCAGCGCCGCCTGCAGGCCCTGGCGATAGGCGGCCTCGGCCTGCGGGGTCAGGGAGCCGCGCTCGATCACGCCTGCGCCGCCATGGATGGCCAGGGACCAGGGGGCGTGCGGATCGACGGGAACGTTCAGCAACCGACCCGCGACCACCGAGGCCGTGCCCTCGAATACGGGGTCGGTGATCGTCATGGTCTTCAGGTCGATGCGGCCCCCGGTTCCCAGGGTGGTGACGCGCACGACCGGATAGTCGAGCGGCTTGCCGGCCGACAGGGTCGGGACGCCCTCGGGCTGGACCAGCCAGGCATAGCCGCGGCTGGCGGTGTAGAAGCGGCCGACGCCGTCCTTGTCGACGCACAGGGCGCCGTCCTCATCCACGCCGATGCCGATGGCGCGCGGATCAGTGGCGGCGCGGACCTGGGCGACGAAGGCGATCAGTCGGCCCAGGCGGTCGCGGGCGGTGAAATGGGTGTCGGTGACGACATGATCCATGTGCGGCATATGCAGGAAGTCGCCGACCATGGTCACGGCCGGGCCGGTCGGATCGCGCAGGGCGCGAATGGCGTCGACGCTGCCGCCGTCCATGGCTCCGTATCCGACGGCGCCCATGATCGCCAGGCCGGCGCTGGTGCCACCGACCGGGCGACCGCGTGCGACGTGGTCGTTGATCGCCTTCTGGACCGAGGTGCCCTTCCAGAAGTTGACGTAGTTGGACTGATCGCCGCCGGCCAGGAAGATGCCGTCGGCACGGTCCAGCATGGCCAGGATGCGCGGGTCTTCAGACGCCTTGCGGTCGCTGAAGATCACGGTCTGGACCGAGGCCGCGCCGCCGATCTGGCGATAGATCTCTTCGCCCGCCTCGGCGTCGCCCGAGGCGCGCAGGATGACGATATGGCCGTTGCCCGCCTGGGCCAGGAACCAGCGCCAGGCGTCATAGGACCAGTCGCCGCCGCCCATCAGCATCAGGCCGGGCTCGGTCGCCTGCGGCGTGGGGGCCGAGAGGTCGCCGATCTCGAAATAGGTATAGCCTGTCTCGGAGGGTTGGGCGCTGGCCGATTGGGCGGGCGACAGACCCAGCACGAGCGTGAAAACACTCAGGATTACGAACAAAGCCGACCGCATGAATCGTCCCTCAGGCCTGTGTTGGAAAAGCCATATGGGCACAGATCGTCACCACAGGCGATACGATCGGACATTTTCATGCTTCAAAAAGTTGGAAAGTGACCGCATTGTGACTTCGAACAGGCAGGGGAGTTGTCATGCGGTACGTCAAGTCGATCATGGGCGCACTGAGCGCAGGCACGAGCCTGATCGCGCTCGCGGCGGCGGCGCAAACGCCCGCCGTCGCCAGTCAGGATCAGGCCTCGGATGTCGGCGAAGTCGTCGTCCTGGGCTCGCGCATTCCGCGCCAGATCGACACCGAAGGCCCCGCGCCCGTCACCACGATCACGTCTGAAGACATCCTGAGGAACGGCTATCAGAGCGTGCCGGACCTGCTGCGCGCCGTGACCCAGAACGGCGGCGAGACCCAGAGCCAGCAATCCTTCTCGGGCGCATCCTTCACGCCAGGCGCCCAGCAGGTCGACCTGCGCGGCCTGGGCCCCAACCACACCCTGGTGCTGGTCAACGGTCGGCGCATCGCCGACTTCCCGCTGCCCTTCCAGGGCCAGAGCAACTTCACCGACGTGTCGAACATCCCGGTCGGCCTGATCGAGCGGGTCGAGGTCCTGAGCGGCAGCGCCTCGGCGGTCTATGGCTCGGACGCTATCGCCGGCGTGGTCAACTTCGTGCTGAAGACGTCGGCTGACGGGACCCGCTTCGACTTCCGCACCGGTTTCACCGAGGACGGCGGCGGCGAGTCGCAGCGGTTCACGGTCACCACCGGCTGGGAACGCGGCGCCTTCCACGGCGTCGTCGGGGTCGAGGTCCTCAACCAGGAGCCGCTCTGGGCCTATGAGCGCAAGATTCAGGATTCTACGGCAGACCAGCCTGATATCGATCAGCCGCTCGCTCGCCGCGACTTCCTTCGTTACGACGACAACGTCGACTACATCGATCCCGGCCAGGCGACCTGCGACGCGCTGAGCGGGCTGAACGGCGGCACCATCTATTACGCCAACCGCCCGCGCTACGGGATGTTCTGCGGCTCGAACGAGTCGATCGGCTACGGCACCATCCTGAGCGAGCGCCAGAGCGTGAACACCTATTCGGCGATGGGCTACACGCTCAACGACCGGACCGAACTGTTCCTCGACCTGCAGTACAGCCACAGCGACCTGAAGCTGTTTTCAGACGTCCAGTCCTGGTCCTACCAGGATGCGGAAGGCAGCGAGAACGACCTGTTCGTCAACGCCGACACCGGCCTGATCGAAGGCTGGCAGCGTCAGTTCACGCCCGAGGAAATGGGCGGCCTGTCCAAGGGCTTCACCCGCAACCGCTCGGACAGCTTCACCATCACGCCCGGCATCAAGGGCACGTTCGGGGCGCGCGATCAGTGGGGCTATGAGTTGGCCTACAACCACGCCGAATACCGGTCGAAGGTCCGCTTCCCGCAGATCATCGCCAGCGTGGCCAACGAATTCTTCCTCGGCCCGCAACTGGGAACGGACGCCGACGGCCTGCCGATCTTCGCGGTCGGGGCCGATGCGGCGCGTCTCTACAAGCCGCTGACGACAGCCGAATACGACCTGATCTCGCAGGACGCCGTCTACAAGCCCAAGTCCCAGACCGACAGCGTCTCGGCCAGCATCACCAACGGCGAGCTGTTCCAGCTGCCCGCTGGGCCCGTGGGCTTCGCCGCCGTCATCGAGGCAGGGACACAGAGCTATGACCTGAACCCTGATCCCTTGGCTCTGACGCCCTATTATTACGGCCTCATCGACTCGGACGGCCAGGGCGAGCGCGACCATTGGGGCGTGGGTTACGAGGCCCGCGTGCCGGTGCTCAGCAACCTCGAATTCAGCACCGCCGGCCGGTATGACAACTACAAGTTCGCCGGCAAGGATTTCGGCGAATACACCTACAACGTCGGGCTGGAGTATCGCCCGATCAACACCCTGATGCTGCGCGCCGCCTATGGCACCGGCTTCCGGGCGCCGGACCTGCACTATGTCTTCTCGGGACCGGGCAATACCCACCCGTCCGGCACCGACTATTTCGATTGCCGCAGCAACGACATCCCTACCGACGAGTGCGAAAGCGATGGCATCGTCGCCCACCGCAACGGCAACCGCGACCTGAACCCGGAAACCTCAAAGTCCTTCAACGGCGGCGTGGTCTGGCAACCGGTCCGCAACCTGTCGCTGTCGGTCGACTATTTCCGCGTCGAACTGACCAACCAGGTCCGCGACCGCAGCATCGACGCGATCCTGCGCGACGAGGCCGACTGCCGCATCGGAGAGACCCAGGGCGGCACCATGGTCGATCCGACCTCGCCGACCTGCGTCGACGCGGTCGCGCGGGTCGAGCGGTCGTCGGGCGGCGCCCTGATCGGCGTCTTCACCAATCCCATCAACATTGCCGAGGAAACCACCTCGGGCCTGGACGTCGCCGCCCGCCTGCGCGTCCCGACCGACCGGATCGGCGAGTTCAACTTCAGCCTGTCCTACACCTGGGTCGACGAGCATACCTTCCAGCAGTATCCGGGCGATCCGGTCATCGACAAGCTGGCGGCCGACAGCGGCTATTACATTCCCGGCGACAAGGGGACGGCCAGCGTCAGCTGGAACCTGGACCGCGTCACGGCGACGCTGCAGGGCCAGTATCTGGGCGAACTGCCCAACTATGACGAGGATGCCTATATCTCGGACAGCTGGCTGTTCAACGCCTCGGCCCAGTACGAACTGACCGACCACGTCCGCCTGTCGGCGACGATCAACAACCTGTTCGACGAGAAGCCGGTCAAGGATCTGACCTACAGCGCCTATCCCTACTACGACATCTCGTGGTTCGATTCCGTCGGGCGCAGCTTCTACTTCCAGCTGACCTACAAGCTGGGCGGCAGCCCTCTTTAGGATCGTCTTGGCGACCGCATCGGGGCCGGCGTTCGAAAGGACGCCGGCCCCTTTTGGTATCTAGTGCTGGCTCAGCGGCAGGCGGACGATCAGGCCGTCCAGTTCGGGCGTGATCGAGATCTGGCACGACAGGCGCGAGTTCGGCTCCACGCCCTCGGCGAAGTCGAGCATGGACTCCTCCATGGCTTGGGCCTTGCCGGTCTTCTCCAGCCAGTCGGTGTCGACATAGACATGGCAGGTGGCGCAGGCGCAGGCCCCGCCACAGTCGGCGTCGATGCCGGGCACATTGTTGCGAACGGCCCCCTCCATCACCGATAGGCCGGGCTTCACCTCCACGACATGGGTCTCGCCGGAGTGCTGGATATAGGTGACGGTGACCATGGGGCGGCCTTGCGTGGATTGAGGATTGACGGGGGTGTCAGACGGCCGGTTCGGCAGCGTGGATTTCGGCCGCCGCGTGCGGCCGGCCATAGCGCCACAGGTCGCCCGAGCGGATGGCCGGCAGGAGGCGTTCGATCTCCGCCACCTGGGTGCGCGCCGCTTCGAGGCGCTGTTCCAGCAGCTCGGTGATGCGGTGGGCCTCAAGCGAAGGCGATCCGCTCAGCGCCGCCTCGATGGCCTTTAGCGGCACGTCGGCGCGGCGCAGGACGACGATCAGCTCGGCCCGCGCCCTGGCCTCGGGACCGTACAGTCGGGTCTTGCGGGCGTCGCGTCGCGGCGACAGCAGGTCGGCCTCCTCGTAGTGGCGCAGGGCGCGCACCGTGGTGCCCAGGCTGTCGGCCAGAGCCCTGACGGTCATGCCGTCGCGGTTGCGATCAGGCGCGCTGATCGCCATCGCCAGGAGCCTCCGCCAGGGTGACCACGGCCATGCCCTTGATGACCAGATCGCGTTCGACCGCGCGCAGCCAGACGTCGCAGGTCGCCTGTCCGCCCTCGATCGCGGTCACGGTTCCACCGGCCGAGACGTCGTCGCCTTCGAAGACATTGTCGACATAGCGGACGTCGAGCGAGCGGATCGCGCCGCCCGGGAAGGCCGCCCTCAGCATGTTGATGATGTAGGCCAGGTTGGCCGGGCCCTGGTTGATGACGCGGTCGCCCAGTCCTTTGGCGGCGACGGCGGCGCGGTCCAGGTGGATGGCGTTGGGGTCGTGCAGGGCGACCGCCCAGGTCTTCATCGCTTCCGGATCGACCGAGGCGATGCGGAAGGGGGGCAGGATGTCACCGATGTTCATTTCGCCGTCTCCTGCTTCGCCAACTCGCGTCTGGGCAGGGCCCAGCTATTGCGCGACGCGACCACCGGCGTCCCGTCCGGCAGGCTGAGGCGCAGTTCGTAATTCAGCAGGTCCATCACCCCGAAGGCTCGGCTGGGCTTGCGTGTCAGGTCCAGGATCTGGCCAGTGACGACATAGGGCTGGCCCGTCATCAGGGGGCGCTCGAAGGTGACCGACGACTGACCCATCATGGGGCCTTCCTCGATGTCGAACTCGCAGATCTCGCACATGCCCGCGACCGTCACCCCCATGCCGACCTGGGTGGCGATGTAATAATAGATCGGGTGGGCCTGGCCGTCCGCGTCAGGCTCGACGCCGGTCGAGCGGCATAGGGCGGCGTTCTCCTCGGCGGTAATGACATAGGGCTCCGTCCCGGACAGGGAGGCGCCGGCGACATCGGGCGGGGGCGGGAAGGCGGACGTGTCTGACATGGTCGGGTGGGCCTCGAAATGTCGTTCAGTGATGTCGGCGACGAGTTACACTGTCAACCGTTTGGTCAAAATCGAACGGATCAGCCCGCTTTCGTCTGGCCGCTGCCCGCGCCGCTGGCGGACATCAGGGTGGTGGACAGGCCGCCGTCCGCCAGCAGGTCGACGCCGGTCACGTTGCGGGCGAAGTCGCTGAGCAGGAACAGTATGGCGTCGGCGATCTCCTCGGGCGCGCCCAGGCGACGCAGGGGCAGGCCGGCTTCGCGGTTCCGGCGCCGGTCGTCGTCGGCATAGCCGCCGGCGGTCATGGGCGTCAGGGTCGGGCCGGGCGAAACGGTGTTGCAGCGTATGCCGTCCGGTCCCCATTCGTTGGCCATCTGTTTCATCAGCATGATCAGCGCCGCCTTGCTGGTCGAATAGGCGCCCAGAGGCGGCGTCGGCTGGCTGGCCGAGATCGAGCCGGTCGCCACGATGGACCCGCCGCCCGCCGCGACCAGATGCGGATACACGGCCTTGGCGATCAGCCAGGTGGAGCGAGTGTTGATGGCGATCATCCGGTCGAAGTCGGCGACCTGCATCGTCGCCAGCGGCGCGCCGGCGATGATGCCCGCATTGCTGGCCAGCCCGTCGATCCCGCCCATGGCGTCGATGGCGGCGGCGGCGATGGCGTCGCCACAGTCAGGGTCGGCCAGATCGGCGACGAAGGGGGTGGCGGTCTGGCCCAGTTCGGCGGCGATGCGCGCCAGTCCTGAGGCGTCGCGATCCACCAGAAGCATCCGGTGCGGCCCGGGCATGACCCGGCCGGCGACCAGGCCCCTGGCCACGGCGGCGCCGATCCCGCTGGCGGCTCCGGTCACGATCACACGCATGGCGAACTCCCTTTTTTGACTTGCATTGAGCCTACACCGCCTGCCAATTAGCTGCCAACCGTTCGTTTGGTAAAAAACAGCGCGCCGGACCTGTCGCAAGACAGGCGACGCCGAAGCGAGGACATCATGGCAGAGGCCTTTATCTACGACCATGTGCGCACGCCGCGCGGCAAGGGGCGTCCTGACGGCGCCCTGCACGAGGTCACCTCGGTCGAACTTCTGAGCCAGGTTCTGCGCTCGCTGCGGGACCGCAACGGCCTGGATACGGGCCTGCTGGACGACGTGGTCATCGGCTGCGCCCAGCCGGTGGGCGAACAGGGCGGCGTCATCGCCCGCGCCGCCGTGGTCAACGCCGGCTATGCCGAGACCGTGGCCGGCCAGCAGATCCACCGCTTCTGCGCCTCGGGCCTGGAAGCCGTGAACAACGTCACCGCACAGGTCATGTCGGGCATGGCCCAGGCCGGCGTCGGCGGCGGCGTCGAGGCCATGAGCCGCACCTTCATGGGGGCCGACAGCGGCGCCTGGTCGGCCGATCCGCGTGTGGCCTTCAACAACTATTTCGCGCCTCAGGGCATCGGCGCCGACCTGATCGCCACCCTGGACGGCTTCAGCCGCGAGGATGTCGACACCTACGCCGCCGAGAGCCAGCGCCGGGCCGCCAAATCCTGGGCCGAGGGCAACTTCGCCAAGTCGATCGTGCCGGTGACGGATGTCATGGGTGAGGTTCTGCTGAGCCACGACGAACATATGCGGCCCGAGACCACGGTCGAAAGCCTGGGCAAGCTGAAGCCCGCCTTCCCGGCCATGGGGGGTATGGGCTTCGACGCCGTCGCCGCCGCCCGCTATCCCGAGATCGAGGCCCTGAACTATGTCCACACGGGCGGTAACTCGTCGGGCATCGTGGATGGATCCGGCGCCGTTCTGGTCGGGTCCAAGGAATTCGGCGAGGCCGCCGGTCTGAAGCCGCGCGCCCGCATCCGCGGCTTCGCCTCCATCGGTTCGGAGCCGACCATCATGCTGACCGCGCCCGCCGCCGTCAGCGACAAGGCGCTGAAGAACGTCGGCATGAGCCGGTCCGACATCGACCTGTGGGAGCTGAACGAGGCCTTCGCCAGCGTCGTGCTGCGTTACCGCGAGATCATGGGCATGGACCCCGAGACGCTGAACGTCGCGGGCGGCGCCATCGCCATGGGTCACCCTCTGGGAGCCACCGGCGCCATGATCCTGGGCACCGTTCTGGACGAGCTGGAACGCCGCGACCTGTCCACCGCCCTTGTGACCCTGTGCGCCGGCAACGGCCTGGGCTCCGCCACCATTATCGAACGCGTCTGAGGCCTGATTATGCGCCATATCTCGATCAAGACCGACGCTGACGGCGTCGCCATCGTCACGCTGAATAACGCGGACGAATCCATGAACCTGGCCTCGGGCGAGTTCCTCGCCGAGATGACCCAGGCCATCGCCCAGGTCGCCGCCGACGAGGCCGTGACCGGCGTCATCCTGACCTCGGGCAAGCCCGCCTTCATGGCCGGCGCCGACCTGAAGGAACTGGTCGACGGCTTCGGCAAGCTGACCAAGCCTGAAGCGTATCAGTTCAGCCAGCGCGCCACGGCGGTTCACCGCGCCATGGAGACCAGCGGCAAGCCCTGGGTCGCCGCCCTGAACGGCCTGGCCCTGGGCGGCGGGTTCGAGCTGGCCCTGGCCTGCCACTACCGCGTCCTGTCGGACGACCCCAAGGCCGTGGTTGGCCTGCCGGAAGTCAACGTCGGCCTGCTGCCCGGATCGGGCGGCACGCAACGCCTGGTGCGGATCGCGGGCGCCAAGGTCGCGCTCGACCTGCTGGTGTCCGGTTGTCCGGTGAAGCCGACCGAGGCGGTCAAGCTGAAGATCGTCGACGAGATCGCACCCGCCGCCGAACTGATCGACCGGGCCAAGGCCTGGCTGGCGACCGGCCCCAGCGCGGTCAAGCCGTGGGATGTGAAGGGCTATGCCGCCGCCGAACAGCGCGGGCTGCTGAACCCCGACACGGCGTCCATGTTCACCGTCGCCACGGCCAATGTCGCGGCCAAGGGCTACAACACCCCTGCCGCCTCCGCGATCCTGTCGTGCGTGTTCGAGGGCGTGCAACTGCCGTTCGACAAGGCACTGTCGATCGAGAGCAAATATTTCGCCAACCTGCTGACCAGCCCGGTCGCGCGCAACATCATCCGCACCACCTTCATCTCCAAGGCCGCCGCCGAGAAGGGCGCACGCCGCCCGGCGGATGAGCCCAAGTCGAAGGTCGAGAAGCTGGGCGTCATCGGCGCCGGCATGATGGGGGCGGGCATCGCCCTGGTCGCCGCACAGGCCGGGATCAGCGTGGTCCTGATCGACCGCGACCTCGCCTCGGCCGAGAAGGGAAAATCCTATTCGACCAAGGTGCTGGGCAAGGCGGTCGAACGCGGCCAGCGGACGCAGGATGCCGCTGACGCCATCGTCGCCCGCATCACGGCGACGGACGACTTCGCCCTGCTGGACGGCTGCGATCTGGTGGTCGAGGCCGTGTTCGAGGATACGGCGATCAAGGCCGAGACGACGAAGAAGGCCGAGGCCGTCATCCCGGCCGGCGCCGTCTATGCGTCCAACACCTCGACCCTGCCGATCACCCAGTTGGCCCAGGCCTCGGCGCGACCGGACCAGTTCATCGGTCTGCATTTCTTCTCGCCGGTCGACCGCATGGGACTGGTCGAGGTGATCATGGGCAAGCAGACCAGCAAGGCCACTCTGGCCAAGAGCCTGGACTTCATCGCCCAGCTGAGGAAGACGCCGATCGTCGTCAACGACAGCCGCGGCTTCTACACCAGCCGGGTGTTCCAGACCCTGATCCACGAAGGCGCAAGCCTCCTGGCCGACGGCGTGCCGGCGGCGGTGATCGAGAATGCGGCGAAGGCGGTCGGCCTGCCGGTCGGGCCCCTGGCCCTGCTGGACGAGGTGACGCTGGACCTGCCGCTCAAGATCGTCGACCAGACCATCGCCGAAGAGGGCGCCAAATATCAGGTCCCCGGCGGCGTCCCGACCCTGCGCAGGATGCGCGACGACCTGGGCCGCGCAGGCCGCAAGTCGGGCGGCGGCTTCTACAACTATCCCGAGGGCGGCAAGAAGTCCCTGTGGGCCGGGCTGGCCGAACACTTCCCGACCAAGGCCGGCTGGGATGTCGAGGACGTCAAGAAGCGCTTCCTCTACATCCAGGCGATGGAGACGGCGCGCTGCCTGGAAGAGGGCGTGCTGGAGACGCCTCAGGACGCCGATCTGGGCGCGGTCTACGGCTGGGGCTTCCCGGCCTGGACGGGCGGCACGCTGAGCTACATCGACACCGTGGGCATCGCCGAGTTCGTCCGCGAAGCCGACCGTCTGGCCCAACTGTATGGCCCGCGCTTCGCCCCGTCCGCCTGGCTGCGCGACAAGGCCGCCCGCAACGAGGGCTTCTATGATGTCGCCGGGACGGAGCAGTCATGCGCCGCCTGATCTTCGAACCCGAACACGAACAGTTCCGCGACAGCGCGCGGCGCTTCTTCCAGGAGGAGGTGGCGCCGCACGGCGAACGCTGGCGCGAGCAGGGCTTCGTCGACCGCGAAATCTACCAGAAGGCGGGGGCTCAAGGGCTCCTGCTGACCTGGGCGGAGGAGCAGTACGGCGGCCTCGCTTTGGATGATTTCCGCTTCGAGCAGATCATTATCGAGGAGAACATCGCCCACGGCGAAATCGGCTTCTACATCAACCTGCACTCGGCCCTGGTTGCCCCCTATATCGCCGGGCTGGGCACGGACGAGCAGAAGGCGCGCTGGCTGCCGGGCTGCATCTCGGGCGACAAGATCCTGGCCGTCGCCATGACCGAGCCGGGCGCCGGCAGCGACCTGGCGGGCATGCGCGCCAACGCCGTGGACATGGGCGACCACTGGCTGCTGAACGGGTCAAAGACCTATATCTCGAACGGTCAGCTGGCCGACCTGATCATTGTCGCGGCCCGCACCGACCCAAACTCCAAGCATGGCCTCGGCCTGTTCGTCATCGAGGCCGGGATGCCCGGCTTCGAGCGCGGCAAGCGGCTGAAGAAGATGGGGCTGGCGGCCCAGGACACGTCCGAGCTCTTCTTCAATGACGTCAAGGTGCCCAAGGAAAACGTGCTGGGCGAGGCGACGCAGGGGTTCCGATACCTGTCGCGCTTCCTGGCCGGAGAGCGGCTGGTTGCGGCGATCGGGTCGATGGCTGCGGCCCAGATCGCCTTCGACATCACCCTGGAATTCGTCAAGGAACGCCGCGCCTTTGGCAAGCCCATCGGCGCCTTCCAGAACAGCCGTTTCGTGCTGGCCGGCCTGCGCGCCGAACTGGATGCGGCCCAGACCTTCATCGACCAGTGCACCCTGTTGCTGAACGCCAGGACGCTGGAGGCTGACGACGCCGCCGCCGCCAAGCTGATCTCGTCGGAGCTCGAGGGCCGGGTGGTCGACGCCTGCGTCCAGCTGCATGGCGGGGCGGGCTATATGGAGGAATACCGTATCAGCCGGCTCTATTCCGACGCCCGCATCAGCCGCATCTTCGCCGGCACGTCCGAGATCATGAAGGAGATCATCGGTCGCGGCCTGGGCCTGGACGAACGCAAGATCGGCTAGGGCATTCCTGCGTCAACGGCGTTCAAACACAAGAAAGCCTGGCTCAGCGATCGGAGCCAGGCTTTTTCTTTGCGGACGGAGAGAGATCAACGACAGCCGGTGATGCCGCCATCCACGGGGATTTCCGCGCCGGTGACATAGCTGCCCGCGCGCGACGACAGGAAGATCACCAGGCCCGCGATGTCGTCGGGGCGGCCCAGGCGGTTCAGGGGGATATGGTTGTCCAGCATGCCTGACGGCGCCCCATCCGCATCGCGCAGATGGGCCGTCATGGAGGTGGGGAAGAAGCCCGGCAGGATGGCGTTGACGGTGATGTTGCGCCCCGCCAAGTCGGTCGCCAGCTGACGGCTGAGCTGGTGGATCGCGGCCTTGGACGCCGAATAGGAATAGGCCTGCAGCGGCTCGATCACCTTGCCGGCGACGGAGCCGATGTTGATGACCCGCGACGGGTCGCCGTTTGCGCCGCTGGCCGTCAGTTCGGGCAGAAGCTCCTGCACCATCTTGAACGGCGTCTGGACGTTGACCGCCATGACGCCGGGCCAGGCGCGGTCGGGGAAGGTCTCGATGGCCTCGCCCCAGGTCTTGCCCGCATTGTTGACCAGGATGTCGAGGCCATCGGTGTGGGCCCGATAACGGGCGATCAGATCGACGGCCGCCTCGGGCGTCGACAGGTCGGCGACGAAGGGGGTGCAGGACCCCAGGACCGACATCTCTTCAGCCGCCTGTTCGACGATCGCGGTCTTGCGCGAGGTGATGGCCACCTGGGCGCCCGCGCGCAGCAGGCCCTCGGCGATCATCCGCCCCAGACCCTGGGCGCCGCCCGTGATCAGGGCGCGCTTGCCGGTCAGGTCGAACAGGGTGCTGGTCATAAGGGTCAGTCCGCGATGTCGATGACGACCTTGCCGAAGGCGTGGTTGTCTTCGAGGTGATGCAGGGCTTCGACCGCCTGGTCGATGGGGAAGCGTCGGTCGATGGTGGGCACAATGGCCTTTTCCGACACGAAGGCCAGAGCGGCTTCCAGCTCGGCGCGATTGCCGACATTGGTGCCGATCAGGCGGATGTTCTTCAGGAAAAGCTCGGGCGCGTTGACCTGGAAGGCCATGCCGCCGGTCGAGCCATAGACCACGACGCGGGCGCCCAGGTTGAGCGAGCGACCATAGGCCGGATAGCCACTGGCCGGAGCGCCGTCGAACACCACGTCGATGCCGCCGGAGGTCTTGCCCAGGGCCTTCTTCCAAGCGTCGTCCTTGTAGTTGAAACCGGCCTTGGCGCCGAGCTCGACGGCCTTGGCGATGGTCTCCTCCGAGCCCGAGGTGACATAGACCTCGGCGCCCATGGCCACGGCCAGCTGCAGGGCCGCCAGGGCCACGCCGCCGCCGACGCCGGTGATCAGAACCTTCTCACCGGCCTGAAGCTCGGCCTTGGTGACCAGACCGCGCCACGCCGTCAACACGGCCAGGGGCAGGGCCGCCGCCTGGGCGAAGTCCAGATGGGCGGGCTTGGTCAGCACGTCCTCGGCCGCCAGCACGATGGCGTCGGCCACCGTGCCCGGACCGGGCATGCCCAGAAGCGCGAAGGCGGGCGCCGGCCAGCGCGGATCCTCGCCCCAGTTCATGCCCGGATAGCAGACGACCTCGCGACCGATCAGGCCCGCGTCCACGCCGTCGCCCACCGCATCGACCACGCCTGCGCCGTCGCAGCCCATGGTGGCGGGCAGGGTCATGCCTGGATACATGCCCTTGGCGATCCACAGTTCGCGGTGGTTCAGGGCCGCCGCCTTCAGCGCCACCCGAACCTGGCCGGGGCCGGGCTCAGGGGTCTGGACAGTGTCCAGCTTGGCCGCGCCGAGGCCGTCGGCGGTGGTCAGGGTGAGTGCGCGCATATGCGTCTCCGATCAGATCAGAAGGCCGACGGTCAGGTCAGAAGGAGCGGGGCAGGCCGAGGCTTTCGGCGATGCCGTTGCGGACCATCTCGTTGGTGATCGGCCCGATCCGCCACAGGCGGCTGTCGCGCCAGTAGCGCTGCATGTCGGTCTCGGCCGAATAGCCCATGCCGCCCAGGATCTGGATGCCCAGGTCGGCCGCCTTGTTGGCGTTCTCCGACGCGACCAGCTTGACCATGTTGGATTCCAGACCGCAGTCCTGACCCGTGGTCATCTTCCAGGCCGCATAGTTGACCAGCAGTTCGGTGGTCGTGCGCCAGGTGGCGATGTCGGCGACATAGTGTTGCAGCGCCTGGAACTGGCCGATCGGTTTCCCGAAGGCCTTGCGCTCCTTCATGTAGTCGATGGCGTCTTCCAGCACGCCGTCCATGACGCCCAGGCAGAAGGAGCCGACCATGATCCGCTCGTTGTTCAGCGTCGGCAGCAGGGTGTACCAGGCCTTGTCGGGCGTCCCCATGACGTCCTCGTCGGCGCAGAAGGCGTCCTCGAAATGGATCGAGCATGACCCCATCGACCGCATCCCCAGCTTGGCCAGCGGGGTGATCTTGACGCCGGGCGTCTTGGCGTCGACCCAGAACAGGCTGAGGCCCTGGTGCTTCTTCTCGCCGGCCTCGGTGGTGCGGGCCAGGACCAGAAGACGGTCGGCGACGTGGGCCGATGAGCTCCAGATCTTCTCGCCGCTAATCTTCCAGCCGCCGTCGACCTTCACGGCCTTGGTGGTCATGCCGCCCAGCAGATCGGTGCCGCCGCCGGGCTCGGTGAAGGCGATGGCCGCCTTCAGCTGGCCGGTCGCGATCAGGGGCAGGTATTTCTTCTTCTGCTCGTCGGTGCCGTACAGGCCCAGCGACTTGGAGCCGGCGAAAGAGGTGATGCCCCAGATCCAGGCCAGGCCGCCCAGCGACCGGGCCAGCTCGCGCGCCAGGATCATCTGCATCAGCACGTCGCCGCCCTGGCCGTCATAGTCTTCAGAGATGCCGACGCCGTGGAATCCGGCCTCGGTGAACTTCTCCCACAGTTCGTGAGGGTAGTTGTGCTCGTCCTTTTCCAGCTCGCGCGCCCAGCTCTTGGGGATCTCTGCATCCACCCAGCGCTTCACGGTTTCCTGAAAGGCGCGGTGTTCTTCTGAGTGTCCGAAATCCATGGTCGTTTCCTGGGTGCGCTATCCAACGCGTCGTTGTTCACGCCGCGATCATGCGATCCTTCTGAAAGTTTGCAATCGATTTATCAACCTATCGTTTGGCAGAAGTGCGATGAATTTTTCTGGCGAACCTCTGCGAAACTGGTGCATGTCGAGGTGGCGCGAAGCGAATGCGAGGAATGATGACAAACTCTGCCGGGCCTCTGTCAGGCGTCCGTATCGTGGAGATGGACGGGATCGGTCCCGTGCCTCTGGCGGCGATGCTGCTGGCCGATCTGGGTTGCGAGATCGTGCGCATCGCGCGGGCGCCCAACTCGGGCCAGGCCTGGGACGACGTCGGCGGATCGGTGCTTCATCGCAATCGCAAACACGTTCACCTGGACCTCAAGTCGCCTGCGGATCGTGACCGCGCCATGGCCCTGATCGACCAGGCGGACGCCGTGATCGAGGGCTTCCGGCCGGGCGTGATGGAGCGGCTGGGCCTGGGGCCGGAAGTCTGTCTTGAGCGCAATCCGCGGCTGGTGTTCGCGCGCATGACCGGCTGGGGCCAGGTCGGGCCGCTGGCGCCGCGCGCCGGACACGACATCAACTATATCGCCATCACTGGCGCCCTGCACGCGATGGGCAGCCCCGACAGCCCGCCGATCCCGCCGCTCAATCTGGTCGGGGACTATGGGGGCGGGGCCATGTTCGCCATCGTCGGCATGCTGTCGGCCATCATCAGCGCGCGGGCGACCGGCGTGGGTCAGGTGGTCGATGTGGCCATGACCGACGGCGCCGCCGCCCTGACCGCGATGTTCCACGCCTTCACCTCAAGCGGGATGTGGAAGGACGAGCGGGGGGTGAACCTGCTGGACGGGTCCAAGCCCTTCTATCGTTGCTATGCCTGCGCCGATGGCGGCCATGTCGCGGTGGGGCCGCTGGAGCCGCACTTCTTCGCCCAGCTTCTGAAAGGTCTGGAGATCGCGCCGGATCGGTTCGTCCAGTACGACCCCGCCGGCTGGCCCGAGATGGGGGCCGTCTTCGCCGAGATCTTCCTGACACGCTCGCGCGATCAGTGGGATGAGGTCTTCCGCGACACCGACGCCTGCGTCTCGCCGGTGCTGAGCTTCAGCGAGGCGGCGGATCATCCGCACAATCGCGATCGCGCCACCCTGGTCAGCGAGGAGGGCGTCACCCAGCCCGCGCCGGCGCCGCGCTTTTCCCAGACCGTGACCGGCATAGACGCGGAACGTCGCGGGCTGTTGTCGATTGACGACGCCCTGGGCCGCTGGGGCGGCTAGGCCTCAGGCGGGCGCCAGATAGAGCGGCATCAGCATGCGGTCGGCGCCGCCGTCCACCATCAGGTCCACGCCGGTCACAAAGCCCGCCTCGGGCCGCAGCAGGAAGTGGATGACCTCGGCGATGTCGCCGGGCGTGCCGAGGCGACCCAGGGGAATCCGTGAGGCCCGGGCGTCGCGGTTGGCCGGATCGGCATAGATGTGGTCGTTCAGCCCGGTCATCACCGTGCCGGGCGAGACGCAGTTGCTGCGGATGCCGTCCGGTCCCCATTCCAGGGCCAACTGGGCCATCAGCATGGCCAGGGCCGCCTTGCTGGCGCTGTAGGACCCCAGGGTCGGCGAGGCGTTGCGGCCGGCCAGAGACCCCGTAGCGATGATGGCGCCGCGCGAGGCTTTCAGATGCGGATAGGCCGCCTGGGCCAGGCGGAAGGTGGCGTGGACATTGACGGTGAAGCCGCGCTCGAAATCCTCGAACGCCATGTCGGCCAGGGCGCCGGGATAGATGGCGCCGGCGTTCGAGACCACGCCGTCCACGCCGCCCATCTCGGCGACGGCGGCGTCGATGATGGTCTGTGCGGCGGCCGGATCTGACAGGTCCGCGACGACGGGAACGGAGCCGGGCGCCTCGGCCGCCGCCGCTTCAAGCCGGGCCGCGTCTCGCCCGACCAGCACCATCCGGGCGCCGGGATTGCGCTGGGGGATTAGTCGGGCAAGAGCCAGGCCGATGCCGCTGGAGGCGCCCGTGATGACAACCCGCATGGTCATGCCCCACCGAACAGGGCGTCATGGGTGTCGAGCCGCAGCACAGCCGCGTTGAAGCGCAGGGCCTCCATCTCGCAGACCTCGGCCGGCTGCATGGTCGGCGGCACCACGTTCCACACCAGGCCGTACATGGCGTGCCGGCGATAGCTGAGCCAGGCGTCGTCCCACGACGGGGCGGCGACGCCCTGGGCGCTCAGGGCCTTCAGATAGTGGGCGACCAGGTCCCGCTCGTGCGCCGCGCATTCGTCGGCGTCCATGCTGCCGATCAGGAAGTAGCTGACGTCGTGGGCCCAGTCCGACTGCATGAACCGCTGCCAGTCCAGAAAGCCCGGCGTGCCGTCGTGCTCGAAGAACAGATTGCCGGGGTGGGCGTCGCCGTGGACCATGCAGCGATGTTGTGACGCGCGGTCCAGCGCCCACAGCCGCTCCATCCCCGCTTCCGCCGCCGCATAGGTATGGAAGGCCTCGGGCAGGGCGGCCGCGACCGGGGCGGTCATCGACCTCTCCCACGCCCCGTCGCGCATGATCCGAAGCACGATGCCGTCGGTGGCCAGCGACCCGCCGACCTCGCCCAGACGGTCGAGATCGGGCGCGTTCCAGCGATGGGCGTGTAGGCGGGCGAGCTGGTTCAGGGCATTGGTGGCGGCGGCGACGGACACGGGCTTGCGCGCATCGCCGAAGCTGGCGTTCCGAACCAGCAAATCCTCGATCAGCTGAACGCCAAAGCCGCTGTCGTCATCGACGCTGGCGAAATAGCATTTGGGGGCGTTGACCAGACCGAGGGGTTCGATCTCGGCGTAGAACAGGCTTTCGCGAGCGTGAGAGGTGCGGACGTGGTCCGAATGCGCCTCGTACCCGCCCTTGAACCACATCGTCGCAGGCAGGCGATGGCGGTGGCCCGCGTCATTGTATTCCAGCAACATCCGCAGCTTGGTGCCGGTGGCGCGAACCGCCGTGCCGAAGGTGACGGTGCGCACCTCGACGCCGGGAAATCTCTGGCCCAGAGCCGCCGTCAGCCAGGCCGCGTCGACCTCTTCTAGGGTGCGGGGCAGGTGGAAATGAGGGCTGGTCATGGCGCTTTCCTGGGTGCGGCTCTTGCCGTTCAAGCCTCGGTGATAGGTCGCCTGCGGCAAAAAATCTACCAACTGGACGATAGGATTACATCTTCCGGCTTGCCAAAGTTCCGAAAGGCCATCAAACGTAATCCACCAAACGATGGGTCAAAGCCACGTAGTTCTGACCACGTTTTCAGGGAAGGGAATCGAGAATGACCAAAAAGTCTCAACTGATGCTCGCCACCGGGCTGACGGCCATCGCCATGTCGATGATCGCCGCGCCGACGATGGCCCAGACCGCCGACGCCGCCGCTGCACCGCAGGATTCCATCTCGCGGCTCGACGACATCATCGTCGTTTCGCGCAAGCGCGCCTCGGGCGAGGCGCTGCAGAACACGCCGATCGCCGCCACCGCCTTCGGCGCCCAGCAGCTTGAAGAAGCCGGCGTCAAGGATCTGACCGACGTGGGTCGGATGGCCCCCAGCGTTTCGCTGCAGCCGTCGTCGCAAAAGGGCGTGCAGAACTTCTCCATCCGCGGCATGGGCGTCTCAGGCTCGACGCCCTCGGATGAACCCGCCGTCGGCATCTTCCAGGACGGCATCTACTGGGGCTCGAACTACGGCGCCCTGAACGAACTGTTCGACATGGAAGGCGTCGAAATGCTGCGCGGACCGCAGGGCACCCTGTTCGGCCGCAACGTCACCGGCGGCGCCGTCTCGGTCCGCAGCGCCCGTCCCAGCTTCACGCCCAGCGGCGAAGGCACGATCGGCATCGGCAACTACGGCGCCAAGGAAGCCTCGGGCGTCATCACCGGTCCGCTGATCGGCGACAAACTGGCCGGCCGTCTGGCCGTGCAGACTCGCCGCCTGGACGGCTATTTCACCAACACCGTCACCGGCAATGACTATGGCGAGAGCGATTCCTACATCGTCCGCCCCAGCCTGACCTGGCAGGCGTCGCCGACCTTCTCGGTCACCGCCCTGGCGGAATGGTATTCGGACACGGGCGACCCCACCGTCGTTCGCGGCATCGCGCCCTGCACCATCCCCGGATGCACGCCCAGCCTGCCCACGACCGAAGGCTTCGTCACCTCGGACGACTATTATGACGTGGCCTACAACGAGCCCGGCTCGAACGACGTGGACGTCTTCCTCGGCGTGATCGAGGCCAACTGGGATGTCTTCGGCGGCGTCCTGACCTCGGTCACCGGCGTGCGCAACGTCTCGACCCGCGTTCTGACCGACTTCGACGGCACGCCCAGCGCCGGCTTCCTGCAGCAAATCGCTCAGGACCAGGAGCAGTTCAGCACCGAACTGCGCTTCGCCGCCGATGTGAACAACTTCCTCAGCTATACGGTCGGTCTGTACTACTTCGACCAGAAGTTCGACTTCCGCGAACGCCGCAGCCTGAACAACGATCTGACGAACATCGCCACCCGGTCGCACCTGGACAACGACAGCTTCGCCGCCTTTGCCGACGCCGACTTCAACATTACCGACAAGCTGACGGTGACCGCCGGTGTTCGCTACACCGAGGAAACCAAGACGGCGTCATCGGCCGCATTCGGCTTCTGCTCGCTGGACTGGGAAACCTGTACCTTCACTGGCCCGCTGACCACGAAGGACGACAACGTCTCGCCGCGGATCAGCGTCGGCTATGACATCGACGACAATCAGCTCGTCTATGCCTCGGCGACGCGGGGCTTCCGCAGCGGCGGCTTCTCGCTGCGCGGCACCGCCCTGATCGAGCCCTACCGGGCCGAAGAGGTCACCGCCTATGAAGTGGGCTACAAGGGCGACCTGTTCGACCGCCGCCTGCGCCTGAACCTGGCCGCCTACCAGAACACCTACGACGACCTGCAACGCACCGTCCTGGGCGTCAGCGAGTCGGCGGGCGTGGTCCAGTCGGTGTTCAACGCGGCGGCCGCCACGGTCACCGGCTTCGAGGCCGAGGTGACGGCCATCGTCACCAACAACTTCGAGATCACCGCGGCCTACGGCTACACCGACGCTCAATATGACGAGTTCCTCGGCGTCGTGGACCCCGGCTCGCGCAAGTTCGTGCGCATCCCCGAGAACACGGGCACCATCGCCGCCCGCTACGAGCACAACATGGAAGACGGCGCCCAGCTGGTCGCCCGTGCGGCCGCCCAGTACACCGGCGACTACTTCTACGACGACACCAACCTGCTGCAGCAGGACGCCTACACCCTGGTGGACGCCAGCCTGGCCTACACCAACCCGACCGGCGTGTGGACCGTCACCCTGTGGGGCAAGAACCTGACCGAGGAAGAGTATTCGCCCTGGGGTTCGACCCTCGGCTTCCTGGGTGAAAACCGCTTCCCGGCCGCACCGCGCACCTTCGGCATCCGCCTGCAAGCGCGCTACTAGACACCGGCACTCCTCTCCGAAACTCAGGGCGCGACGGCTTCGGCTGTCGCGCCTTTTCTTTGTCTGGGGATTGGGCGGAGGATCCGAGAGGGGCTGGCGGGGCGGGATTGTCCACCACATCCTCCGTCATCCTCTGGCATGTCCCGAGGATCCAGGCTCGCGATCTGTCCTGTGACTTTGCATCGGGAAGCCCAGGGCGGCTGACGCGTTACGGAAGACGCCTGATCGACCGACTGCCTGAACCGGGTGCGCCGCGAGTCTGGATCCTCGGGACAAGCCCGAGGATGACGGAAGGCAGGAGAGGGGCAACGATGCACGCAGCAAAAAGGCGCGCCGGCGGATGCCGGCGCGCCTCATGGTCACGCACGAAGACGTAGGTGTGGATCAGGCAGAGGCCTGCTCCGCCGCCAGCCTCGCTGTCTCGGCCTCTTCGGCCTCCAGGGCCTTTCTGAAGTGGGGCAGGGCGCCCCAGCCCAGCCAGGCCGCAAGCGCCGCGCTGACGGCGCAGACAATGGCCAGGGACTGGTTCACGTGCGCCGGGTCGCGGAACACGAAGTCTGTCAGCAGGGCCACCAGCGTCGGCGCCACCCCCAGCCCGAAGCCCGACAGGATGAAGGTGTAGATCGACGTCACCACGCCGCGCATCCGGTTGGGGGTGGCGACCTGCAGGGCCGAGGCCGACATGGCCTGGGGGAAGCTGTAGAAGAAGGTCGCCGCCGCCGCGACGGCCATGATCGTCGCATAGTTGGGCGCGAACGGGATCATGGCGGTGATGGGGACCAGGGCCAGGGCGGCGATCACCACGCAGATGATGACCGAACTCTTGTGGCCCCGCTTGCGGATCAAGGCGCCGACGACAGGGCCGCTCAGCACGCCCAGCGACCCCATCAGCAGCACCAGGGCGCCGAAGACCAGGCCGACGCTGGCGGCGTTGGCCCCATAGTTGCGGATCAGCACCGAAGGCATCCAGGCGGGCAGGGCGTAGAGGACCACGGTGACCAGGGCCATGGCGGCGAAGAAACGCAGATAGAAGGCGCGGCGCTGCCAGATGAAGGCGGCGGCTTCGCCCAGCGAGAACTGACGATCGTCCAGGGCCGCGCCGGCTGCCGCCTGACGCGGCGGCTCGCGCATGATCAGCATGGCCAGACCCAGCACGATGCCGGGCGCGCCGACGAAGATGAAGGTCAACTGCCAGGCCGAGAAGTTCGACAGAGCCGGCACCGTCTGGGACAGCACCGTCGCCGAACCGATGACCAGGCCGCCAAAGATCAGCGCCAGGCCGCCCCCTAGATAGGGGCCCATCAGAAAGACGCTCATGGCGCGGGGCAGCTTCTCCTTGGTGAAATAGTCCGAGATGATCGACCAGGCCGCCGGCCCCAGGGCCGCCTCTGCGGCGCCGACGCCGGCCCGTCCGAAGAATAGGGTCTCCAGGTTGGTCGAGAAGCCGCACAGGATGGTGAAGGCGCTCCAGGTCACCACCCCGAACACCACCAGATTGCGCCGGTTTCGCGTGTCCGCCAGCCGCCCGAAGATGGGGATGAAGGCGATATAGGCGATGATGAAGGCCAGGCCTTGAAGCAGGCTCATCTGGGTGTCGGTGGCGCCCAGGTCCATCTTGATCGGGTCGATCAGCAGGTTCAGCACCTGCCGGTCGATGAAGGAGACCGTATAGGCGGCGGTCAGCATGACCAGCACCGCCCAAGCGTAGCCGCCGTTCATGGGGGTCGGTTTGACAGCCACGCCGGCCGTCGGTTCAGGCACGCTCATGTCTCACTCTCCCGATGTTCAATCAGCCAAAGTTTGCTCTGCCAGGTCTTCACTCTGGCGACGATAGGTCCGCGCGGACGACGGCGATGACCGCGCCCGATTTGACGGCGTCCCCGACGCCGACGTGCAGGGCTTCCAGCACGCCCGCATGCGGGGCGGACAGGACGACCTCCATCTTCATCGCCTCGAGCACCAGAACAGCGGCGCCCTTGGCGACCCGGTCGCCGACGGCGACGGGCGTGTGCGCCACTGCCGCGTCCATCGGGGCCAGGATGTCTGGGCCGCCCGAGCCGCCCGAGGCGCTGCGTCGATCCAGCTGGGTCCCGGCCACGGCCGCGGCGCTGCGCGCGGTGCGCACGCCAAAGACCGACACATCGACCAACTGACCGCCCCAGGGCGCGCTGACGATCCGCTCGGAGATTGAGGCGGAGGGCGCCGTATCGGCATGGGTTGCGGATGAGACGACGGCCGCTGGCCTGTCGTCGGCGTCGGGCAGCCAGTCGCGCTCCACCGAGCCCGTGTCGTGGGTCGCGGCGGCGAAGTCGGGCGTGTCCAGCAACTGGCGCAGATAGGGGGCGGTGGTCACGGGGCCGGCCACGACCAGGGCGTCCAGCGCCTGGGCCAGACGCGCCCGCGCCTCTTCCCGCGTGCGGCCCCAGGCCTGGACCTTGCCGAACATGGAATCGTAGAAATTGGGGATGTCGTCGCCGGTCTCGACGCCGAAATCGGTCCTTAGCCAGGGGCCGCCGGGCAGGCGCAGGTCGTCGACACGGGCGGGGGCAGGGCGGAAGTTCTCCCACGGGTCCTCGGCCGAGATCCGGGCCTGGATGGCGCAGCCGTTGGTCGCCACATCGGTCTGCTGGATGCCCAGGGGTTCGCCGCCTGCGACGCGGATCTGGGCGGTGACGATATCGACGCCGGTGACCAGTTCGGTGACGCCGTGCTCGACCTGCAGCCGGGTGTTCATCTCCAGGAAATAGAAGGCGTCATTGGCCACGTCGGCCAGGAACTCGACCGTGCCGGCGCCCTGATAGCCGACGCTTTTCGACAGGGTGACAGCAGCCTCCAGGATGCGGGCGCGAAGGCCATCGGACAGGGCGGGGGCGGGGGCCTCCTCGATCAGCTTCTGGTGGCGGCGCTGCACCGAACAGTCGCGGTCGCCCAGGTGGATCAGGCCGCCATGGCCGTCGCCCAGCACCTGGACCTCGACGTGGCGCGGCCGGACCAGATAGCGCTCCAGATAGATCTCGCCGCGCCCGAAGGCGGCCGAGGCCTCGCGCGTCGCCTGTTCCAGCGCCGCCTTCAGATCGTCCTCGCCGTGGGCCACGCGCATGCCGCGTCCGCCGCCGCCGAAGCTGGCCTTGACCGCGATGGGCCAGCCGATCCGGCGGGCGTGAGCGATGGCGTCGTCGAAGCCTTCGACCACGCCGTCAGAGCCGGGCAGCACGGGCAGGCCCGCCGCCACGGCGGCTTTGCGCGCCTCGACCTTGTCGCCCATGGTGGCGATGACCTGGGCCGAGGGGCCGACGAAGCGCAGGCCCGCATCGACCACAGCGGCGGCGAACTCGGGGCTTTCGCTGAGCAGGCCGTAGCCGGGGTGGACGGCGTCGGCGCCGGTCGCCTTGGCCGCCGCGATCAGGCCGTCGATGTTCAGATAGGAGGCGCGCGCGGGGGCCGGGCCGATGTTGACGGCCTCATCGGCCAGCCGGGTCCACAGGGCGCCGGCGTCGGCCTCGCTGTGCACGGCGACGGCGCGCACGCCCAGCTCACGGCAGGCCCGGATGATGCGGACGGCGATCTCGCCACGGTTGGCGATCAGAACGGATGTGATCGTCAAAGCAGCACCTCAAGCGTGGTTTTGTCGAAGGGCCGCAACGCATCGAGCCGGCCCTCCTTGATCTTGGTCGCCCATTCGGGGTCGCTGAGCAGCGCCCGTCCGACGGCGACGATGTCGAACTCTGCGGCCGCGACCCGGTCGGCCAGTGGCCCCAGATCGGTGGAGATTTTGGCCTCTTCATTCAGGTCGCGCACCGACATGGCGCCCGCCAGGCCGACGCTGCCGACCGTGATCACGGGCTTGCCCGTCAGCCGCTTGACCCAGCCGGCGCCGTTCATGGCCGAACCCTCGAACTCGGGCTCCCACCAGCGGCGTTGAGAGACGTGGAAGATGTCCACGCCCGCATCAGAGATCGGCTTCAGAATGGCGCCGAACAGCTCGGGCGTGTCGGCCAGACGGGCGGAATAGTCCTGCTGCTTCCATTGCGATACGCGCAGGATCAGGGGGAAGTCCGGACCGATGGCGGCGCGGATGCCGGCGATGATCTCGACCGCGAAACGGGTGCGTTCAACCGCGTCGCCGCCGTACTCGTCGTCGCGCTGGTTCAGGGCGTCCCACAGGAACTGGTCCAGCAGATAGCCATGGGCGCCGTGCACCTCGACTGCGTCGAAGCCGATGACGCGGGCGCTCTCGGCGGCGCGGGCATAGCTGTCGGCGATGTCGCGGATCTCGGCCTTGGTCAGCGACGGCGCGACGGTCTTGCCGCCCGCCTTGTAGAGGCCGGAAGGCGACGCGCTGGGCAGGTGAGCGTTGGGATAGTCGTCGCCCGGACTGCGCATGACGCCGACGTGCCAGATCTGGGGGGCGATCTTGCCGCCCGCCTCGTGCACCTGATCGACCACGCGGCGCCAGCCGTCCAGCGCCGCGCCGTGGAAGGCGGGGATGCGCTCGGAGTGGGACGACACGGGGTGATCGAGCGTTGTGCCCTCGGTGATGATCAGGCCGACGTCGTGCTTGGCGCGGCGACGATAATAGGCGGCGACATCGGCGCCGGGCGTCTGATCGGGCGACTTCCAGCGCGTCATCGGCGCCATGGCGATGCGGTTCTTGAGCTTCAGGCCGCCGCCGTCGAAGGGGGTGAACAGGGCGGACAGATCGCTCATTTCGCGGCGACCACGCGTTGCAGGTCCAGCCGGTTGCGGATGATCCGGCCCGAGACGAGGGCGCCGTTCGAGACATGGACGATGCCGGCCATGTGCAGTTCGACCGGCTTGCCGACATCGGCCGGGGTCGGGGCGAAGTCTGACGAAAGCCCACCCTTCTGCGTCGCATGGAAGCCGACATGGGCGCCGCAAGAGAAGAGGTCGTTGATGGCGATGTCGGTCTGATCGACCACGGCCTCGACCGCGGCGCCCGTCCAGGCGTCGTCACACAGGACGCCGGGCGTGCGGGCCAGATCGCCGCCTTCCAGCCAGGCGCGGACCACGGCCTCGACGGCGACGTCAGGCGCCTGGGCCACCGTGTCCCAGGGCGCGATGGCGGGGCCCTCGACCGGGTTGGGGACGCGGGTCTTCATCTGGCGCGCGCGCGAGAAATAGTCCTGCTCGACCGAGTTGCTGACCAGCCGGTCACCGTTCCAGCGATACAGGCCGATGCCGCCCCAGGCGGTCAGGGCGCCGTCGTGGCGGTTCGACGCGCCGTGTTCCGAAAAGCGCATCATCAGTCGCTCGCCCGAGGTCCAGACCTCATGCACGGTCAGGCCCAGGCCGGGGAACTGGTCCATCTGCTTGCGTGTGGCGGCGTGATAGGCGGTGTCGCGCCCGACCACGTCATAGGGGCCCATGCGCAGGTGGTAGTCCGGCTCCATGATCTTGGGCGTTTCGCCCTGATCGTGGCTGTTGGTGTAGTCCACGACGTAATGCTTCATCAGCCGCAGGAAGGCGGGGCCGTCGGCGACGGTGAGGGGGCGGGTCATGGGATCAGCCCTTGCTGCTGGACACGCGGGGACGCTCGCCCCAGGCGAAGTTCAGCGCCTGGATCAGCTTGCTGCGGGTCTGGCCGGGCTCGATCACGTCGTCGATCGACAGGTGGGCGGCGGCTTCCCAGGGCTCGGACTCGGCGGTCCATTCCACTTCCAGCGACTCGGCCAGGGCGTCGCGGGCCGCGAGGCCGCCGCGCTCGAACTCTTCCTCCAGCTTGCGGCGATAGATGGTGCGAACCCCGGTCTCGGGGGCCATGAAGCCAAGCTCGGCGCTGGGCCAGGCGAACAGGAAGTCGGGATGGGTCGGGCGTCCGCCCATGGCGAAGTGGCCACCGCCATAGGCCTTGCGGATGACAACGCCCAGCTTGGGCACGGTCGCGGTGGAGATGCGAAGGGCCAGCTTCTCATAGACCTTGAGGATGCCGTTGCGCTCGGCCTCGCTGCCGACCATCAGGCCGGGCACGTCGTGCAGGAAGATGATCGGCAGGTTGAAGGTGTCGCACAGGTCGACGAAATCCAGCTCCTTGGACAGGGCATGGGCGTCCAGGGCACCGGCCTTGACTACCGGCTGGTTGGCGATGATTCCGACCGGATTTCCGTCCAGTCGCGCCAGACAGGTCAGCAGCGACCCGCCCCATTCGTAGGCCCAGGGCAGGACGCTGTCGGCGTCGGCGATGGCCTCGATGACGCGGCGCATGTCGTAACCCGACTTCTTGCCCAGGGGCACGATATGCTCCAGCTCGGCCGGGTCGGTGCGCGGTGCGCGGGCCGGGGCGACGGGCGCCGGCAGGTTCGAGTTGGCGGGCAGGAAGGACAGGAAGGCCGCCAGGGCGTTCATCGCGTCGGCCTCGGTCTCGACCGCCATATGGGCGTTGCCGATGGCCAGGGCCTTGTCGGGGCCACCCAGGTCGGTGTCGGTCAGAACCTCTCCGGTGGCCTGTTCGACGATCGACGGACCGACCAGGGCCAGGGAGCTGGACCGCGTCATGCAGACGAAATGCGCCGTCGAGGCGTGCAGGGCGCTGTCGCCGTAGGAGGGGCCCAGCACCGCCGCTGCGCGCGGCACGATGGCGCCGCCGTCGGTCGGCTTTAGGAAGGTCTTGAAGTCCAGCGGCAGGTGGCTGAACCGCCAGCCCATGACGTCGGGAATGCGGCCGCCGTCTGCGTCGCACAGCAGGACGATGGGATAGCCGTTCTTCTGGGCGATCTCTATCAGCCGGCCCTGCTTGCGCATGGATGTCGGCGCCGTGGTGCCAGCCAGGACCGAGGAATCGATGCCGATGACGCCGATGTTGCGGCCGTCCAGGGTGGCGAAGCCGGTCACCGCCGCGTCGCCGGGCACGTGCTTGGCCGTGCGCAGTTCGGGCAGGCCCAGGGCGCCGATCTCGAACCAGCTGCCCTCGTCGATCAGCATCTCGACCCGCTCGCGCACCGGCAGGCGGCCCGAGGCGCGGTGCTTGGCCAGGCCGACCTCGCCGCCCATTTCCAGGGCGCGCGACTGGCGCTGACGCAGTTCGGTGATGCGGTCCTGCATCGTGGGCGTGTTCGAGTCTGTCATGGTTTCAGGCCTTTTCGCCGCCGAAGCGGGGGGCGCGGCGTTCGACGAAGGCGGCGACGCCCTCGGCCCGGTCGTCCGAGCATTGCAGCATGGTGATGGCCTCGACGGAGTAGTCGAAGGCGGTCTGGTCGATCTGGCGGTTCATCAAGCGCTTGCCGACCGACAGGGCGTAGGGGGATTGGGCGGCGACCCGGGCGGCCAGGGCGCAGGCCTCGTCCATCAGGGCGGCGGGCGCGACGACGGCCTGGACCAGGCCGACTTCCAGCGCGCGTTGGGCCGAGATGCGGGCGCCGGTGGCGACCATGTATTTGGCCATCGGGCGACCGATCACCTCGGGCGCGCGGATGGCGCCGAAGCCGGGGATGAGGCCGAGCGCCGCCTCGGGCATGCCGAAGGTCGCGGTCTCGGAGGCGATGGCGAAATCGCAGGCCAGGGTCAGTTCGCAACCCCCGCCCAGGGCGTATCCGTTGACCGCCGCGATCACCGTCAGGGGCGAGCGCTCGATGGCGCCGAAGCCGGCCATGGCGTCCAGCTGGAAGGCGCGCATCTCGGACTGGCCGCCGTCCATGTCGGCGAAACCGGCGATGTCGCCGCCGGCGCTGAAGGCCTTCTCGCCGGCGCCGGTCAGGATCACGACCCGCGTCTGGCCGTCCGTCTCGACCATCGTCAGGGCCGCGCGCAGGTCGGCCCAGAAGGCGTTCGTCAGGGCGTTCAGCTTGGTCGGGCGGTCGATGGTCAGGACGGCGATCCCGTCCGCGCGCTCGATGTTCAGATCGCCAATTCGATGCGGCGTCATGACGGCCCTTCCCTGCTCGACGTTCGTTGCTATACGTCGTTCCAGCATTTCTACCGTTTGTTAGAATCATCGGCAAGGGACGATCGCACAAAAACAAACGGTCGGTAGAAAATGGACGTTAGGCGGCGGGATAGACCCGTTGCAGGAAGGCCAGGGCGAGGGGCGCATAGGCGTCGTTGGCGTCGCCGGTCAGCATATGGCCGATGCCCGGAGCGACGTGGGCCTCGACGTGGGGCGCGATCGACAGGAAGTGGTCGACATGCTCCTGGCGGACCACGGTGCTGAGCCCCGCGCGGATCATCAGGGTCGGGCTCTCGAGCGCCGTCGCGCTGGTTTCCAGCAGGCCCAACTGTGCCTCGTCCCTGACGAAACGGTCCTCGACGAAGCGCGGGTCCCAGCGCCAGAAGAAGCGGCCGTCCTGCTCCAGCATATTGCCGCGCAGCCGTTCCGGCTCGGGCGGACGGCCGTGCGCCGCCAGGGAGGCCAGGGTCGCCGCCGCCGCTTCCAGGCTGTCGAAACCTTCCGCCGAGGCGTGGAAGAAGACCCGCATCTCGTCGGCGACATTTTCGTCCATGCGCGGGGTCACGTCGGCCAGGACGATGGCGGCGACCATCCCCGGGTGGGTGGTCGCCATCAGCAGGGAGGCCCGTCCGCCCAGGGAGGCGCCGATCAAGGCCGCGCGGCCCCCGACCTGCGGAACGATGGCCGCCAGGTCTCGCACATAGGCTGCGAAGCTGTAGTCGCCGTCGGGCGCCCAGTCGCTGGCGCCATGGCCGCGGAGATCCAGCGACACGGCGTAATATCCCGCCTGGGCCATGATGCGGGCGGTGGCGCCCCAGGCGCTGCGGCTCTGGCCGCCGCCATGAGCGAAGACCACGGCGGGCGCGGCGGGATCGCCCCAGGCGTCGGCGACCAGCGTCAGGCCGTCGCCCTTCAGGCGCAGGGTTTGGGGCGCAATGGCTATCGACATCCGCTGATGCCTCCGTCGACGGGGATTTCGGCGCCGGTGATATAGGCGGCGGCTGGCGAGGCCAGGAAGACGGCGACCGCCCCGATCTCGGCCGCCGTGCCGAACCGGCTGAAGGGGATCTTCTTCAGGGTGGCCGTGGTCTTGCCCCCGTCGGCGCGCACCTCGGCCGTCATGTCGGTGGGAAACCAGCCGGGCACGATGATGTTGGCGGCGACGTGTCGTCTCGCCAGGTCAGCCGCCAGTTCGCGGGTCAAGTGATGCAGGGCCGCCTTGCTGGCCGTGTAGGCATAGGCCGACAGCCGGTGCACCGAGTTGCCGGCGATGGAGCCGATATTCAGGATGCGGGCGGGGTCGCTGGCCGTGCCCGCCGCCTCCAGCACCGGCAGCAGGTCGCGCACCAGGGTGAAGGGGACCTGGACATTGATCGGCATGACCGCGTCCCAGGCCTCGTCGGGATAGGCGTCCAGCGGCGCGCCCCAGGTCCGGCCCGCGTTGTTGACCAGGATGTTCAGGGTCTCGACCCGCGCCTTGATCGCATCGGCCAGGGCGACGGCGCCTGCGGGGGTCGACAGGTCGGCGTCAATGCCGGCGCAGTCGCCGATGGCGCGCATCTCAGCGGCGGCGAGGTCGGCGTTGGAACGCGAGGTGATGATGACGCGGGCGCCGGCCTGCAGGAAGGCTTCGGCGATCATCCGGCCCAGGCCATGGGCGCCGCCGGTCACAAGCGCGGTGCGCCCGTCCAGTCTGAAGAGTTCGGACATGACGGCCCTCAGGCCGGCTGGCGCTTGGCGGTCCTGAGCTTGGGCGCGGCCTTGGCCGACGCATCGGCGTCGGCTTTGGTCACGGTCACCGGCGCTGCCTTGGCGGCTGCGGCGCGTTTCTTGGGCTTGGGCTTGGCGACGACGGCGTGTCGCAATCCAGAGACGATGGTCGAGGCGACTTGCTCGCCGATGGTCTCCAGCGCGACCGGGCCGTCGGGCCGATACCATTCATGGGTGACCGAGGTGGAGCCCAGGATCGAGAAGGCGGCGACCTTGGAGTTGATCGACCGGTCGACGAGCCCCGCGGCCTTGCCTTCCTCGATCAGGCGGAAGGCGGCGCGTTCATACATGTCGCGCTCGGCGATGATCTTTTCCTGCTGCGCCGCCGGCACGAAATGGAAGTCGCGCAGGAAGATCCGCAGACGGTCGCGATGCTCGCCGGCATAGATGGTCAGGCGGCGCAGATAATTGGTCAGTTCGCCCAGGGGATCGGCCGAATCGAAGGCGATGTCCTCGACGATCTGGACGCCATTGATGTGCAGGTCCCGCAGCACCTCGAACAGCAGTTCCTCCTTGGAGGACACGTAATAGTAGAGGCTGCCCTTCAGCAGGCCGACCTCGTCGCTGACGATCTGCATCGAGGTGCCGGCGAAGCCGTTCTGCTTGAACAGACGCGTGGCGACCTCAAGGATCTGCTGCCAGCGTTCCTGGGACAGCTGACTACCGGCGCGCGCCCGGCGGGGCGGCTTTCCGTGGTCTACGGGCGGTTTGGCTGCGGCCAAAAACTCTAGCTCCTGCTTCACACCGAGCGTCCAAGAATCACGTTCAGTGGACCCATGGAGCGCATATAGAGGGCTCGGAAGCTAGGGGGTTCGGCCGATGGGTCCAAGTGCAAATGCGGGAATCGCTCGATAATTTGCTTGGTCGCCTCCATCATCTCGGTTCGCGCCAGGGATGAACCGACGCAGGACCGGGTGCCGCGCGCGAAGGCCAGGTGGCCGGTCGGCTCGGGCCGTTCCAGATCGACCTCGGCCGGGCAGGGGAAGCGCTCCGGGTCGCGATTGGCCGCCGCGTGCAGCAGGATGATCATCTCGCCCTTCTTGACCGTGGTGTCGCCGACCTCGGTGTCCTCCATGCAGAAGCGGTGGCGGAACTGGACCACGCTCATCAGACGCAGGGATTCCTCGACAACGGCGGACAGGGCGGCTTCGCTGTCGCGCGCCGCAGCCATGACCTTGGGATCGGCCAGGACAAGATACAGGGCGTTGGCGATGCCGTGCACCGTCGTGTCGGACCCGGCGAAGAACAGCTCGCGACAGATGCCCAAGGCGCCCGCCTCGTCCAGCTCGATGCCGAAATCGGGCGCTTCCTGCCATACGCGGCTGATGAAGTCGTCGGCCGGGTTTTCGCGTCGCGCCCGGATGAAGGGCAGCAGCATCTCGTTCAGCCGATGCGACGCCGCCAGCGCCTTCTCCTTCAGCTCTAGGTCGCGATAGCCCGAGGCGATGAAGGCCACGATGGCGTCGTTGCAGGCCAGGATCTCGGCGACCATGGCGTCGTCGTCGGTCGGCATCCCCAGCAGCGAACAGATCACCCGCGCCGGGATGATAGCCGCGTAGTCGGCGGCCAGTTCGGCGGTTTCCTTGCCGTCCAGCCGGGCCAGGGAGGCGGCCAGGACCGGAGCGATATGGTTCTGGCGATAGCTCTCGATATTGGCGGCGCTCAGCAGCTTGAAGTGGAAGCGGCGCAGTTTGACGTGGTCGCCATCGCGGCTCAGCGTGATGTTGGCGCCGCCGCCCTTGATCTGCTTCACCGTGTCGTCGGCGAAGACATAGGCGTTGGCGAAGCGGCTCTCGTCGCGCTCGGCGGCCAGGCACTGGTCGAAATCATGCACCAGCCAGGCCTTGGCCTGTTCGTCCCAGGTCGGCGACCCGGCCTCGCGCAGTTGCTCGTAGAAGCCGAAGGGGTCGCGGTCGGCGAAGCTCACGACGCTTTCGCCCATGGGGCAGGTGCGGGTGCGTTCCTGGGTCATGCTCATCTTGCGTCTCCTGCGCGGATCTTAGAGTCCGCCGTGTATGTCGATGGTCTCGCCCGTGACGTAGGTCGATCGGTCGCCGGCGAGGAAGGTGATGACGTCGGCGACTTCGTGAGCCGTCGCGGCGCGTTTCAGCGGCGTCTGCTCCAGGAAGGCCTGACGGGCGCGGGGGTCGATGTTGGGCCCCATGCCGGCGTCCACCAGGGCCGGCGCCACCGCGTTGATGCGGATGTTGAACGGGGCCAGGACGCGGGCCAGGGTCGTGGTCAGGTTGATGACCGCCGCCTTGGACGCCCCATAGTCTACCTGGCTGGAGCCGCGCCGGCCCGCAATGGAGGCGACGTTGACGATGGTTCCGCCGCCGTTGTCGCGCATGGCCATGCCCATCTTCTGGCACAGGTACAGAGGGGCTGTGACATTGACCGCCAGGGTCCGGGCCACCTGCTCCATCGACAGGTCGAAGAAACCGGCCGAGCGATAATAGGCGGCGTTGTTGACCAGCACCGCCGGCACGCCGACCTCGGCGATCACCGCGTCCAGCATGGCGCGCACGGCCGCAAAATCGGTCAGGTCGCAGACGTGGAAGGCGACCAGTTCAGGTGCGTCTGACTGCTGCAGGTCGACGCCGACGACGCGGTAACCCTCCGCCGCCAGGTTCTGCACGATGGCCTGGCCCAGGCCGCCGGCCGCGCCCGTGACCAGGGCGACGCCGCGGTCGAAAGCGAGGGCGGCGGGACGGGTCATGCCGTCTCGACCAGATCGGCGGGCAGATATTCCGGCAGCCGGAACTTCTGCACCTTTGTCGTTCCCATCGGCCAGTCGGTGACGAAGATGACGTGCCGGGGGACCTTCCAGTTGGCCAGTTCGCCCTTGCAGGCGGCGATGACCTCGGCCTCGGTGATCTGCGAGCCCGGATCGCGCTCGACGAAGGCGACGGGCACCTCGCTCAGCCGCTTGTGCGGGATGCCGATGATCTGGACGATCTTCACGCCGGGCAGGCCCTGGATGAAGGCCTCGATCTCGGCGGCGGCGACGTTCTCGCCCCCGACCTTCAGCATATCCTTGATGCGACCCAGGAAGGTCAGGGCGCCGTCGGCGTCCATCTGGCCCCGGTCGCCGGTCTTGACCCAGCCGCCCGGCAGGATGGACGCCGCCGTGGCCTCCGGGTCCTTGTAGTAGGATTTGAAGGCGCCGCCGCCGCGGAACTGGATCTCGCCCGATGCGCCGCGCGGGACCTCGATATTGGTTTCCGGGTCACAGACGCGGACCTGGGTGTTCTCCGGCGGATAGCCGCTGGAGACGGCGCGCACATCCAGCGGCGCATCCCAACGGGCGAAGGTGACGATGCCCGAGCCCTCGGTCATGCCGAACAGGTTCAGCAGCACGGCGTGGTCGGGCAGGGCGGCCTGAAGGCGGCGTTGCAGGGCCTCGGGTCCGACATTCAGCATCGACCGCACGAAGCTGAAGCTATCCTTGTTGAAGCGCGGATGCTCGATGACCGTGATCGAAAGGGGCGGGAAGCCGGAATAGAGGTGGGCGATCCGGTGCTTCTCGATCAGCTCGACCGCCTCTTCGGCCCGGAAATGGGGCTGGGTCATGAAGGACGCGCCCGTGGCCAGGATGGTGGTCATCGGGCCGACGCCGCCCGTGTGATAGAAGGGCATCGGCATCCACACCGTCTCGTCGGCGCGCAGGCTGACGGTGTTGGCGAAGGTGGACCAGCTGGCCTGGATTCCCAGGTGCGTCAGCTCGCAGCCCTTGGGCGTCGAAGTGGTGCCCGAGGTATAGATGATGGTCGAGGTGTCCTCGACGCGGCGCTGGGCGCGGGCGGCGTCGACCTCGGCGTCGGACACCTGGGCGCCCAGGTCGATCAGGTCGTCCGTCGAGAGGAAGGGCGATTGGCGGCCCTTTCCCATCAGCACCATGGCCGTCAGGGCTGGCGTGTTCGGCAGGCTGAGGGCGGCGGGGTCGGTCTGGTCGTCCAGGCCCTCGATGGAATTGCGGATCAGGGGGATGAAATCGACGTGGTCGGCGATCAGGTCGGTGGTCAGCAGCACGCGGCAGTCGCTGTGCTTCAGCGCATAGCCCAGCTCCTGACGCTTGTAGCGGGCGTTCAGGGCGACAACGACGGCGCCGGCCATCAGGCCGGCGAAATAGGCCACCACCCAGTCGGCGCAATTGGGCATCAGGGTGGCGATATGGTCGCCCGGACGCACGCCCAACTTGATCAGGCCCTTGGCCATGGCGCGGGCGCGTTCGTTGACCTGGCCGTAGGTCAGGGTCACGCCGGGGAAGATGGCGAACAGGGCGTCAGGCTGCTTCGCAGCCTGTTCGGTCAGCAGGATGTCGACGGTCTTGGTCGGTGCGCCGTGAAGAACTGTAGTGTCGGCCATACGCCTGGGTCGCCCTTGTGTTCGTTTCCTTTCCACGTCGTGCGCGTGGACGGGCGCGTTGGATCGCGCCTCTAACAAATGGTAGGTCAGCAGGGTTCGGGCAGCAAGGGGAGAACGGCTCGGCAGGCTCGATTTATTTGCCAACCGATTGGTTGATTATCGGCGTGGAATTCTCGGCCGTGAGGGTCCGCGGCTGTGCCGCCGGGCCTTATTCGATCTGATCAGATTTCTGGGCGTCCGTCATCCTCGGGCCTGTCCCGAGGATCCAGGCTCGCGGTCTGGACGGTTGCGCGCCTTGCTGACGCCTTGGATCGGCGACGGGCTGAGACTGTCTGACGGCGGCGTTTCTGGATCCCGGGCACAGGGCCCAGGATGACGACGAAATGAGAGGCTTTGTCGCAGGCGCTGACCAGCCAGGATGCTCAGCAGACTTCTTCGACAGGCCTCAGGGCAATGACCTCGGCGCCGCCTTGGGGCGCCGCAGGGCGGGCCAGGGCGACCACCGGCAGGCGCACGGTCACCGCGGCGCCCTCGCCCAGGGTGGAGTCTATGGTCATCCGCCCGCCGTGCAGTTCGGCCAGGGCGCGCACCAGCGACAGGCCAAGCCCCGTCCCCTGCGCCCGCTGAGCATTGGCCCCGGCCTGTTCGAACGGGCGGCCCAGGCGACGCAGGTCCTCGGGCGCGATGCCCACGCCGGTGTCGGAGACGACGATCTCCAGATAGGGGCCGATGGCGTCCAGGGTCACGGTCACCGATCCGCCGCCGGGCGTGAATTTGATGGCGTTGGACAACAGGTTCAGGCTGATCTGCTTCAGCGCCCGGCGGTCGGCGTCGACGGCCAGGGCCTCGTTGGGCAGAACGCTCGCCAACTCCACGCCCTTGTCGTTGGCCGACAGCCGGACCAAGGCGATGGCGGCCGAAACCACCTCGCGCGCGTCCAGCCGTTCCAGCGACAGTTCGTACCGCTCGGCCTCGATCTTGGACATGTCCAGCACGTCGTTGATCAGGTCCAGAAGGTGGCCGCCCGCCTCATGGATGGACTCGGCGTAGTCGGCGTATTTGTCGGGCAGGGGGCCGAACAGCCGCTGGCGCATGATGTCGGAAAAGCCCAGCACGGCGTTCAGCGGCGTGCGCAGTTCGTGGCTCATATTGGCCAGGAAGCGGGACTTGCCCGCGTTCTGGGCCTCGGCCTCGGCGCGGGCGGTTTCCAGTTCGGCCTCGCGGGCGAACTGGGCGGTGCCGTCGAGGGCCTGAGCGATAAGGCGCGGCGTCTCGCCGGTTTCGTCAAGCCGCCGGATGGCCAGGCTGACCCGGCGATCCATGGCGGCGCGCGGCGCGAACACGGCCTGGCCGATCCCTCCCGCCAGGGCGTGATCCATGGCGGTGCGCACCGCCGCGCGATCGGGCGCATGGATGGCGGCGATAAGCCCCTGGTCATAGAGGGCGTCGACATCCAGCGCCGGGGGCGAACGGCCATAGGCGGCCAGGATGCGGCCAGAGGGGTCCATCACCATCATCAGCCCGGGCTGGCCCGACAGCAGATACTGCGCCCCGTCCTGAACGCTCGCCACAGGGTCCGGCTGCGTCCCGGCAGCAGCCCCCCTCAGCGTCGTCGCGGCGGTGTGGCGGTCCTTGGCGGGGCGGATCGTCAGGGCCGTGGCGATCCCTGCGGCCAGGGCGGCCAGCACCGCCGCGGCGACGGCCAGGCCCGCGAATTCGGCCGCCGGTCCGCCCAAGAGCAGCGATCCGAACCCGATCAGGGCGGTCAGGGCCACCGCAGCGGCGCCCGCCACCGCCAGCCCGCGACGGCCCAGCATGATGCCGGCCGCCAGGGGCATGAAGGCGAACCCGGCCAGGGATCCGCTGAGCCCGCCGGACAGGGCGCTGCTCGACACCGCCGCCAGGGCCCAGACGCCCAGAAGCATGGCCCGCGCCGGACGGTCGTCCTTGTGCAGAAGTGCGACCCCCGCGAGGCCCGGCGCGATCATGACGGCGACCCCGACCATCACCGACGCCTCGACGCCCGGCCACGTCCAAAGGGTCGCGCCCATCAGCATGGCGACCGCCACGGCCCAGCCGAGGTGCCACGCGACCACAGATCTCCGATCGCCGGCTTCCCCCAGGGCGCCGGGGTCGCTGTCAGCAGGGATGGGCGGGCGCAGACTCAATGGGGATCCGGACGAAACTCAAGACGGGAGGCTCAGCGCCCCATCATAAACCTGCACCTCCTGCGACGCGAGGTTGCTCCCGTCACAGGCGACTTGCGAAGCGGGAAGGATCGCAATCAGTTGGGGACCATCGGCCCCGTTGTCCTTAACGGCGGCTCGGCCTATCTGGCGCGGATGACGGATACGCCCAGCAGCATCGACGCCACCTTCGCCGAACTGGTCGATGATTTCGACCTGCTCGAGGATTGGGAACAGCGCATCGGCTATGTGATCGACCTGGGCCGGACGCTGGCGCCCCTGGCCGACGCCGACCGGATCGAGGCCAACAAGGTGCCGGGCTGCGCCGCCCAGGTCTGGCTGGCCAGCGACCGCGAAGGCGATCGTCTGGTCTTCCACGCCGATTCCGACAGCGCCATCTCCAAGGGCAATGTCGCCCTGCTGCTGGCCCTATATTCGGGCCGCACCCCCGCCGAGATCCTGGCCTTCGACGCCCGCGCGGCGCTGGACCGGCTTGGCCTGCCCCAGGCCCTGACGCCGCAGCGCGCCAACGGCCTGAACAGCATGGTCGGTCGGATCCGGCAGGAGGCCCTGGCGTCGGGCTAGGCCTCGTCGTCCCAGGGCGGCGGAAGCTGACCGGCCTTGAACAGGATGGTCGGGTTCTCGTCGTAGTCGCCCATCTCGGTGTCCGCAGAGGCGGAAAACGCGACCACGCCCAGACGCAAGGGTGCGAGCCGTTCGGCCTTGCGGCGGGCGTCCTCGGCGGTCTTGCAGCCCATCTGCTGCTCGGCCTTCAGGCTCTTGCCGCGACCCTGAACATAGGCCTGGACGATGTGCACGGTTTCAATGGCCATGGCGTCTCAGAGGCCGTTCGCGGCCTAAGGTCAAGGCCGGGTGCGAGCGATCGGCGTTACTGATCTCGGTTCTTCACCCGATCCCGTAATGCTCGGCCAACGCCTCCAGTCCCTGTTTCAGCAGGCTGCGGCCCTGGCGTTTGCGCAGGCCCATGGTCTGTTCGGCCAGTTGCAGGCTGGATCCGACGAGGCAGATCTGGACCACGAAGGGCCGGACGCGGGGGCTGATCGAGGCCAAGGCGGCGTCGACGCGGGCCGAGGCCGACAGGGCGCGGTCGCCGGGCTCGACGCGCGAGGCCGAGCCGCCGCCCGCGCGGGGCAGGGCGTCCCAGCGCATGGTCACCGAGGCGCCGGTCGAAGCCATTTCGGCGTCCAGGCGCAGGCGCTCACCGGCCATGATTTCGGCCGGGGTCAGCCAGGGTCGGCCCGACTGATCCTTGCGTCGCGCCAGCCAGGCGATGGGGCTTTCACCCAGGTTGGCGCGTCGGACGCCCATATGGCCGTCAGGCTGCATGACCGTGCGTTCGCCCTCGACAAAGCCGGGCCGACCGGGCGCCGGGGCCTCGTCCTGCTGCGCCTTGCCGCGGCGGGCGACCCAACCGCCGCCGGTTCGGCCGGTCAGGCCCGGCTCGGCGATCAGGGCCCGAAAGGCCGCCTCGTCCAAGGTCAGATTGACCCGCATGCGCCGGTCCGCCCCAAGTCGGACCAGATAGGCGACGCCCGACGCCTCGATCCCCCGCGCCTCTACCCAGGCTCCGGGTCGGGCCAGCAGGCGACGGGCGCGCTCGACCATCGGCGTCATGCGGCGAGGTCCAGTCTCGGCGCCTCGCACAGGTCGCGCAGCTGCCGCTCCAGCCGGTCCAGCAGGGCGTCGATGGCCGGGTCGTCGCGGGCGTCCTCCGACCATCGGCAGCCTGCGCTGGCGGTCGCGCGATTGACCCCGAAGGCGTACCCGACCCGGTCCAGCGGCCAGCCGTAACCGACGTGGGCCAGATACATGGCCAGCCAGCGCGCCCGGCAGGCCTTCAGCCCCAGCCGCGTCCCGGCCGTCATCTCGTCCAGCGTCATTTCGAACGACAGGCCGATCATGTCCGTGGCCAGCGCCGCCCGGATGCGGTCTCGCGCCGCGACCGGCGCCCGAAATCCCTTTTCCATTCCCCTGATGCTCCCTGCGAGGTGATCGACGCCGTGATCCTAGGATCAATCCAAGCGCGCATAGGAATGTTGTCCTATCTGACGACAGGATCGGTCGTGTCCTCAAGCGGGCTGCGGGATCGCCTTCCTCTGGGTCGGAGATCTGGCTGGATCGGGCGTCCGATCGCCGGCTCCGTCAGGCGGTGACTGGACCCTGCGTTTGGCGACCGGAAATATTCGAATCCTTGACTCATGAGGCTCGACGCCGATTCGCAAATCAGCCTACGATTCGCCTCGATGGGGTGGCGTTAACTGTTCTTAAGGTTTTGAGCGGTTAACTCTCGAACAAGGTTACCCGGACGTGAGCGGTCACGGTCGTCGGGACATATGGTCAAGCTTTTGCCTGGAGGGGCGTCAATGCGCGTTCTGCTTATCGAAGACGATCACGCGACGGCGCAAAGCATCGAGCTGATGCTGAAGTCGGAAGGCTTCAACGTCTACACGACGGACCTTGGCGAAGAAGGCATCGATCTGGGCAAGATCTATGACTACGACCTGATCCTTCTTGACCTCAACCTTCCCGACATGAGCGGCCTTGAGGTTCTGCGCCAGCTGCGCGTCGGCAAGGTCAACACGCCGGTCATGATCCTGTCGGGTTCGACCGAGATCGAAACCAAGGTCAAGACCTTCGGCGGCGGCGCCGACGACTACATGACCAAGCCCTTCCACAAGGACGAACTGATCGCACGCACCCACGCCGTGGTCCGTCGCTCCAAGGGTCACGCCCAGGCCATCATCCACACCGGCGAGATCGCCGTGAACCTGGATGGCAAGACGGTCGAGGTGCACGGTCACCGCGTCCACCTGACGGGCAAGGAATACCAGATGCTGGAGCTGCTCTCGCTCCGCAAGGGCACCACCCTGACCAAGGAAATGTTCCTGAACCACCTGTACGGCGGCATGGACGAGCCCGAGTTGAAGATCATCGACGTCTTCATCTGCAAGCTGCGCAAGAAGCTGGCGACGGCTGCGGGCGGCAAACACTACATCGAGACCGTCTGGGGCCGGGGCTATGTCCTGCGCGACCCG
>Ga0247803_1000119_pt1 | contig 46607 bp, 44 predicted proteins | sample UWRJL014104B1_FD_180928 | JGI IMG/M metagenome (GOLD analysis project Ga0247803, IMG submission 180928) | Plant litter microbial communities from Arlington Agricultural Research Station in Wisconsin, United States - UWRJ-L014-104B-1 | ecosystem: Environmental > Terrestrial > Plant litter >... | reverse complement strand
ACCGGGAAGCCCTTGGACAGGTCGAACCGCATCTGGCGGCCGAAGACGCCCAGGGTGCCGGTGCCTGTCCGGTCGTCCCGCCGGGCCCCGTTGTCGAGGATATCGCGCAGCAGATTCAGATACTGCCATTCCGGATGATCGGCCGGAAGGGCTCCAGTCCGGGTTTCAAGATCAGCGAGGGCGGCCACGGCGTTCATGGTCGGAGTTGACGCCGATTCGGCTTTTGAATCACTGTGAGCGACCGCTGTCATCCACAGGTGATGGCGACTATCCCCCGAAGCCGCCGCCATCCAGAAAGGCCTGTTCCTCCGCCGTGGTGTCGCGCCCCAGCGCGGCGTTGCGGTGCGGGAACCGACCGAAGCGGACGATGATATCGCGGTGGATGTGGGCGTACTTCAGGATCTCGGGCATCCCGGCTGAAAGGGACACGGCCGCGTCCTGATCCGCCAGGTCTTCCGAATGCTCGAACGGAGTGACGAAGAACTGGCGCATGGGTTCTTCGACCTGAGCCATATGGCCTCGCGCCACGGCCTGTCGGGCGAACATCAGGCCCAATCCGTCGGTGGCGAACTGGTGTCCCGTGCCGCGATAAGCGTTCCTCGGATACTGATCCAGCAGGATCATCAGGGCCAGGGCGCCCTCTGCGGTATCGATCCAGTGATCCAGCTCGCGCCGCGCCGCCGCGCCGTGCAGGTCGTGGAAAGCGTCGCGGAACGCGCGGTCGAAGACTTCGTCCTTGGCGTACCATTTGGCCGGGCCAGCCTCTTTCCAGAAGGCGACGACGGAGGAAATCGTTATGAGGTCGGTCATGACCAGCACCCTATCCAATCCGCTTCCCGTCTTCCACGACCGCGACTGCGACTTGTCGATCATCCGCAGCAAGCGTGTCGCCGTCATCGGCTATGGCAGCCAGGGGCGCACCCACGCCCTGAACCTGCGTGATTCCGGCGTCACCGACATCGTTATCGGCCTGAAAGAGGGCTCGGCGACCCGTGAGAAGGCGATGGCAGATGGTTTTCCGGTTCTGACGGCGGGCGAGGCGACGGCCGGCGCCGACGTGGTCGCCATTATGGTCTCGGACGAGGCGCACCGCGATCTCTATCGTGACGAAATCGAGCCCCACATCCGGCCTGGCGCCGCCCTGATCTTCGCCCACGGTCTGTCGGTCCGGTTCGGACTGGTGACGCCGCGTCCCGACCTCGACGTCATCCTCGATTCGCCCAAGGGCATCGGTCCGCGTATCCGCGACCTGTATGAGGCTGGAGAGGGGGTCTTCTGCCTGTTCGGCGTGCATCAGGACGCGACGGGCGCAGCTCACGCCATCGGCCTGTCCTATGCGGCGGCCCTGGGGTGCGGTCGCAAGGGAATCCTGGAGACCACCTTCGCCGCCGAATGCGAATCAGACCTGTTCGGCGAACAGGTGGTCCTGTGCGGTGGCGTCGCCGAACTGATCGACGGCGCATTCATGAAGCTGGTCAACGCGGGCTATCCGCCCGAGGTGGCGTGGTTCGAATGTTTCTACGAGGTCAAACTGGTCATCGACTTGATGTACGAACGCGGCATCGCCGGCGCCTTCGCCAAGATCTCGAACACAGCCGAATACGGCGCCTATCTGACGGGGCCGCGCGTCATCGGCGAAGCCTCTCTGAAGGCCATGGACGGAGTGCTGGCGGATGTGCAGGGCGGCGGCTTCGTCAAACGGCTGATGGCCGACTACGACGCTGGTTCGCCTGAACTGCTGGCCCGTCGCAAGGCCCTGGGCGAACGCACCATTGAATCCGTCGGCGCGCATCTGAACGCGGTCGCTGCAGCGGCGAATGATGCGTGAGAAATAATGAGAGGGGTGCGGCGCTCGGGCGGCGCCGGATCTAATGGTCGGAGTGAGAGGATTCGAACCTCCGACCCCTGCCTCCCGAAGGCAGTGCTCTACCAGACTGAGCCACACTCCGACTTAGGGCGCGGCTTATAGCGACGGGATTTGGCCGCCGCAAGCGGGCAATTTCCGCGCATAAAAACACTCTCAGACGGGTGTTGCATCCCCGGCGGGCTTGGCGTATCTGACCGCCTCCCGCGGGCCAAGGCTCTCGGGTCGCCGGACCTGCTGGGGAATGGTGTAATGGTAACACTCCGGTTTTTGGTACCGTCATTCAAGGTTCGAGTCCTTGTTCCCCAGCCATCCGTCCTTGCGGCGACCGCTCAGCGGTCCGCCTGGCGCTGAAATTCCGTAAAAATACCTGGGCCTGCGGATTTCCTCGCTGGACCCTTCTCGTCTCAACGCCCTAACCTTGAATTCGGGGGAGAGGTCGATGGCGTCGCTTACACGTTCGGAAGAGGTCTGCGTCCGCTTGGCGGGCGAGGGATTGCGTAATGGCGCCATCGCCACGCAGCTTGGCGTTTCCGAGCGCACCGTCGGCAACCATCTGAACCGGGCCTATCGGAAGCTGGGCGTGAACGACCGGCGCGCGGCTGCGGAAAAACTACTCACTTCATACTCAGAGCAGAAAGTGAGTATCGCCACGAGCCCGGACGCAGCCCCAGATCAGGGCGTCACCCCGGACCGGCTCGCTGCGTCCGAGGATGGTGAAGGCGAGCGGTCCTGGTCCCTGTACCAGACCTACGCCCGGCTCGGAGCGTTTCGAACGCCGCCGCGCTGGGGCTCGGCCCGAACGGCGCTGATCCTGCTGTGGACCCTGATCGGTCTGCTGACATTCAGCATCGTGGCGGGCGCCGTCACCCTCTTTGGATCGGCGGACAGAACGGCGGCGGCGACCTACGCTTCCGCACCGCCCCAATGAGGATTTCACCGTGAAACTCACCGACATGTCACTGGCAGACCGTTTTGCCACGATCGTGGCTGCCGACCTGCGCAACAGCGAACACGCGCTGGATCGCAGCCTGGCGGCCTATGGCCAGATGTTGACCAACCTGGCCGATGGCCGCGTCAACGCCGGCCTCGCCGCCCAGGCCGGTCAGAAGGGCCTGGATCACATCGCAGAGGCCATCGGCGCCAGCGTCGCCGCGCGGCGCGCGACGATCGCCGCCCATGACGCCTTCGCCCGGGATGCACGTCGTCTCGGATTGGAATGGACCTCGATGGCGGCCGGCGAGCGCAAGCCTGGCGGGCCGGTCAAGGAAGGCGTTCTGCCCGCCGATTTCGAGACCGAAGCGGCCTGACGTCAGGAGCCACCTTGCTCATTATCGCGATGCTCGTCGCCAATGTCGTTGCGGTGCTGTTTTTGCTCCGCCACGGCGAATGGCCTGAACGCCTCGCAGTGGGCCTGGTGGTCTTTTCCTGGGTCGGCGCCCGGTTGCTGGAGCCCGTCGAGATCGACGACTGGCGGCTGGGGGCCGCGATCATCGACAGCGTCGTGCTGATCGCGTTCTGGGTGATGGCCCTGCGCGCCGAGCGATGGTGGCTGATCCCTGCGACGGGTTTCCAGAACATCGCCATCATCACCTACCTGGTGCCCTGGATCGTCCACGGCGAGGCCGGTCGGTATTTTGTCTGGACCGGGGTGACGATCCGAACGGGCGTCTGGCTGGTCATCAGTATCCTTTTATTCGCGGGCGCCTGGGAAGCCTGGGCCGCCCGCCGTTATCGCCTCGAGGAGGCATCCCATGGCCACGAGTTTCTCAATCGAAGGGGTGTTTGACACCTGGACAATGCTGATGGCTCAGCAGGAGCTCTCGGAAGAAGAAGGTGAGCCGCTTCTCGAAGACTGCGAGACCTTCATCCTGACGCATCTGATCCACGACCACGCCGGTGCGGCTAGGCTGTGCGCCGTGTTGTCGAACAGTTTCCGGGACGGGCCACGCAGCGATGGTCTGGATATCAGGGCCATGGCCCAGTTGCAGGAATGGTTGATGCAGCGGGCCAATACGGATGCCTAGGTCGGGGACGCACGAGGTCGCGGACGCCTGACGATCGATTCAGGCCAGGGCCAGAGCGGCAGCGGCCCGGAGTTTCGTCGCCACGATCTCCAGGCCGCTGCTCTCGCCGGTCTTTCGAACCGCGTCGGAATGGACCAGAACACCGATGGTCCGCGTGACGCCGAACCCGAACAGTCGGGGGATGGCGACGCCGTCGCCGGCAAAGCCGCGCGGCATGACAGTGACACCCAGGCCGGACCGCACATAGGCCAGGGCCCGATCATCGCTGGTCGTCTTGGCCGCCATGAAGGGCCGGACGCCTCGGGCCGTGAAGTGACGGCTGGTTTGGGCCAGGGCCTCGCAATGCCTGCGCACGATCATGGTTTCTGCAGCCACGGCTTCAGCCTCGATCTCGTCCTCATCGGCTAGCGGATGGCTCAATGGCAGGACGAGGCCATAGGGTTCGGTGAACAGGACCCGTTGCGCACGCGGGTCGCCATCGACGATGCCGATCGCCGCGTCGATGCGGCCGCGCTCGAGAAAGCCGTGCAGATCCTTCTGCCGCCCCTCGACGATCTCCATCCGTTCACCGGCTGCCGTGGCCGCGGTCAGGGCGTCTTCCACCCAGCGGCCGGGCAGGGTGGACAAGACGCCGAGCCGGGTCAGGGGCGCCGATCTTTCGGTGTCCGCGTCACCCACCGCCTGGGCGTCGAGGAAGGCGGCCTCGATGCGGCGCGCGTGGACGGCGAAGCGGACACCTGCGGGTGTCAGATCCACGCGCCGGTTGGTCCGATTGACCAGCTTTACACCGACCAGCCGTTCCAGCTTGGCGATGCCCACAGACAGCGTGGGCTGCGACACCCGGCACTGGGCTGCTGCCCGCGTGAAGGCGCCTTGGTCCACGACGGCAAGAAAGTAGCGTAGCAGATAGCGATCGATCATAGACCCCATCTATAATAAGCGCAGCCGGAATTGAAACTTCACGATGCGGCGGAGGGGGCTATGGTGGCGGGATCAGGAGACCCGAACCATGCAGCTCGACTTCCAGCTCGGCGAAAACGCCGACATGATCCGCGAAACCACGGCCAAATGGGCCACGGATCGCCTGGCCCCCCGCGCGGCCGAGATAGACGAGACCAACACCTTCGCCCGCGACCTGTGGCCCGAGATGGGCGAACTGGGCCTGCACGGCATCACGGTGCCCGAAGAGGATGGCGGCCTTGGCATGGGCTACCTCGAGCACGTCATCGCCATGGAGGAGGTGTCGCGCGCCTCGGCCTCGATCGGCCTCAGCTACGGCGCCCATTCCAACCTGTGCGTCAATCAGATCCGCCGCTGGGCCACGCCGGAGCAGAAGGCGAAATACCTGCCCAAGCTCATCTCAGGCGAGCATCTGGGGTCGCTGGCCATGTCCGAGGCCGGTTCCGGCTCCGACGTCATGTCGATGCGCACGCGGGCGGAACGCAAGGGCGACCGCTGGGTCCTGAACGGCACGAAATTCTGGATCACCAACTCCCCGACCGCGGACACCCTGGTCGTCTATGTCCGCACGGGCGAGGGCAATGGCGGCGTCACCGCCTTCCTGATCGAGAAGGGGATGAAGGGGTTTTCGGTCTCCAAGAAGCTCGACAAGATGGGCATGCGCGGCTCGGACACCGCCGAATTGGTGTTCGAGGACTGCGAGGTCCCGGACGAGAACATCATGGGCGGCGAGGGGCGCGGCGCGGCCGTGCTGATGAGCGGCCTCGACTATGAGCGCACCGTCCTGTCGGGCGGACCGCTGGGCATCATGCAGGCGGCGCTGGACGTGGTTCTGCCCTACGTCCGCGAGCGCAAACAGTTCGGCAAGGCCATCGGTTCGTTCCAGCTCATGCAGGCCAAGGTCGCCGACATGTACGTCGCCCTGAACTCGGCCCGGGCCTATGTCTATGCGGTCGCCAAGGCCTGCGACGCTGGCCAGACCACCCGCTATGACGCGGCCGGCGCCATCCTGCTGGCCAGCGAGAATGCGGTGAAGGTGTCGATGGAGGCCGTACAGGCCCTGGGCGGTGCGGGCTATACCAAGGAGTGGCCGGTCGAGCGGCTGGTCCGCGACGCCAAGCTCTACGACATCGGCGCCGGCACCAACGAAATCCGCCGCTTCCTGATCGGCCGGGAGCTGTTGGGGGCATGAGCGCGCCTGTCCTTCAGTCGAACCTGATCGTCGAGAGCGAGGCCTTCAAGGCCAACGCCGCGCACAACCGCGCCCTGGTCGACACCTTGCGCGCCGACGTCGCCCGCACAGGGCTAGGCGGCGATCAGCGGGCGCGGGATCGCCACGTCTCGCGCGGCAAGCTGCTGCCCCGCGACCGCGTCGAGCGGCTGCTGGACCCCGGCTCGCCCTTCCTGGAAATCGGCCAGTTGGCCGCCAACGGCATGTACGGCAATGCGGACCAACCCGACGGTGCGCCCGGCGCGGGCATGATCGCGGGTGTGGGCCGGGTCTCGGGCCGTCAGGTGATGATTGTCTGCAACGATCCGACGGTGAAGGGCGGCGCCTATTTCCCGATGACGATCAAGAAGCACCTGCGGGCGCAGGAGATCGCCGAGCAGAACCATCTGCCCTGCGTCTATCTGGTCGATTCCGGCGGGGCCAACCTGCCGCACCAGGCCGAGGTGTTTCCTGACCGCGACCATTTCGGCCGCATCTTCTTCAATCAGGCCAATATGTCGGCCAAGGGCATCCCCCAGATCGCCTGCGTCATGGGTTCCTGCACAGCGGGCGGCGCATACGTGCCCGCCATGTCCGACGAGACGGTCATCGTGCGGAACCAGGGCACCATCTTCCTGGCCGGCCCGCCGCTGGTGAAGGCCGCGACCGGCGAAGTCATCTCGGCCGAGGAACTGGGCGGTGCAGACACCCATGGCCGCAAGTCCGGCGTCGTCGATCATGTCGCCGACAATGACGAACACGCCCTGACCATCGTCCGCGACATTGTCTCGACCCTGCCGCCTCAGACCTTGCCGCCAGTCAACATGGCCGCGGTCCGCGCGCCGCTGTTTTCGCCAGAGGAACTCTACGGTGTCGTGCCTCAGGACGTGCGCGCCCCCTACGACGTGCGCGAGGTCATCGCCCGGCTAGTGGACGGCTCCGAGTTCCACGAGTTCAAGTCGCTGTATGGCGCCACCCTGGTCTGCGGCTTCGCCCACATCTGGGGCATGCCGGTCGCCATCCTGGCCAACAACGGCGTGCTGTTCTCCGAGAGCGCCCAGAAGGGCGCCCACTTCATCGAACTGGCCTGCCAGCGGAAGATCCCGCTGCTGTTCCTGCAGAACATCTCCGGCTTCATGGTCGGCGGAAAGTATGAGGCCGAGGGCATCGCCAAGCATGGCGCCAAGCTGGTGACCGCCGTCGCCACCGCCAGCGTGCCCAAGATCACCGTCCTGATCGGCGGCAGCTTCGGCGCGGGGAACTATGGCATGTGCGGCCGAGCCTATTCGCCGCGCTTCCTGTTCACCTGGCCCAACAGCCGGATCAGCGTCATGGGCGGCGAACAGGCGGCGTCCGTTCTGGCTACCGTCCACCGCGACGCCGACACCTGGACGCCCGAACAGGCCGAGGCCTTCAAGGCTCCGATCCGCCAGAAATACGAGGACGAGGGCAATCCCTGGTACGCCACCGCCCGCCTGTGGGACGACGGCGTCATCGACCCGGCCCAGACCCGCGACGTGCTGGGTCTGGCCCTCGCCGCAACCCTGAACGCCCCCATGCCCGAGCGCCCGGCGTTCGGCGTCTTCCGGATGTGATGTGATGTCCCTGACCGTATTGGCTTTTGGCCTTGTCCTCATCGCTGGCCAGACTTCCGCGACCATCCCGGAACGTTTCCACGGCGACTGGAGCAGCGACCTGTCACGCTGCCATGATCGCGAGAGCGGGCTGAACGTCGCCATTTCCGACAACGCCCTGACCTATTTCGAAGAGGGTGACACCGTCATCTCGGTAACGCCCGCCGAGTCGAACGGCATCCATGTGGTCGTCGATCACGAGGACTATGACGGCATGGAACGGCTGGGCCGGACGATGATCCTGTCCGACGATCTCCAGACCCTGTTCTTCGCCTATGGCGACGGTCCCGAATGGACCGTGATGCGCTGCCCGCCGCAGGGGAAGTGATCATGGCCGTGCACCCGATATCCCGGAGACAGGGCCGATGATCCGCTCCCTGCTCATCGCCAATCGCGGCGAGATCGCCTGTCGCATCATCAGGACGGCGCGTCGTCTGGGCGTGCGCACGGTCGCCGTCTATTCCGACGCCGACGCGCAAGCGCTGCACGTCCGCATGGCCGATGAGGCCGTGCATATCGGCCCGTCTCCGGCGCGCGAATCCTATCTTCTGGGCGACCGGATCATCGCGGCGGCTAAGGCGACGGGGGCCGAGGCGATACACCCCGGCTACGGCTTCCTGTCCGAGAACGCCGACTTTGCCGACGCCGTCGTGGCGGCCGGTCTGGTCTGGGTCGGGGCGCCCGCGTCCTCGATTCGCGCCATGGGCCTGAAGGATTCGGCCAAGGCCCTGATGATCGCGGCGGGCGTGCCGGTGACGCCCGGCTACATGGGCGAGAACCAGGACCCCGAGCATCTGAAGGCACAGGCAGACGCCATCGGCTATCCGGTCCTGATCAAGGCGGTCGCGGGCGGCGGCGGCAAGGGGATGCGCAAGGTCGAGGCCTCGGAAGACTTCATCGACATGCTGGCGTCCTGCCAGCGTGAGGCCGCAGCCAGCTTCGGCGACGATCGGGTGCTGATCGAGAAATACATCCTGTCGCCGCGCCACATCGAGGTTCAGGTGTTCGGCGACACCCACGGCGAGGTCGTCCACCTGTTCGAGCGCGACTGTTCCCTGCAACGCCGCCACCAGAAGGTGATCGAGGAGGCCCCGGCCCCCGGCATGACGGCCGGAGTGCGCGAGGCCGTGTGCTCGGCGGCGGTCAAGGCGGCCAAGGCCGTCGACTATGTCGGCGCCGGCACCATCGAGTTCATCGCCGACGGCACCGACGGCCTGCGCGCCGACCGCATCTGGTTCATGGAAATGAACACGCGGCTGCAGGTCGAGCATCCGGTCACCGAGGCCATCACCGGCCAGGATCTGGTCGAATGGCAGTTGCGCGTCGCCTCGGGCGAGCCTCTGCCGAAACGTCAGGACGAACTGGCCATCGACGGCTGGGCCATGGAGGCGCGCCTCTATGCCGAGAACCCGACTGCGGGCTTCCTGCCGTCAACGGGCCCGCTGGATCGCCTGCGTCTGCCCGATGATGTTCGCATCGACACCGGCGTCTATGAGGGCGGCGAGGTCACGCCCTTCTACGATCCGATGATCGCCAAGCTGATCGTTCACGCCCCGACGCGCGAGGCCGCAGCCGCGAAACTGGCCGCCGCCTGCGCCCGGGTTCAGGTCTGGCCCGTGCGCACCAATGCCGCCTTCCTGACCCGCGCCGCTGCTGACGCCGACTTCGTGGCGGGTCGTGTGGATACCGGCTTTATCGAGCGGGGCCTGGACGCGTTGGTTCCGACCGCAGAGCCGTCCGACGCGGTGAAGACCGCCGCAGCCTTGGCCCTGATCGCGGCCCCGACGGGCGCGGCCTGGACCGATCTGACGGGCTTCCGCGCCAATGGCCCGGCGCAGCGAAGGGTCGCCGTATCGGTGGGAGGATCGGTCCATCTGGCCGAGACCTCGGCGAAGTCGGGCGGCCACGTCGCCTCGGTCGCCGGTCGCGACATCCTGTTCCTTAAAGGCGAGGCCTGGTCCATCGGACCGGGCCGGGTCGACGGCGCGGGCGGGGGAGGCGGCGCCTCGGACGGTGCGATCCTCAGCCCCATGCCCGGCAAGGTCATCTCGGTCGATGTCGCGGACGGTCAGTTGGTCGTGCGCGGCCAGAAGCTGCTGACGCTGGAGGCCATGAAGATGGAGCACGGCATGGTCGCGCCATTCGACGGAAAGGTCGCGGCTCTGTCCGTCGCCGCTGGAAGCCAGGTCGCCGAGGGTGCGGTGCTGGTGCGCATCGAGGCCGACGCCGTCGGGTGAGGCATGTCGGTTCGACCGCTCGGTTGACGACACAGGGTCTGACCGCCTACCGCCTGTCGCATTGGGTGGAACAGGAACCGGCATGAGCGTCGTCATTATCGGAGCGGGACACGGCGGAGGCACGGCAGCGGCCATGCTGCGCCAGCAGGGCTATGAGGGTTCGATCGTCCTGATCGGCGAGGAGCCGCATCCCCCCTATCAGCGGCCGCCCCTGTCGAAAGGCTGGCTGAAGAGCGAGGTCGACGCCGACGCTCTGACCCTGCGGCCTCGTGAATGGTATGAGGAGGCGAAGGTCGATTTGCGGACCAGCACCCGCGTTGTGCGCATCGACCGCGAGGCCAAGACCGTCGAATTGTCGACCGGGGACACGGTCGCCTACGATCACCTGATCATCGCCACTGGCGCGCGGGCGCGCAAACTGGTGCTGCCCGGCAGCGATCTGGACGGGTTCCTGGAACTGCGGACCATCGAGGACGCGGAGGCGATCAAGGCCTGGTTCAAGCCCGGCTTCCGTCTGGCCATCATCGGCGGCGGCTATGTCGGGCTGGAGGTTGCGGCCTCGGCCCGGACCCTGGGCGCCGAGGTCGATGTGCTGGAGCGCGAGGACAGACTGCTGGCCCGCGTGGCAGGTCCGGTCCTGAGCGGCTTCTTCCGTGAGGTGCATGAAGGCCATGGCGTTCGCTTCCACTTCGGTTGCGATATCGCGGGCTTCGACGGTCTGGACGGCCATGTGTCGGGCGTGCGGATGGCCAATGGCGACATCGTCGGTTGTGACGCCGTTCTGGTCGGCATCGGCGCCTTGCCGAATGACGAACTGGCGCGCGATGCGGGGCTGACATGCGACAACGGCGTGGTGGTGGACGCCGAGGCTCGGACCTCCGACCCCGCCATCTTCGCCATCGGCGACATGACGCAACGGCCTATCAGCATCTATGACCGGTCGCTCCGTCTGGAAAGCGTGCCCAACGCCCTGGAACAGGCGCGGCAGGCGGCGGCGGCCATCTCCGGCGCCAACCCGCCCAAGCCCGAGACACCATGGTTCTGGTCCGATCAGTACGACCTGAAACTCCAGATCGCCGGCCTGCCGTTCGATGTCGATCAGGTCGTCGTGCGGGGCGATCCGGCCAGCCGCAAATTCTCCGTCTTCCACCTGTCGGGCGGCAAGGTGCAGGCGGTCGAGGCCATCAACATGCCCCAGGACTTCATGGTGGGGCGGATGATGCTGGCTGCGCGACGCAGCGTCGATCCGGCACGCCTGACCGATGTCTCGATCCCGATAAAGGAAGTCTGACGTAGCGTCCGTCGAGTCCTTTTGTACAGAACGTATTTTTCTCGATACGGCTACGAACCAATTCACCATCTTCGCGTTGCTATGTGCGATAGCCGACAGAGCGTGCTGGCTCGGGGTCGGCTGGGGTAAACGTTGACCGATTTAGAGGGCCTTCGGGTCTTGATCGTCGAGGATCAGGTGCTTCTGGCGCTCGACCTGGAACTGGCTCTGAGCGACGCAGGCTGCGAAATCGTGGGCTCGGCGATGGATCGCGTCGGCGCCATCGCCCTGGCGGAACGTGACCGGCCCGATCTCGCCCTGGTCGATGTCAATCTTCTCGACGGCCAGACGGGGCCCCTGATCGCGCAGGAACTGGTCGAGACCCAGGGAACGGCGGTGATCTTTCTGACTGCAAATCCTGAACAGATTCCGGAAGGCTTCGCGGGCGCCCTGGGCGCCGTGTCCAAGCCTTTCGACGAAGAGACGATCCGCGCGGCGGTGGGCTTTGCCGCCCGCTTGGTTCGAGGCCAGGACGGCGGCGATCCCCCGCGCAGGTTCCGACCGGCGCCGTGGCTGACGGCTTCGCTGGACAAGGACCCCTAGCTTACTGGCCGCGAGCGAACATGCCGGCTCTCAGCCCTTCAGGGGCATTCCGGGTCCGTAAGGCGCGCCATCGCCGCCCACGCCCAGGGTCTTCTGCATGAAGATCACGTCCAGCCAGCGGTCGAATTTCCAGCCCACATCCTTGATCGCGCCGGCCGGCTCGAAGCCGCAGGCGGCGTGCAGCCTGATCGACCCTTCATTGGCTGCGTCACCGATGACGGCCAGGATCTGGCGGATGCCAGCGGCCTCGCAGCGGACAATCAGTTCATCGAGCAGGGCGCGGCCCACACCGCGTCCCTGGGCCGAGGCCAGGATGTAGATCGAGTCCTCGACCGTGTAACGATAGGCCGAGCGGGTGCGGAACGGCCCGACATAGGCATAACCGACGACGCCGCCGTCGATCTCGGCGACCAGCCAGGGCATTCCGACCTCGGCGACGGCGGCCATGCGGCGCGACATTTCCGACTCGTCCGGCGGGCTCAGTTCGAAGGTGCCGGTGCCGATCAGGACGCCCTCGGCATAGATGGCGGTGATCGCCGTCAGGTCGCCCGCGACGGCGTCACGGACGACGCCGTCGAAGCCTCGTCCGGTCACGCCTTTTCCCAGCCCTTTTCGGAGGCCCAGACGGCGAAGGCGTAGTCGTGGGCGATGTCCTTCAGATAGTCGAACCGCCCTGACGATGCGAAGTGGCCCGCCGTCATGTTGATCTTCAGCAGGATCGGCTTGCCCGAGGTCGTGGCGGGCCGCAGCCTGGCGACCCACTTTTCCGGCTCCCAGTAGGTGACGCGCGGATCGGACAGGCCCCCGGTCGCCAGCACCGCCGGATAGGCCATGGGGGCGACGTTGTCGTAGGGGCTGTAGCTCATCATGTAGTCGTAGTCCTCGGCAGACTCGATCGGGTTGCCCCACTCGGGCCACTCGGGCGGCGTCAGCGGCAGGGAGGTGTCCGACATGGTGTTGATCAGGTCGACGAAGGGCACGCCGCCGATGATCCCGGCCCACAGGTCGGGCCGCATATTGGTGATCGCGCCCATCAGCAGACCGCCCGCCGAGCGACCCTCGGCGACGATGTTGCCGGCCGTGGCGTACTTCTTCTCGATCAGATGTTCGGCGGCGGCGATGAAGTCGGTGAAGGTGTTCTTCTTGGTGTGGCGACGGGCGTCCAGGAACCAGTTCCAGCCCTTGTCCGAGCCGCCACGAATGTGGGCGATGGCGTAGATGAAGCCGCGATCCACCAGGCTGAAGCGGTTGGTCGAGAAACTGGCCGGGATCGGATTGCCGTAGGAGCCATAGCCGTACAGCAGCACCGGCGCTGAGCCGTCGATCGGCGTGGTGGCGCGGCGCAGGATGGTGACGGGCACAAGCTGGCCGTCGGGCGCCGGCGCGTTCAGCCGCTCGACCACATAGTCCGCGATGTTGTGGCCCGAGGGGACTTCCTGGGTCTTCCTAAGGGTCCGTTCGCGCGTCGCCATGTCATAGTCGAAGGTCTGGCTGGGCGTGGACGGCGAGTTATAGACATAGCGCATCGTCGCGGTGTCGAACTCAGCCGAGCCCGATAGGGCCAGGGCATAGGCGGGCTCGTCGACGGCGATCTCGTGCTCGGCGCCCATGCGGTTGCGCACGATGATCCGGCTGTTGGCGTCGGCGCGTTCCTGGCGGACCAGGAAGTCCTTGAAGACGCCCATCCCCTCGATGAAATGCCCGGCCTGATAGGGGACCAGGTCCCTCCAGTTGGCGGCGGCGGGGGCCTCGGTCGGCGCCTCGACGATACGGAAGTCCAGGGCCTCGGCATTGGTCCGCAGCACCCAGCGGTCGCCCCAGTGATCGGCGTCATACAGGCGACCGACCACGCGCTGGTCCAGCACGACGGGCGTCGCCGTCGGCGTCGCGGCGGGGATGTAGCGGGTCTCGGAGGTTTCCTGGTTGGCGATATTGATCAGCAGGAAGGCGTCGTCCGAACTGCGGCCCACGCTGATGAACATGCCGTCGTCGGCTTCTTCATAGACCAGGGTGGCTTCGCCGCCGCGCGCCGGGCGGCGGAAGATCTTGTCGGGGCGGCCATTGTCGTCGCGGTTGGTCCAGAAGATCCACTGGCTGTCGGGCGAGAAGGTGAAGTTGCCGCCGGTGTCGCCGATGACGTCAGGCAGGACCTCGCCGGTCGCCAAGTCCTTGACGTAGATTTTGTAGACCTCGGAGCCTTGCGCGTCTTCGGCATAGGCGAACAGGCTGTGGTCGGGGCTGGCCGTGGCCTCGCCTACGTCCGAATAGGCCTTGCCCTCGGCCAGCAGGTTGGCGTCCAGCAGCAGTTGCGGGTCGGGCGCGCGGACGTAGTTGATGTTGACTGTCTCGCCGGCCTCGTTGACGAACCGGCCCTGGCGGGCGACGCGCATGTAGCGGGGGTGCTGCTCGCCGGTCCGGTATTCGATGAAATACTCGAATGAGCCGGTGGGGACGGGGACGGAGCTGTCGTCCTCCTTGATGCGGCCCTTCATCTCTTCGAACATCGCCGCCTGCATCGGCAGGGTCGAGGCCATGACGGCTTCGCGATAGGCGTTCTCTTCGTTCAGATGGTCGCGGACATCGGTCTTGATCAGCGACGGATCCTTGAGGACGGCCTGCCAGTTGTCGTCCTTCATCCACTGATAGTCGTCGGTGCGGGTGCGGCCCACCTGGGTGATGGTGACGGGGATTTTCTTGGCGACCGGAGGCGTTGGCAGGCTGGACATCGAAGCTCCGGATGCTTGGGCGAGGCGAGGGGCGCCAACCAGGGCGGCGGCGGCGGCAGTCGAGGCGATCAGTTCGCGGCGGTTCATGGCGGACTCACGGGCGGAAAGGGATAGTCCCGACCATGGGCGCGAGGGCGCTGGCTGGTCAAATCCTCCTTTATCCGCCCAAGGAAAAGGCCGCTCTAGGCCCCCAGGGCGGTCCGTCCCATCTTCTGCAGCAGCGCCCCGCCTTGACCCACGGCCGCAAGGCGGCTCGACGCATGGCCCAGGACGTTGGCGGCGTAGACCTCATAGAGGCCGATCTTGCCTTCCAGCCATTCGACGTCGCCGTCGCCCGCATCCAGCTTGGCCTTGGCCGCCAGCGCGCCCTTGGCCAGCATCCAGCCGCCGACCACGTCGCCCAGCAGCTTCAGATAGGCGTCGGCGGCGGCCAGAACGTCGGCGCCGCGATCCTTGTCGGCCTTGGCGTCCAGCAGCCACAGGGTGGCGTCCTCGACCGCCTCGACGGCGCTGACGAACCGCTCGACCGGCTTGCCCGAGAACAGGCGGCCCAAGGCCGTCGCCGTCTCGCGCATCTCGGCGATCACGGCCTTGGCCGAGGCGCCGCCGTCCTGGGACAGCTTGCGGCCGACCAGGTCCATGGCCTGGATACCGTTGGTGCCTTCGTAGATTGGGGTGATCCGCGCATCGCGATAGTACTGGGCCGCGCCGGTTTCCTCGATGAAGCCCATTCCGCCGTGGATCTGCACGCCCAGGGAGGCGACCTCGCAACCCACGTCGGTGGACCAGGCCTTAGCGATGGGGGTGAACAGGTCCTCGCGGCCCTTCCAGGCGGCTTTCGTCTCGTCCGAACCAGCGTGGCGGGCCATGTCGGCGGCGACGCCGGTCGACAGGCAGATGGCGCGGGCGGCCTCGATCTTGGCCTTGGACACCGCCAGCATGCGGCGCACATCGGGCAGGTCGAACAGGGGGGCGTTGGCCTCTCCGGTCCAGATCGAGCGGCCCTGCTTGCGCTCCAGGGCGTAGGCTAGGGCGTGCTGATAGGCGACCTCGGCGATGCCGACGCCCTGGACGCCGACGGCGACCCGCGCGGCGTTCATCATCACGAACATATGGGCTAGGCCCTGATTGGGCTCGCCCACCAGGGTCGCCGTCGCGCCCTCATAGGACATAACGCAGGTCGGCGAGGCGTGGATGCCCAGCTTGTGCTCGATGCCGACGGGCCGGAAGTCGTTGCGCGCGCCCAGCGAACCGTCCTCCTTGACCTCGAACTTCGAGGCCAGGAACAGGCTGATGCCCTTGGGACCGGCGGGGGCGTCGGGCAGGCGGGCCAGCACCATGTGGACGATATTGGGGGTGGCGTCGTGGTCGCCCCAAGTGATGAAGATCTTCTGGCCGTTCAGGGCGTAGGTGCCATCGCCGTTCGGCGTCGCCGTGGTGGTCAGGGCGCCGAGGTCGGTGCCCGCGCCGGGCTCGGTCAGGACCATGGCGCCCGTCCACTCGCCCGAGACCAGCTTGGGCAGGTAGACGCGCTTGTGCTCCTCGGTGCCGTGCTGCTCCAACGCCTCGATGGCCGCCAGCGACAGCATGGGGCAGAGCGCAAAGGCCATGTTGGCGCCCTGGACGGTCTCATAGGCCGCCAGCTCAAGCGCCTTGGGCAGGGCCTGTCCACCGGCTTCGGCAGAGGCGGTCAGTCCGGTCCAGCCGCCTTCTGCGAACTGGCGGTATGCCTCGCCGAAGCCCGGTGCGGCGGTCACCGATCCGTTGGCGTAGGTCGCGCCCTTCAGGTCGCCCTGGCGGTTCAGCGGGGCCAGCACGCCGTCCGAGAAGGACCCGGCGGCCTCCAGCACCGCATTCATCAGGTCCGCGTCGAAGTCGGGAAAAGCGCCGGTCGCGGCCAGTTGATCGACGCCGGCGACTTCGGTGAGGCTGAAGGCGATGTCACGAAGGGGCGAACGATAGGGCATGGCAATTTTCCGACGGAAGTTTGCCGATCTATGCCGTCTTGCCGCCGGGTCAAGCAATGGGACTTTGGTCGCGTTGCCTTTGGGCAAAGCCAAACCCTCGCCCAGCACGACGGCCCCGACAACGTTCCGCAAGCGTGCGCCACGCCGCACGGCGCCGCTTCTCTCGCAAAGATATGATAACCTAGCGCTGTGCAGGATGCCTGTCACAGCCCCAGGCGGACCATCAACTGCGTGGTGCTACGAGGTTTTAAGGCGCAGCTTCGGATGTATTCTGATGAGGCGGCGCAAGTCGCTGCTTCGGCGCGGAGCACAGGTTGGTAGGCGTGGAGAACGGCGTGCTGCAGAGCCGGATGGATTTAGCGGACGCCCGTTTTGCGGGCTCGGGCCTGGCGGGGTCGCGGATGGCGGGGGACGGCGCCGGGCCGGACGGCGCCCCACGCGCTGACGACGGAGCGCAAGCGGAGCCTTCAGCCTTCTCCGACCTGCGGACCGAGGTCATCGTGATCGACGACGATCCGTCGGTCCTGGCCATGATCACCCTCAGCTTTCAGGAAGCGGGCTTTGCGGTCGTCGGTTTCAGCGACCCGCTCGACGCGCTGATGTGGGCGTCTGAAAGCGATCCGACCTGTGTCGTCGTCGATCTCAAGATGCCGGGTGTCGAGGGGCTGGATCTGGTCGCCGCCTTCTGCGCGCTGGGTCGTCATTCGATCATCCTGGTCAGCGCCTATGTCGATGTTCTGACGGCGGTCGATGCGATGCGGCTGGGCGTGGACGATGTGGTGCCCAAGCCCGCCACGCCCGAGGTGCTGATCGCCTCGGCGCAGCGCGGACTGAAGGTCCTGGCCACAACCCCGCGCACCGAGGTCCTGACCTTCACCCGGCGCGAAAGACAGGTCGCCGACCTGGTCGTGTCCGGGCGCACGACCAAGCAGATCGCCCAGACGCTGGGCCTCAGCCCCCGCACTGTGGAGTTCTTCCGCGCGAGCCTGCTGAAGAAGACCCAGTCGCCGAATACGGCTGCCCTGGTGTCGGCCCTTACGCGGGTCGGCTTCCTGCCCGCCTGATGGGTTGATCCGGGGGCCGCTCACGCGGCGGGCCGGCGACGCCTGTGTCTTTCGGGCGGTTGGGCGAAGGCAGGGCAGGGGGCGCGGCGCGACCTTTGCAGCAACCACGGCCATAACCAGCCGCCGGGTCAGGCGGTCTCGGCGCGGGCCTTGATCACGCCCAGAACATTGCGATGAAAATCGCCGAGGAAGACCTGGCCCCACCACCCGGCGTAACTGTTGATCGGCGTCCGGATCCAGTAGCGGCTGGTCAGGGTGACGTGTGTCCTGCCGTCCGCCATCGCCCTAAGCGTATAGCGACCCTGTTCAAGCCTGAGATAGTCGCTGTTCACGCGCAGATGCTCGTCCAGCATGCGTGTCGAGGCTTCGGGACCGACCTCGAACGTCCAGGCCAGGGATTGGCCAGGCCGCCATTCGGTGATGTGTTCCTGGAACCTGACGCCCTTGGCCCAGGTCAGGTGACGCACGGCGCCGACGCCGGCGCCCTCCATGCGGGCGTCGACCGGTCGTGGAACGCCGACCAGATCATGGGTGAAGTTCCAGCGCTGTTCGGCGACGTCGATCGCCCGGATGTTGATCAGTCCGTCCCACACCACCTCAGTCGGCGCGTCGACCACGATGGTGCTGACGACGTATCGGGTCTCGGCTGGATCGACCTTGGGATCTTCCAGAGGCACGCCGACCAGGGGCAGGGCCAGCACCGCAAGGCACAGGACGCGTCCTCCCGCCGTTCGCGAGGCCGCGCCGGTGATGACGGCGGTGAGGATCCCGACGCCATAGAAGATGGGCGCTGCCATGATCAGGCACACCGCGCCCTCCCTAAGGACTATTCCGCCGCTGATAAGCATCAGGGTGATCGTCAGGGCGCCGGTCCCGATGTGCTGGCCTGTGCGCTCTTTTCCGTGTGGGTCCGATATCCTCACAGCCATCACCACCGCCGCGACCGGGGCCCCCAGAAGGAAGGCGATGACCAGCATGCCTGACCCCGGCGCATGAACCCGGGTCCAGCCATAGATGATGAGCGCATAGATGAGCGCGGCCGCGAGGCCCGCGACCAGGCCACGCTGGCCGGAGCGAGGTTTGACTGGCGGCGGGGACGCTGATTCTGGATCTTTCACAGGCTCGGACATGGACGTCAGCCTATGCCGACAACGGCAGCGCTGGAAAGCCGACGTTCGGCGACGTTGCACAACTCTGTTGACGAGAACAAATCCGCAACATAGAACAATGCAAGAACGCGCAAACTGGGGATAAGGCTATGACCAGGGTGATGAGGGATATGCTGTCGCTTGCATCATGCGGCGGCTTTGTCTGGATGGTCTGGCAGGCGGCGCTGCTGGCGACTCAGGTCGCATAGGTCGCTACCTTCGTCCCGATCATGGGGCGACAGGGCGAACATCCCGAGGATGAAGGCAGGACGATGAACCCGGAAGTGCGGAATGTCTGATCCGGTATCGCTCGCAAGTTCGGCTGAAGGCTTTGTCCATCTGCGGGTCCGCTCGGCCTATTCGCTGCTGGAAGGCGCGATCAAGGCGGGCAAGGTCGGTAAGCTGGCGGCGGACGCTGGAATGCCTGCGGTGGCGGTGGCTGATCGGGTCAATCTGTTCGGCGCGCTGGAATTCTCTGAGGCCGCCAAGGGCGCGGGTGTCCAGCCCCTGATCGCCTGCGCCCTGCCGGTATCGGGGATCGGCGGCAAGGCTGCGGAGCGCTGGGCCAAGGTTCCGACGGTAGTCCTGATCTGCCAGGACGAGGTCGGCTGGCTCAACCTGTGCGCCCTGTCGTCCTCGGCCTATCTCGACGCCGGCGACGATGAACCCCATGTGCCGTGGGAGCGGGTGGCGGCCCATTCGCAAGGGTTGATCCTGTTGTCGGGCGGCCCGGACGGGCCTGTCGATCCGCTGTTCGTACAGTCCAAGCCCGCCGAGGCACGGGTCGCGCTGGACACGATGGCCGCCGTGTTCGGCGACCGCTTCTATGTCGAACTGCAAAGACACGGGCTGCCTGCCGAAGGCCAGGCGGAACAGGGACTGGTCGAGTGGGCCTATGACCACGACGCGCCCCTGGTCGCCACCAACGACGTCCACTACGCCAAACAGGCCCAGGCCAAGTCGCACGACGCCCTGTTGTGCATCGCCGATGGGGCATTCACCGGCCAGGAGGATCGTCGCAGGATCACCGACCAGCACTGGTTCAAGCCGGCGGCCGAGATGCGCAAACTGTTCGCTGACTTGCCCGAGGCCTGCGACAACACCATCGACATCGCCCGGCGCTGCGCCTTCCTGGTCAAGACCCACGCGCCGATCCTGCCGCGTTTCGACACCGGCGACGGCCGCTCCGAGCCTGACGAGCTGATGCATCAGGCCCGCGAGGGGCTGAAGGAACGGCTGCGCCAGGTCACGCCTGCGGTGCCGGAAGAGGAATACTGGACCCGGCTCGAATGGGAGGTCGGGATCATCCAGCAGATGGGGTTCCCGGGCTATTTCCTGATCGTGGCCGACTTCATCAAATGGGCTAAGTCGCACGCAATTCCGGTGGGGCCGGGGCGGGGGTCCGGTGCGGGTTCCCTGGTCGCCTGGGCTCTGACCATCACCGATCTGGATCCCTTGCGCTTCGGCCTGCTGTTCGAGCGGTTCCTGAATCCGGAGCGGGTGTCCATGCCCGACTTCGACATCGACTTCTGCCAGGAGCGGCGCGAGGAGGTCATCTCCTATGTGCAGCAGCGCTATGGCAAGGACCGGGTGGCGCAGATCATCACCTTCGGCACCCTGCAGGCGCGGGCCGTGCTGCGCGACGTGGGCCGGGTGTTGCAGATGCCCCTGGGGCAGGTGGACCGCCTGTGCAAGATGGTGCCGAACAACCCGGCGGCGCCCGTCACCCTGGCTCAGGCCATCGACCTGGAACCCCGGCTGAAAGAGGCCCGCGACGCCGAACGCTCGGTCCAGACCCTGCTGGAAACGGCGCTGGAGCTGGAGGGGCTGTATCGGAATGCCTCGACCCACGCCGCCGGGATTGTCATCGGCGACCGGCCCCTGGTCGAACTGACGCCGCTGTATCAGGACCCGCGCTCGGACATTCCGGCGACCCAGTTCAACATGAAGTGGGTCGAACCGGCCGGCTTGGTGAAGTTCGACTTCCTGGGGCTGAAGACCCTGACGGTGCTGGACCGGGCGCACGGCTATCTGAGCCGGCGCGGGGCGGCCCGCGACTTCAACCTTCTGCCTCTGGACGACGGCAAGACCTATGAGCTGATGGCTTCGGGCCAGACGGTCGGGGTTTTCCAGCTGGAATCTCAAGGCATGCGCGACACCCTGCGCAAGATGCGCTGTGGGTCGATCGAGGAAATCACCGCCCTGATCTCGCTCTATCGGCCCGGGCCGATGGAGATGATCGACACCTATATCGACCGCAAGTTCGGCCGGGCCGAGGTGGACTACCTGCATCCCTCGCTGAAGGAGGTGCTGACCGAGACCTACGGGGTCATCATTTACCAGGAACAGGTGATGAAGATCGCCCAGATCCTGGCTGGCTACTCGCTTGGCGAGGCCGACCTTCTTCGCCGGGCGATGGGCAAGAAGAAGAAGGAGGAGATGGATTTCCAGAAGGCGCGCTTCATCAAGGGCGCCTCCGAGAAGTCCGTGCCGGAACAGCAGTCGGACGGCATCTTCGAGCTGGTCGCCAAGTTCGCCGGCTATGGCTTCAACAAGTCGCACGCCGCCGCCTATGCCTTGATCAGCTATCAAACGGGCTGGCTGAAGGCGAACCACCCGGTCGAGTTCTTTGCCGCCTCCATGTCACTGGACCTGTCGAATACCGACAAGCTGGCGGTCTTCTATCAGGACGCGCGCAAGTTCGATGTGCCGGTGCTGGCGCCTGACGTGAACCGGTCATCGGCCGATTTCGACGTCAGTTGGGAGGGCGAGAAGGGCACCGTCCTATATGCCCTGGGCGCCATCCGCAACGTCGGGTTGGAGGCGATGAAGCACGTCGTCGAGGTGCGCGAGACGGGCGGGCGCTTCACCGACATCTTCGACTTTCTGGAACGGGTCGATCCGCGTGCCGTCAACAAGCGGGCGCTGGAAGGCCTGGCCAAGGCCGGGGCGTTCGACAGCATCCATCCCAACCGGCGACAGCTGCTGGAACAGGCCGACGTCCTGATCGGCTATTGCCAGTCGGTTGCGGCCGAGCGCGCCTCGTCCCAGGTGTCGCTGTTCGGAGCCGATCAGGCCAGCGCCTCGCGGCCCCGGCTGCGCAGCGTCGATCCGTGGATCGGGCCCGAGCAACTGGATCAGGAGCTGTCTTCGGTCGGCTTCTACCTGTCCGGCCACCCGCTGGAGGACATGATTCCGGCGCTGAAGAGGAAACGGGTGACCTTCGTCGCCGAGGCTGCGGCCCTGGCCGAACAGGGCCACGAGGCCTTCATGATGGCCGGCGTGGTGCGCCGTCGTCAGGAACGGGCCAGCGCCCGGACCGGCGAGAAGTTCGCCTTCGTCAACTTCTCGGACCCCACGGGCGAGTTCGAATGCCTGTTCCCGCCCGAACAGCTGAGGAAATGCCGCGAGGTGCTGGAGGTCGGGGCCTCGGTCCTGGTCCGCATCCGCGCCAAGTCCTCGGACGGAGAGGTGCGTTTCTTTGGCGACGATGCGTCGAGGCTGGACACGCTGATCGACGAGTCTACCGCCGGTTTGCGAATCCATGTGTCGGCGCGCGGGACGGATCCCGAAGCGATCCGGTCGCGACTTGAGCGGTCGCAGTCCGCCAATGGCTCCAACGGCAAGGGGGGCGAGATTTCACTCGTGGCCTCGCTGGACGGCCGGCGTGAGGTCGAGGTGCGACTGCCCGGACGCTACCGGCTGGATGCAGCCCTGCGCGGGGCGCTGAAGACGGCGCCGGGCGTGCTGATGCTGGAGGATGCGTGATGCCTGATGTCCAGACCCATAAGGGTTCGTGTCACTGTGGCGCGGTGACCTATGAGGTCGATACAGACCTGTCGACAGTGATCGAGTGCAACTGCAGTCACTGTTTCCGCAAGGGGCTGTGGCTGACCTTCGTGGGGCCTGAGGCGTTTCGCGTGACCTCGGGGGAGCCTGTCCAGTCCGAGTATCTGTTCAACAAGCACAACATTCGCCATGCCTTCTGTCCGACCTGCGGCGTCGAGAGTTTCGCCACCGGCGCGACCCCGGACGGAAAAACGATGATGGCGGTGAATATCCGCACCCTGAGCGAGATCGAACCGTTTCGCGTGCGGCCCACCATGCAGGTGGACGGTCGGAACAAGCCGTGACGCCAGACGGCGACCTGTGGCTGTTTTCCTACGGAACTCTGCGCCAGCCGCAGGTGCAGATGGCCAATTTCGGCCGGCTGTTGGAGGGGAGGGGCGACGCCCTGGTCAGCTTCGACCTGTGTGGGTGACGATCATAGACCCCGAGGTGGTCGCCCTCAGTGGATCGAACCGGCATCCGGTCGTGACCCGGACGCCAGACCCCGCCGACACGGTCGAAGGCAGGGTGTTTCGCGTCACCTCGGCCGAGATCGAAGCGGCCGACGCTTATGAGGTCGATGACTATGTCCGGATCGAAACGGTGCTGAGGTCCGGCCTGACCGCCTTCGTCTATGTCAGCCGACCTGACGCCTGAAGCCTGACGCCTCCGGGCCCGAGACAAATACGGAACGAATTGCCTCCCTTTTGGTTTTTGTCGGGACCACAGGGAGACATTCCATGATCAAGACCATTCTCGTCGGCGCCTCGGCCGTCGCCCTTCTCGCCGCCTGCAGCCCGGCCGAACAGACCGACGCAAAGCAGGACGCAAACTCCGCCGCCACTGCCGTTCAGGACGCTGCCTCAGGCGTCGTCGGCCAGACGTCAGCCGCGACGTTGGGCGCCAATACGACCGCCGCATTCGTCCCAGGCCTGGCCATGTCGGACATGTACGAACTGGAGGCCGCCAAGATCGCGGCGTCTCGTTCGAGCAACGCCGGGGTCAAGGAACTGGCGGCGATGATCACCACTGACCACACCGCTTCGAGCGCCAAGCTGAAGGCCGCCGCGCCCGCCGAGGCGCCCGACGTGGCCCTGCCGACCGCGCTGGACCAGCGTCGCCAAGGTCTGCTGGACAACCTGAACGCCGCCACCAACGCCGATTTCGACAAGGTCTGGCTGAACCAGCAGGTGGCCGCCCACAACGAGGCGCTCACCATGCTGAACGGCTACAAGGATCACACCGAAACGCCGCGTCTGGCGGCCCTGGCGGGCGAGATCATCCCCAAGGTCACGGCGCACCGCGACCGGGCCCAGCAACTGCTGGACGCGATGTAGTCTGCATAGGTCGCCTATGCGAAGGGGGCGGTCTCGCAAGGGGCCGCCCTTTTCCTTGTGTACGCTTGCCTTTTGCGCCTGTCCCGACTATATGCCCGCCCACTTCACACGCAGGCGTGGCGCGTTTCGGGGAGACATCCCGGTTCGCTCCGTTCCGAGGAGATCATTTGGTCTCTTTCACCGTCTGCGGCGGAATAATCGGAAAAAGGACTTCCAAACATGGCTCTGCCAGAATTCTCCATGCGTACGCTGCTCGAAGCCGGCGCTCACTTCGGCCACCAGACACACCGGTGGAACCCGAAGATGGACCGCTACATCTTTGGCTCGCGCTCCAACATCCACATCATCGACCTGTCGCAGTCGATCCCGCTGTTCCACCAGGCTCTGGTCGCCGTGCGCGACGTGGCCGCCAAGGGTGGCCGCGTTCTGTTCGTCGGCACCAAGCGTCAGGCGTCGGACCCCGTCGCCGAGGCCGCCAAGCGCTGCGCCCAGTACTATGTGAACCATCGCTGGCTCGGCGGCACCCTGACCAACTGGCGCACCGTGTCGGGCTCGATCGCCCGCCTGCGCGAGCTCGAAACCATTCTGGAACGCGGTGGCGAAGGCCGCGTCAAGAAGGAACTGGTCAACCTGGGCCGCGAGAAGGACAAGCTTGAACTGTCGCTGGGCGGCATCAAGGACATGGGCTCGATCCCCGACATCATGTTCGTGATCGACACCAACAAGGAAGCCATCGCGATCCTTGAAGCCCGCAAGCTGAACATCCCGGTCATCGCCATTTTGGACACCAACTCGGACCCGGACGGCATCACCTATCCGATCCCCGGCAACGACGACGCCGCTCGCGCCATCCAGACCTACTGCGACCTGATCGCCGACGCCGTTCTGGACGGCCTGGCCGCCGGCGCCTCGCGCTCGGGCATCGACCTGGGCGCTTCGGAAAACCCCGTCGAGCCGATGCTGGCCGAGGCCTCGGCCCCGGTCGCCGCTGATCCGGCCCCCGCCGGCACGGAAAGCGTCGCCGCTGAATTGGAAGCCGCTGCCGAACCCGCCGTCGCCGACGAAGCCGCTCAGGCCGCCACGTCGGACGCCAACGACGCCGTCGAAACCGAGAAGGCCGCGGTCTAAGCCGCAACCGGCTTTCTCCGACGGTGAGACCAATACGGCCGGGCTCTGATGAGTCCGGCCGTTCCGCATACGAAGACCCCCGAATACCCAAGCTAGGAGCTTAACAATGGCCGAGATCACAGCCGCCCTCGTCATGGAACTGCGCGCCAAGTCGGGCGTCGGCATGATGGACTGCAAAAAGGCGCTTCAGGAAACCGACGGCGACATCGCTGCGGCAATCGACTGGCTGCGCGCCAAGGGCCTGTCCAAGGCCGCCAAGAAGGCCGACCGCGTCGCCGCCGAGGGCCTGGTGGCCGTCGCCTCGCGCGCTGAAGGCAAGGGCGAAGTCGGCGCCGCCATCGAGTTCAACTCGGAAACCGACTTTGTCGCTCGCAACGAGCTGTTCCAGAACGCCGCCAAGTCGTTCGCAGAGCACGGCCTGGATCATGGTTCGGTCGAAGACCTGCACGGCGCCGTGCTGGAAGCCGGCAAGACCGTCCAGGACGAAGTGACCAGCATGATCGCCACCATCGGCGAGAACATGCAGCTGCGCCGCGCCGCCCGTCTGACGGTGTCGGAAGGCGTCGTCGCCTCCTACGTCCACAACGCCGTCTCGCCGGGCCTGGGCCGCATCGGCGTGCTGGTGGCGCTGGAAGGTGAGGGCGACCAGGCTGCTCTGCGCGAGCTGGGCCGTAAGATCGCCATGCACGTCGCCGCCACCGCACCTCTGTCGCTGAACACCGACGACCTGGACCCCGCCGCCATCGAGAAGGAGCGCGCTGTCCTGACCGAAAAAGCCAAGGAAGAAGGCAAGCCGGAAAACATGATCGCCAAGATCGTGGAAGGCCAGATCAACAAGTTCCAGAAGGAAGTGGTGCTGACCAAGCAGCCCTTCGTCATGGACCCGGACGTGACCATCGAGCAACTGGTCGCCAACTCGGCCAAGGAACTCGGCTCGTCCAACCTGCACCTGGCCGGCTTCGTGCGCCTGGCCCTGGGTGAAGGCGTCGAGAAGGTCGAAGGCCCCGACTTCGCGTCGGAAGTTGCGTCGATGATGGCCCCGCAGGCCTAAACACACTTATTGCGTGACTATGAGGGCGCGTTCGGCTTTGAAGCCGGGCGCGCCCTTCGTCTATGATGACCTGCCCGATTCCGCGTATTGAGATCCCCATGTCCGAAGCCTCGCCCTCGCCCCGATACAAACGCGTCCTGCTGAAGGTCTCGGGCGAGGTCCTGATGGGCGACCAGGGCTATGGCATCGATATGCACACGGTCGACGGGGTCGCCGCCGCCATCAAGCGCGTGGTCGAGAGCGGCACCGAGATCTGCCTGGTCATCGGCGGCGGCAACATCTTCCGCGGCCTGTCCAAGGCCGCTGCCGACATGGAGCGGGCCAGCGCAGACTACATGGGCATGCTGGCCACCGTCATGAACGCCCTGGCCATGCAGAACGCACTCGAGAAGATCGGCGTCCAGACCCGGGTCCAGAGCGCCATCCCCATGGCCGCTGTCGCCGAGCCCTACATCCGACGTCGCGCTGTGCGCCACATGGAGAAGGGCCGCGTGGTCATCTTCGCCGCCGGAACCGGCAACCCCTATTTCACGACCGACACCGCAGCGGCGCTTCGCGCGGCCGAAATGAACTGCGACGCCCTGCTGAAAGGCACGTCCGTGGACGGCGTCTACTCGGCCGATCCCAAGAAGGATAAGTCGGCGACGCGCTATGATCATTTGACCTATCAGGACGTTCTGACCCAGAACCTTAAGGTCATGGACGCCGCCGCCATCGCCCTCATGCGCGAAAGCGGCATTCCGATCGTGGTGTTCTCGATCCGTGAGGAAGAGGCCCTGCGCAAGACCCTGAGCGGCGAGGGGACCTTTACGGTCATCAGCGACCTCAACGCCGCCGAATAGACGACAAGAGACCTAGGAGAACGCCATGGCCAAGCCCGATCTGAACACCTATCGCGAGAAGATGGACAAGGCCGTGTCCTCGCTGAAGGAAGAATATTCCGGCCTGCGCACGGGGCGCGCCAACGCCGGCCTGTTGGATCCCGTCCAGGTCCAGGCCTACGGCTCCAACTCGCCGCTGAACGCCGTTGCGGCCATCAGCGTGCCCGAGCCGCGCATGATCTCGGTCAGCGTCTGGGACAAGACCATGGTCGGACCGGTTGAGAAGGCCATCCGCGCCGCCGGCCTAGGCCTGAACCCCATCGTCGACGGCCAGACCCTGCGTATTCCCGTGCCGCCCCTGACCGAGGAGCGCCGCAAGGATCTGGCCAAGCTGGCCGCCAAATATGCGGAACAGCAGAAGATCTCCGTCCGCAACGTCCGCCGCGACGCCAACGACGACCTGAAGAAGGCCGAGAAGGCCGGCGAGATCAGCCAGGACGAACAGAAGAAGATGGAGACCGAGGTTCAGAAGGACACGGACGCCGCCATCAAGCGTATCGACGAGACCTTGAAGACCAAGGAAGTTGAGATCATGCAGGTCTGACACCAGACCTAGACCCGGATTGCTCCAGGACACCATGCCAATGACGGCTGCTCCCGCCGATCTGTCCGAGACCTCCGACGGTCCCCGGCATGTCGCGCTCATCATGGACGGAAACGGACGCTGGGCGCAGGCCCGGGGCCTTCCGCGCGCCATGGGCCATCGCGAGGGCGTGCAGGCCTTGAAGCGGACGATCGAGGCCGCGCCGAAACTGGGCATCCAGTGCCTGACCGTCTTTGGTTTCTCGACCGAGAACTGGACCCGGCCGGCGGAAGAAGTTTCGGATCTGATGGGACTGGTGCGCACCTATGTCGCCAGCGACCTGAACCGTCTCGACAAGGCCGGGGTGCGTATGAAGATCCTGGGGCGCCGTCAGGGGCTGCCGGCCGATATCGCCGCGATCATCGACCGCGCCGAGGCCCAGACGGGCCGCAACGACCGGTTCACCCTGCAGGTCGCCTTCAACTATGGCGCCCGCGCCGATCTGGTCGACGCCGCCCAGCGCCACGTCGAGCGGGTTCTGGCGGGCGAGGCGACGGGATCGCTGACCGAAGACACTCTGGCCGCCGGCCTGACCTCGGCGGGAGCGCCGCCGGTCGATCTGATCGTGCGGACCTCGGGCGAGCAGCGGCTGTCGAACTTCCTCCTGTGGGAGGCGGCCTATGCGGAACTGGTGTTCCAGGACATTCTGTGGCCCGACTATGGCTACGCCGCCCTGGCCGACGCCGTGCGGCAATACGGACAGCGGGATCGACGCTTCGGCGCCGTCGCCTCGGCGGCAGCCGTTCCTGCGCGTGCGGCCGGCTGATGGCGTTCAAGGCGCGGGATATCGGCCTCAGAGCCGCATCGGCCTTCGTGCTGGCCCCGGCCGCCGTGCTGGCGACCTGGGCGGGCGGATACTGGTTCCTGGCCCTCGTTCTGGCGGCCAGCGTCCTGCTGGCTATGGAATGGGCCAAGATGAGCGCGCCTCAGGCGTCGCGCATGATGGCCTGGGCGGTGGGCGTGGCCCTGGTCGCTGCCGCTGTCGTGACCCACGTGGGCCAGTTCTCGCTGGGGCTGGTGCTGCTGGTCGTCGGCGCCGTCGCCTCGGGCCTGTTCGCGCGGTCCAGAGGCCAACTGGCGCTGAACGCCGCCTATGGGGTGCTCTATCTGGGCTGGCCCATCGTCCTGCTCATCTGGCTGCGGGACAATGACAGCCGCATCGGCCTGCACTGGACGGTGCTGGTCTTCGCCGTGGCCTGGTCGGCCGACATCCTGGCCTATCTGGTCGGCAGCCTGCTGGGCGGGCCCAAGCTGTGGCCGCGCTTCTCGCCCAACAAGACCTGGTCGGGCTTCGTCGGCGGTCTGGCGGCGGGGATGATCGCCGGCGGGGCCATGGCGGCCTGGTTGGAGATGGGCCGACTGAATGTCTTCTGGGGCGCAGCGCTCGGCCTGCTGGCCGCCCTGGCCACCATGGGCGGCGATCTGTGGGAATCGGCGCTCAAGCGGCGCTTTGGCGTCAAGGACGCCGGCGATCTGATCCCCGGCCATGGCGGGCTGTTGGACCGTGTCGACGGGCTGATGTTCGCTGTCGTCGCAGTCGCCGCCGGACGCTGGCTGGTGCTGTTGCTGGAAGCCCAAGTTTGAGCATTTCCTCACCCCTGCGACGCAAGGTCAGCGTCCTGGGCTCGACCGGCTCGGTCGGTTGCTCGACGCTGGACCTGATGGATCAGGCCGAGAAGGCCGGGACGGGCGCGTTCGAGGTGGAGGTCCTGACCGGCGGGCGCAATGTCGCCCGGCTGGCCGAGCAGGCGCGGCGATGGAAGCCCCGCGTGGTGGTGATCGCCGAGCTGAGCCTCTTGAATGATCTGCGCGACGCCCTGTCCGGTACGGGTATCGAGATCGCTGCGGGCGACGCAGCCGTGGTCGAGGCGGCCACGCGTCCGACCGAACTGGTCATGGCGGCCATCGTCGGCGCCGCGGGCCTGCGCTCGACCTGGGCGGCGGCGGGGACGGGGGCGACCCTGGCCCTGGCCAACAAGGAGAGCCTGGTCTGCTGCGGGCCGCGCCTGATCGCACGTGTGGCGGCGGCCAAGGGACGATTGATCCCCGTCGATTCCGAGCATTCGGCCATCTTCCAGGTCTTTCCCGCCGATGCGCCCGAACGTGTCGCGCGCCTGATCCTGACCGCATCGGGCGGGCCGTTCCGCAAGACATCCCTGGGTGAAATGGCCCGCATGACGCCCGAACAGGCCGTGGCCCACCCGCGCTGGAGCATGGGGGCCAAGATTTCAGTGGACAGCGCCACCTTGGCCAACAAGGGGCTGGAGACGATCGAGGCGGCCTATCTGTTCGATATGCCCGCCGAAAAGATCGACGTGGTGGTCCATCCGGAATCGATCATCCATTCCATGGTCGAGTACGTCGATGGCTCGACCCTGGCCCAGATGGGGCCGCCGGATATGCGCACGCCCATCGCCTGCGCCCTGTCGTGGCCTGACCGGCTCAGCTGGCCCGCCCCCCGGCTGGACCTGGCGGCTCTGGGCGCCTTGACGTTTGAAGCCCCCGATTTCGACCGGTTCCCCGCCTTGAATCTGGCCAGGCAGGCGCTGATCGCAGGCGGCGACGCCCCGACCGTGTTCAACGCCGCCAACGAGGTCGGAGCCTACGCCTTCCTTGACCGCCGTCTGGGCTTTCTCAATATTGCCGCAGTCGTCGCCGAAACGCTTGAACGGGCGACAGCCGAGGGGGTGATGTCCGTTTCCGACGATGCGTGTGAAGCGGCTCTGGCCGTGGATGCACGGGCTCGCCGGATCGCGGAGACCATCGTCGCGCAACGCGCCCTTGCTGCCTGAGACGAGACGGAGGACGGGACCATGCTGTTAGGGAGCCGATGCTGAACCTTCTGGGTCAGATCCTGATCTATGTCGTGCCCTTCCTGCTGGTGTTGACCTTCATCGTCACCATCCACGAACTGGGGCATTTCCTGATCGCCCGCGCCTTCAAGGTGAAGATCGACCGTTTCGCGGTCGGTTTCGGCCGCGCCATCGTCAGCCGAACCGACAAGCACGGCACCGAATGGCGGCTGGGCTGGATGCCGCTGGGCGGGTACGTCAAATTCTCCGGCGACCTGGACGCCGCCAGCGTGCCGGACAAGGCCGGACTGGCCGAACTGCGCAGCCGGGTCATCGCCGAAAATGGGCCGGGCGCCGAGCGCGACTATTTCCATTTCAAGCCTGTCTGGCAGCGCGCCCTGATCACCGCCGGGGGGCCTTTCGCCAACTTCGTTCTGGCCATCACCATTTTCAGCGTCATGTACATGGCCCTGGGCGATGTCGTCGCGCCGCCCCGTGTCACCCGCGTCACGCCCGATTCGGCCGCCGCCGCCGCCGGGTTCCAGCCCAATGACCTGATCCTCGAAGCCAATGGCGACGTCGTTCGCAGCGGCGAGGATGTGATCCGCGTCGTCACTCTCAGCTCCGCCACCCCCGTCGATTTCGTGGTCGAGCGGGCAGGGCGGCGGGTGGAACTGGTCGCCACCCCGATCCGCACGGTGACCCAGGACGCCATCAGCGGAGAAATCCGGGTCGGTCGCATCGGCTTGGAGATGGGCTATCGTCGCGATGAAGTGCGCTTTGTTCGCTACAATCTGGTCGAGGCTGTGGGGGCGGCGGTCAGCAAGACCGGCGAGGTCCTTTCCACCACGCTGCACTATCTGGGTCGTATCTTCACGGGCCGCGAATCCGGCGACATGCTGAACGGTCCCCTGGGGATCGCCAAGGCGGCGGGCGGCATCAGCCAGCAGGCGACGGCCGGCGAAGCCTCGGTCGGCCTGAAGGCCGCCAATCTGGGTCTTTCGCTTGTCCAGCTCGCCGCCATACTTTCGATCGGAATCGGCTTCATCAACCTGATGCCCATTCCGGTTCTGGACGGGGGCCACCTGGTTTTCTACGCTTACGAGGCTGTGGCGAAGAAACCTGTTGCGGCTCGTGTTCAAGAGGCGGGATACCGGGTCGGTCTTGCTTTGCTCGCGTGTTTGATGTTGTTCGCGACCTGGAACGACCTGCAGAAGTTAAGCCTGTTCAAATTCCTCGGCGGGCTCGTCAGTTGAGCCGACGCCAGCCCCCGATGGTTTCCCGAATGATCATGATCGATACGCGCGCTTCCGCATCCATGGCCGGCCGCTCTGCGGCTCCGGTCGCCAGTATTCTGGCGCTCGTCATTGCCGCAGGCCTGCACGGAACCGCCGTCGCCCAGACAGCGCCCACGCCGCCAGCGCCCAGCATCACCCCCGGCGCGAGCCTGGGTGCGCCCGCGACCCCGGTGCAGCAGAGCGCCGTGGTCAACCGTATCCTGATCCAGGGCAACCAACGGATCGACCAGACGACCGTCCTGTCCTATCTACCCATCCAGGCCGGGGATGTGATCGATGCGGCCCTGCTGGATGTCGCTATCCGGACACTGACCCGCACCCAGCTGTTCGCGGATGTGCAGATTGGGCTTCAGCCCAATGGCGACCTAGTGGTCACCATCGTCGAGAACCCGATCATCAATCAGGTCGTGTTCGAGGGGAACAGCGCCCTCAGCGAGAAGAAGCTGACCGACGAGGTCACCATTGCGCCCCGCGGCATCTACACCCGCGCCAAGGTGCAGGAAGACGTCGGCGCGATCATCGAGCTCTATCGCTTGTCTGGCCGGATCTCGGCGACCGTCACCCCCAAGCTGGTCCAACTGGATCAGAACCGCGTCGATGTCGTGTTCGAGATCGACGAGGGCCCCAAGACCGGCCTGCGCGCCATCACCTTCCTGGGCAACGAAGGCTTCTCGGACAACGATCTGCGCGACGTCATGGTGACCAAGCAGAGCGCCTGGTACCGCGTCTTCAGCTCCAACGACAACTACGACCCGAACCGGCTGGACTATGATCGCGAGCAGCTGCGGAAATTCTACACCAACCGCGGCTATTACGATTTCCGCGTCGTCTCCGCCGTGGCCGAGCTCGCGCCTGACAACAGCGCTTTCGGCATCACCCTGACGGTGGACGAGGGCGATCGCTACAATTTCGGCCAGATCACCGTCGTCACCGAGAACGACCGTCTGAACGCCGATTTCCTGCGGCTGCTCATCCCGATCCGCTCGGGCCAGCTGTATGAAAGCGACAAGATCGAGCGTTCGGTCGACGCCCTGACCTTCGCGGCGGGCTCTGCCGGTTACGCCTTTGTCGACATCCGGCCGACCTACAAGGCCAACCCGGAAACCGACACCGTCGACGTGACCTTCAATGTCAGCGAAGGCCGCAGGGTCTATGTCGACCGCATCAACATCGTCGGCAACACCCGCACCATCGATCCGGTCGTACGCCGTGAGATCATGCTGTCCGAAGGCGACGCCTTCAACCGCACCCTGATCGAGCGTTCGCGCAACAACCTGCGCGCCCTGGGCTTCTTCAAGGACGTGACGATCGAGGAAACCCGCGGCGCCAGCGATGACCGCACCGTGGTCAACGTCAACGTCCAGGAACAGCCGACCGGCGAGCTGTCCGTCGGCGCCGGGTTCAGCTCGGTCGACGCCTTTGTCGTCAACGTCGGCATCAGCGAACGGAACTTCCGTGGTCGCGGCCAGAACGTCGTGGCCCGAACCGAATGGGGCTCGCTGCGCCAGCAGATCGATTTCCGCTTCACCGAACCGCGCTTCATGGGGCGTGATGTTGGCGCCGGTTTCGACCTGTTCCACTCGCGCTACGACTTCCAGGAAGAGTCGTCCTACGACTACCGCTCGACCGGCGCGGGCCTGCGGCTGTCCTTCCCAATCAACGGTTACACGCGCCTGAGCGCGCGTTATTTCATCAAGTCTGATGAGATCATCGTCCCGGCCAGCCTTTGTAATGGCGCAAACAACTTTTCCCGTTCCCTGTGCGAACAGGTCGGTTCGTCGCTCAACTCGTCGGTTGGCTATACGCTGGGCATCGATCGCCGCAACGACCCGATCCGCGCCACGCGCGGCTGGGCGGGGTCGCTGCGTCAGGACTTCGCTGGCCTGGGCGGCGACGTGAATTATATCAAGACCGAAGTCGACGGGACCTTCTACTACGGCCTGACGCCCAGTTGGATCGTCAGCGTCCAGGGGCAGATGGGCTATGTCTCGGGCTGGTCGGGCAACGCCATCCGGATCAATGACCGCTTCTTCAAGGGCGGCAACAGCTTCCGGGGCTTCGAGACCGCCGGCATGGGGCCGCGCGATCTGACCACGCGCGACGCACTGGGCGGCAATTTCTACGCCGTCAGCAGCGTCGAACTGACCCTGCCGAACCTGCTGCCTGAGCAATACGGCATCAAGACCTCGCTGTTCGCAGACGTGGGCACCCTGGGCGTTCTTGACGACCGCTACACGCTCGGAACCGATGGTCTGCCCGATCCTCGCATCGTTGACGAGCTGGCCTTGCGCGCCTCGGCAGGCCTCAGCATTCACTGGAAATCGCCGATGGGGCCGATCCGCTTCGACCTCAGCCAGATTCTCGCCAAGGAAGACTACGACAAGACGGAAACCTTCCGCTTCTCGACATCCACCCAGTTTTAACCGCAGGTCCAAAAGGACCGCATAGAGGCTTGTAATGAAAACGTTCGCAATCGCCGCCACCGCCCTCGCTTCGCTTCTCGCCGCTTCGGCCGCCTCGGCCCAGACCGCCGGCCCGGCCAACGTCGGCCCCGCCATTCCCGGCGTCTGCGTCTATTTCAACCAGCAGCTGCTGGCCCAATCGACCTCCGGCCAGGCTGTCCAGGCGCGGATGGAACAGCTGGCGACCGAGGTTCAGGGCGAACTCGCGCCTTACGGCACGGCGATCCAGACCGAAGCCCAGGCTTTGCAGGCCGGCGCCTCGACCATCCCCGCCGCTGAACAGCAACAGCGCCGCCAGGCCCTGCAGCAGCGCGTTCAGGAAGCCCAGCAGTTGGAACAGACCCGCAGCGAAGAACTCCGCTACACCCTGTCCGAGCAACGCCGCCTGATCTCGGAAGCGGTCGAGCCCGTTCTGGTCGCCGTCTATCAGGAAAAGGGCTGCGGCATCCTGATCGACCGCGAAAGCGTCTTCATCATGAACCCGGCCATGGACGTGACCGCGACCGTGATCCAGCGCGTCAACGCCGCCCTGCCGACCCTGAGCTTCAACCGCCTGCCGGTTCCGGCTCGGGCCCAGTAAGTAAGATCAACATGCCTGACGCTCGGTTTTTCCAGAGCCTGGAACCGCTGAGCGTCAGCCTGCTCGCCGAGAGAATCGGCGGGCAGGTCGTGCGTGGCGGCGACCGGATGATTTCGGCCGTCGCACCGCTCGCCTCGGCTGACGAAACCGCCCTGGCCTTCATGGCCGACCGCAAATTCGCCGAGAGCCTGACTCACACAAAAGCCGGCTGCGTCATCGTGCCCGAGGCCGCCGTCTCTGCCGTGCCCGATGGGATCTCCGTGATCCAGTCCCGCGAGGCCCAGGCGGCCTGGGCCCGCGCATCGGCCCTCTTCCACAAGACCCGCACCCTGGACGGCGCCGCGGACCCCGCGGACGTCTGCGAGGACGGTAGCGTCGTGCTGTCGCCCGGCGTCGTGGTGGGTGAGGGCGCTCGCATCGGTCGGGGCACCCGGATCGGCGCTAACAGCGTCGTCGGACCCGGCGTGCAGATCGGCCGTGACTGCCTGATCGGCCCCAATACAAGCGTCGGCTTCGCCCTGATCGGGGACCGGGTGAAGATCTACGCCGGCGCCCGGATCGGCGAGGCGGGCTTCGGCGCCGCAGGATCCAGCACAGGGCCGGTAGATATCCCCCAGCTAGGTCGCGTCATCCTTCAGGACGGCGTCACCATCGGCGCCAACACCTGTATCGACCGCGGCGCATACGGCGACACGGTGATCGGCGAGAACTCCAAGATCGATAATCTCTGCATGATCGGCCACAACTGCCTCCTGGGCCGCAATGTGCTGATGGCCGCACACAGCGGCCTGGCCGGGTCGGTCGTCGTCGGCGACAATGTCATGTTCGGCGGACAGGCCGGGGTCGGCGACCACATCACCATCGGCGACGGCGCGCGTGTCGCGGCCGGGGGCGGGGTCCTGGCCGACATTCCGGCGGGCGAGACCTGGTCCGGCTATCCAGCGAAGCCGATACGACAATTCTTGCGCGAGACGATCTGGGTCTCCAAACAGGCGACCAAGAAGAAGACCAGGGAATCAGACGGATGACGGACGTCGCCAACGAGGCCGCCGCGCAGAATGTGCGGATCGACTACGCCGAGGTCATGCGCCGGCTGCCGCATCGCTACCCCTTCCTGCTGGTGGACCGGGCCGAGGATTTCGTGCCCGCGACCTCGATCACGGGCGTCAAGAACGTCACCCACAACGAGCCCTTCTTCCAGGGACATTTCCCGATCGACCCGGTCATGCCCGGCGTCCTGATCGTCGAGGCCATGGCCCAGACCGGCGCCCTGTTGATGTCCAAGACCCTGGACGTGGCGGTGGCGGACAAGGTCATCATGTTCATGTCGATCGACGGCGTTCGCTTCCGCAAGCCCGTTCGTCCCGGCGATCAGCTGAAGATGAAGGTCATCGTCACCCGCGCGCGGGGCGACGCCTATAAATTCCGCGGCGAGACCTTCGTCGAGGGCAAGCTGGCGGCCGAGGCCGAGTTCATGGCGATGGTGGTCAAGGTCGACCAGCCCGCGGCATGAGCACGGTCCACCCCGCCAGCCTGATCCACCCTTCGGCCCAACTGGCGGACGGGGTCCAGATCGGCCCCTGGTGCACCGTGGGGCCGGGCGTAACCCTGGCCGAAGACGTCACCCTGGTCAGCCACGTGGTGGTGCAGCAGGATACGACCATCGGCGCGCGCACGACCGTCCACCCCTTCTGCGTCATCGGCGGCGACCCTCAGCACAATGGCTACAAGGGCGAGCCGGTGCGGCTGGAGATCGGCAGCGACAATTCGATCCGCGAACACAGCAGCTTCAACCGGGGCACGCCCCAGGGTTCGGGCGTCACCCTGGTCGGCTCGAACGGCCTGTTCATGACCGGCGCTCACGTCGGGCACGACGCCGTGGTCGGCGACAATGTCGTCATGGCCAACAACGCCACCCTGGGCGGCCATGCCCAGGTCGGCGACAAGGTCTTCCTGGGCGGTCTGTGCGCCGTGCATCAGAACGGTCGGGTGGGGCAGGGCGCCATCGTCGGCGGGCTGGCCGCAGTGACGCGCGACGTCATCCCCTATGGCTCGGCCTGGGGCAACCACGCGCAATTGCACGGCCTCAACCTGATCGGGCTGAAACGCAAGGGATATGGCAAGGACGCGGTGCGCCGTCTGCTGGCCGCCTTCCGCGATCTGTTCCAGGGTGACGGCGTCTTCGCGGATCGCATGGACGGTGTGGAACAGACCTATGCCGATCTGCCCGAGATCATGGAAATCGTGACCTTCATCCGCGACGGCGGCAAACGCCCGCTCTGCCTTCCGGGCGATTGAGGATGAGCCAGACCCGGCTCGGCCTGATCGCCGGTGGCGGCGACCTACCGCTGGCCATCGCCGCGCGATGCGAGGCCGAGGGACGCCCTCTGTTCGTCGTGCGGCTGAGCGGGTTCGCCGACCCGCATCTGGTCCGCTATCCCGGCCTGGAATGCGGCATCGCCGAGATCGGCAAGTCGCTGGCGGCGTTGAAAGCGGCGAACTGCGGTGCGGTCTGTTTCGCCGGGATCGTCGCCCGGCCTGATTTCAAATCGCTGAAACCCGACTTCAAGGGTGCGACGGTCCTGCCCGGCATTATCGCCGCCGCGACGCGGGGCGACGACGCCCTGTTGCGCAAGATACTGTCAATCTTCGAGGCCGAGGGCTACGCCATTGAAGGCGCCGACGACATCCTGGGCGGCGAGACCCTGCCGGCAGGGGCGCTGGGCGCCGTCTCGCCGACGCCGGAACAGCTGGCGGACCTGAAGAAGGCCCTGCACGTCGCTGAAAAAGCCGGGGAACTGGATATCGGCCAGGGCGCCGTCGTCTGTGACGGCCTGGTCCTCGCCGTCGAGGCCCAGGAAGGCACCGACGCCATGCTGATGCGGGTCGCGGGCCTGCCCGGTGACCTGCGCGGATCGGCTGGCGCGCTGAAGGGGGCGCTGGGCAAGGCGCCCAAGCCGATCCAGGACCTGCGCGTGGATATGCCGGTGATCGGCGCGCGCACCCTGGAACTGGCCGCCGCCGCCGGCCTGGCGGGTGTGGGTGGGGTGTCTGGCCATCTGATCGTGATGGACCGGCCCGCCGTCATTGAGGCCGCTGACCGGCTGGGCCTGTTCGTCTGGGGCGAGGATCGCGCATGAGCCGGTCGCTGAAGGTCATGCTGGTCGCGGCCGAGGCGTCCGGCGACGCTCTTGGCGCCGGTCTGGCCAAGGCGCTGAAGACGCGGCTGCGCGAAGACGTTGCCTTTGTCGGCGTGGGCGGCCCGAAAATGGCGGCCGAGGGCGTCGTCAGCCCCTTCGATATCGCCGACCTGTCCATCTTTGGCTGGATCGACGGCCTGCGCGCCTATGGCCGGGTCAAGGCGCGGGTCGCCGACACCGTGGCCCTGGCGGTGCGTGAGCGGCCGGACGCCGTGGTCCTGATCGACAGTTGGGGTTTCACCATCCGCGTGGCCAAGGCTCTGCGTGAGGCGCTGCCGGGCGTGCCTTTGATCAAATACGTCGGGCCCCAGGTCTGGGCCTCGCGTCCCGGCCGGGCAAAGACCCTGGCGGCCTCGGTCGATCACCTGCTGGCCCTCTACGCCTTCGACGCCCCCTGGTTCGAGAAGGAAGGCCTGGCCACGACCGTGGTCGGCTCGTCCGCCCTGCACGTCGATATGTCCAAGGCTGACGGCGCGGCGTTCCGGAAGGCGCGGGGTATCGCTTTCGACGAGCAACTGCTGCTGATCCTGCCCGGCAGCCGGCCGTCCGAGATCGCGCGAATGACGCCGGTCTTCGAGCAGGCTGCCGCGCGGCTGAAGGCCGCCAACCCCAGGCTTGAGATCGCCGTGGTCGCGGCCGGCACCGTGGCGGAGGATGTGGCCGGACGGGTCGCCACCTGGCCGTTCCGAACCCATCTGGTCCAGGAAGACGGCAAGTACGACGCCATGCAGGCCTGCGACGTGGCCATGGCGACCAGCGGCACGGTCTCGACCGAACTGGCCCTGGCCGGGGCGCCGATGGTCATCTCCTACCGTTTTGATCCGCTCAGCTATGCGATCATGCGGCCCTTCTTCACGGGCAAGTTCGCCACCCTGTTCAACACGGCGGCCGACGAAGAGATCGCGCCCGAACTGATCCAGCCCGATGCGACGCCTGAAAAACTGGCTGCGGAGGTTGGTCGGTTGCTGGCCGATCCGGACTTGCGCCGCGTTCAGGCCGAACGTCAGATCGCCGCGCTGGACTTGATGGGCAGGGGCGGTGCCGACCCCTCCAAACTGGCGGCGGATGCGGTGTTGAAAGTGACGGGCTAGACCCCGAGCCATTCGAGGCCGGAGTCGAGGCTACGGCGGCTGTAATCGACCTGCAGCACCCGGCGACGACGCGGTGCGGCTGCAACCTCTGACGCGTGGATGATCGGGGTCGCATAGGCCCAGACATCGCCCTTATCAGCTATGCACCGCGCCGTTCCCAATCGTGCGACGACGCCGGGGATGTCAGTTTCGGCCACGCGGCCTTCGCGATGGGATCCCGGCGCGATCAGCAAGGGCGCATTGTCGTCGTCCACATCGTCCAGATGAATTCTGAGGGTCGCCATCTCCTCAAGAATGCGGAACGGCGGCTGGACATGGATCAATCCGGCTTTTGTTGACCAGGGGCCATAGTCTGGCGCGGGCCTGCGCTCGCGCACGACAATGGTCCGGTCCTGATGCCAGGCGAGACTCCAGTTGGTCGTGGCGGTCTTGTCGAACAGGACGGCTCGGACAGGTTGTGCCAGCTCGCCGATAAGGCCAGCGGCGATCCGCCCGACGGGTCCTGAGGCCGCCAACGTCGATTGCAGGCCAAGACAGTCGCTCAGACGTATGCCGGCCACGTCCGTGGGCAGATGCGCGAATGCCGACAGAACATCTGCAGTCCCGGAATCAGAAAGGGCGCAGCGAAAACGCTGCGCCCCGTCCTGTTCGAATGTCAGTTCGGTCATGGCCGAGCCCGGCGGATTCAGCCGCGCTGGCTGATCGGCACGAACTCGCGTTGGGTCGGGCCGGTGTAGAGCTGGCGCGGCCGGCCAATCTTCTGGGTCGGGTCGCCGATCATTTCCTGCCACTGGGCGATCCAGCCGACCGTGCGGGCCAGCGAGAACAGCACGGTGAACATCGAGGTCGGGAAGCCCATCGCCGACAGGGTGATGCCCGAATAGAAGTCGACGTTCGGGAACAGCTTGCGCTCGATGAAATACTCGTCGTTCAGAGCGATGCGCTCCAGTTCCTTGGCGACCTGGAACAGCGGATCGTTGGGATCGCCCACAGCAGCCAGCACTTCGTCCGCGCTTTCCTTCATCACGGTCGCGCGCGGATCGTAGTTCTTGTAGACCCGGTGGCCGAAGCCCATCAGCTTGTATTTCTTGGCTTTCACGCCTTCGATGAACTCAGGAATCTTGTCGGGCGTGCCGATTTCCTTGAGCATGTTCAGCGCCTCTTCGTTGGCGCCGCCGTGCGACGGACCCCACAGGCAGGCGATGCCGGCGGCGATACAGGCAAACGGATTGGCGCCAGACGAACCGGCCAGACGGACGGTCGAGGTCGAGGCGTTCTGTTCGTGGTCGGCGTGCAGGGTGAAGATGCGGTCCATGGCCTTGGCCATCACCGGGTTGACCACATAGTCCTCGGCCGGAACGGCGAAGCACATGCGCAGGAAGTTCTCGGCGTAGTTCAGATCGTTACGCGGTGAAACGAAGGGCTGGCCGATGTGGTATTTATAGGCCCGCGCCGCGATGGTCGGCATCTTGGCGATCAGACGGATGGCCGAGATCTCGCGCTGGCGGGCGTCATGGATGTCCAGGCTGTCGTGATAGAAGGCCGACAGGGCGCCGACGGTGCCGACCATGATGGCCATCGGGTGGGCGTCGCGGCGGAAGCCTTCGAAGAAGCGGTCGAACTGGGCATGCAGCATGGTGTGCATGGTGATGCTGTCTTCGAACTTTTCGTATTGCGCTGCGGTCGGCAGCTCACCGTGCAGAAGCAGGTGGCAGACCTCGACGAAATTCGACTTCGAGGCCAGTTCGCCGATGGGATAGCCGCGGTGCAGCAGGGTGCCCGCGTCGCCGTCGATGAAGGTGATGGCGCTTTCGCAGGCGGCCGTCGAGGTGAAGCCCGGGTCGTAGGTAAAGGCGTCGGTCGCGCCATACAGCTTGCGGATATCGATGACGTCGGGGCCAGTGGAGCCGGACAGGACCGGCAGGTCCACCGTCTTGTCACCCAGCGTCAGCGTCGCCGAACCGGCGGATTTGGCTTTGTCGTTCATGGCGGCCCTTCATTTTTTATTGGTCTCGCACGGGGAGGCGCACGGGACGAAACACGACGTGATTGTCACTTAGTCTGTTGCAGCGCATCATCCAAGCGCCCGAGGGATTCTTCGCGCCCCAGAGCGGCCAGCGTCTTAGCGATATCGGGCGAAACGCCGTCCCCGGTCAGGGCTGCGCGGACGCCGGGGCCGATCTTTCCAAAGCCCACGGCCTCTTCTTCGGCAAAGGCTTTCAGCTCCGCCTCGAGGGCGAAAACATCCCAACTGGCGAAGAGTTTGAGCCGATCGCGCAGGCGGCCGATGCGGGCGCCGGATTCATCGGCCAGCATGGGCAGGGCCTTCTCGTAGATCGCCAGCGGGCGACGGCGCAGCACAAAGCCGGTCTGGTCGGCCAGCTCGATGATGGTTTTGGCTCGGTCCTTCACGAACGGCATGGCGCGCACCAGCCGCGCCTCATCGTCCTCGCCCAGGACATGGCCGCGAGCCAGTTGGACATCGAGCACCTGTTTGGCCAAGCGGTCGTCATCGGCCATGCGCATCCAGTGGGCGTTCACATGAGCCAGCTTGTCGAAGTCCAGGCGGGCCGGGGCCTTGCCGATGCCGGACAGGTCGAACCACTCGGCGGCCTGTTCGTCGTTGAACAATTCCTCGTCGCCGTGCGCCCAGCCCAGGCGAGCCAGATAGTTGCGCATGGCCTCGGGCAGATAACCCATGTCGGCATATTCATGCACCGCCTGGGCGCCGTGCCGCTTCGACAGTTTCGCGCCGTCCGGCCCGTGGATCAGGGGGATGTGGGCGAAGGCCGGACGCGGCCATTCGAGCGCGTCGTAGATCAATGATTGACGAGCGGCGTTGTTCAGATGGTCGTCGCCGCGAATGACGTGGGTGACGCCCATGTCATGGTCATCGACCACGACGGCCAGATTATAGGTCGGGGCGCCGTCCGACCTTAGCAGAACGAGATCGTCCAGGTCCTCATTGGCCCAGTTGACTGAGCCCTGGACCTCGTCCTGGACCGTGACCCGGCCGGGCAGGGGGCGGCGGAAACGGACAACGTGAGGCTGGCTGAGGTCATCGACGGTCGGCTCGCGATCACGCCAGGGCGATTCGAAGGTGCGGCGCTCAGCCTTGGCCTCGTCGCGCAGCCGGCCGGTTTCCTCGGCTGTAGTGAAGTCGCGATAGGCCGCGCCGCGCTCCAGCAACTGGTCAACCACCTCACGGTGCCGGTCTGCGCGCGCGAATTGGAAGACGGGCTCCTCGTCGGCGAACAGCTCCAGCCAGCTCAGACCGTCGAAAATCGCCTTGACGGCTTCGTCGGTCGAGCGCTCGCGGTCGGTGTCCTCGACACGGATAAGGAACTTGCCGCCCCGGCCTTTCGCGTAAAGGTAGTTGAAAAGCGCCGTTCTTGCGCCGCCTATGTGCAGGAAGCCGGTCGGCGAGGGGGCGAAACGGGTGACGACAGGCATCGAGGGCGAGGAAGAAATCATGGGGGGAGGGTCCGTGCGGGCCGCTCTTATACCCCCCGAGACGGCAATTCCCAGCCTTGGACCCAACCTTGGCGCCCGGATCCGCAGATGGCTGATCGATGAGGTCTCCGGCCAGGGGCTGCGCTGGCGGCTGTGGACGCCGGTGTCGTTCGGCGGCGGATGCGGCGTCTATTTCCTGTTGAAGGCCGAGCCGCCGCTGTGGCCGCTGGTGCTGGCGGCCACAGCGATTTTGACGCTGTGGTTGGCGGCGCGGCGGACGGGCCGGCCCCGACGGATCACCCTGCCGCTGCTGATGCTGGCCTGTTTCGCTCTGGGGATGACGGCGGCCAAGATACGGACCGAACGGGTCGAGGGGCCGATCGCTCCGGCCATGAGTGAGCCCACCCTCGTCGAGGGCTGGGTGCTGGACGTCGACGGCCCTGGCCAGCGCGGGCACCGCATTGTCGTGGCTCCGACCCGGATTCGCGGGCTCAGCCCAGCGGCCACGCCGGTCAGGTTGCGGGCCACGATCAAGGGGACCCCGCCGCCGCCGGGAAGCCCTGTGCGGCTGTTCGGCATCGTGAATCCGCCACCTGCGCCCGCCAGCCCTGGGGCCTACGACTTTGGCCGGAACGCATTCTTTCAGGGCATGGGCGGGGTGGTCTTCGCCTTGGGCGAGACGCGATCGGCGCAACTGGCTGAGCCGCCCTGGCGTCTGCGGCTGATGATGGCGGTCAACGGCGCCCGCTACGCCCTGGCGCAGCGGATCGTGGCGCGGCTGGGCGAGCGCACGGGCGGAGTCGCGGCGGCCATGGTCACCGGGCACGAAACCTGGATCCAGCAGGAGGATTTGGACGCCATGCGCGATTCCGGCTTGGCGCACATCCTGTCGATCTCGGGCCTGCACATGGCCGTGGTGGGCGGTTTCGTCTTCTTCGCCGTCCGCCTCGGCGTCGCGGCATGGCCGTGGCTGGCGTTGCGCGTGTCGGGACGAAAGGTCGCGGCGGTAGCGGGACTGGCTGCGGTCCTGGCCTATCTGGTCGTGTCGGGGGCCCCACCGCCGGCCGAGCGTGCGGCGATCACGGCCTCCATCGCGTTCATCGCCATCCTGCTGGATCGCCAGGCCATCACCATGCACGGGCTGGCGGTCGCGGCCCTGATCGTCTTGGCGACCCAACCGGAGGCCATCGTCACGCCCGGCTTCCAGATGTCGTTCGCCGCCACCGCCGCCCTGGTGGCCTTGGTGGAGGCCTGGCCCGCGCGACCGCGGGAGATTTCGGCGCCCTGGCCCATCGTGGTGGTCCAGCGGTTCGGCGGCTGGATCTTCGCCGCCTGTATGGCCAGTCTGGTGGCCGGCATGGCGACGGGGCCGTTCGCCATGCAGCATTTTAACCGCACGGCCATCTATGGGCTGTTCGCCAACCTGGCCACGTCTCCGGTTGCGGACTTTATCATGATGCCATCCCTTGCTCTTGGCGCGCTGCTGGAGCCGCTGGGGCTTGGCGGGCCCTTTCTGTGGGTGGCGGGCAAGGGGGTCGATCTGATGCTGGCCATCGGCCACTGGACCGCCAACCTGCCGGGCGCGGTGCAGACGGTGGCCAGCGCGCCAGACTATGTCCTGCCCATCGCCTTCCTGGGCATCCTGTGGATATGTCTGTGGAAAGGTCGGTTGCGTTGGCTGGGTCTGCCGTTCGCATGCGCCATTATGACCTGGCCGCGCGCACCGACGCCGACGCTGTGGATCGGCGACGGGGGGACCAACGCCGCCTTTAGTCAGGGACGAGACGCGGTGGCGATTCGACCCGGCGTGCGCGAGTTCGCCGCCGACCTGTGGTCGAGACGGCGGGGGCTGACGCTGATAGGGCGGTCGGATGAGGGATGGACCTGCAGTCGCTATTCCTGCGTGCCGGATCGTGCGGCAACTGGGCCGGTGGCGCTGTGGTGGGGCAAGAAAGCGCCCGACGCCAAGGCTCTGGACGCCCTGTGCGCCTCGGCCCCAGTCGTCAGCAGCCGCGCCCGCCTGACCGTCCTGCCGGCGGCATGCGAAGGCAAGTTGGTGCTGGACGGGGTGGATCATGCTCAGGGCGGCTCTGTCGAACTGTGGCGCACGCCTCAAGGCTGGCGAGCCGTCTGGACGTCAGACGTGCGGGGCGACCGACCCTGGAGCCGACTGCCGGACCCCGACAGTGCTGACGGCGCCTGAACCCTAGGGACACTGAACCCTAGTGGTATTGGCGGATCAGCCCGACCAGCTTGCCCTGGACCTCGACCTGATCGGGGCCGAAGATGCGGGTCTCATAGGCGCGGTTGGCGGGCTCCAGGGCGATGGAGCCGCCCTTCTTGCGCAGACGCTTCAGCGTGGCCTCTTCGCCCTCGACAAGGGCGACGACGATCTCGCCGGAGGAGGCGGTGTCGACCTTCTTGATAACCACCAGATCGCCGTTGAGGATGCCGGCCTCGATCATCGAATCGCCTTCGATCTCGAGCATGTAATGCTCGCCAGCCCCCAGCATGGTCTCAGGCACGGCATAGCGGCCGTTATCGCCCTGGATGGCGGCGATGGGCGTACCGGCGGCGATCTTGCCGACCAGGACCAGTTCGCGGGTGTCGTTGGCGGGCTCTGACGCTGCAACAGGGCGACCGCCGCCCTCTATGACATCAGGGCGGAAGGGCGCGCGGCCACGGATCGGGCCAGTCGTCGCCTGTTCCGGCAGCTTCGTCACCTCAAGCGCCCGCGCACGGTGGGCCAAGCGGCGGATGAAGCCGCGCTCTTCCAGAGCCGTGATCAAGCGATGGATGCCCGACTTGGACGCCAGATCCAGCGCCTCCTTCATCTCGTCGAACGAGGGGGAGACGCCTGTCTCCTTGATGCGTTCGTGGATGAACATCAGGAGTTCGTGCTGCTTCTTGGTGAGCATGGAGAATCGGCCTTCAGAACAAGACGTGAACCTGTTTCGATGTTCTGTAAGTGTTCTTGCCTAATGTCAACTTAACGGGGCGGGGGATCATCGGACGATATGGGCTTCAGATTCAGCCGCACGGCGATCACGGCTTCATTAAGTTTGTTCAGAATGAGCAGCCCGTAGTCGACGCCGGCGTGCATGGCATCCTCCTTGCGACCATCATTGAGTCGAGGCCTGTCAGCGAAAACCTCTAACGTCAGGCCGCTGGGACCGATCGTTTCAAGCGGCTGAGTCACAAATCGCGTGTGATGGCGCGCCAACATCGCCTGCCATTCCTCCAGACAGGCCGCGTTCAGCCATTGAATCGCCTCCGGTCCCCCACGTTTCTTGATCCATCGATAGTCTTTTTGAAGCAGCAATCGTTCGTTCGGGACAGGGGCGGGCACGATGAACACCGGCTTGCGGGTCCGGCGAAGCGCCGTGATGAAGCGGTAGGCTATGGATTGACTGTAGATGTCACGCAGCGTCGCGCGGAAGGCGGCTTCTGACACGAGGGTGGCGTTGCGATCCACGCGGATGCTGTAGGGCTGGTACTGAGCGAACAGGTTATAGGCCGGCGGCGTACGCAGCCCTAACCCGGCGACAATGAAGGCGTCGTAGTCATCGAACAACACGCGTGCGTCCACGGGACGACAGCTGGATTCGGGATTTTAGCGTCGAGTTCAGGGGTGTTAATCCCTTTGATGAGACCGCCATGGCGCCCATGCTGCCGCCCGGGCTCGCGAAAAACCTCGGCTTCCACAGCGTCGGCCGGTCGGCGCGGACAGCAAGTTTCAACATCTTGGCGTGCGAATTGGCAAGAACGCAGATCTTCACGCAAAGGCCTCCAGCAGGGCTTCCTCACAACGCACGTCGTCGTCGTCGTCCTCGACCTTGGCCGCAGCCGCCGGCGCCGGCGCGTGGATCTGAACCGGCGGATGTTGATCAAAGAAGACTCGCATCACCGAATTGACTCCCTGGGGTTCGACCGAGCGCAGGTTCGGAGAATAGAAAAAGCCGCGAGAGAACGGGGAGGCGATGATTTCGTAAGAGGGGAAGTAGTCGATGTCGTCGTGGTCTTCGGAGAGCTCACCGGCCACGGCTCGCAGGACCGATTTCGAATATGTGGTTGCCGCCAGAACGTGGCTGTTGGTCGCCGTCGCGGTTAGAGGAACCGGCGACACCGTGAGCAGGAATCGCACATCGGGATTGTGGCGTTTGATCAGGTCGCGAAAGGCCTCGAAATCAGCTCGGATTTCGGACGCGCGGAA